>Ga0302326_10029374_pt1 | contig 11035 bp, 12 predicted proteins | sample Palsa_T0_3_FD_202264 | JGI IMG/M metagenome (GOLD analysis project Ga0302326, IMG submission 202264) | Peat permafrost microbial communities from Stordalen Mire near Abisko, Sweden - Palsa_T0_3 | ecosystem: Environmental > Terrestrial > Soil > Palsa > Peat permafrost | place: Sweden: Abisko...
CACGCGTTCGGTGACCAGTACCGCGCGACCGACATGGTCGTTCCCGGCGAGGGCCGCCTGACGCTCAACTACACCCCGGCCGGTGGCGGCGAGCCGATCGAGCTGGACGTCTACGACTTCCCCGGCGCCGGCGTGGCGCTGGCGATGTACAACCTCGACTCCTCGATCCGCGACTTCGCGCGGGCGTCGCTGCGCTACGGCCTCGAGCGCGGGCTGCCCGTGTACCTGTCGACCAAGAACACGATCCTCAAGCGCTATGACGGCCGCTTCAAGGACCTCTTCCAGGAGATCTACGACGACGAGTTCGAGGCGGATTTCCTCGCCGCCGGAATAACCTATGAACACCGGCTCATCGACGACATGGTCGCCGCCGCGCTGAAGTGGGAAGGCGGTTACGTGTGGGCCTGCAAGAACTACGACGGCGATGTGCAATCTGACACGGTCGCGCAGGGCTTCGGGTCGCTCGGGCTGATGACCAGCGTGCTGATGACCGCCGACGGTCAGACGGTGGAGGCCGAGGCGGCGCACGGCACCGTCACCCGCCACTACCGCCAGCACCAGCAGGGCAAGCCCACCTCCACCAACCCGATTGCCTCGATCTTCGCGTGGACGCGCGGTCTGTCCGCCCGCGGGCGCATGGACGGCACGCCCGCCGTCTCCGATTTCGCCGAGACGCTCGAGCGTGTCTGCATCGAGACCGTCGAAAGCGGGAAGATGACGAAGGACCTCGCCACGCTCATCGGAGCAGACCAGGCGTGGCAGACGACCCAGGAGTTCCTCGCCTCGGTCGAGGCGAACCTCAAACAGGAGATGAATTTGTGAGCAATCCCGTACGAGTGACCGTGACCGGCGCCGCCGGCCAGATCGGCTACAGCATCCTCTTCCGCATCGCCTCCGGAGACCTGCTCGGGGCCGAGCAGCCGGTTGACCTGCGGCTGCTCGAGATCCCCCAGGCGATGGGGGCGCTCGAGGGCGTCGCGATGGAGCTGATCGACTGCGCCTTTCCGCTGCTGTCGGCGATCGACCTGCACGACGATCCGAACGAAGCCTTTGACGGCGTCGACATCGCGCTGCTGGTCGGTTCGCGTCCGCGCACCAAGGGCATGGAGCGCGCCGAGCTGCTCTCAGAGAACGGCAAGATCTTCACCGTCCAGGGCAAGGCCCTGAACGACCACGCGGGAGTCGACGTGAAGGTTCTGGTGGTGGGCAACCCGGCCAACACCAACTGTCTGATCGCGATGAACAACGCCCCCGACATCCCGCGCGAGCGCTTCACCTCGATGATGCGCCTGGACCACAACCGGGCGGTGGCTCAGCTGACCGCCAAGGTGCGTGAGCTGCCCGACAACGACGGGGTGGGAGTGAGCGACATTGCCGACATGGGGGTGTGGGGGAATCACTCGCCGACGATGTACCCCGACCTGTTCAACGCGCGCGTGCGCGACGAGCGCGCGGTCGACGTGGTGGACGACATGGAATGGGTCGAGCAGGACTTCCTTCCCAACGTCGGCAAACGTGGCGCGGCGATCATCGACGCGCGGGGCTCCTCATCGGCCGCCTCGGCCGCCAGCGCGGCGATCGACCATGTGAACGATTGGGTCGCGGGCAGCTCAGACTGGGTGTCGATGGGTGTCCCCTCAGACGGTTCCTACGGCATACCCGAGGGGCTCATCTGCGGCTTCCCCTGCATCTGCACCGACGGAGTGTGGAAGATCGTGGAGGGCCTCGCCATCGATCCGTTCTCGCGTCTGCGCATCGATGCCTCGGTGGCCGAGCTGAGCGAGGAGCGCGACACCGTCAAAGGCCAGGGCCTGATCTGAGATGGAGGCCGAACGGGCGGGCGGGCTTGCGGAGGGCTCCGCCGGTCCCCGGCGGCCCGATGGACAAAACGCGCGGCCCCAGGGGCCGCGCGTTTGTTTCACATCTTCGATCAGAACGGGCGAATCGCTTTTAGGAGAGGGAAGTCCGACGGATCGTCGTCCCTGACAAGGACGCAGCGAGCGAAGTGTGCTGTGCACACGAGCGAACGAGGACGCAGCTCAGGGGCGAGGAGACTAGGACTTGGGTAGCCAGCCGCGGCCCTGCTTCGTTACCTTGCCTTCCTGCTGCAGGCCCGGGAGCACCCGGTAGAGGTAGTTCTGCTTGATGCCCATCTTGGCGGCGAGCTCGGGGATGGTTATGCCCGGCTGTCCCTGAACGAATGCGAGCGCCTCGGCCGCGCGCGTGCCGCTGCCTTTGCGTCGTCCGACGCGACGGCGCCCGGGTGGACGGCCGGGGCGACCGGCTTTTTTACGTTTTGCTTTCGGTTTCGCCGGGGCGGCCGGGGCGGTCGCGGTGGCCGTTGCGGCTGCCGCTTTGGCGCGGTTGACCGAGCCCCGTGGGCGTCCCGGTCCGCGACGGCGGGCGGGAGCGGCGCTCGCGCGCGTGGCGGCGGCCGATCCGCCCACTTTCGCCAGGGCGGCAACGGCGGCCTCGAGGCGCGTGAACTCATCCACGAAGGGCTTCAGCTCCTTCAGGCGCTCGGTGATCTCATGGCGCTTGTCGTCAAGAAAGTCGGTCACGATTAATCCCTCTTCACTAGTGTAAATGTGACCTGCGTCACATCGATTTCGGTGTCACCCTACACTAGTCCATCGCTCAGTCCCCTGCCGGGAACCTCCCCTCCAGATGGGTGCGCAGACGATCCAGTGTGCGCCTGGCCTCCCGCTCGGGCATGCCCCCGACGAGTGCACGGCTCACAATCGCTCCGACCGGGCCGAGCGGCGGGCGGAACTCGTTGCGGTAGTCAAAACGCGTGCCGTCGCGCTCTGGGCTGAGGCTGTATTCCGAGCGCGCTCTCGACCTCGCCGGGCCACGTCCCTCCCACACGGCCAGCTCGTCAGGGCGAACCTCGATGAGCGTCCAGTGAACCTCGAGGCCCACGCCGCGCAGCTGTATCTGCTGGTCCATCTCATATCCCACTCTCGCCGGTCCTTCGTCGGAGTGCACGAGCCTGCGGTGAATGGTGACCCAGTCACTCAGGCGATGGGGGTCCATTATCATCTCCCACACCTTCGCGGGCTCGACTGGGATCCAGGTCGAGGCTGTGACGAGGCTCATTGCGCTCGTGGAACGTGGACTGGCGGGCAGCAGACCATCAGCGCGCGGCCAGCGGCTCGAATTTCTCCCACTCGGCGAGCGCGTGTTCGACGGCTGAGTCGAACGAGTGCAGCTCCACGCCGAGCAGCTCGGCGGCGTGATCATCCGCGGCCAGCAGGTCCCCCTGAAGGCCCTCCATCAACGGGAGCACCAGCTCCGGATCCTCTCCCGCGATGGCTGCGGCGACCCGTGCCGCCACCGCGGTGACGTTCACCCCCAACCCCAGCGAGGGACGGTGCACGAGCATGATGTCGGCGATGCGGGCGATCATCTCCTCGTAGGTGAGCACATCCGGTCCGCCCGCGTCCAGGGACCGGCCGGCTGCCGCCTGGCTCGTCGCAGCCGCGGCCAGCATCTCGATGATGTCGCGCGCGTCGATCGGCTGTGTGCGGAAGTCGCGCCAGGCCGGCAGCGTCAGCACCGGCATGCGCTCGATCAGACGCACGAGGAAGCGGAACGAGCGCGAGCGTGCGCCGATCACGATCGAGGCGCGCAGGGCCACCGAGTCTGCCACCGCGTCGAGCAGGATGGCCTCGACCTCCTGGCGGCTGGCCAGATGGCGCGAGGCGGGTGTGCGCGCATGCCCGCTGAGCCCGCCCAGGTAGACGATCCGCCGCACCCTGGCGCGCACGGCGGCGGCGGCGAAGGTGTCAGCCGCGATTCGCTCCCGCTCGGCAAACGACAACTCGCCGCCGGACGGCGTCGAGCGCTCCATGGAGTGGATCAGGTAATAGGCGACCTCGACCCCGTCGAGCGCCTGTGCGAGCCCCTCGCCGGTCAGGGCATCACCTCGCAGCACCTCCGCTTCGGCGCCACTGCCGTCGCCGGGCCGTTCGGGGTGCTCGCGGGCGAGCGCCCCGTTCACCCGCGAGGTGTCTCGCCCCAGCGCGCGCACGGTATGGCCTTCGGACAGCAGCCGCCCGACGAGCAGCGAGCCCGCAAAGCCAGAGGCGCCGGTGACGAGGATGCGCATCCGCCCATGATCACGCAGTCGCGCGCCGCGCGTGAATAATGCCCGGAAAGTGGGGTGTAATTGCGCCGATCGTCACACGAAAGCACACGGATCTCGGCAATTTCCGGGTAGACGTCGGTTTTCTCTGCGCTTTGCGGAGTGGTTCTCAGCCACCCCTTGAGCGGCGTCGCGAACAGTGCTTTGATCGGCCCCGTTCGGTTCAATCCTCACTCGCAGCAGGGGGCATCGCAGATGCAGGGAAAGCAAGGCAAACGAGCCCCGCGCAAGGTCAGCTGCGAGGAATGCTACTTCCGCTGCAACCTGCTGTGCGCGCTGGATCTTCCCGAGCCCTGCGCGACCTTCCGTCCCAACGAGGCGCAGCTCCGCCCGCCGCAGCAGCTGCGGTTCGTGTTTCGCCAGGAGCGCCGCACGCGCGCCGCCTGGACGTTTCCCTCCGCCCAGGAGCAGGCTGCCCTGCACGCGTAGTGCGATACCGCCGTTCCCAACGGGGTATATTGGGGCCGACCAGCAAGCTTTCGGCAGAGGCGGTGGCGAAGATGGCAGCGAAGGACAGGATCAGCAAGGCTTCAGAAGCGGCGAAGGCGGCGCAGCGCAACCGCTACCTGCAGCGTCTCATCGAGGATGAGGAGCTGCGCGGCAGCCTGTTCACGGCCTACGGCGCGGCTCGCAGCGCCTACGGGCGGATGAGCAACGGCAAGCCCGCGACGCAGGCGTTGTTCGAGGACCGCAAGCTCCAGCGCGAGCTGAAGGAGGCGGCGGGTGCGCTCAGGGACGCTTCGAGCGCTCTGCGCGAACCGCCCGGGCGCCGGCGCCGTGGCGGGCTCGGGCGCACGCTCGTGCTGCTCGCCGTCGGCGGCGTGCTCGCGATGGCCCTCAGCGAGGGCTTGCGCTCGAAGGTGCTCGACCTGCTGTTCGGCTCCGAGGAGCAGTTCGACTACAGCTCGGCCGGCGCCTCGGTCGCAGACGCCGCGGCGGAGCCCGCCGCGGCGGGCGCTGCAAACTGATCGAGCAGACCCTCGCCAGACGATGACCGCCGCACTGCAGACCGCCGAGGTGGACACCTACACCGCGGCGGTCGCAGCGGGGTCGGGGGCGACGACGCCCCAGGGCCCGCGCTCGCTCTCCGGCGAGAAGGCTCAGCGGATCGTCGAGGCGATGCGGCGCAGCGTCGCCCAGCGCGGCACCGCCGCTTCGACCTTCGACCACGTCTCTCGCGAAGCGGGCGTGTCGAGGGGGTTGTTGCACTACTACTTCGGCACCAAGGAGCAGCTGCTCGTGGAGGCGGTGCGACGTGACTGCGAGCTGCGCATGGAACACCTCGAACGCCAGCTCGCGGGCGCGCAGACGGCCGAGGACTTCATCGACCTGATGGCGCAGAACCTCAAACAGACGGTGCGCGGGGAACCGGATTTCGTGACACTCGTGTTCGAGCTGTTCACCCTGTCGCGTCGCAACGCCGACATCGCCGTCGCCTACGCCGACCTGATGAGGCGCACGCGTGAACAGGTCGCAGGCATGCTGGCGGTGGCCCAGCGGGAGGGAATCATCGACCTTCACGCCCAGCCCGAGGCGGTCGCCGAGATACTCTTCTCGCTCGGTGACGGGCTGGCCCTGCGCATGCTGTCAGAGCCCGATCGCGACTTCACCGCGACGCTGCGCGCGGGCGTCACCTGTGCGCGCGCGCTGCTCACCGACTGAGCGTTTCAGAGCTGTCTCACCGGACCCTCGCACGACTCGCCGGCCCGTGTAACCCGGGAGCCGCGCCATCGCGCTCTTATACTCGATAGTGCGATGCCTATCTATGAGTACAGGCGCCCCGACGGGACCACCTTCGAAATTCAGCAGTCCTTCGCCGAAGATGCTCTCCAGACCGACCCCGACACGGGGGTGCCGGTCGAGCGCGTGCTGCACGCTCCGGCGGTGCACTTCAAGGGCAAAGGCTTTTACAACACCGACTACGGAACGCGCAACCGCCAGCGCGAGACCGCGGCGGCGGCCGAGAGCTCATCGTCCTCCAAGGACTCCTCATCCAAGGACCCCTCATCGGATGGCGGCTCCTCCGGCGGCGACGGTGCGAGTTCCTCCAAGGACGGCAAGTCAAAGGGCGAGAACGCCTCCGCGGGCTCTAACAAGTCCGCGGACTCAAAGCCGGTCGCGGCCAAGAAGTAGCCGCACGCCCTGCTCAGCCGGCGAGCCGCACGCCCTGCTCAGCCGGCGAGCCGCACGCCCTGCTCAGCCGGCGAGCCGCACGCCCTGCTCAGCCGGCGAGGAAGCGGGCGACCGCCGAGCGGCGTTCGGCTTCTGAGACGCTCAGCCCCTGTTCGCCGTCGGGCAGGGTGATGCCGCCCGAGGGTTGAAGCACCCTCGTCGGCGGCGTGCCGGAGACGGCCAGCGACGCGAACAACCCGATCAGCGTCTCACCGCTCATATCGGAGATGATCGCGGGCGGGGCGTTCCAGGCGATCCACGGCAGCCGCAAGAAGCTCGACGGGGACAACAGGCGGCTCTTCATATCGGTGAACAGCGCCTGCTGATGTTCCTCGCGCTGCAGGTCGGTCTCCGAGGGGGCGCACAGGTTCACGCGGGTGCGTGCCAGCGCGAGCGCCTGCTTGCCGTCGAGATGGTGGGTGCCCTTGCTCAGCCTCAGCGTGAAGCCGCCCAGGCTCGAGCCGCCGTCCAGCCGCGAGATGATGCAGCCGCCGGTGTAGTTGACTCCGCCCATCGCGTCGATCAACTGCGGGAAGTTTTCGAAGTTCACTTCCACCAGGTGGTTGATCGGGATTTCCAGCCAGTGCTCGATCACCGAGATCGACTCGGCGGGCCCGCCGAAGGCATGGGCGGCGTTGATCTTCTGCAGGCCATGGCCCGGGATTTCGATGACCGTGTCGCGGGGTATCGACAGTCGCGCCGCGTGCCCGCCGCCCGTGCGGATCAGCATGATCGAGTCCGAGCGGCCCGGGCCCGTGGTTTCGGCCCCCGGTTCCCTGCTGTTCTTGGGGCGCCGGTCGGAGCCCAGCACGAGAATCGTGTTGGCGGAGGTCAGCGGAAAGCCGGCCGGGTCGAGCACGCCGGCGACGTTCCCCGGCGGCGAGACGCGCTCGAAGTGCGAGCTCGCCAGGAACAGGAGCACCGACAGGGCGACCCATCCGGCGGCGAGCGCCAGCAGGCCGAGCACGACGCGCTTGGCCGTGATCCGCTCGAGCCAGCCCGCGCCGAGCCCTTTCGGCGCGGCCTCCGGCTGCACCCGGTCCTCGTCGCCCGCTCGCCGCAGCAGCCGGCGCCCGGCGCGGTAGCGGGTGTACTGCGGCGGCTCGTCTCGGTCGGGGCACATCCGCAGGACCCTATATTTGCCAGATGACTTCCGCGCAGGCGGCAGTCGGGCGACTCGTGGTCTGTCCGACCCCGATCGGCAACCTCGAGGATGTGACCCTGCGCGTTCTGGAGGTGCTGGCGGCGGCCGACGTGGTGGCGTGTGAGGACACGCGACATACGAAGGTGCTGCTCGACCGCCACGGGCTGAGCGCGCCGCTTCTGAGCCTTCACGAGCACAACGAACGCGCCCGCGCGATGAAGCTCGTGGCGCGAGTGCGCGATGGAGACCTCGTGGCGCTCGTGTCCGACGCGGGCACGCCGCTGATCTCCGATCCGGGATTCGTGCTGGTGGGCGCCTGTCTGGCCGCGGGCCTCGAGGTCGAGGTGCTGCCGGGGCCGAGCGCGGTCGTGACCGCGCTCGTCTGCTCCGGCCTGCCGGCGGAGCGCTGGCGCTTCGTCGGCTTCCTGCCGCGCGGGCGCGCACAGCTTGAGGACCTGCTGGCGCACTCCCCGGAGACGCTCGTGGCCTTCGAGTCCCCGCGCCGCCTGGCGGCCACGCTGCGGCTGATCGCCGCCCACGATGAGCTGCGGGCGGCGGTGGTGTGCCGCGAGCTGACCAAGCTCCACGAAGAAGTCAGGCGTGGAAGCGCCGGCGAGCTGGCCGAGCACTACGGGACGCACCCCGCCAAGGGTGAGATCGTGCTCGTCCTGGGCGCCTGCGCGGCGGATGGCGCGCGACGCGAGGAGGCGCTCGGCGCGCTGCGAGAGCTCCTCAGCGCGGGCGCCCGCCTGCGCCCGGCGGCGGCCGCGGTGGCGAAGCTGACCGGGATGCGGGCGAACGAGCTCTACCGGGAGCTGATGAGCGACGGACAGTAGCCTGACCGGGCATCGAGCATGTCGTTCTACGTGACCACCCCCATCTACTACGTGAACGCCGCCCCCCATCTGGGGCATGCCTACACGACGATCGCCGCCGACGCGATGGCCCGTCACCATCGCCAGCGCGGCGAGGATGTGTTCTTCCTCACCGGCACCGACGAGCACGGCGAGCCGGTGGCCGACGCCGCGCACGCGCTTGGCATCGAGCCCCAGCAGCTGGCCGACAGGAACGCCCAGCGCTTCAAGGCGCTCGCGCCGCTGATCGAGGCGAGCAACGACTTCTTCATCCGCACCACCGACCCCGAGCACATGGCCATGGTGCAGCGGGTGCTGAGCAGGGTCAGGGACAACGGGTTCGTCTACGAGGGAACCTATGAGGGCTGGTACTGCCCCCGCTGCGCGGACTTCAAGGCTGACAACGAGATCGACGAGGGCAACCGCTGCCCGATCCACCACATCGAGCTGACGCGCGAGCAGGAGGACAACTACTTCTTCAGGCTGTCCTCGTTCCAGGAGCCGCTTGAACGGCTGTATGCAGAGCGCGAGGACTTCGTCGCTCCGCGCACGCGCTACAACGAGGCGCTGTCGTTCATCCGCTCGGGTCTGCGCGATGTCCCGCTGACGCGACACAAGCTCACCTGGGGGGTGCCGGTGCCGTGGGATGAGGAGCACGTCTTCTACGTGTGGTTCGACGCGCTGCTGAACTACTACACCGCGCTCTCCTACGCGCCGGCGCCGGTGAAGAGCCACGCCTCGACGCCGTCGATGAGCTCGCCGGCAGGCGAGCCGATCGATCTCATCAAGAGGTTCTGGCCGGCCAGCTACCACGTGATCGCGAAGGACATCCTGCGCTTCCACGCGGTCTACTGGCCGGCGCTCCTGATGGCCGCCGAGATCGAGCTGCCCGAGCACATATTCGTGCACGGCTACCTTCTGATGGACGGCGAGAAGATGAGCAAGTCCCTGGGCAACGTGCTCGATCCGTTCGCGGTGATCGAGCGCTTCGGGGCCGACGCGCTGCGCTTCTATCTGCTGCGCGAGGTCCCCTTCGGCCAGGATGGCTCGGTCTCGAGCGCCGCCTTCGAGCAGCGCTATGAGTCAGAGCTCGCCAACGAGCTCGGCAACCTGGCCAGTCGCACGATCGCGATGCTGGTGCGCTACCGCGACGGGATGGTGCCCGCGGGCGCGGTCGATCCGGTGCTGGCGGGAGATTTCGAGGGTCTGCCCGGGCGGGTCTCCGCACTGCTCGACCGCGCCGAGCTGACCGCTGCGCTGGATGAGATCTGGCAGCGGGTCAGGCGGCTGAACCGCTATGTCGAGCAGCAGGCGCCGTGGCAGCTTGCCAAGGACGACGCGCGCTCGGGGGATCTCGACCGCGTGCTGCGCACACTCGCCGAGGGGCTGCGGGCGGTGACGGTGCTTTTGTGGCCCTACCTGCCCGCCAGCGCCGAGCGCCTGCTGAGCGCGCTCGGCGCCCCCTCGCTGTCGCTGTCGGGCGCCGAGCTGGGCGCGGGAGAGATGCAGCGGGTCAGCCCGATCGAGTCGCTCTTCCCCAAGTCCGCGCAGGATTCCGGGACGTGATCGACTCGCACACCCACCTGGACCTGTGCGAGCCGAGCGACGCCGAGCTGGTCGCGGCAGCCGGGCGCGCCGGCGTGGAGCGCATGCTGACCGTGGGCATCGACGGAGACTCCTGCCGCGCCGCGCTCGCCGCAGCCGTCGCCTTTCCCGGGGTGTATGCGGCGATCGGCCGCCACCCGAACGCAGCGTCGGGCTTCGACGACGCCGATCTCGCCGAGCTGCGCGCGCTGGCGGCCCACGAGCGCTGCCTGGCGATCGGCGAGACGGGCCTTGACTTCTATCGCGACGGCGCGCCGCGGGCAGATCAGCAGCGCGCGTTCGCAGCCCAGATCGCCCTCGCTCGCGAGACCTCAAAGCCGCTCGTGATCCACTCGCGGGCGGCCTCGGATGAGACGCTCGCTCAGCTCGCCGCCGAAGCCGAAGGCGTAGGCGTCATCATGCACTGCTTCTCGATGCCCGAGCACCTGCATGAGTGCCTCGAGCGGGGCTATGCCGTGTCGTTCGCCGGCAACGTCACCTACAGGAACGCTTCAGATCTCGCGGACGCCGCGATGCGGGTCCCCGACGAGCATCTGCTGGTGGAGACCGACGCCCCGTTTCTCTCACCCCAGGTGGTTCGCAAGCAGCGAAACCAGCCCGCCTTCGTAGCTCACACGGCCGCGTTCATCGCCGAGCTGCGCGGCGTCTCGCCGGCCGAGCTGGGCGAAACCGTCTCACGCAACGCGCGGCGCATCCTCGGTTGGGGATGAGCATCGTGGCCGACGCCCCCGTCCAGCCCAGCCTGCGCCGGATACGCCGGTTCGCGGTGCAGCCCGACCGCGAGCTGGGGCAGAACTTCCTGATCGACTCGAACATCCTCGGCGTGATCGGGCGCGCGGCCGCCCTGGACCGCGCGGACGTGGTGCTCGAGATCGGAGGGGGCCTGGGCGTGCTGAGCGAGTATCTGGCCGAGCGCGTCCGCCATGTGCACGTCGTGGAGGTGGACGAGCGCCTGCGCGCGGCCCTGCTCGACGCCACGAGCACACACGCGAACGTCACCGTGCACTGGGCGGATGCGATGAGGCTCAGCCTCACGGCGCTCAGCCCGGCGCCGGGCAAGGTGGTCGCCAACCTTCCCTACGGGATCGCCGCCGGCGTGCTGCTGCGCACGAT
>Ga0302326_10029376_pt1 | contig 11035 bp, 10 predicted proteins | sample Palsa_T0_3_FD_202264 | JGI IMG/M metagenome (GOLD analysis project Ga0302326, IMG submission 202264) | Peat permafrost microbial communities from Stordalen Mire near Abisko, Sweden - Palsa_T0_3 | ecosystem: Environmental > Terrestrial > Soil > Palsa > Peat permafrost | place: Sweden: Abisko...
GCGAGCATCACTTCCAATCCAGAGAGGCGCTGACCTATACGCACGACTCCAACTCCATCAAGGTCGGCGCGGAGTTTGAGCCAATCTGGTTCTCCGCGCAGACGCCTTACTTCACGCCAGGCGTCGGTATCTTCAGTCCGCAAAGCTTCTTTGGCGCGGGGCCTTTCAGTCACTTTGGCCCAGGAACCGCTGTCGAGTTTCTCTTCCAGCAGACTCAGGCGGATTTCGGAAACCAGGTTCCGCAGCGCGGCTTGCCTTGGGAGAGCGGCTTCTACGACGGCCCGGACGGACCGGCGCGCGAAGCTGCCGATAATGTGGCTTTCTGGCACAAGCTGGCGAGCTTCTATGCGCAAGATCAATGGAGAGCAAGGCCAAACCTGGCGCTTTCGTTCGGTGTCCGCTACGACCTCGATTTTCTTCCGTCGGCGAGTGACCTTCGCATCCAGGGCAAGATGAATCCCACGAATTTTGGGAATATCCAGCCTCGAGTTGGGGTCGCCTATGCTTTTCGCAACGGTAAAGGCGTAGTGCGCTCCAGCTTCGGGGTATATACCGGATCGTTGGAATATAGCAGCCTGATCAACGGATGGCACGGCGCCTCTGCCTTTACGCACATGAATCAGCCGATTTTACCCGAATTCGCCGATCCGGAAGACAACCTCACTGGATTCGGTCCGGCAGGCATGGTGGGAACCGCTGGTCCAGTACTTGCAGGCGCCGCTTTTTCCAGCTTTACTCACAATGGTATTTACCCAAACCCCGGGATTTTGAAGCAGTTTCCACTGGGGTTTGTGAAGCGAAAATTTCCCTCGAACTACTCTGAGCAGGCGAGCCTGGAGGTTGAAAACGAGCTGGGTAACAAGTGGTATCTCACGGTTGGATACCACTATCTGCATGCCATGCACCTGGAGAGTTCCAACAGCATCAATGGCGTCCCGGACGGCTTTCTCTCCGATGGCAGGCAGAAATTTGCGCCCGCCGACCCCAACTTCGGATTTGTACTCTATGCGACGGCTTCGGGCTGGTCGATCTACAACGCGGGAAGCGTTAGTCTGCGCAAAGAGTTCGCTCAGCACTTCAGTGTGCTGGCCAACTATGTCTATGGAAAATCCATCGATATCGCAACAGAAAACCAGCTTCAGGATGAACCGCAGGATTACCTGAATCCGCAACTCGATCGCGCTGTAAGCGATAACGACGTCCGTCACAGGCTGGTGCTGACCCTGATGGGAGAATCGCCAACGACCTGGATAGCACCTCTGCGCAACTTTTCGTTTTCGATGCTCAACACCTTGCAGAGTCCGCAATATTACAGCATCCTTGCAGGTTCCGACATCAATGGCGATGGATTTCCATTCAACGACCGCGTCGGCGACATCGGCCGCAATTCCTATCGCGGCGCGTCCTACTACGGTACCGATCTCCGCATACAGAAACTTTTGAACCTGACTGAGCGTGTCAAGGTAAATCTCAGCGCAGAAGCTCTCAATCTCTTCAATCGCGTCAATGTCCAGGACGTTGATCAGGTTTATGGCGCCGGGGAATTCGCGGGCCCAATCCCCAAGGCTTTCGGAGACGGCGTTACGAGCCCTGCCAATCCGACGTTTGGAACGCCAACATTTGCCGGAGCCGCACGGCAGATTCAGCTTTCCGCGAAGTTGAAGTTCTAGGAGACGACCAATGTCGAACGGCCAAGTAGTTATGCAGGATTTGGAGAAGCCTGCTCAGGGGAATCCGAGACGTCCGAAACGAAATAGCTACACGCCCAAGCCAGAGACGCTTGCGCTCCTCAAGGTCTCTGGAAACGCCATCAACGGGCTAGGTGAAATGGAGCCCCGCAAGGCGTCGCCCTTCTTCTGGCATCCGCCTGACCAGCATCCCTATGGCGAATTGCAAACCGTTGCGCGCACAAGTTCCCGCAAGTGTCCAGGCTCCGCGGCGGTATTCATCGCTGCGTACACACATCCGGAACTGACTCCAGTAGCTTCTGTACCGCGCCAGGCCTCTCCAGAAGAATTTGCTGCCGAAGCCACGGCCTTCGCGCTTGCGCATGAGGCTGGCGGTGTTGGTATTGCGCCGATGGACCCGCTCTACGTCTTCGAGGGTTATACGGTCGACGAGCCATGGGTGATCGTGCTCGCACTTGCTCCCGACTATGAACGATTGAAGGAGGTTCCATCGGACGAGACCAATGGTATTGGCGTTACCGAGATCGGTACGCAGTATGCCCGTGGCACACGGGTTTCCTATGCGCTTGCCAATTGGATCCGTTCCCAGGGTTACAACGCCCACGCCTACCCGGGTCCGTCGGCAAGCGCGCTGCTCCTGGTTCCGCCAGCAATTGCGTCAGGGTTGGGAGAGCTCGGCAAGCACGGATCGTTGATCAACCGGCAATACGGAGCGGGCCTGCGCCTGGCCGGTGTCACAACAGATATGCCTCTGGTCGCCACCAAGCCTGATCGCTTTGGCGCGGATGAGTTCTGCGCGACCTGCCAGGTTTGCACGAGGGCGTGCCCACCGGGAGCCATCGCAAATAACAAGCAGACGGTGCGAGGTGTAGACCGCTGGTATGTCGACTTTGACAAGTGCATTCCCTACTTTGCTGAATCGGCGTCCTGCGGTATCTGCATCGCCGAGTGCCCCTGGACCCGGCCGGATGCACGCCCCAAGCTGTTAACAACCATGGCAAAACGGCTTGGACTGACTATGCTGGATGAAAGAAGGGCCGTTGCACCGCCAGCATCAGAGAACAAGCAGGCAAACGAATATGCTTAGTAACTCCGCTCGGGAACCTGGCAGCGCAGACCAGGAGTCGCGGCTCTCGTATGCCGGCTGGAAAGTCGTGCTCGGCGGATTTTTTGGGGTGATGGTTGGCTTTGCCGCCGTCGTGCCCTATACATTCGGGCTCTTTCTCAAGCCGCTTTCCGCGGCCTTCGGGTGGCATCGCGAGGCGATCTCTGCGGGATTCAGCGTTACGGCTCTGACTCTGGCCACGGCCTCGCCGGGATTGGGCTTTCTGCTGGACCGCTTCGGACCACGCCGGATTATCCTTCCCTGCATCCTTGTCTTTTCCATTGCGTATGCATCCCTGGCTCTGCTTACGCCGCATCTCATCCACTTCTATCTGGCCTTTTTCGTCATCGGACTCGTCGGCAATGGCACCGCCTTTCTAGGCTACTCTCGTGCTATCTCGACGTGGTTCGATCGTCGCCGCGGGCTTGCACTCTCCGTCATGCTTGCAGGAGGCGGTTGCGGAACCATGTTCCTGCCCGTGATAGCGCAGGCTACGATTACTAATTATGGGTGGCGTAATGCCTATCTCCTTCTTGGCGTCCTTGCTCTCGTCGTGGGCTTCCCTCTGACCGCATTGTTTGTCCGCGAACAACCGGTCGCCCAGCAAAACGCGCATGTCTCCGTCGAGGTTGGAAGGTCGGTAGCCGAAGCCCTCAGTGGCCGCGTCTTCTGGGTGATCGCAGCAACGGTTTGCCTCTACGCAATCAGTGTGAATGGGACAATCGCGCATCTGTCTGCACTATTGACCGATCGCGGAGTCTCAACTCAGGGCGCATCTTATTCAATTGCCATCATCGGCGCTACTGGACTGATCGGGCGCGTTCTCACCGGTGTCTTCCTCGACCGCTTCTTCGGACCTCGCGTATCTCAGATCATGCTGATGATGACTGTGATTGGAATCATGCTTCTGTCCGTTGCGCATACGTTGACTGCCGGCCTGCTTGCTGCCTCACTGATCGGCTTCAGCATGGGCAGTGAAGGCGATATTACACCCTACCTGCTGAGCCGCTACTTCGGTCTCAAACGCCTCTCGACTCTCTACGCTCTCACCTGGAGCGCTTATGCGATAGGTGGCGCCACCGGCCCCTTGGTAGTCGGCCGCATTTTCGATTCGCTTGGCTCCTATCGCCCCGCGACGATTCAACTGTTGGCGCTTCCGGCTCTCATTCCGTGCCTGCTGATGTTCCTGTTGCCGCGTTATTCAGTGCACATCGGCGCATCTGTCGGAGAAATCGTTGAATCTTTGACAGAGGTTCCTGTCGCTGACACTTCGCAGTAGCCTTCAGCCTCTGATCACTTCGCTTCCAAAGCCTATGTGGCCGTAGAATGATCCACGTGCTCAAGATGTTCTTTCGGCAACGAAGCAAGCACTTGACCAGGAGCCAACCGCCAACACCAGGAAAGAAAAAGAGGGAAAATGCCAGAACAAGAAGTCGTAGCCAATCAACAGACAATCCTCCACAACCAAGCCACAATTCTGGAAAATCAGAAAACCATTTTGCACAATCAAGGGACCATCGAAAAGAATCAGAAATCACTCGATGACATTCTTGAAAATCAAAAAGAGATCCTTGCGAACCAGAAGGAAATTCTCGCAAACCAGCAAAAGATCCTGGCTTCTGGAAAGTAGCTCAGTGCAGTGAGAGGAGTGGTCAGACCTGCGCTGCATGACCACTCCGTACTCTCGCGACGAGATCTCCAAAGCAACTCCTAAGCCGGTTGGTGCGCGGTATCTTCGACCGGCAAATAGGTCTTGCTGGCAGCCGTATATCCCATGCGTGCTACCTGTTTACCGCGCTCGCGGTACAGCGCTTCATCTTCTGGCTGCGTCGTTGCAAGTCCATCCACGTAACGGTTGTACATGCAGAAGGCCGCCGCGATCAGAACGGTATCATGAATTTCAAGGTCCGTCGCGCCAAGTCCGCGCGCATGGGCCACATCGTCCGCGGTGACATGTTTGCCTCCCTTTTGCACCTTTGCCGCGATGATCAGAAGCGCCTTGAGCTTTTCCGATACATCCGCGTGGAAGAAATCCGCCTTGACGCGCTTGACCAATTCCTCATCCCCGCCCAGCTGGGCAGCTGCGATTGCGCCGTGGATCGTCTGGCAGTAATAGCAATCGTTGAGATAAGAGACATAGGTCGCGATCAGCTCCCGCTCTCCCGCCGTAAGGGAGTTGGGCTGGTGGAGCAGGACATCCGCAATTTCGTTGAGAGGCTTGGCCGTTTCTGGTCGATAGGCCATGGCCGATCGAATTCCGTGTAATCCCTCAGGCAGAGCGATGTGTGGCATAGTCGTTTTACTCCTTTCCATAGATGATTCGGACAAACCGGCATGAGCCTCAGGAGGCCATGAAGGCTTCGAGCGATTGCTGGATAGTTGGAGTTTCTCCGCGGCCTATATCGCGCCTCCGCATCTGATGAAAACGAGACAGCATTTGATTGGCCTTTGAGAGAGCGATGACACGTTCCGCATAGGCGTCAATCCTGGCACCGGGAATTGCAAAGAGCGCGACATCGTCGGTCAGCACGTCGAGATAGGCGCGGGCTCCGCAGCAGCCAAGACTCAACGCTGCTCGGCCAGTATTGATCACCTGGGGAATCACAGCGCAGGCGGGTCTTCCCATGGCCGGAGGGGTGCCGTTTTCCACCTGCTGGACAGCCTCCGAAAGAACGAGGGTCTGATTCGAATTCACAAAGAGCAAGACGACATCTGGCGGCAACGGGATCTGAGCCAAGGGGCTATACACAACGTATTTCGATCGAGACGCCAAAACTGGAATCATGGGTAGATCTTCTGGCCTCACATAGCCCAGATCGGCAAATACCTTGAGTGCATCCATCAGATCTGTTTGCTGGGCTGGCGTCGATTCCAGATTATGCGTGTGGACTCCGATGGCGCAACTGTTATGGTCCTCGGCGACTGTGGCGAAGGTTGCCGTTGCCGCGTCTTGCCAGAATCGGCATCCCGCAGCAACCCGGGTGGGCGGCGCGGATAGTCCAGCCGGGAAAACGTCTGTGAAGCTGATAGCGATGGGCGCCTGATTCAGGTTGAGGGCAGTTTTCAATTCATCAGAAAGCTGTGTGTACGATTGCTGTATTGACATCGTGTCGTTCCAATTCTCCAGTGGTTATAAGCGATTGCAAGACTAAGCAACGTGTTCGCTGGCGATAGTAAAGCCGGCATCGGTGATCACCGCGCGCACGGCGGCCTCGTTGATCGATCCAGGATCGAACCGAACGGTAACCTTGCCCTCTGGATAGGTCGAATGACTGGACAGAATTCCCCTGGTGCGGGAAAACATTGTGTCGAGACCGACAGCGCAGGTGACGCAACTGAATCCTTTGACTTGAAAGACAGCGGTTGTTCCTTTAGCGTCAGCGACAGCGGCCGTGCCCGCTATTGCCCTCAGAGGGGCAAGTGCGCCGGCACCTGAGAGTGCAACAAGTTGGAGAAATTTCCTGCGGATCATCGTTCCCTCATTTCATGACGTGTCGGTGTCGCGACGCGTGCATGTGTCATTTTGCCGTGGCAATGCCCGGTTCATATTTCCAGGAGGTCTGCATGCTGGCATTGTCGGAAAAGCGCGTATCGGTGTACTCGCTGAATTCGAGCTTTTTGTTCAAGACGCCCGTTTCAATCATCAGATCGCGCACCATATCGAAGTCCGCCTTGCGCGGTGCAAGTGGACTGTAGGTCACCCTGTCCATTGGTTTGGTGAGTGCCCAGCGTAGCAGGCCCGGTTTCTGGTTGTAATAGAAACGCCCAACAAAGTCAGCGGCGTCTTCGCGATGAGGCTTGCTGGTGTCGAGCCATAGACCGGAGCGGGCTATGCCGTCGACCAGCACTTGCACGACGTCGGGACGCTTATCAATCAGATCCTGGCGGACCACAAGAATGCAGGACATGTAATCTGGCCAATATTCCCGGGCTTGAAAGAGAACCCGGCCAAAGCCACCAATCTCTGCCTGCGATGGAAATGGTTCGCCCATGGCAAATGCATCGATGGCATGAGCGGCGAGCGCGCCAGAGACGTCCGGAGGCGCCATCTCAACCATCCTGATCTCACCGGGCTTGATGCCCCAAACTTTCATGGCGCGAAACAGAAGCAATCGCTCATCTGAAAAACGGCTGGGAATAGCAACTGTCTTGCCACGCATGTCGGCAAAAGTCTTGATTGGACCGTTCTTTTGCACCACCACTGCGCTTCCATATCGATGCCCAAGGTAGACGACCTTGATAGGAACGCCCTGCGCCTTAAGCGCCAGGGCCAGGGGAGCAACGATAAACGCAGCCTGCACTCGATTGGAGATGAGAGCCTCCTTGATCTCCGGAAATCCCTGGAACATCCGCGGCATGAATTCTTCGCCGGAGGTTGAGTACTTCGAAATGTAGTCGGTGACCGGGCAAGTCAGCTGGCATGTTACGGGTAGATACGCTACCGTGATTTTGCGTTTCTCGACCGGTTGGTAATCGTTGAGAACTGCAGCCCAATTCACATTTAGGTAAGCGTGCGCTGCCGAAATGAGTACCAGCCACCCAATTGCGAAGAGCGTGACTTTGGTTTTAAGATGCATCTCGGAACCCCCAGCGAACAGATTTAATTTTCTCCAATCTGCGGAAGCAGAAGTCCAGCGCCAGCCCGATGATGCCAATCATCAGCATGGCAGCCACAACCAGATCGTAGCGTTTGCCGGAATTGCGCGAATCGATTACCAGGTAGCCGAGGCCGGAGTCGACTGCGATCATTTCTCCCGCTACGACTACCAGCCAGGCGATGCCTAGAGCGAGGCGCGCACCAATCAATATTTGAGGAAGTGCAGCTGGAAAGATTACACGCATCAGCAACTGCGGCGTGGACAAGCCGAAGTTGCGTCCGGCGCTGCGAAAGATCGGTGGCACGCTGGAGACGCCGCTGATACAAGCAACCAGGATCGGAAAGATTGATCCGAGGAAGACGAGGAAGATCGCTGCATTATCGCCCACTCCGAAAAAGATGATCGCCACTGGTATCCACGCAATGGGACTGATGGGCCGAATGAGTTGAATCACCGGATTGACGACCTGATTTGCCGACGGGTACCAGCCGAGCGACAAACCGAGCGGAATTCCAACAATAACAGCCAGGCCAAAACCAATCGCGACGCGACGCAGAGAGTCTGCGATATCGGCCCACAAGACATGTTTATGGAATAGTTCAACAATTCCCTTTTCTACGCTCAAAGGCGACGGGAAGACTTTCGTTGCTGTCCAAACCACGGAGTAATACCACAGCGCCAGCAGCAGCGCAGCAGCGATAAGCGGCCAGAAGAACTTTTCCCACAAACGCGGCTTTGTCAGCGAACTCATATCGAACTCATATCTCGTAGGCCAGGCCAATCTGTTTGAGCAACTCGTCCCGAAGCTCAAGGTAACGCGGCGAACTGATATTGCGGGGATGGGCGATGTCGATGGTAAGAACCTCCTTGATCCGGGCAGGGCGCGAGCTCAGGACGACGACTCGATCGGCCAACTGCACAGCCTCATCAATGTCGTGAGTGACGAAGAGGATGGTCCTTCGCTCGGCCTGCCAGATACGCAGAAGTTCGCCGCGCATAATGACACGGGTAATAGAATCGAGTGCTCCGAAAGGTTCATCGAGAAACAAGATATCGGGATTGACGGCCAGTGCGCGGGCCACCTGGAGCCGCTGCTTCATTCCTCCGGAGAGATCCGATGGATAGGAGTTTTCGAATCCTTCGAGGCGCACGGTCTTTACGTAGTGCGCAATGCGCCTTTCGCGTTCGGCTCGAGGCAGCTTCGATAAACCGAAGCCGATGTTTCCTTCTACTGTCAGCCAGGGGAAAACGCCTCGTTCTTGAAATACAAGGATGCGCCGCGGATCGGGTCCGGTGACTGTTTCGCGGTCGATGGTCACAGATCCACTTGTCGGAGAAAGGAAGCCCGCCATTGCGTTCAGCAGCGTTGACTTTCCGCAGCCGGAGGGACCGACCAGGCAGATGAACTCGCCGTCACTTATATCCAGGTCGATATCTTCGAGTACAGGCATCGATTGGCCATCGCGGTCGTAGACCACGCCCAGGTGCTCCGCCCGTAACTTTGGCGCGCTCTTGGTTCCGGAAACGACAACTTGCGTCTGCGACACTAACCCTCCCGTCATTAACTTTCCAGGGATCTCCAGCGAAATGACTTGATCTGCTCGAGGGACCGCATCCCAATGTCGAGCAGTAGTCCGATGACTCCAATAATTACCATGCCCGCAAGCACCAGGTCGTACCGATTCCCGGCGTTTCTGGCGTCCACGATCAGGAAGCCAAGGCCAGAGTTCACCGAGATCATTTCGGCAGCAACCACGACCAGCCAGGCGACACCGAGGGTGATTCTCAGACCTACAAGCAACTGCGGAATGACGGCTGGATACAAGACGCGGGAGACAAAGGCGCTTGGACTCAGGCCAAAATTGCGGCCGGCATTGATGTAGACAGCTGGGATGTTATGAACGGCACTCATAGCGGTGAGCAGCAGCGGGAAAAAGCAACCAACAAAAATCAGGAAAATCGCGGCGAGGTCACCAACTCCAAACCACAGGATGGCAATGGGAATCCAGGCGAGCGGCGAAACAGGGCGAAAGATTTGCACCAGGGGATTGAAGGCCAATTCTCCGCGGCGATACCACCCCAGAGCCAGGCCGATCGGGATCGCGAGCACGGCCGCGAGAATGAATCCCCAGGTGACTCGGAAAAGTGAGGCGACGACGTATTTCAGGAGAAGTCCATGCTGGAGCAAGTCCACAATGCCGCCCGCCACGCTGACCGGACCAGGCAGAATCTGTCCGGGATGCAGGTCGACAGCAATCTCCCAAATGGCCAGAAGCGCAGCGATGAATAAGGCCGGACGCAGCCATCGTGGGAATCTCAACGCCGTTTTCTCCTGCTTTTCACTCTTGACGGAAGGCCTTGTGGGTACAGGCACTTAGCTTAACGATGCAGCGAAGGATTTCCCTCCATCAAAGGGTGGAGGGAAATCCCCACTCAAGGTTGGTTGTGAGTGCCGGTTACGTTCGGAGAAGATTCGCTGTGATCAATTTCCGCTCTATACCTTCCTGATGCCAGACAATTCAAGTTCCATCGAGGTGATCGTGATCGGCGGCGGCTTGGCCGGCATGTCAGCGGCCATTCATCTGGCCAAGGCTGGAGTTAAGGTGATGTGCCTGGAATCCGAGGTCGACAATAACGATCCTGTTGGCGAGTCGCTCGACTGGTCGGCCCCAGAATTGTTGAAGGCAATCGGGTTTCCAATGGAGCAGCTTCTGGAAGAGGGAATCGCGACCTGGAAGCGGCATGTGATTCTGAAACTGCGCAGTGGCGCAGAACAGCATTATGTACCCTCCGACTGGCTTGCCAAGCCGCCCTTCAAAGTGGAACTGCGCACGATTCACGTAGACAGAACGCTGCTCAATCGCGTCCTTCGGCAGTCTCTTCGGGGCAGCGGCGTTGAACTGCTGTCATGCAAAGTCGTGCAGGTGGAGCGAGATGGGATGCGTATTCGTTCCGTCATCAACGCAGCAGGCGAGAAGCTCTCCGCCCCCTGGTTTGTCGATGCATCCGGCTCCGCGGCGAGCCTGTTTCCAAAGGCTTTCGGGTTGCCACTCTATGAATTCGGCCCCAAAAAGGTCGCAGTCTGGGACTACTTCAAAGTGACGGAACCGTTGGAGGGAACCACACTGCACGCGGATGGCGAAGGTCCGCCGTACATGGAGTGGGTGTGGCAGATACCGGTGCAGTCGGACACCATCAGCGTGGGCTATATCGCAACTGGAGAGGCGATCAAACAAAAGCGCCAGGCAGGACTCACCGTCAACGAAATCTACGAGCAACAGCTTCGCCATTATCCAGAACTTGGGAAGCTTCTACTTCCCACCTACCAGGGATCGCCTCGTACAACTTCCTTTAGCTGTCGCGCCTATGGAAAGACCTGTGGGCCAAACTGGCTGGTGATTGGGGAATCGGCCGCCATGGTTGACCCAATGACCTCCAATGGCGTGACTGCAGCTCTCCGGCACGCGGGCGAAGCATCCGAGATTATTACGCGCCATCGGAATCGCAAGCAAATACCCTGGCTCCCGCGGGTTCTTTATAGTCGGCGAGTTCTCTACATGGCGAACTTCTTCAATTCAGGCATCGAGAGAGTCATCTATGACTGGCCGATTCGCAATCGGATCGGCGCGTTGGTTGCTGGCGAT
>Ga0302326_10029377_pt1 | contig 11034 bp, 8 predicted proteins | sample Palsa_T0_3_FD_202264 | JGI IMG/M metagenome (GOLD analysis project Ga0302326, IMG submission 202264) | Peat permafrost microbial communities from Stordalen Mire near Abisko, Sweden - Palsa_T0_3 | ecosystem: Environmental > Terrestrial > Soil > Palsa > Peat permafrost | place: Sweden: Abisko...
GATCCGGTGCTGCTGTGGACCGTCGCCACGACGGCGACCAGCCGGGTGGGGCTGAACGCCAGCACGCTCAGATCGAAATAGGTAAAACCGCTGGTGGGGCGGGTGGGGCTCGAGCCCACGACCGGCGGATTATGAGAAGCCCGGCCCGGCGCTCCGGGAGCGCTGCCTGCACCGATACCACGGAGCCGTGCCACCGGTGGCGCTAATTGCACTGTCTATACAGATGGCTCGGTCCACGAACCGGTCCACGCCTTTAACGGCGATCACCGGATGCCAGCTACCGAACGTCACCGCCGCCGTCGGACCAGCGCGTGCCGCGTCCGTTGGGAAAAGCCGCCCGAGGGGTGGCAACGTCTCTAACCGCCGAGCCACTGGATCGTTACTACAAGCACGAGATCATCAGGCGGATACACCCAGGAACGTGACCAGGCTCCCGCCGTCTGGGCCGAAATGCAGTGAGCGCAGCGGCATAGAGACGCCATCACGCTCATCGCGACGGCGCTGGTAGTGCACTAGATCCACGAATACGACCGCGTCCATGAATGCCGCAAGGAAAACCCGCGCGGCCGGAGGCAGGTCAGCAAACTCTTGCTGAGCCATGCCATCCAGCTCCCACCGGTACATGCGTCAGACGCCGGACTGGGTCGGATCTCCTCCCGGCTCATCCGCCGTTCCGGAGGCGGCGGACTCCGGTCTCGGTATGTGTCGATGCGAGCTAGGAACTCCCGTTGCGCTTGACGATCGCACCAGGTTTTCACAGATCGCCGACCCTATGCGAGGCCCAGCCGGGATTCCACGGCGCGGCGTGCATCGGGCCATTGGAGAACAGGTAGGCATTCGCAGGCACTCGAGGCCGACAGGCTCGAGGCCAGTACTAGCGTCGTCCACGGGCTCGCGGACGGAGGCGCAGGTCTCCGGGTCGATGACGGTGGATCACTAGCCGTTGTCGACGTCCTCCGTGAATTCCAGGATGGCAGCGGAGAGCGCCTCGGGGGCTTCCTGGGCGACCAGGTGCCCGACTCCCTCCAGTCGCACCGAGGTGACCTTGCCCGCGGTTACCTGGCGGAAGGTCTGCTCGGTGAGCGAGGCGCTGACGGAGCCGACCGTGAGGACGGGGACGACCAGCGGCTGCTTTTCGGCCAGGGCCCTGGTCTGGCCGTCGTCGGTGAAGATGGAGTGGTAGAGGCCTTCGGTGCCGCGCCAGCCGTCCGGGCGGGCGTAGGTGCGGATGATCTCGTCGAGGTCGTCTTCGGTGACGGAGCCCTTGACCGCGGTCATCATGGGATAGGCCCAGCTAGCGAGGAGGTCGCGTTCGTGGCCGGGGAGGAGCATCGTCGGGATGCCTGGTGTGCCGAGGAACCCGACGTGCCAGGAGCCGCCGTGGGCGACGTCGGCGAAGGACTCGAGGCCGTAGCCGGCCAGGGTCGTCTCGATCGCGATGAGGCTGCGGACTTCATCGGGGTGCGTGGCGGCGAAGCGGAAACCCGGGCCGCCGCTGGCGTCCTGGCAGGAGAAGTGGACCGGGCCAGTGCCGAGGTGCTGCACCAGGTGGTGCATGTCCTCGGCGGCGGTGGCGTGGTCGTAGCTGCCGTCGGCGGTGCTGGAGTCACCGAAGCCGCGTAGGTCCACGGCGAAGACCCGGTGCGTCCCCGCCAGCAGCGGGATCAGCTTGCGGAAGGCCCACCACGACTCCGGCCACCCGTGGGCGAGCAGGATCGGGGAGCCGCTGGTGCCAGCGGACACGTAGTGGAGCCGGGCCCCGTTAACGTCGGCCAGGTGGTGGGTGACGCCTGGGATGGTCGCGCCGGCTGGCGTGACAGCGGCCATGAAAAGCTCCTTAATAGACAACCTCGGTTGTCTAAAATAGCAGACAACCAAGGTTGTCTTTGTCAACTGGCGTCATAGACTTGCCCTATGTCCCGATCTGGCGCCGACCTCGCGCAACTGCTCCTCGGCGGGTTCCGCCTCCTGGCTGACCAGGCGACCGCCGAGCTCGTCGCACGCGGGTACGAGGAGATCCGGCCGGCGCAGGAGTTCGCCCTGCAGGCGATCTTGTCCGGCGCGGACAACGCCTCCGGCCTGGGCCGGCGGATGTCAGTCACCAAACAGGCCGCCGCCAAGACCATCGCTGCCCTGGAAGAACTCAACTACGTGGCACGCGAGCCCGACCCGGTCGACAGGCGCCGGATGCGCCTGTACGTCACCGCCCACGGACTAGCGATGCTGCGCGAAGGCGAGGAGATCTTCGACAAGCTGCGCGAGCAGTGGCAGAAGCAGGTCGGCCCAGGCGCCCTGTCGCAGGTCGAGACCACGCTCCGGCACCTCGTCGGGAACAGCGGCAGTCGGCTTGACACGCCCGCGTGGCTAGCGCGGGGCCTGGAGGCATAGCGTGCAACAGAGGCAACGACGGCTCGAACCCGCATACTGATCGAGCGACTGGGCGATTATCGCGCCGGACTTAGGCTGGCCGCCCGGGCCCTGAGCGGGCCAGGATCCGCTCGGTAGCTGCTCTCCGTAACCAGCGGGGTTAATCGCCATGACGCGACGGTTCATTGCAGCACTGACGTCAGTCCACGAACCCAAGGTACAGAAAGGGTAAATGGCTGGTGGGGCGGGTGGGGCTCGAGCCCACGACCGGCGGATTATGAGAAGCCCGGCCCGGCGCTCCGGGAGCGCTGCCTGCACCGATACCACGGAGCCGTGCCACCGGTGGCGCCAATTGCACTGCTTCCACCGATGGCTCGGTCCACGAACCGGTCCACGCAGTCCATGGCGATCACCGGACATCCGCTACAGAACGTCACCACTGGCAGCGCGGCTGATGCTCATTAATCAGGAGGTCCGGTACTGGTGCAATGTCGAATCCAACTGTGTCGCATTCGGCGGCATCTGGCGCTGCCGAGCCCAGTAGCGGGCAGCGAGCACGAGTTCACGCGCTTTTATGGCTGGACCGCCGGACCCGGCGGGCGGCGTCCCTGATCGCCGTGACCGCGACCACACTGAAACAGGCGGCGAGGACCGCGTAGCTGCCGTAGCTGATGACCGTGAAAGCAGCGGAGGCCCCCAGCCGAGGCGCGCGGCGAGGGCGTCAGCGAATTGCCCGGTCGCTGTCATCGCCACGCCTGCGCTGTACCAGCACTGACCCGGAGGCCGCCGCCGCACCAGGCAGCTCGCGAAGCCGGCCAGGGAGGTCAGAAAGAAGCACACGAAGAACGGCAGGGTCACGCCGGCCACGGTCTGGTAGACCAGGTACGCGAATCCCGTGAGCAGGACCGCCGCTCCCGTGAGCAGGCCCACGCACCCGCCCAGCTCACGGGCATCCCTGCCCCAGGTCGCCGGACCGGGGTGAGCCCCCCGGTGGCGGGCCGGGCCGGGGCCGGGCCTCAGGACGGTACCCCGCAGGGTGTCGGCCGCGAACCACAGCATGCGGGCCGCGCGGGCCGCGGCCGACTTGATCTCGAGGTCGCCGAGGATGACCGGTAGCTCGGCCTCCCATTCCCGGCGGCGCTCATGCCTGGCCGCGGCGGGCAGGCGCCGGGCGGCCCGGGCCACCAGGAACCTGCCCGCGCGCAGCAGCCAGCGTTCGCCCTTCATGACAAGCTCCCCGGAGCTGGGCGCCCCAGCCGGCCCGGCGCCCGCGTCTGGCCGGCCCGGACCTGGGCGAGTTCCAGCCGGGCCACCGCGATGCCCTCTCCGGTCAGCTGGTAGTAGCGCCGCGGCCGCTCCCCGCCGACCTGCGGCGTCTCCCACGCGGAGCTGACCAGCTTCTGGTCCTCCAGCCGGGTCAGCATCGGATACAGGGTGCCGCTCGGCAACCCGGCCGCCTTCATCCGGTCATAGCCGTAGCGCGGGGCGGCGGGATCCTCCAGGGAACGCCTGCAGCACCCGCTGCAGCGCCGCGGTCATCCTCACGCCTCTTAGTCTACACATGTAGGCGGTGAATAGCAGCCTCTCATCAGCTGCCCACCGCAGCCCGGCATGCCGAAGTCTTGAATGAACTATGCAGTCAATGACGATAAGATGCATTCATGACTGCACTCACCATCCGGGACGTACCCGAAGACGCCGTCCGCACGATGAAGGTCCGTGCGGCTCAAGCCGGCCAGTCGTTGCAGGCTTACCTCCGTAGCTTGATTGAGCGCGAGGCGGCCAGACTCACCGTGGCGGAGGCAGTGGAACTGGCCCGCAGGCAGGCGACCGCCGACATCAGCACCACCGACATCCTGGCCGCGATCGACGAGGGACGAACCAGACGTTGACCGTCATCGACTGCTCGGCCATGATCGAACTGCTCGCAGCGAAGACGCCGACAGGAGAAGCCATCGCTCGCCGGGTGACCACAGCACAGACCCTGTATGCGCCATACCTGCTCGACGGGGAAGTCATCTCAGCGCTGCTCGGGCTCAGACGCGGACAGAAAATCTCGGAACAAGAAGCCGACGCCGCGCTCTCCAACTACCGCGCATTCCCCGTCGAACGGCAGGACGTGCTGCCCTTGTGGCCTCGCCTTAAGATCCTTCATGCCAACCTGTCCGCCTACGACGCCCAGTACATCGCCTTGGCCGAAGCCCTCCACGTCCCCTTGATCACCGCCGACGCACGGGTCAAACGCAGCGGTGCAGCACGATGCGAGGTCGAAGTCTTCGACGTGCACACCTGACAGGCGGAGTTGCAGCCTAGATCATGGGGAAGGGGGGACAGGTTCGATGCCCGCTTGTATCGCGTAGCGGGTCAGTTCGGCACGGTTGCGGGCGCCGGTCTTGTCCCTGATCCGGTCCAGGTGCGTCCGCACCGTGTTAAGCGTGACGAAGAGCGTCTCCGCGATGTTGGCGTTGCTCGCTCCGCCGGCCAGTAGCGCCATGATCTGTCGCTCCCGTGCCGACAGCGGGCCGGCTTGGCTGTCCGCCGGCGCGCAATGGCCGGCTAGGACGGTCACGGCGGGGGCAGGCCCCGGAGCTGGCTGGGCTGTGCCCACGGCCAGGGCCATGGCATCGGCTTGGCTGAGGGTGCGACCGCGGGCGTAGGCGGCATCGAACGCGGCCCCGCCCAGCGCGTCGCGCAGCCGGGTGTGGTCACTGGCGCGCATTCTCGATTCGTTCGCATCGAAGGCCTGCCCGCCCTGCTCGTACTGCTGGTCTGCAGCGCCATGCAGAGTGGCGGCGACGGCGGGATCGGCGTCCGCGCCGGCGGCCAGTGCCAGGCCGAGGACCGCACAGTGCACCCAGGTCATCTCACTGGTGGCTCGCGCCCTGTCCAGGACGCCAACGAGCAGCCTGCGCGCGCTGGCGACATCCCCGTTCATGAGGTACGCGAACCCCAGGTTCATCTCTGCGGCGGCGGACAGGTGCTGATAGCCGTGGGCATCGGCGAGCCTGAGCGCGTCCTGCAGGTAGGCCAGGGCAGCCGGGAACTCCCCGGCCGTGACCTGGTCGACACCAAGGTTTATCAAGGTGACGACGACGGTGGAGTTGTCCCCGATTGCCCGGGCAATAGAGAGGACCTCCTGGTAGTCGGCGAGGGATGCATCCAGATCACCGGTCTCGGCCCTGAACACCGCACGATGGCCGAGAGCGACGACGAGCCGCCTGGGATTTCCGGCTGCCGTGGCCAGCGCGACGGCTTCGTCGGCCCTGGCCAGCGCGGCTGGCAGGTCGCCCTGCAGGAAGCTGAACCAGTTGAGAGCGGCGAGGGCGTCGGCGGCGAGGTCGTCATCGGCGAGGTCGCGGGCGATCGTAATGGCCTCCTCCGCCATCGAAGGAATGTCCGGGCTGCGGTCGAAGTGAGTGAGCAGCTTGCAGTTCGTGACCAGGGCAATGGCCAGGTAGCGAGTCGGCTGGCGGGCACCGGGGCGCCCGAGCAGTGCGCCGAGCGCCTCAATGACCTCGCCGCTGTGGCCGCGCGAGAAGACGAACGCCCGCAGCCCGGAGGCCAGCCGCAGACCGGACTCGGCGCTGCCGGGATCGGCGATGCTAAATGCCAGCGCGGCACGGGTGTTATCAAACTCAGCCTCGATCCTGTCAAGCCAGCGATGTTCGTCCGGACCGCGCATTCGCGCAGCGGCAGTCTCGACGAGGGCCAGATAGTGATCGCGGTGTGCGACGCGGACGTCGCGCAGGTCTGAGTCGGCCCGCAGCGCGAGGCGTTCGGCGGCATAGTGTCGGATCGTCTCAAGGAGCCGGTAGCGGGTCGACCCGTGAATCACCTCGGCCTGAACCAGGCTCTTGCCGACCAGCGCGGCCAGCAGGTCAAGCACCTGCCATTCCGCGACGTCGCCGCCGGAGGCGACCGCTTCGGCGGCATCCAGGGACCAGCCCCCAGCGAAGACGGAGAGCCGCTCGAACACGATCTGCTCCTCGGAGCTGAGCAGATCGTAGGACCAGTCGATCAGGGCTCGCAGGGTCTGGTGGCGCGGCAGGGCGGTACGGTTTCCCATGGTCAGCAGCCGGAACCGCTGATCGAGCCGGGCGTTGATCTCCGACACTGAGATCGAGCCAAGGCGGGCCGCGGCGAGTTCAAGGGCCAGCGGGATACCGTCAAGACGGACGCAGATCGCCGCTACCCCCGCCGCGTTGGCGTCGTCGACGGTGAACCCCCGCCAGTGCAGCGCGGCGTGCTCAGCGAACAGCTGCACCGACTCGAAGGCGGCTAGGCGGCCGGGATCGGCGAGATCGGCGGGCGGGACCGTAAGGCCGGGAACCCGGAAGACGTGCTCCCCGCTGGTGCCAAGCGGCTCCCTGCTCGTGACGAGCAGGGAGACCTGGGGGCACGACCGAATGACGGCGTCTGCCAGCTCGGCGACCGCGCCGAGCACATGCTCGGCGTTGTCGAGGATCAACAGCAGGTCCCGGTCGCCGACGGCGTCGATCAGGGTGTCGATCATGGGCCGCCCCGGCACCTCGCTGACTCCGAGCGCGGCGGCCGCGGTGCGGGCCACCAGCTCGGGTTCTGCCACGGGCGCGAGCTCGACGAGCCACACTCCGTCGCCGGTGCCATCGAGGACATCGGCCGCCGCCTGGAGCGCCAGCCGGGACTTGCCGATCCCGCCAGGACCCGCGATCGTGACAAGTCGCGACCGGCCAGACACCATCGCGCGCAACTCGGCCAGCTCCGCGACCCGGCCCACGAAGCTGGTTGCCTGCGATGGCAGGTTGTGGCGCAGCGCCGGGTCGTCCAGCGAGCGCAGCACGCTGAACCCCTCGGCCAGGCCCGATCCGGTCACCTGAAAGACCCGCTCGGCGCGACCCAGGTCCTTCAGGCGCTGCTCGCCCAAGTCCCGGAGCCCGATCCCGCCGGGCAGCCGACCGACGAGTAGCGCGTACGCCGCTGCCGTCACCAGGACCTGGCCGCCATGGCCGATGTCAAGCAACCGGGCGGCCCGGTTCACCACCGGACCCACATACTCGCCGTCGCGCTCCGCGCAGGCACCAGAATGCAACGCTATGCACACCCCGATGGGCAGGCTGGACGCCCAGGGCTCGGCACTGGCAGCCCGCTGGATGGCCACCGCCGCCGAAAGCGCGGCGACCGGGTCGGCGAACACCGCGCGATGCGCCTCGCCCACCGTCTTGAAGACGTGCCCGCCCGACGCCTCGATCTGCTCGCGGATAATGCGGTCATGGCGGGCCGACGCCGCCGCCATGGCATCGCGGTCAGCCTCCCACAGCCGGACGTTGCCCTCGATATCGGTGAACAGCAACGTCACCAAACCAGCCGTAGGACTCACGTACCCATTGTGACACCCCCACCCCGCTCCGCGCAGTCCCGTCCGAGGCCGGATGCCTAAAAGCCCTTGCCTGCGCAATCAAGGGCCTTTTCGGGTTGGGTTACAACAACCGACTTCAGGTTGCCGCTGCTGCCTTGGCATGGCAGCCGCGAGCCTGCCAGAAACGCGCGATAATTACCGTCGCCCCCGTGCGAGCGCGCTGCGAAGCCGCCATTAATGCGCGGCCAGAAGAGTGAGCGGGAAAGTGTACCCACCGATCATACTTAATGAATAAGTGCCACTTCTGGGGAAACCACCGTTCGTTCGCGATAATTTTTGGAATTTCGATCCGACGAAGGTTAACGGTGGGGGAAGGCTCCACCGCGTAGCGGCTCCGGCAGCAGGATTTCGAACCTGATGTTGCAGCCGAGCCCACTCCTCCAGAGCGCGGTCTGGCCTGATCTGACCCGCCGGGCGGTCAATGGGCCGACCGGCCCACACCTGGTGCGCTCAATTGGGCCGTTCGGCCCCTGCCTTCAGGCTCCGGCCGGGCGCACGCTGGGTCTGTTGCTCTCCCATCGAGGGGAGGGCGGACCAAGGGGAGGACTCATGAAGAGAATCATCTTGGCGGGCGCGCTGGCCGCTGCTATCTTCCCGCTCACGGCCGTGGGCGCCGGAGCGACCTCGCTGCCGGCGGGCCCGGCCATCTATCCTGGGAATGGCCGCGCAATCGAGCAAGTGACGCTCTCGGCCCCGGCCGAGATCTACACCCCCTGGGGCGTCATCACCGATGAGTACGGCACCGGGGCGACTGTCCCGCCGCAATACGGCGGCACGGTTAACGGAAAGCCGGTCCCGTACCCTGGCTGGAGCGCGAGTTCCACACCTGCGCATGTCCAGCTGAACTTCGCCATCCTGACCAACTCCAGCGGTCAGCAGACGGTGATCGAGACCCTCGTGAACGCCGCGAACTCCTGGTCCTCGGTCGGTGGCGTCGAGTACCCCACATGTATGACATTCGTAGTGGCGGCGACGGGCGTCTGGGACTGGATGCTGTGGCACGACGGCTCTTGGGTTAACGCCCCCGGCTGCGAGCTGCCGGGTTAGCAGCCCTCGCGGTGCCTGGTAGAGGACTATGTCCTGCCCGCGGACCCGGAGGCGCCCCCTCGCACCCGCAGCCACGGTAATCAGCGCGGCGTGCCCCTGTCTAGCGATGGCCGCGCAGGTCGTCCAGGAAGCTCCGGGCGGCGGAGACGGCGCCTGTTCCCGGACTAGCCAGACGGGCCAAATCACAGGTATCCGCAGGTGAAGGTACGTGGGGCAGGTGGGGATCGAGCCCACGACCGGCGGATTATGAGAAGTACGGCCCCATGCTCCATGCGCCCTAGCTGCACAGATGGCACGAGTTATCGCACTGATGGCACTCGCCGCGCTGGGATTAACTCAAGCGCCGGTCCACGAACCGGTCCACGACCACCACAGCGAACGCCTGATGTCAACTACGGAACGTTACCATGCGCCACGCGAGATCCGCCGTTCGGCGTGGGCGATGCAGCGCGGGGTGTCGCCGTCATGGTGGTCCAGATCTGGCCGGTCTACGCTGCGGGAAGCGCACGCGCATGTTGCCTACCCTTCGGCAGTTCTGGTTCGGGTGCGAACGCAGGCCAGTGGATGAGGCCGCGCAGTGCGAAGCCGACGCGGTAGAACCACTGGCGCTGTCCGAAGTCGGGCACTTGGAACAGTTCGGGTAGAACTCGGCCAGCCAGGGCAAGATCCCTGGTCGCGCGGACCCAGGCTCCTGGCCGTCAACCCAGTCCACGAAGGCGGGCAGGGCCAGCTCGATGTCTCGCGGGCCGCGCCCGGACCATTCAAAATCATGGAGCGCCACGACACGGCCGTCCTGAACTAGGACGTTAGCCGGGGTGCAGTCGCCGTGCAGCACCACGTCCACGTCCCGGCTGAGCGAGATACCCGCGGCTGAGCGGCGATGGGGCTCACCGCGACCGCCCATGCTGGACGAACTCGCCACCTGGACAGCAGCGCTGCAGCCCAACCGGCAGCCAGACCGGGCACCCGCGGTCCGCTGTCGCGGGGGAACCACGCCTCCGTTCGGGGCGATGCTTCGATTTTCCGAACGGAGGCGGCTGACTGCCGCAACCCCGCGGCTATCGCGGCGGCGGGTAACCGCCCTCGGCCGGCGGCGTCCCCGCCGGTACCGCCGTTCCGGGACCCGCACCCGACGGGGCGGTCCCCGCGCCGGCGGATCCGGCGCCGCCGTCTGTGGGCGAGCTGAGGACGTAAACGGTGGCGCCGCCGACGGTCTCGCTCCTAAAGTGCCCCTCCACCCAGGAGGTGATCTGGGAGGCGTCGCTGGAGCCGCCGCCCAGGGCGGCGAACCCGCTGGGTATACCGCCGCCACCGCCGACGGCAGTGTCGGGCGGCCCGGATGCGCCGGATTCGCCAGGCGGGCCTGCGAACCCGCCACCCGCGCCGCCGCTCACGAAGTAGTGGATCTGGTGCTTGGAGACGAGCGTCTCGAACTCGGCCAGGCTCGGCGCCGGGTCGGTTCCGGAGAAACCGCCGATCGCCATGACCGGGACGCCGTTGCTGCCCAGTTCTATCGAAGCCGCGCTGGTGGAGCCAACCGTGGCCGCGGCCCACCGGTAGCCGGACGCCCCGGCCTCCAGCAGCCTGGCCAGCGTGGCGCTGATACTGGCCTGCCCGCCGAATCCGCCGCCGGCCCCGGCGGGCACGCGTCCGTCCGTTCCGCCCGGGAATCCGGACGGAGCGCCGGGGAAGTCACGGCCGAGCGCCCGGCCGCTGCCGGGGATGGCCAAGGACCCGGCCATCGTGGGGCCGGCCGACGGGACTGCCCCGGACTGGGTCGTCGCACTGGTGTCCATGCTGTAGGCCAGCGGGGCGCCCAGCCCGGCGACCAGGGCAAGCAGCACTGGGGCTGCCGGCACGACGGTCCGGCGCCAGCCGGCGGTCGGGCGGAGGACACGCCGGGCCAGGATCATTCCAGCGGCGGCGACGCCCGCGATGACGATGACCACGCGCAGCCACGGGAACCAGCCCTGACTGCGGTCGAGCAGGACCCACGCCCAGATGGCGGTGATCACGAGCCCGGCGGCCAGGACGGCACAAGCGAACCAAGTGTGCCGCACCCGCCACAGCTCGACGGACCCGATGCCGACGAGCGCGCCGATCGCGGGGGCCAGGGCGATGGTGTAGTAGGGGTGGATGATTCCGGACATATAGCTGAAGACCAGCCCGGTCACCAGCAGCCAGCCGCCCCACACCAGGGCGGCGGCGCGGGTCCGGTCGGTCCG
>Ga0302326_10029378_pt1 | contig 11034 bp, 10 predicted proteins | sample Palsa_T0_3_FD_202264 | JGI IMG/M metagenome (GOLD analysis project Ga0302326, IMG submission 202264) | Peat permafrost microbial communities from Stordalen Mire near Abisko, Sweden - Palsa_T0_3 | ecosystem: Environmental > Terrestrial > Soil > Palsa > Peat permafrost | place: Sweden: Abisko...
GTATACTTTTTGAATCCATGCCCACCAAGCTGGAAGAGATTACCGCTGCCGCTCGCCGCAAGGTTGCCGCTGCCAAAGCGTCAGCGAACGTGCGGGCGCTGGCTTCGCGAGCGGAGCGTCACCAGCCGAGAGGCTTTCGTCGATCTCTCCGGGATCGCGCTGCCGGCGGCCCAGCCATAATCACCGAACTGAAGAAGGCCTCGCCGTCCAAGGGCCTGATCCGCGCGGATTTCCCCGTAGCCGATCTCGCTCGCGAGTTGGAAATGGCAGGAGCTGCGGCGCTTTCTGTGCTGACCGACGAGGAGTACTTCCAAGGCTCACTGCGGAACCTTGCGCTCGCCTCGGCAGCGACCAGCCTTCCCTGCTTGCGAAAAGACTTCATGGTTGACGAGTTTCAGATGTTGGAGGCGCGCGCGCACGGCGCAGATGCCGTCCTGCTGATTGTCGCCGCGCTTACCGAATCTGAGTTGACCAATCTGCACCGGAGTGCGCGCGAGGCCAACCTGGATTTGCTGTGCGAGGTCCACGACGCCGCGGAACTGCAACGCGCGCTTGACGCCGGCTTCGACACCATCGGCGTCAACAACCGCGACCTGCATACTTTCCGTGTCGACCTGAGCACGTCACTGCAACTGGCCGAGCTCATGCCGGCGGGCATATTGAAGATTTCCGAGAGCGGCATCGAAAGCGGCGAGGACATTGCGCGTTTGCGGCAGGCTGGATTCGATGCCTTCCTGGTGGGCGAGTCGTTAATGCGTGCGTCGAGTCCCGGCGAAGCGTTGCGCGAATTGCTGACGCAGGCAGTTGCCGCGAGCTGATGATGGCGGGCAGGTTATGACGTGGATCAAAGTTTGTGGCACGACGAACCTGCACGACGCGCAAATGGCCGTAGTCGCGTGGGCCGATGCGCTGGGGTTCATCTTCGCTCCCAGCCCGCGTCGAATTGAGCTGGCGGACGCGGCAGAAATTATCGCGAAACTGCCGAATGGGATTGAGAAGATCGGTGTCTTCGTAAACGAAACTCCGGCGCACGTCGCCGAAGTGGCGCAACGGGCAGGCCTTTCCGGCGTGCAATTGCACGGCGACGAACCCGCTGAGCAGATGCCGGAGTTCCGGCGGGCGCTGGGCGAGCGGAAGATCGTCAAGACGTTACAGGCGCGCGATGCAGGTGAGGAGCGGCTCGCGGACTACTTGTCGGCGCGCGGCAGCATCGACGCCATCTTGCTCGATTCGGGTTCGGCGCACCAGCGCGGCGGAACGGGCATTCCCTTCGCGTGGGAAGAAGTTGTGCCCTTGGCGGCGGCCATTCGAGAGGCGATGCCGCTGATCATCGCCGGCGGCCTGAATGCGGAGAATATTGCCATGGCGCTGCGGCTGTTCGATCCGTGGGGCGTCGATGTTGTCTCCGGCGTGGAGCGCGAGCTGGGGAAAAAAGATGAAGGGCGGCTGCACGATTTTGTGGCCGCCGTGCGCCACACGCAGGCCTCGGCGAAGCAAAGGGAGTGATGGACGAAACCAGCATCGACTCTAGCAGTCAGCAGGCCAGCACGCCGCCCGCCGAATCTGACCGGCCCAAGCGCGTTCGCACCGTGCCCGGACGCTTTGGTGCATATGGCGGGCGCTACGTTCCCGAAACCTTAATGGCGGCATTGCAGGAACTGGAAGCTGCCTACGCCGCGGCGCGCAAAGACAAGTCGTTCCGCGACGAATACCATCGCTTGCTGGCGAATTTCGCCGGCCGGCCCACGCCATTGTTCCTGGCCGAGCGCCTTACCAAACAACTGGGCGGCGCGAAGATCTATCTGAAGCGCGAAGACCTGCTGCACACCGGCGCGCACAAGATCAACAACTGCATTGGGCAGGCGCTGCTGGCGCGGCGCATGGGCAAGCACCGCATCATCGCCGAAACCGGCGCGGGCCAGCACGGCGTTGCCACGGCAACCGTGTGCGCGCTGTTCGGCATGGAGTGCGTCGTCTACATGGGCACCGAGGATATGCGGCGGCAGGAGCTGAATGTCTTCCGCATGAAGTTGCTGGGAGCAGAGGTGCGCGGCGTGGAGTCGGGCTCGCGCACGTTGAAAGACGCGATCAACGAAGCCATGCGCGACTGGGTGACCAACGTTCGCAGCACGCATTACCTGCTGGGAAGCGTGCTGGGAGCGCATCCTTATCCGACGATGGTACGGGACTTTCACCGCGTCATTGGCCAGGAAGCGCGCAAGCAGATTCTGAAAGCCGAGGGCCGTCTGCCTTCAGCGGTGATCGCCTGCGTCGGCGGCGGATCGAATGCGATTGGCGTTTTCTACGAGTTCATCAAGGACCCCGAGGTGAAGCTGATCGGCGTCGAGGCTGGCGGACGCGGCCACTCTCTGGGCGAACATGCGGCGCGCTTCGACGGTGGCGGTCCCGGCGTGTTGCAGGGAACGTATTCGTATGTTCTACAAGATCAAGCGGGTCAAATTGCGGCGACGCACTCAGTCTCCGCAGGGCTGGATTATCCGGCGATCGGTCCGGAACACGCGCTGCTACACGATCAGGGACGCGCGGAGTATGTGTCGGCGAGCGATCAGGAGGCGCTGGACGCGTGCCGCACGTTGGCTCGGGTGGAGGGCATTATTCCGGCGCTGGAGTCGGCACACGCGGTTGCGGAATGTATCAAGCGAGCTCCCACAATGTCAGAGTCTGACATTGTGATAGTTAACATCTCCGGCCGGGGCGACAAGGACATTGGCATTTTGCGCGAGAACTTGGGGTTCTAGTCCCGCGCTCCGAGATCATTCATGGCGATTCGATTTAAGCGGCGACCGGGGCTGGTGGCGTATATCACCTGCGGCGATCCTGATCTTGATACTTCGCGCGAGGTCGCGCTGGCGGCCATTCGCGCGGGTGCTGATGTCATCGAACTGGGCGTGCCGTTCAGCGATCCGGTCGCTGATGGTCCGGTGATTCAGCGGGCCAGCGAGCGGGCGCTGCATCACGGGACGAATCTGGCCGGTGTTCTCGACGTTGCCAGGCAGGTTCGCCAACAATCGGATGCCGGTCTCATCATCTTTTCCTACCTGAATCCCATTTTGCAGTTTGAGCTCGATAAATTCTGCGCGGCCGCGGTCGAGGCCGGCGTCGATGGAGCGCTGGTCACCGATCTTCCGGTAGAAGAGGCGGGCGATTATCTCCGCGCCATGAAGGCGCACAAGCTCGCACCGGTATTTCTCGCCGCTCCCACCAGCACCGATGAGCGGCTGCGACAGATTGCGAAACACTCGCGAGGGTTCGTCTACGCGATCTCGCGTACCGGAATCACCGGCGCGCGGCAGGAACTGGCAGGCGATGCGCGATCGCTGGTGGAGCGCTTGCGGGCGCACACCAAATTGCCGATTGCGGTGGGTTTCGGAGTCTCCACGCCGGAACAATTTTCGGAGGTCGGCAGCTTTGCCGATGCCGCCGTGGTGGGCAGCGCCATCGTTCAATGCATCGAGCAAAATCGCGCTCGGGAGGTGGCCGCCGTCTCGGAGTTTCTGACTTCTCTCACCGCGAATGTATAACCTGCCAGGGCCAGCGGATAAAGTGGTGTCATGCTGTATCCAGGTTTGAAGGGGCACGGCTTCAGCCGTGTCGTCAGGGCCGCGAAGAGATTGGTTTTTTAGTTAGGCCCTGAGGACTTATTCCCTCAGCGGCTAAAGCCGGGTTTCCTCTTGGCTTTGGCGGCACGCCTGAAGGCGTGCCCTTTCAAGGCAGGACTAGACTGATTGTGGAATCACTTTGGGCGAACAATATCAGAAGCTGAAACCATGGACATCGCTGAGTGGCGCAAGAAGATCGACGATCTGGACCGCAAGCTGGTCGAGTTGCTCAGCGAGCGGGCGCAATGTGCCCATGAAATCGGCAAGCTGAAGCGCAACTCCGCGATGCCCATCTACGAACCGGACCGCGAGAAGATCATCTATGAGAACATCGCGCGCCATAATCCGGGCCCGCTATCGGAGAGGCAACTGCGCCAGGTGTACGAGCGTTTGATTGACGTGATGCGACAGATCCAGCGGGATGAGATGGCGCCAGAAATCGATGCGGAGAAAGCCGCAACTGAATTGGAGCCGAACGATTGAAGGGGCCGATGATTAGGCTACGGCGCGACGATCTTCAATGTGCAAACGGATAGCGTCCTTGATGTTAGCGACGGCCTCTTCGTAAGTGTCGCCTTGGCTATAGCAGCCTTGCAGCGCCGGACAGGAAACGTAGTATCCGTCCTCGTCAGCTTCGATGATGATGGGAAACGTAAACTGCGACATGGGCAAATTATAGGTCGGGAGGGCGAATTTCCGCTAATCTATTCGGTACAGCCCTCAAATGCCGCCTCTTACCATCCCGTGAACAAATGCCCCATCTTTTCTTTCTTGGTGCGCAGATAGTTCTCGGAATGTTCGTAGGGTTCGACTTCCGCCGAAACGCGCTCCACTACCTTGATTCCGGCATTTTCCAGGGCCGCAACCTTCTCGGGATTGTTGGAGATGAGGCGGACTTCGCGCACGCCTAGCTGGCGCAACATTTCGGCGGGAAGCTTGTAGGCGCGATAGTCGTTGTCGTAGCCAAGCTCGACGTTGGCCTCCACGGTATCGAGGCCGCGGTCCTGAAGCTCGTAGGCTTGCAGCTTGGCCATCAAGCCGATGCCGCGGCCCTCCTGCTGCTCGTAGATCAGGATGCCCGCGCCTGCCTGGGTGATCATGGAGAGCGCAAGTTCCAGTTGCTGGCGGCAATCGCAGCGCATGGAGTGAAAGACGTCGCCGGTGAGGCACTGCGAATGGATGCGAACCAGCGGCGGGGCGGAGTGAATGTCGCCCATGACCAGCGCGACCGCTTCCTCCTTCGCGCTTCCTGCATGGCCGTTGCCGGCCGCGCCGTTTCCCTTGGCGGACGATGCGCCGGCGGGCGGTACTTCGAATTCCCCTTCGAAGCCGTAGATGCGGAACTGGCCCCAACGGCTGGGGAAGTTCGCGTCGGCCACTTTCTTTACAAAAGAGCGGGTCACAGTTCGATTATAAGCTGCCAACGCGCTCCACGATGTTCAGGGATCACAGGCGGGGGCTTTGTTCGGCACAGACCGAGGGCATGACCAGCAAAAGTAGGGCGGTCAGGCCGTAAGCTGCCAGCTATCAGCTATCGGCTATCAGCTAGGATCGTGAACTGCGAGCACTTGCTGACGGCTGATAGCTGACGGCTTGATAGCTCACACAAGAAAAGGCGGCCCTTGTGAGGCCGCCTGGATGCGAGTTCGATTCGCTGCTGGCTATCTGTGTCCACCACCGCCGCCGCCGCGACCGCCGCCGCCGCCGCCGCTGTGGCCACCGCCACCTCCACCGTGATAGCTACCGCCGCCAGAAGAGTGCGGTGCGGAGTACGAACCCGTGCTCCGGCTGCCATACGACCCATTCGATCCATAACCACGGCTGCTGCCTCCATAGGAACCCATCGAGGACCGGCCATAGGCTGAGGAAGCCGAGTACGTCGGCGCCGCACGGTACGAGTAGTTGGCTGGCGGCCTTGGGACCGAGGACGCTGAGCCGCGCCCGGACGACGACGAATTGCCGCCATGCGAGCCGCTTTGCGAATTGCTCCGCGCCGGCGCCGATTGGTGCGATGAAGTCGAGGACTGCGGCGTTGCGCTGCCTGAATGGTTAGGCGTATACGGCTGCGATGACCGTGACGCCGTCGAGTTGTTCACACCGTACTGCTGATTGTTAGCCGTCGTAGCGGCATGGCTGTTGGCAGAGTTGGCCGCGTTGCTGTTCGCGCGGGCAAAGTTGTCATTGCCGCTCGGCGGACGTGGCACGTTGTGTGACTGCGCCCCGTTGCTGGATCCCAGGTTGTTGGATCCTCCGGCTGACGGCGGACGCGGGACATTGTTTGCCGGATTGCTGGGCACATTGGCGCGAGCCTGAGTTTGGGTTCCGGTTGCACCGTGCTCAGCTCCGCCCATTGCCTGCGTGTTGTGCGCGTTGTTCGCTCCGGCCACCCCGGTGTGCGTTGAATTGCTCGCGGCAGTTCCCGCGTTCGAGTTGCCGCGCGCCATCGCGGACTGGGCGCTGCTGAAGCTGGCAGGCCGTGCCGGAGGCGTCGCCCGCGTCACGACTGAGCGATTTGCCGACGCCGCAGAAGGAACGTTGGTACGCGGCGTCTGTCCGCCCAATACCGAAGACTTGGTCGGGTTGACGTTGGCCGAACTCAGCGTGTGAGCGTTATTTAGAGCGGAAGCCGGCACAGCTCCGCCGACCTTGTTGACCGCCGCACCCGACGTGAAAGCCTCTTTCGACGCCGAGGTCACACCATTTCTCGCGATCGAGTTGGTGTTCCCAAAATTGCCGTTGCGATAGTTGTTATTGATGTTCGTGATGTTCGTAATATGCGTGTTGGTGACGTTGACGTTGTGGAAGTAGCCAGCAGTCACATATCCGCCGCCACGATACCACCCGCCGCGTCCCCAGCCGCAGTAGCGCGGATAGTACGGCGCTCCCCATCCCAACGGGTACCAGCCAAATCCGATGCCGACACCGAAGCCCCAGCCGCCGCCCCAGCCAAAGCCAATACCGAACCCAGGTCCGCCAACCCAGCCGACCAGAGCGGGCGCATAGTAGGGATTCCAGTAGCCCAGCGAACCAGGAGCCCAACCCCAACCTCCGCCGTAGGTGACCCAGCGGCCATAGTGGAACGGCGCAAATCCCCAAGGCGCGCTATCGACCCATGTCCAGCCCCAGGGAGCAATCCACGTCCACTGGCCATAGCGATACGGCGCCCAGCCGGCCGGCACGGAGGTAGGAGTCCAGACCGGGCCGTAGTCCGGCGTCGTCGTCCAGGTGCCATTAGCGTCAAGGTCCTGATAGCCAATCACGCCGGGCGATACATAGCGGGCGGACAAGGAATCATCCAGCCGCTTGTCGCGCACCTGCGCCCAGTCTTCAAAGCTGTCGCGCGCGGGAGCGCTGTAATCGGCATGCTGCAGCGAGTTGCCTTTGCTAAAGCGTATCTGCATTCCAGAATTGACCCGCACGGCAGCGCCTTTTCCGGTAGCCTCGCCGTATCCGCTGCGCACCGTCACCCAGCTCTGGTCCTGGCTGGGAAGAACATCGAAGCGATAAACGCCGGTCTTCATCACGGTAAAAGCGTAGTTAGGAGTGTCGATTTCGTAGATCTCGCCTTTCTCCAGATGGAGGACCGTGAGATTCAGCGTGCCCTGATCGAGTTCTAACTGGACGGTGCTGTCACTGACGTTGGTAAGGGTCAGGCTGGTTTCCGAGTTCATGCGGATGTAGCCGTCGCCAACGTTCAGTTCGGCGCGCGAATCCTTGTCGGTCCAGATGCGGTCAGAGGTGGTCAGCGGCCGGTTCATGTTGGCGGCAATCCAGTCGTTCACGCCGCCCGGCTGCGTCGAAACCTGGCCCGACATAAACTGCACGCGGGCCACGCGGCCCGGAGGGTCCTGCTGCTGCGCGCCTTCCTGATCCGGATAGCCCTGTTGTGCCGGATAACCCTGTTGTCCCGGATAACCCTGCTGCCCCAAGTCACCCTGCTGCACCGAATTATCACCCGGTGGAGGGGGAGCCATGCTCTGGTCCTGAGCGAAGACCGCTCCCGCCGATAAGACGACCAACAGTAGTGCTATCAATAGACATTCAAACCGCCACCGTGACTTCATTGCTCGCTCCTCGTGCCTCTGTCCCACCACGATATCTTTCATCTAAGGCGAACTCGCTCCCTTTTTGTCTGGGAACCGTCGCCATGCATCAGTATGAACCCCAAATTCGTAAATGTGTTGCGCGTCGTTTTTCCATCATCGTTGATTTGAAGTGATGCAGCGTTCTGAGCCTCTTACCTTAGATGCGACAGGGTACCCCGTTTATTCATGTGATTCGGAGGGCCTTGCACCAGCGAGAGCCGCGGAGCGGCGGCAGACACGAAACGCTATCGACGGGGCCTTATGCCGTCGCTACGGGACTCAGCTCTTATATGAAACGTTGACCCCGCCCTGAAGGGCGGGGCTATCATCTTCCGTCTCGCCAAGCGGGACTCGATCTTTCGCCGGTCGCGCTGTTGAGTTCAAATCGCGAACTATAGTCCTGCCGCTGCCGAAGAACTTAAGTCGGCGAGGCTGCACAATGTCTCAACCAGCCACCAGATGCCAACTGACGAGCGGCTCGTAGCTAGTTGCTAATTGCTAGTTGCTTCTTCTAACAGATCTTCCCAAACTTCGACGTGTACTGCAATCCGATCTCGCCGCACGAGCCCTGCTCCACCGAATACACAATGCAGGAGTCGAACGGCCGCGAGTACACATGCAAGCTGACGGCGCGCTGGTTCCACTCGCGCGGGTTGTGGACGTCGTGCACCGGATTCAGCGGATCGACGGCGACGGGATTTTCAGCGGTGATGAACACCTCATCAGTGGGAACGATATTGCAGCGATGAGCGCCCAGGTCTTCCGAAATCACGCGAAAGTTCTGCACGGCGAGTCGCCCGATGGGAGCGGCCATCCAGCAGTTCTGTCCCTTGTGATTGTGGATCGAGCTCTTCATGCCCGGCTCCCAGCAGATGGCCAGCAGTTCGTAGAGTTCGGTCTTGTCGATGAGGTTGCGGGTGTAGTGCTGCGGGTTCCAGAAGAGATAGGGCTCGACGGATTCCGGATCGACGCGATTCGTTTGCAGGTATTGCAGCGTGCCGCGCACTTCGGTGAAATCTATCTCCTGCAGCTTGCGTAAGCCGCCGATGAAGTCGTCGAGAGGGAGCGATTGCATTATTTTTTGCGGCGAAGTTTCGGTAGCCATAATGTCGGTCTCCTGGGACAAAACGCTCATTCTAGACCAAGTTCGACAGTTCCTGCTGGCGAATGCCACTGCGCGGGCCCCACAGGGCGCGGGGAAATCTTGTTATTCCACGGCGGCTGCGGAAATCCATTACGCCACAACGCGATTCCGGGCATATAATGTGCGCAAGAAGCACCCTGGCAAGGTGCGGTCCGAGTTGGGCACTGGAGTTTCCATGAAATCGCGTGCTTTCGCAGCGATGATTGCGGTGCTGCTGGGTGCCAGCCTCTCGCTTCCGGCGCTGGCACAAGACAACCCACAATCGCAGACGTCAACTCAAGCTTCCAGCAATTCCTCTGATCGGTCGCAGCCGGCAAGCAGTACTGGCGCCGCCGCCGCGCAGTCTACAACCAGCGCGAATGGGACAGGCAGCCCCACCGACACCGCAGCGGCAACCGCGCCCGCGGCGAATGCGCCCAAGGACACCCACGACAAGGGCAAGACCGATATCGACGACATCGGGGACCGCAAAGTGGGTTCGACCGGAAGGAGCCTGGGCAACTGGTACACGATCGACACCGACATCAAAATGGGCAAGCAGTACGCGATGATGGTGGAGTCGAGCGCGCGCATGATTCAGGACCCGGTCATCAACGAGTACGTCAATCGCGTCGGTCAGAACCTGGTGCGCAACTCCGACGCGAAGGTGCCGTTCACCATCAAAGTTGTGGACTCCGACGACATCAACGCTTTCGCGCTGCCCGGCGGATTCTTCTACGTCAATACCGGTCTGATTCTTGCTGCCGATAACGAAGCTGAACTGGCCGGCGTGATGGCGCATGAGATCTCCCACGTCATCCTTCGTCATGCCACGCAGGAGATGACCCGCTCCAATTACGTCAGCCTCTCCACCGTTCCGCTGATGTTTGTCATTCATAGCTGGGGCGTCTATGAGGCGGTCAATATGGCCATGAGCCTGGCGTTGCCGGTAACGTTCATGAGGTTCTCGCGAGACTTTGAAGCGCAAGCCGACTACTTCGGCCTGCAATACATGTATAAAGCGGGATACGATCCGCAAGCCTTCATAGCATTCTTCGAGAAGATCCAGGCGCTGGAGAAGCAGAAGCCGGGAGCCTTAGCCAAGGCCTTCGCCTCGCATCCGCAGACGCCTGACCGCATATTGAAGAGTCAGGAAGAAATTCGCCAGATTCTGCCGGCGCGGCCCGAGTACATCGAAGATACGTCGGAGTTCGATGAGGTGAAGGCCCGCCTGGCGGCCTTCGAAAACGGCAAGAAGGCGGTCCCCCAGGACAAACAGGGGCCGACACTACGCCGTACACAGACCGCGGATAGCACTACTAACCAGCCGGCCAATGGTGGGGACGATCGTCCCACCCTGCAACGCCGTGACGACGATTACGCTTCGGCAGCGACTCCGGGGGCTGTTCTGTTCCCGTGAAGGGACGCAGGTTCAGCCATGCCCTGAGCTTGCCGAATGGGTGCGCCGTTGCCAATTCTTTATTTTGTCATCACGAGCGGGCTTTAGGCCGCGAGGGATCTGCTGTTCCCGGCGATCAGTTTTCAAGCAATTCGAACACCGGATAGTTCGCCGCAACGACCGCGAATGCCTGCGCATCGGAGCCGGCGGCAACCGGGAAGTATGGTTGTACTGCGGTCTTGAAGCGGTCGAGATAGGCTTTCAACAATTCGGGCTTGTTGGCAACGGGCACCGCGCGCAGTCGAAAGCTTTGCCGCCAGCTCCCTTTCTTCAGAGCAATCTCTCCCGCGGATTCCGCGTTGCGCACCCATTGCGTGCGTCCTCGCGGGGCAACCAGATAGCGCTTGCCGTCAAACTCCAGCAGATCGACGGGCGTGGAATACAGCTTCCCCGATTTTCGCCCGCGTACCTGCAACAGGTAATTGTATTTCGGGCCGAGTCCCATTCCTACCAGGAATCCAAAGCAGCGGTTGAAGAGGCTTTCGATCAGGTTCGGCTTTTGGAAGACAGGCGTGCCGGAGTTTTCCATCCCTCAATTCTATGGTGCGGAGTATGGCTGTGGTAATTCGCGCACGTCAATATCGTTTTCCCGGCAAGCACGCGCCCGCCGGAAGCAGTAAAATAGCTGAAAGAACATCGACAAAGGAACCAGGTGGGACTTCCGAGCGTGGGGCGCCTGATCAGGTATTGCATGAAGAGATTTTCCTTCCTTTCACTGGCTGTGCTTCTCGGCGCTCCGTTCCTGTT
>Ga0302326_10029379_pt1 | contig 11034 bp, 11 predicted proteins | sample Palsa_T0_3_FD_202264 | JGI IMG/M metagenome (GOLD analysis project Ga0302326, IMG submission 202264) | Peat permafrost microbial communities from Stordalen Mire near Abisko, Sweden - Palsa_T0_3 | ecosystem: Environmental > Terrestrial > Soil > Palsa > Peat permafrost | place: Sweden: Abisko...
GCCGCGCTCGGAAATGTAGCGCTGCAGCAGCCGCACGTCCTTGTAGTCGATCTTGGGCGCATTGGCGCCGGAGAACGGACAGGTCTTGCGCCGCCGGAAGAACGGACGCCGAGCGCCGCCGCCGCCGCCACCACCAGCGCCACTTTGTGCGAAGCTCATGGCGTTTACTCCTCTGTCGGTTCGACGTCGTCGTCGCCGCGCGGGCTGCGGGGGCGGTCGTCGCGGTCGCGGCGGCGTTCGCCGCGGCGCTCGTCGCGATCGCGGTCACGGTCGACCTTGCGCATCATCGCCGACGGGCCTTCCTCGAGTTCGTCGACGCGCACCGTCATGGCGCGCAGCACGTCTTCGCTGATGTGCTGCTGGCGCTCGATTTCGGTGATGGCGGCGGGGGGGCCGTCGACATTGAGCAAGGTGAAATGGGCCTTGCGGTTCTTGCGGATGCGGTAGGTGAGCGACTTCACTCCCCAATATTCGGTCTTGGCGACCTTGCCGCCCAGCTGCTCGATGACGCCCTTGTATTGGGTGGTCAGTTCGTCGACCTGCTGCTGCGACAGATCTTGCCGCGCAAGATAGACGTGCTCGTACAATGGCATGGTTATGCCTCTCCTCGCGTTGCGCCGATCCGGCGCCAAGCCCCTCGTGCCTTTCGGGAAAGGCTCGAAAGCTAGAAGGCGGGAACACGGGACGGCGGACCATGCGGTCCTGCCGGGGCCCCGGCACTCAACACCGAGTGAAAGGGTCACGGCCGTCCGTTCAGCTCCCGGCCGGGATCGAGCGGAAGCCGGCGTTATAAGGCCTTTGCCGGGGAATGCAATGGGTTGTGCCGCCGGTTTGAAGGCCCGGCGCGAATCGCCGGCGCTGGCCCGCAAACCGCCGCCGCGGCGCGGCCGGACCGGATTTTCATGTCCATTCCGGAACATGGCGGCGACGGCCCGAGCTTGACAGCGGCCCCGCTGCCGGTGTCTTTCCGCGCCATTCGGCGGGAGGCGCATGAGAATGGCGACGGCGTTCGTGTTTCCGGGGCAGGGCAGCCAGTCGGTCGGCATGGGCCGAGCGCTGTCCCAGGCCTTCCCGGCGGCCCGGCTGGTGTTCGAGGAGGTCGACGACGCCCTAGGCGAGCGGCTGTCGGCGGTGATCTGGGAGGGCCCGCCGGAGCGGCTGACGCTCACCGAGAACGCCCAGCCCGCCCTCATGGCGGTGTCGCTCGCGGTCATGCGGGTGCTCGAAGCAGAGGCCGGCATCGACCTCGCGCGCGACGCGGCCTATGTCGCCGGCCATTCGCTCGGCGAATATTCGGCGCTCGCCGCGGCCGGCTCGCTGTCGATCGCCGACAGCGCCCGCTTGTTGCGGATTCGCGGCCTCGCCATGCAGAAGGCGGTTCCGGTCGGAGCCGGCGCGATGGCCGCGCTGCTCGGGCTCGATTTCGAGGTCGCCCAGGCGGTCGCCGCGCAGGGCGCCCAGGGCGCCGTGTGCCAGGCGGCCAACGACAACGGCGCCGGGCAGGTGGTGGTGTCGGGCGACAAGGCGGCGGTGGAGCGTGCGGTCGAACTCGCCAAGGCGATGGGAGCCAAGCGCGCGATGCTGCTGTCGGTCTCCGCTCCCTTCCATTGCGCGCTGATGGCGCCCGCGGCCGAGGCGATGACGGAAGCCCTCGCCGCGGTGACGATACGCCCGCCGGCGGTACCGCTGGTGGCCAATGTGCTCGCCGCCGCCATCACCGATCCGGCCGAGATCGCGCGCTGCCTTGTCGCCCAGGTCACCGGCACCGTGCGCTGGCGCGAATGCGTCTCCTACATGGTGGCCCATGGGGTCACTGGTTTCTACGAAGTCGGCGCCGGCAAGGTTCTCAGCGCGCTCATCAAGCGCATCGCCGACGGCGCCACCGGAACCGCGATCGGCACGCCCGAAGACATCGGGGCATTCGTGACGGCCCGCGCCCGGTAGCGCTTCGGCTCGACCGTGCGCAGGAACACGAGAGCCCCGGGGTGGAATTCATTTTTTTCAAAAACAACCCCATGCAAAGTAGCTCGTAGCCTTAGCGACGCTTTCGAAAGGGCCTCTGTCCCGGGCGCTCACCCCAGTGCCAGCACGAGCAGCGCCAGCGCGGCGGCGCCGAGGCCCGCGATCTTGCGGCCCGTCAGGGCTTCCTTGAAGAACACGATGCCGAGCACGGCGGCGACGCCGAAGCCCATCTGGGAGATCGGGACGACGACGCTGGCGTCGCCATGGCGCATGCTGTGGAGCAGGAACAGGAACGCCGCGATCAGGACGACGGCGGCCGCGCCCGAATGGATGGCGACGCCCGCCGGCAGCCGCACGGTGCCGTTCATCGCATAGCCCATGATGGTCACGAGGGCACTGAATACGATCGCCTGGGCAACCAGCAGGGTCTCCGGCGTCGCGCCGCCGACGAGGCCGAGCTTGTGTGAAAAATTCGCCGCCCCCATCGCCACCGTCGCCACGATCACCTGAACGAGAGAGCGGCGCGCGGCCGTCGGATCGCCGACGCGGCCGGGCTGCGGGCCGCCGAGCAGCAGCCAGCCGGCGATGAGTGCCAGCGCAAAGCCGGTGAACTTGCTCGCCGTCGCCGGCTCGCCGAGCCAACCGATCGCGAGCGCCGCAGTGACGATGAAATTGAGACGGAACACCGGCGCGACGATGCTCACCGCGCCGGACCGCAGGCTGCGCACGTAATAGAAGAAGCCGACCAGGATGAACACGCCGGCAAGCCCTCCCCACATGGCGGCCGGTTCGAAATCGAGCGTCTGGGTGATCAAGGCGTAGGCGATTACCGCGGGGCAGAAGAACCACGCCTGCCCCATGAGAAAGTGCTCGGCCGCAATGCCGGCACTCGCAGCGCGCTTGTAGATGAAATCGCCGAGGCCGTAGCAGACCAGTGCGGCGAGCGCATAGGCGATTTCGCTGTTCATTCTCCCGCCACGCAAATTCCGGTCTCATATGGGTGGAATGGGTGGTCCGGATCAAGGCCAGCGGGATGAAGGCTGGGAGGGCGCGTCGACGGTGATGCGACCCGCCCGTCTGCAGGACCCTGCCTCTTGAAATCCGGGTCCGAGAGCCCAATTGAGGCTTCGTGCCGGTGCGGCCGCAAGGCGTCGTTGGTGACGGCTTTGCCTTGCATCCCCCGTATCACCTCGTTATAAGCCGCCCATCTCACACGCGGATCTTGGCCGAAAAGCCGTCCGGTGGCCGACCGGCGACCGTCAAGGTCGTCGTTACGCTCACGGGTCCGCGGCGGAACAACCGGAGAAGAACGATGTCGCTGCCTGATTATTCAATGCGCACGCTGCTCGAAGCGGGCGTGCATTTCGGTCATCAATCCCATCGCTGGAACCCGAAGATGAGGAACTTCATCTTCGGCGCCCGCAACAACATCCACATCATCGACCTCGCCCAGACCGTGCCGCTTTTGCATCGCGCGCTCGAGGCGGTCAGCGACACCGTCGCCAAGGGCGGGCGCATCCTGTTCGTCGGCACCAAGCGGCAGGCCCAGGACGCGGTCGCCGCGGCGGCCAAGAAGTCCGCACAGTATTACGTCAATTCGCGCTGGCTCGGCGGCACGCTCACCAATTGGAAGACGATCTCCGAATCGATCAAGCGCTTGCGCAAGCTCGAGGAGATGCTCGGCTCCGGCGAGGCCCAGGCTTACACCAAGAAGGAGCGCCTGACGCTGACCCGCGAGCGCGACAAGCTCGATCGCGCGCTCGGCGGCATCAAGGATATGGGCGGGCTTCCCGACCTCGTATTCGTGATCGACACCAACAAGGAAGACATCGCCATCAAGGAGGCGCGGCGCCTCAACATCCCGGTCGCGGCGGTGGTCGACACCAATTGCGATCCCGATGGCATCACCTTCGTGGTGCCCGGCAATGACGATGCCGGCCGCGCCATCACGCTCTATTGCGACCTGATCGCCAAGGCCGCGATCGACGGGATTTCCCGCGCCCAGGGCGAGCATGGCATCGATATCGGTGCGGCCGAGAAGCCGATCGTCGAGGAAATCCCGGCCGATGCCACGGACGGGCTCGGCTTCGAAGCCCTGTCCGGTCCGCGCGGCGTCGCCGACGACCTCAAGAAGCTGCCCGGCGTCTCGCCCGCGATCGAGAAGAAGCTCAACGACCTCGGCATTTTTCATTTTTGGCAGATTGCCGGCCTCGGTCCGACCGCGACCCACAAAATCGGTGAAGAAGTGGGCTTGCCCGGCCGTGTCGACAGCTGGATCGTCCACGCCAAGGAACTCAGCGCCGAGTAACCTCATCCCGCGCCGGGAGGCGCCGGTGCGCGGTGGGGCCAATCGGACGGGCGTTGCGACCGAATTCCATCCCGCCGCGCCCTCCGCCCTCCCGCGGGGAGGGAAATTGAATTCGTTGCGGCCGATGCAAACAGGATTTCCACGATGGCTAGTATCTCCGCTCAGATGGTCAAGGAACTCCGCGACAAGACCGGCGCGGGCATGATGGACTGCAAGGCGGCGCTGGGCGAAACCCAGGGCGACCTGGAAAGCGCGGTCGACTGGCTGCGCAAGAAGGGCCTCGCCAAGGCCGCCAAGAAGGCAGGGCGGGTCGCCGCCGAGGGCCTGATCGGCGTCGCCGTCGCCGGCAACAAGGGCGTGGTGGTCGAGGTCAATTCGGAGACCGATTTCGTCGCCCGCAACGAGCAGTTCCAGGGGCTGGTGCGCATGATCGCCGGCATCGCCCTCGATGTCGGTCCCGACGTGGAAAAGATCAAGGCGGCCAAGGTCGGCGACGTCACGGTGAAGGATGCGATCAACTCGGCGATCGCCACCATCGGCGAGAATATGACGCTGCGCCGCGCCGCGCAGGTTTCGGTCGGAGCCGGGGCGATCGGGAGCTATATCCACAATTCGGTGACCGAAGGGCTCGGCAAGATCGGCGTCATCGTCGCCCTGGAGTCCTCCGGCCAGGCCGACGAGCTGGTTGCGCTCGGGCGCCTCGTCGCCATGCACATCGCCGCTTCCAATCCCCAGGCCGTCGACGCGGCCGGGCTCGATCCCCAGGTGGTGGCGCGCGAGAAGGACATTTTGGCCGACAAGTTCCGCGCCCAGGGCAAGCCGGAGGCGACCATCGTCAAGATTGTCGAGTCCGGCCTCAAGACCTTCTACAAGGAGGCCTGCCTGCTGGATCAGCCCTATATCCATGATCCCGACAAGACGGTCGCACAGGCGCTCAAGGCCGCCGAAGCCAAGGTCGGCGGCGCCATCAAGGTCGCGGGATTCGTCCGTTACGCCCTCGGCGAGGGGATCGATCGCCCGGACGATGATTTCGCTTCCGAGGTCGCCGCGGCCGCCGGCCGCTGACGCGAAACGACAGCGCCCGGCGGGCCGTCGCCCGCCGCAACCGGGGCAGTGAGAAGGGATCGCGGCATGGCCGTGCCGATATACCGCCGCGTCATCGTCAAGTTGTCGGGCGAGGCGCTCAGCGGCCCCGAAGGGTTCGGCATCCACCAGCCGACGGTCGACCGCTATGCCCGCGATATCGTGGCTGCGCGCGCCCTGGGCGTCACCATCGGCGTCGTGGTCGGCGGCGGCAACGTGCTGCGCGGCGTCGAAGTCGCGGCACAAGGCGTGTCGCGGCCCACCGCCGACGCCATGGGGATGCTGGCGACCGTCATGAACGCCCTGGTGCTCGAAGCCGCGATCGAACGTGCCGGCGTCTCGGCGCGGACCATGTCGGCGCTGGCCATGCCCCAGGTGTGCGAGACCTATGAACGCCAGCGCGCACTGCGCCATCTCGACGACAACCGGCTGGTGGTGTTCGCCGGGGGCACCGGCAACCCGTTCTTCACCACCGATACCACTGCTGTTCTGCGCGCCGCCGAAATGCGCTGCGACGCCGTCCTCAAGGCCACCAATGTCGATGGCGTCTATACCGCCGATCCCAAGAAGGACCCGACCGCGGAGCGCTATGAGCGCCTGAGCCACCAGGAAGCCTTCACCAAGGAGTTGAAGGTCATGGACGCGACCGCGTTTGCCCTTGCCCGCGAAAACCGTATGCCTATCATAGTGTTCTCGATCCTCGAGCCGGGCGCGATCAAGGCGGTGCTGGGCGGGACCGCGCGGGCGACCGTCGTCGGCGAATGAACGGGGTGAGCGCTCGTTTGGAGCCTCATCATGAATGCGAATGAGAAGAGGCCGCGCCGCAGGGGATCGCAGCGCGGCTTCTCGGGAGACGCGTGATGGCTGCCGCGACCTACGACCTCAATGAAATCAAGCGCCGCATGCACGGCGCCACCCAGATCCTCAAGCAGGAGCTGGGCGGCCTGCGCACCGGCCGCGCCTCGGCGAGCCTGCTCGAACCGGTTCAGGTCGAGGCCTATGGCACCCACATGCCGCTCAACCAGCTCGCCACCGTCAGCGTGCCGGAGCCGCGATTGCTCAGCGTCCAGGTATGGGACCGCTCGATGGTTCACGCGGTCGAGAAGGCGATCATCAATTCCAATCTCGGCCTGAGCCCTTCGACCGAAGGCCAGGTGCTGCGGCTGCGGATCCCCGAGCTCAACCAGGATCGCCGCAAGGAGATGGTGAAGATTGCGCACAAATATGCCGAAGCGGCGCGCGTGGCCGTGCGGCATGTGCGCCGCGATGCGCTCGATCTCTTGAAGAAACTTGAAAAAGACGGAAAGGTCAGCGAAGACGACCATGTGCGCATGGCCGCCGAAGTGCAGAAGGCGACCGACCAGACCATCGGCGAAGTAGATCAGTCGCTCGCATCCAAAGAAAAAGAGATAATGACCGTCTGAGTCGTTGCCCTAATGCGACTGGAGAAACGAATGGCCGAGATGGCGGTATCGACCAAGAGGCCCGATTCGGGCTTCGAGCCGCCGCGCCATGTCGCCATCATCATGGACGGGAATGGCCGCTGGGCCGCCGAGCGGGGGCTGCCGAGAGGCGAGGGGCACCGGCGCGGGGTCGATGCCCTGCGCCGCACGGTGCGCGTCGTCGGCGAGCTCGGGATCGAGATCCTCACTTTGTTCTCCTTCAGCTCGGAAAACTGGTCGCGCCCGGCGGCCGAAATCCGCGACCTGATGGGACTGCTGCGCCGTTTCGTGCGCAACGACCTCGCCGAGCTGCACGAGAACAACGTGCGGGTGCGGATCATCGGCGAGCGCATCGGGCTCGCCCCCGACATCGACCGGCTGCTCCAGGAAGCCGAGGATCTGACGCGCGCCAACACCGGGCTGCTGCTGGTGGTCGCCTTCAACTATGGCGGCCGCCAGGAGATCGCGCGCGCCGCCCGGCGTGTCGCCGAGCAGGTGGCGAGCGGAACGCTCGCGCCGGGCGACATTACCGCCGACCTCCTCGCCGGGCATCTCGACGCGCCGGACCTGCCGGACCCCGACCTCATCATCCGCACCAGCGGCGAACAGCGCCTGTCGAACTTCCTGATGTGGCAGTCCGCCTACAGCGAACTCGTGTTCGTTCCGACCTATTGGCCCGATTTCGACCGCGCCACGCTCGAGACCGCGCTCGCCGAGTATTGGCGCCGCGAGCGCCGGTTCGGCGGGCTGGTGGCGCGGACCGGATCATGACGCCGTGAACGACCGGGCGCCGTCCCCGGCACCATCCAGTTCCGCTGGTTCCGCCGCTCCGACAGGCGACCTTCGCAAACGTGTCGCTTCGTCCGTGGTCATGGCCGCGCTCGCCATCGTCACCGCCGCGGTCGGGGGATGGCCGTTTGCGCTGTTCTGGGCGGCCGCAGCGATCGTCGTCTATTGGGAATGGTCCTCGATGGTCGCCCGGCATGCCAAAGTGCCGTTGGTCGCCGGTGCGGCGGCGCTGCTGCTGGCGGCCGCGGCGGCGGTTTCCGGCCATATGGACTATGCCGCGGCGCTGGTGGCGGCCGGCGCGATCGCCGTCGCGTTGCTCGCCCGGCGGCGTCGCGCCTGGAGCGCCGGCGGCGTGCTGTATGCGGGGGCCCTGGTGTTGGCGCCGGTGGTGATTCGCCGCGACCCGCAATCGGGGTCGGCCGCGGTGTTTTTCCTGTTCGCCGTCGTATGGGCGACCGACATATTCGGCTATTTTGCCGGCCGGCTGATCGGGGGGCCGCGGCTTGCGGCGCGCATCAGCCCGAAGAAAACGTGGGCGGGTGCCTGCGGCGGGGTGGCCGGCGCGGTGGCAGCGGGGGTTGGTTTCACCTTGCTGGCGGGATACACCATGCTGGGTTCGGCGTTGGCCGCATTCGTGCTGTCGATCGTGTCGCAAGCTGGCGACCTCCTGGAATCCGCTGTAAAGCGGCGGTTCGGGGTCAAGGATGCCAGCCATGTCATTCCCGGCCACGGAGGATTGATGGACCGCCTGGATGGATTCCTTGCCGCCGCCGCCGTAGCGGCCTTGATCGGGATTGTTCGCGGTGGGCCCGCCGCCGCCGCGCACGGTCTGCTGGTGTGGTGAGCCGATGACCGTCGTTCCCTTTGCTCAGGCCGCAGCCGGCTTCCGCGCCGGCGAGCTGTCGATCACGCTGCTCGGCGCGACCGGCTCGATCGGCTCCAGCACTCTCGACCTCGTGCGCGCCGACCGCGACCGGTTCCGGGTCGAGGCGGTCACCGCCCAGCGCAATGCTACCGCGCTGGCGCAACTCGCCAGGGACCTGGGCGCGCGTCTCGCCGTGGTCGGCGACGAAGGCTGCTACGACGAGCTCAAGAGCGCGCTGGGGAATTCAGGGATCGAGGCGGCTGCCGGCGAGAACGCGATCGTCGATGCCGCGCGCCGTCCGGCCCAATGGGTCATGGCCGCGATCACCGGCGCGGCCGGCCTGCGCCCCACCATGACGGCGCTGGAGCGCGGCGCGACCATCGCGCTCGCCAATAAGGAGTGCCTGGTGTGCGCCGGCGCCTTGTTCATGCGGCGCGCCCAGGAGGTGGGCGCCGTCGTCCTGCCGGTCGATTCCGAGCACAATGCCATCTTTCAGGCGCTGTCGGCGGGGCGGCGCGCGGATGTGAGCCGCATCATCCTGACCGCGTCCGGGGGGCCGTTTCGCACCCACTCGCTCGATCAGATGCGCGCCGCCACCGTGCAGCAGGCGCTTCGTCACCCCAATTGGTCGATGGGCGCCAAAGTCACGATCGACTCGGCGACCATGATGAACAAAGGGCTGGAGCTGATCGAGGCCCACCACTTGTTCGGCTTCGGATCGGACCAGATCGACATCATCGTCCATCCGCAATCGATCGTGCACGGCATCGTGGAGTATCGCGACGGCTCCCTGATCGCCCAGCTCGGACCGCCCGACATGCGGGTTCCGATCGCGAACTGCCTCGCCTGGCCCGAGCGCATGTCCGGCGCCGCGCGCCTCGATTTCGCAAAAATGGCGACTTTGACCTTCGAGGCGCCGGATCCGGTGCGTTTCCCGGCGCTCGCCCTGGCCCGCCAGGCCTTGCAGACCGGCAACGGAGTCCCCACTGTTCTCAATGCCGCCAACGAGATCGCCGTCCATGAGTTCATCGGCGGCCGTCTCGGATTCGCCGGAATTGCCGCGCTCGTTGACGCCACCATCGATGCGGCAGAGGGGCGGGGCATCATGCGGGAACCGACGAGCGTCGACGATGCAATTGCCGTTGACCATATTTCGAGATCTTTAGCCCGGACCCTCTTGCCGGAAATTGCCGTAAAGGGGTTTTAATAAAGTCTTAGTATCTGTCCGTCGGACGCAACGAGGTCATGATGAGTAGCAGTGCCTTTTCGAGTTTCGTTGCGCTCCTGGGCAACTATACAAGCTGGATCGTCCCGTTCCTGTTCACGCTGACGATTATCGTTTTCTTTCATGAGCTTGGCCACTTCCTGGTGGCCCGTTGGTGCGGCATCAGGGTGCTCGTTTTCTCGATGGGTTTCGGGCCGGAACTGACCGGCTTCAATGACCGCCACGGCACCCGTTGGAAGCTCTGCCTGATTCCGCTCGGGGGCTATGTCAAATTCTTCGGCGACGAGAACGAAGCGAGCGTTGCCTCTCCCGCGGCCCTTGCCGCGATGTCCGAGCAGGAGCGCAAGGAAAGCTTCTTCGGTCAGTCGGTCGGCCGACGGGCGGCCGTCGTGGTGGCGGGTCCGCTGACCAATTTCATCCTGGCCATCGTGATTTTTGCCGGTGTTTTCATGGTATTCGGCAAGACGACGGCAATCCCGCGGGTGGCCTCGGTCGAACCGAACAGCGCGGCTGCCGCGGCCGGGTTCGAACCCGGCGACCTCGTGACCGAGATCGACGGCCGCAAGATCGACAATTTCGTCGACATGCAGCGGATCGTCAGCTTTTCCGGCGGGCATCCCATTACCATTGTCGTCGACCGCGGCGGCATTCCGGTAACGCTGGCGGCAACACCGGAGATCAAGAGCGGCAAGGGGATTCTCGGGGTGACCCGGTCGAATCAGCCCGGCGACGTCAAAGTCGAGCCCGTCGGCCCGGTCGATGCGGTCAAGCTCGGTGCGGATAAGACGTGGTTCATCGTCGAGACGACCTTGTCCTACATCCGGGACGTGTTCGTCGGGCGCCAGTCGGCCGATCAGATCGGCGGCCCAATCGGGATCGCCCGGATATCCGGCCAAGTCGCCGAATTGGGATGGGGCGCGCTATTCGACTTCGTCGGGGTGATCTCCGTCTCCATCGGCCTGCTCAACCTGTTTCCGGTGCCGCTGCTCGATGGGGGTCACCTTTTGTTCTATTTCATCGAAGCGATCCGCGGCCGGCCGCTGTCGGAGCGCGCTCAGGAGGTCGGATTCCGGATCGGCCTTGCAATCGTCGTAATGTTGATGATTTTTGCCACGGTGAACGACATCCTGCATCTGCGAGCGTCGTGATATGTAGCTTGGGGGCGACGCCCGAATCTAAAAGGGTCTGTACGGGGAATGTTAAGTTGCAGGCTGGGGTGAAGTCGGTAAAAGCGGTTGGGGGTTCCGGGCCCTGAGGGCGGTCAGGCCGGAGTTGGGGGCGCATTTGGGATGGGAATGAGCGTGCAGTTGCTGCGGGGGATTGGGGTCGCTGCTGCCCTGTTCGGTTTGAGTATTTTCGG
>Ga0302326_10029381_pt1 | contig 11034 bp, 16 predicted proteins | sample Palsa_T0_3_FD_202264 | JGI IMG/M metagenome (GOLD analysis project Ga0302326, IMG submission 202264) | Peat permafrost microbial communities from Stordalen Mire near Abisko, Sweden - Palsa_T0_3 | ecosystem: Environmental > Terrestrial > Soil > Palsa > Peat permafrost | place: Sweden: Abisko...
AGCGGAGGTGCGTGTGCATGCAACGGTGCATTTGCGGACCAGGCTCGCACCGAAAGCAACCGTGCCGATCGGCTGGGTAGCCGTTGGAGATCCGGCGAGCATCCTGCCTCCGGATCAGCACGATCAGATATGGACCATTCAGGAGCCACTAAATTTTCCTGAATGGGTATACGGCTTCAAGAGAAATACTCCGGACCTGATGATTCAGGTTACGCGTAGTCTTTCTGACGCTCTCGGAGCGCACTCAAGCGATATCGAAGATCGATCTCCACTGTAGGAAGCCTGTCTTCCATCGGTGGCCGGCGGTCGATCGTGTTCTCGTGATGCCCCATCGGACGCAGCTCAGCAAGCGTGGTTCACATGACCGATGGGGTCGCGCGATCTTCATTTAGCCGATGATCGACCTCGAATGATGTGGCGAACTGGTGTGCTCCGACGCTGCCCGAGCTCTTCTAAGTAGTCACGGCTCAGTGATCGGCAGAGCGAGTCCGACCTTGACCCGGTCCATCACAACGATGGATCGGAACCACTTAACGTTTTTGTTTTCGTAAAAGAGACGACTGGCGAGGGCTTCGTAGTCTGCCATGGTCGCAACAGTAACGACCAGCACAAAGTCGGCATCGCCGGTGACGTAGTAGCACTGCTGAATTTCCGGCCCAGACAGATGAGCCTTCATCGCGCCTAGATCTTCGAGGTGCGTGCGCTCGGCATGCACCTCGACGAGGATGGTGATCGGTAGTCCAATCCTGGTTGGGTCAATCACAGCAACATTAGCCTGAATAATGCCGATCTCCTCCATACGCCGGACACGTCTTTGTACTGCGGCGATTGAGAGGTTTATCTGGTTGGATATGGCGCGAAGCGGTATGGCGTTGTTTTCCTGGAGGCGCCTAAGAATGGCATAGTCAAATTGATCAAGCTCAGGATTTTTGATTGGCATGTTGTCTGTTCTTGAAACGAGAAAATTTCCCGATCTAGGAAGCAATTGAGCGCACTCTTCTCCTTCATGCCGGGATATATTTCCATCATAATCCCTTCGGCTGACGGCTATTTGGGATGGAACTAGCTATTACCGGCAGTTGATCTGCAGAGCTCGAAGGTGCCTACCACAGCTTTGTCGTACCCGGCGGACAAGCCGCGTGCCCGTAAATCTACTGCAGAAGAAAATGGAGTGATCCCAATGAAGAACATGCCGATTCGTACGCCCAAGCCGCCGTATTACGCCGTCATTTTTGTCGCGAAGCTTCGTGACTGCGACTTGCAACAATATTTTGAACGAGCCGAAGCTCTTACGAAGAGGGCCTGGGAGTTTGGTTTCATGGGAGAGGACGCAGTTCGGCTCGAAGACGGTCGCTTCATAGGAGTTCAATATTGGCCGACACTCGAACATGTTGCGAAGTGGCGCCAAGACTTCGAGCACGGCATAGCGATCGACGGAGGATGGAAACTCTGGTACGAGTATTACGAACTCAAGATTGCGAAAGTGGAGATTGCCAAGTCATTCTATCCCGATGGTCAGCTGAATGATCCCATCGGTGCCCGTTGACATATCAGGTAAGCAGGTAGATATCCCCATAGGCGTCATACTTGGTGGCGCTCTCTGGGATGTGTGAGCCAGTGACGTGAATGAGCCATTTTCGTTCGCTATTCGCTCTTATCGTTTAGATTACAAAACTATGACGAACGAAACCTTGCAAACAGGCGTTGAATTGGACTCGTGAAAACAGTTCCGCCTTTTATTTCGATTGAGAACCAGAGCGCCCACACTGCGGCGAGCTTCCTACCTACTGATCAAAAACAGCCGGCAATCCTGGCTTCTGGAAAGTCGAAGCTTGGGATGCTCGCGCTCTCGCGCACTACACAAACACTGTCGGTTAACTGGCTGGTGCTTGGCTTTATGCTTCTATTTCACTTCGGAGCCATCGCAGCGTTCTTCTTTTTTAGCTGGTCCGCGCTTGTTGTCGCCGTCATTCTTCATATCGTCGCCATCAATATCGGAATCGGCATGGGCTACCATCGCCTGCTCACGCACCGGGGCTACCAGGTGCCGAGATGGCTGGAATATCTTCTAGCGATATGCGCCACCCTGAGTCTGGAAGGTGGTCCACTGGTTTGGGTTACCACCCACCGGATTCATCATCAACATTCCGACCGGCTGGGAGATCCCCATTCTCCGCGCGAAGGCGGGTGGTGGTCCCATGCGGGGTGGGTCATCCATGGAGCAGGCGCAGATGCTGAACCCCTCCTGCTCGCCAAGTATGCTCCCGATTTGATGAAGGACGCCTTCTATCGCCGGCTGAATCGGTATCACTGGGTTCCACTCACACTGCTTGCTTTTATCCTGCTCGCGGTTGGAGGATGGCCGTGGGTTTTATGGGGCATCTTCCTGCGAGTGACGCTTGGCCTTCACGCTACGTGGTTGGTCAACTCTGTCACCCATATGTGGGGATCCCGACGTTTCGCTACCCGCGACGACTCGCGAAACAATTGGTGGGTCGCCCTCCTTACCGGCGGTGAAGGCTGGCACAACAATCACCATGCACACCCCGTTTCGGCCCGCCATGGCCTCGTTTGGTACGAGTATGACCTCAATTACTACGGCATCTGGATTATGGGCCGGCTAGGTTTGGCAAAGAGAATCAATACGGAGCATTGGAGTAAGTCCGGCCGCGGTACGGTTCCTGGTGGCGAGATTTCGACCAGCCACGACACTCTCAAGCTGCAAATGCTCCGGAACGACTGATACACGGAACGTTGCCCCACCCGGTTGTGTAAACACGGTGAGCGTTCCGTGTATCGCTGGTCTATTTACCTGTGGCCGCCGCCGCCGTGGCTTTCCCTCTGGGCTCCAGCGCTATGTTCATTGGCTCCGTCATGTCCAGCGCTGCCTACATGGCCCTGGTAATCCCGGGCCTCGTTCGCGTGGAAGTGGTTAAAGGCCTGATCCCCCCGTGCGGGCATCGGTCCGGCGTAACCATGATGAGGATCATAGCGATTGTCGACGTGGCCATAGAAGCCGCGAGAACCGTGATACCAGGGGCCCGTCCCAATGAACAACCCGCCACTGAACCAATCTGGCCCATAGTAACCGTAGGGAGAACAGTTATAGGGGGCGTAGTCGTAGTACCCGTAGGGACACACAGGCGGAGCTCCAATGCTAATGGAAACCTGGGCCGGCGCTGCCGTTGCACCGCTGAACAACCCAACAATGAGAACCGATAGAGCAAAGATATCGAGATATTTCCGGAAAGTCATAGTTCCTCCTAAGTGCTTCGTCCTGCGGCACCGATTCATTCAGGCCGGCGTTTTCGGCCCCCGGCAGCCCGTTGTCTAACCGGGGGCCGCTTCAACTACATGCCCATAGCTGCGCCTGGGTATGCTCGAAGCTCATGGGTACGAGGTCGACCACCGTGTCATCGAGCTCAGCAGCCTTAGCAGTAAGACTGGAGGGGTTCCTTTTTGATAAAAACCATCGGCGATGGCCTCTGTCGGGAACAGGTCACTCGCCAACTTTCCGCTCATGGCGATCAAGGGGATCTCGGGAAACTGGAGACGAATTTCCGAAAGCAGCTCGAAACCAGACATGCGCGGCATGTGCAAATCGGAGACGATGAGGTCGGGAAGAGCGAGTTGCATCTCCAGCATAGCTGACACTCCATCCCAGGCCGTTCGCACTCGATATCCCGCTTGTGCCAAGAGGCCGGCCAAAGCTATGCGCAGATCACCGTCATCTTCCACTAGCAGGACGGTTGATTGATGGGCGGTCATTGAGCTCTCTTTTGGGGCTGCGGGTATAGGATGGTTGATTCTTGTTTCGAGAATCGCACTTGTGAGAAGTGGGAATCTGTTCACTTTTGCTCACCCGCACGTGAATGTTAGATAACCTGCAGCAGATAGGTGATGTCCGAATCAAAGGCACCACTCGGTCCCGTGCCAGCTTCTTCATGAATCGCTTCCGCAAGCTTGGCTTTATTGAATACAACCGGCCGCACCCAGGTTCATAAGTCGCTGCTCAATGTGATTCTGCACGATCAGGTATTGGAGCAAAACGCCCTCGGTGCTTCTCTCTTAGAACCTTCGCTCGATTAATCACCAACAGGCTCTGGGCAATGGTGAGCAAAATTGATCAGTATGAAGACTAGCGGAATGGCATACTTCCACTAACCCCCGTGTGATGCTCTCTGGGAAGGTGCAAGTTGCCCGACGCGAAAGTAAAGCCCTTTTATCGTAGACGACAAAGTGTCGATTCGAACGTCGTCTACGGACGTTCCCGCAGGTTCTTGGCGAATTCATATGCCCTGTCCAGGAAACAGGTTGCGACCATTGCTGCAATTTGATTCATTTCGCAATTGTCGAGCCGTCAGCTCAAACGTCTCCGCCGGTTTTTCAGCGGACGCCCAGCGGGGGAATGCCAACCCCTCTTAGCGTGCCTGATCTCAACTACTGAAGTAGGAAGGAAGAGCTACTCCGATGGGCAACATAGCAGAACTTACCATGCTCTTACGCGGGCACATTGGACTACCCGACAGCCTCAAACTTGCGACTGAAGAGTTCCGCGAAGGCTGGAACATTGTCCAGTCAGGAGGTGCTCGCAGGCTGGATAGAGAGATCCGGAGGCGCGGATGGCGTTCCGTCCGGATTGGTGAAGGATCTCTAAGAAGCGGCGTGGGGCAAACATCGCAGGAAGCGATTGCCGGCGCACTGAAGCTTGCGCTTCGTTGTTTAAGTGAGCGCTTCAATGCCGCAGAAGTTGAGCATATTGAGTTAAAGATATATCCATGGTTCTTTCTTGCCAGGGTTACGGTATATCCGTATCAGATTGGGCGGATTGCAGTTGTCCCTGACCCTGTAGAAGGCGTAACGCTGGTGTCGATGCCCCCTCTGGCGGAGTTGGCTACCACCACAGGCAATAATGCTGCACCTGCAGCTTAGTGTATGATTCCCCTGTCTCGCAGCCAAACTGAGCTATTTAGCTCAGTTATGTTGTCGCGCCTTTGAAACAGTGACTCCGGAGAGGAGTCCTCGTTATCACCTCCCTCATGGTTCTGAGCTAAGTCGTCCCATCCGACATATGTCCCTCTTAGCTCTCTCAAATGGTGCAAGGAAGACTCATGAAAATGACGTCTCTGCTTTTAGTCGGAGCCTTTACGCTGGCGAACGGAAGTCTCTGGGCTGGCACAGGAACTCTACGAAGGCGCAGGTAATAGGAGTCTTGTTGGGGCTTGTGAACCGGTTCATTCCAATGCAGTCGAACATCAAATCTATCCTGAATGGGATCGTCGTCATTGGCGTCGTGTTATGGATTGTGAATCTGTTCGGTCTTTTCGCTCCAATCTCGAAAATTCATATAGGCAGATAAACCTGGGGTTGACGGTAACCGGCGTGTGTCGGCTTACGGGTGCGGGCCAGCGCCTGTGCCAGATTCGCGTCGAAGGTAGGCATCATGAGTTTGCCATCCGCTATGCCATCGGCGCGGCGAGGAAAGGAATTTCCGCCGATATTCTCTTCGAGAGCAGTCTGCTTGGGTTTTCTCTCTGTCGCAGTAACAAATCAGAATGACGGTGCACTATCAATTTGGAGAGCAGTGATGATCAGCCGAAAGCATATCGATCATGCAGAACTTTCTGCAGCTCGGCAAATTGCTTTTGTGGCTCATGAAGGGACAGCAAATCGAGTTAAACCTTTCAAGCGAACGCAATAAACGAATGACCGAAGTTGAAAAACTAGCGAGAGCAACTGTGTCCGCGCTCGTGCGATAAATAGTCCCTGGCCGGATGGCTCGCTATCGGCGTTTCCCACCGTCCGCGTCGACGGGTCGATGATGACGATCCGATGCACAATTGACAGCTCAGCCACGCTGAGACTATACAAAGGTTTCCCGAAACGTACGTGGAGGTTTGCCATCCATGAAGATCACCCGGACCGCGCTTAAATCGCTTCTATTTCCCGCGATACTTCTCACCTCGTACGCTTACGCTCAGACGATCGCTGCACCTGAATCCAGTCGGTCTACCATGGGCGCTGAAAATAGAAGCCCTTGGGTCGCTGTACCTGCGGATCTGACCACCAGCCTCGATGCGAAGTCCGCAAAGCTCGGTGACCCCGTTGAAGCTAAGCTCACCGCTGAGGTTCGCTTTTCGAATGGAACGGTACTGCCCAAAGGTACGTGGCTCATTGGAAAAGTAACGGATGTCCAGGCGCGGTCGAAGCAGAATAAAATATCCCGTCTGGCGTTTGGTCTCGATCATGCCTTACTGCGCGTCGGAAGCCAAATTGGCCTGGATGCGACGATCGTCGGTCTTGCCGGGCCGGCGGAGAATTTGAGCGGCATGGATAGTATGCCCGTGTATACCGGCAGTGCCAAACCCGCCGGTGGTGTAGCGCCCTCCGCAAGCCTTCCGCAAGGCGTGGCGGATAGCAGCCAGAACGCTTCTCCCCGGCCATTATTGAATACTCCAGATCCGCGACAAGCCACAGATCAAAGCGTCGCAGGCCAAAGCACAGGTGCCGGCAGCAAAGTGCCGCTGACCAATTTGCCAGGAGTTACCTGCACCAGCGGTGGAATCGGGGGCGCGGCTGCGATACTCAACTCGAATGACAGGAATGTCTACCTGAGCCGTGGTTCGAAGATGCTCATCGCCATTTCGGCCAGCCACTAGGCCCCCTCGTCGACGGCAGATCCAATATCGGTTTATCATTCCCGCCATGTTCTGTGCGAGAACTTCTGCGGCCTGTTGTGGCGGCGTTCTTCTTGCGTCGGTGATCGCGCTTGGCTACGGCCAGATGAACGGCGGCCAGCCTCAGGCGTTGTCAGTCAGTCCGCCTTGGCCGACGACGCAGACCCCTGATAGTCCAGGCCATATTGCCGTTAACGCGCCGGCAGCTACGAATGAAAAATTCCTCGCGGCATCGCAGTCTTGGTCGCCGAAACCAGTTCCCCTTGGTCGGGGGCTCGAGCGCGCCTTGAAAAAGTCGTCGCTCACTGGAACCGGCGCTCTGCAGTTTCATCTGAAAGCGAGCGTCGAAGATCCCATGAATCCGTCCTCGGATTACCGTGCGGAGATCGACGAAATTTGGGCAGGTCCGAAGCAATGGCGCCGCACGATCGATTCCAAAGGATTCCAGCAAACCATCATCGTCAATGGAGACCAGGTTAGCGAAAAGAACGCCGGAGACTATTATCCCCTGTGGTTGCATAACTTTATCAGAGCCATCTTCGAGCCAGTTCCCAATGTTCAGCAATGGGAGTCCCTGGACGCCAAATTGACGCAAACGATCTTGCCGAACGGTGAGCGTATGAACGGGTGCGTTGGAGCCAGCTCAGAAGTAGGCAGCCAGACCGTAAAAAGCAGCGTGTACAGCGACCTGTGCCTTGATGGCAACGGAATGCTCGCTTTCTACAGCTCCCCCGGGTACAGCATGGAGTTCTACGACTACAAGAGCTTCGGGAAAAAAACCGTTGCCCGCCGGTATGAGAGCCACCCGGAACCTGGGCTCAGACTCGTCGCTGGAGTTACTCTTCTGGACAAGCTAAAGGATCCGGACCCATCTTCATTCGCCGTCACGGAACCGACTTCGCCACAGGAGCGGCTTGTGTCGATCGGTGTTCCGCAAAGTACGGTTGAACTCGCGATCTTGCATGCGCCGCCCAACGTTTGGCCTCCCGTGCGCAGCGGCGGAACCAGCGGGATGCTGACTATGTACATTTCCATCGACCGCAACGGACGCATCCGCGAGATCTATCCTCTCAACTCCGACAACGCCGAACTTGAAGAAGTCGCGCGAGAACACCTCCTTCAGTGGCAGTTAAAGCAGCTGACCGTGCGTGGAAGCCCGGCCCAGGCAGAATCGACGATTACCTTCCACTTCGATACAAAGCTGCTTCCCTCCATACCCGCTCCCACCGATCAAAGCCCAACCGTTCCTCCCATCCGGGTCAACGCGAAGGCGGCCGGCAAGCTGCTAATCTCACACCCCACTCCGGTGTATCCGCAGGATGCGCTGCTAAGTCACCTGTGGGGCACCGTTGTATTGGAGCTTACGGTTGATCGGGAAGGAATCCCAAGAGACATTCATGTGCTCTCCACTCCCGGTGGATCGTTGTCACGAGCCGCAGTCGATGTTCTGCGGCAAGCGCGGTATCGACCCTATCTGGTGAACGGCAAGCCGACGGAAATTCAATCCACCGTTAGTGTGGATTTCAACCTTCCGTGACACAGGGCCACCCCGCCGGCGGCGAGTTCGAAGTCGGAACGAGTCATCGTCGGGAGGATCGATCCGCTCACGACGTTGTAAATCCGTTGATCGGTGTTTTTGAAGTGGAGTTCGTTGAGCGATTGCACTAGTAAGGTCCTGACCACGATGACGTTGAGGTAAGCGTCGGGCCTTTCCTGGGGAACGTCGATCTGCAGTTTGCCCTCGGTCTGTCGAAAGGACACTTTCTCCCATTTGCAAGCAGGTGAGCCGACAGGACTCTTGCCTCGATGCCGGCAATCTCGCAAGTTGGGGGAGACCAGCCGATGGGCGCGATGCTGGCTGTAACTGTCATCTTAAGAATGTCTGCGTATTCGGTCAGGAAGCGGCTGCGGGAGTTGAGAATTGTATCGTCCTCGGCGCGCAGCTTAAGGACGTGGTACAGGCAGCGTTGGGACGGGCCTTCAGACCGCTGGCTTTCGGTTCCTACGCGGGATTGCTCCGCGGAATTCTGGCGAGCGGGGTGCTGGCTTTCAGAGTGTATTCACACAACTCCTCGCAATCCGCTGGTATTCGCCGGCGTTGTTCTGACTACATTGTCGCTGGAGCTGCTGGCGAAATGGATTCCAGCGCGACGCGCTGTAGGTTGATCCTTTTTATACTGCTGCGCGAGGGGTGAATCAGTGAATCGGCTCTATCGAACGAATGGATGCTGGTAGAGTCAGGAAAAGTGCGGACTCATGCTCGCTTGATGCATGATCGCCAATGCGCGCACCGAACTTCTGAAGCAGGGTTCAATGTGACGAACCTGAGGACAAAGGCAAGGGGCCAAATAGGTATTGAGAAGTCATAGTGTTTGCAAATGCATCCCTTCCACATGGCCGAAAAACGGCTACTCGGACATTTGAGGAGTGCGGTTCGACTGGCGATCAGATGTTGAAACCTTTGACTAGTGGGAAAGCTGCTTGGTGCCGCGCGGGGGTGCACCCTCCGAGAGGTCATTACCGGAGGAGAGAGGGGATGAGAGAAACGGGCATGTATGAGAGAAGAGAGCCGCAGGAGTTCCAGCCTCTGCTGGACAGCAGGCAGGCGGCGGATCTAATGCACCTGCATCCGGAGAGCGTGAAGCGCTTGGCGCGGACGGGAGCAATCGTCGCGGCATACCTTCCGGCGTACCTTCTCGACCTTGCTGAAGGCCAACGGCGAGGATGTGAAGGTCGTGCAGGAGCTGCTGCGGCACGCGACGGTGAAGATGACGCTTGAGGTCTACGCTCAGGCGGTGACTCCAGCCAAGCGCAAAGCGCAGTCGAAGGTGGCAGAACTCTTGAAGGCAGGGGCGAAATGAAGGGTTTCTCTTATTTGGACCCTTAATGGACCCTCGAGATTTCCGCTAACCCCATAAGTTGTTGAAATGATTGGTGGACCTGACCGGGATCGAACCGGTGACCTCTTCCATGCCATTCGGGGTAACATCCGTTGAATCAATGACATACTGGGCCATTTAAAGAATCAAAAAGGCACATAAAGAGCACTGCGCTCAAGAAAAAGTGCCCCAGTTGTGCCCTCGTTTTCGATCCATCTTTCCCCGGGAAGAGGTCGAGAAGAGATGCCGGGGCAAGCCTCAAACCCTAAACCGCGCTCAGGCCGGACTGGCATCTGCTCTGACCGCAATGAAAAACACCTTCGGAGCATGACATGAACATGAACGTGAAAATCTTACTGCGGTTCTCTTTGCTTGATTCTGCGGCAGTTTGATTGGTGGACTGATCGGAATCGAACCGATGAGGCTCTTCCATGCCCAGTCACCCCTGCCCGGAGCGATCTGATCCCCGATCCCGTCACTCGGAATCTAAGGATCTTCGCCTTTGACCCGAGCGTGTCCGCACGATCGGTGATATCGGCAACGAAATAGGCCTTTTCGACCTTGAAATCGGAAGTGGCATGCTGCAGGTAGAAGAGAGGCGTCTCGGCCTGACCAACACAGATCAGCTTTGACGGACTATAACTCAATAACTGGCGACATATCTCGGAACGGATGGAAGCGGCAGCGCCGGTCACCATAATGACGCGTCCGGCAATTTGGCACTTCACTGAGTCAAGATTCAATTGGACAGGATCTTGTCCCAATAGGTCCTGCAGGTTGACCTCTTGCATCTGATCAAGCGCCTAATGAAACGGGTCGACGGGCCGATATCTATTGGAGTCGGTGCAGGATATTCCGCTGGATGGCATCAGTTCGGGTTGCAGTTGGCGGGGTGAGCCCAACAGCGCCTACCAGGCAAAGGAGGACAATACGCAGCAGGGACAGCTAGAAAACGGGTTCACCCTGCACGCACCCACACCCGATCAACAAGCGAGATACAGAACGAACCAAGATCTGCTCGACGAATTGCTCTATGAAGGGGTGAGCGACGCCGTGGCCAACACCGTTCATCCTGAGCCACCTGGAGTTGATGCGCCGCAGCATCATCTGTCCAGCGGCCAATCGACCGCAAAGGCCAGCCTGGCTGTCCGTAGGAAAGCGCTGATTGTCAAATTTGGCCAAATCGGCGACGTGATCATGGCTGTTCCGGCCGCGCGAGCCCTCTACGAGCGGGGATTTGATATTGACTGGGTCTGCGGGCGCGCGGTCTATCCGCTTCTCGCGTGCTATTCCTGGATCCGGCCGATCGAGGTCGATGACAAAAGCATTCTGCGTGGATCTTTGCCCAGGAGAATCGGTGCGGTCCTGCATCTTTGGCATAGGACGGTGCTCACAGGCTACGACCTCTGCGCGAACTTATACTAGGATCGCCGCTTTCGGCTGTTAACCATGCCGATTCGCGCTACCCGCAAACTCGC
>Ga0302326_10029382_pt1 | contig 11034 bp, 6 predicted proteins | sample Palsa_T0_3_FD_202264 | JGI IMG/M metagenome (GOLD analysis project Ga0302326, IMG submission 202264) | Peat permafrost microbial communities from Stordalen Mire near Abisko, Sweden - Palsa_T0_3 | ecosystem: Environmental > Terrestrial > Soil > Palsa > Peat permafrost | place: Sweden: Abisko...
ATTCTACGCACGCCCTTCGAAATCAAGGTTACAGAATTCGAGGATCCGCCGCACGTTGCCTTCCAGATCCTCGACAACGTCCTCGTGCTCGACTCGCAGGATCTTCCCGGGAAGAACCTTATCCCAGTGCGACATCAGCTCGACGTAACTTTTGTAATAGCGTCCAATGTCGTCGAGGCTGTAGGTGAACTCCTGACCGGATGCGAACAGCTGCTTGAAGTTACTGAAGCAGCAGGCCACCGCATCGCGACGTGCGTCGATGATCTTGGCATTGGGCAGAATGAGGTGGATGAGTCCGATGTGCCGGAAGTTGTTCGGCATCTTGTCGATAAACCGCGGCTTGCCGGTACGATATACGCGAGTGTCGGCGAGGTATTTTTCGCCCATGCGCTGAAAGTCGGCCGGCGCAAGCTCCGAAAGCACCCCGGGATAGCGCGGGTCGACGTCGCTTGAACCCCGGCCCTGTAGCCCGTGAACAATGCGCGGGATGTCGGAGAGCTCCATCGTGCCTTCCACTTGCGAGTGCGACGCTAGGATCTGCTCAAGCAGGGTGGAACCTGAGCGGGGCAGGCCGACGATGAAGATGGGCTCGGCGCTCGCGGCGCCAAAGCCTTGCCGGGTAGCGAAGAATTCGGCCGTGCACACGCTGGCCTGCAGCTGCGCATTGCGTTCGATCGGACCGGGCTTATAGCTGCTTTCGCTCTTCTTAAGCGCATTGCCGCGTGCGTAGTACTCGAACGACTCGGCATAGTCTGCGCGGTCCTCGAGCGCTTTGCCGATCGCAAAGCACAGGTGAAATCGATCGACGAGTGGGGTGCCGGGCTCTGATTCCTCCGCGCGCATGCAGGCGATTTCGCCGTCCGTGAATCGGTAGGTTTTCAGATTCGCCAGGCTCCAATAGGCGTCCCCGTAGCTTGGCCGGATCGCGGCGGCAGTGCGGTAGGACGTTATCGCGTCCTCACGACGTCCCTGCGTCTTCAATGCGTGCGCGACTGACAGGTGCAGCTCAGCGGCTTGCGGCGTCTCGACCAGAAGTTCGCGATACAGGCGCACGGCTTTCTCGTACTCGCCCAGGCCAACACACGTCGTTGCGTACGCCGTCCGGTAGGAGCGATCGTCAGGCTCAGCCTTGAGAAGCTTCTGGAGTTCCTCGAGCGCTCGTACATGATTGTGCCGATCCAGAAGGACTTGGACATAGTCGTAGCGCGCGGCGTGATAATCTGGTGCCAGCACCAGGAGCGCGTCAAATAGCAGCTCGGCGTCATCCAGAACGCCCAGTTTCATGCCGATCTTCGCCAGCAGGCGCATGGCCTCGACGTGATTTCCGTTTGCCAGCAGAAACTTTCGAACAATCCGCTCCGCCTCGTGGATTTCGCCATCGGCAAACATGCTGGTGGCGGTCACGACCTCCACCGGCAGGCCCGCGAGAGTCTTGAGCTGACTTTGGGCGGTGTCGGCATTCGCCGCCTGACCGGTCATCCGGAACAGGATCTGCAGCGCATTCCAGCTCGCGGGCAGGGCAGGATTCAGGTTTACGGCGCGCAGAAAGGCCTCAATCGCCGGTTCCGCCGCGCGCTGCGCGACGTAGCAATGGCCCCGCTCCTGATACAGACGGCTGTATTGCGGATGGAGCTTTTCGAAACGAGCAAGCGTCGCAAGCGCATCGGCGATGCGTCCAAGATAGCGCTGGCCGACGGCAAGCAAGTAGAGCACGTCGCGGTTTTCCGGGACTTCTTCGAGCAGCGCCTGGGCGGCGGTGGACGCTGCAGCGAACTGTTTCTGCTCCAAAAGCGCGCGAACACGCCGCACCTCCGCTTCTACGGGCGAGGTAGGGGGATCAGGCGCCGCTTGTGCCATGGCCGGAAAAGAAAAAAGGCGGGCATTATTGCCCGCCTTTGATTCTACTGAAGCCGACCGCGGCCGGTCGGGGTAGATGGCTGTCGTCTTAGAACTTATAGCCGAACTTCAGTCCAACGGTCCTGGGACGAATGATGGTCTGCGTCTGGATCGCCTCGGATTGCGATATGAAGTTGATCCCGCGGGTATCGCTGATGTTCTGTCCGACCACGGAGACGTTCCAGTTGTCCTTGCCCACGCCGAATGATGCATCGTAGGTCGTGTAGCCGGGCTGAAAGTATCTCTGTGTGGTCACCTGACCAGAAGCGATGGGCGGAATATTGCCAGTGGCCGAGTATGACCCGCCCTGGCGCGTGCCACCGACCTGGGCATATGCGAGGTACGAGTTGACGAGCCACTCATAGCGCACGCGCAGATTGCCCGCAAACGGCGGCGAGTCCGCGAGCGGGCTGCCAATAGGGCCGTAAGGATTCTGAATCGTCGTAATCGGCTTGCCGAAGTCCGCACTACCCGGAACGTTGTCATCCAGGAAGGGTGAATTCTGCTGTTGGCTGCGGTTCCAGGCCGCCGAGCCTTGAATCGTGAGTCCATGGACAGGCTCATAGATGGTCGACAGCTCCAGACCCCGTACTCTGTAGTTGGCGCCGTTCGTGACGAAGCTTAAGTTGCCGAGTGAAGCAGGGTCGAAGAACTGCAGCTGCACGTCCTTCCAGTCTTCCTGATACACCGCGCCGTTGACCTGCAGACTGTGATCGAACCACTCGGTTTTCCAGCCGACCTCGTTATTGGTGAGCTCGTCCGGCGCAAACTCCTGCGGCGTCAAGAACTCCCCGCCCGCATACGGTCCCTTAACAGATCGATTAAAGCCGCCCGGGCGGAAGCCCTGCGAAAAGGTGTAATACACCATGACATCGGAAGTCACGTGCCAGGTGACATTGGCGCGGCTCTTAAATCCATGGTAGGTCGACTGCAGATGCAGCGCGTTAATGTTATTGGAATCTTCGTGGGCGCACGGCGCAACGCCGCCGTCATAGCAGTAGAACGAGTAAACGTTGCTGCCTGTCTCCGTGTTGGAGAAGTGGTAGTAGCGCGTGCCCGCCGTCACGGTCAGGACTTTCGGAATCAGATCGAAGTCCGCAGAACCGAAGAACGCGTACTGCTTGTAGCCGCGCTGGACGTCGTCAAGGAATGACTCGTTGTCGGGACGAGTGCCGGGGACATTCGCAGTTGAGCCCGGAGCGGGCTGGATGTCAGTCATACAGCCCGTCGTCATGGAAGCTGTGCAATTCGGCAATGATTTGTAAAACCAGTCCGTGTTGTCGTAAACCTTGAAGTCCTCCCAGAACGCGCCGACGATGGCACGCGTGCGCCAGTCATCCGGCGTGCTCAACCGGAACTCATGGCTCTGATGAGTATTTTTCTGGTCATTGTGCCAGTACGCGCTCGGCGAATAGCATTTAATCGGGCCGTCCGCCTTCTCCGTGCACTGATAATAGTCCGCGTAGATGCCGCGAGTGTAGGCTGTGTAGTCCTGCTGTGCGTCGACATTTCGGACGAAGTAGCCGCCCGTGTAGACCGCGTGCAAAAGGCCGATCTGGCCGTTGATGGTCAGCGCCGTATCCTCGAACTTGTCCTTGTCGTAGGAAGGATTGAAGGTGGTAACCGACAAGTCGGGGAGCCGTACGCTGTCCGTCGAGAAAGGCTCCTGGTAAAAGACGCCCTGGGCGTTCATGTCTTGGTACGACTGCGCGAGCAGCACGTTCCAGTTGTCATTGACCTTCCACAGCGCCGAGGCGCGGATGCCCTGGTAGGTGACCGGGTTCTGGGCGTTGCCGACCACGCTGTTGTTGTTGATCTTGTTGATCGATGCAGGGTCAGTCGGCACGCTGCCGCCGGCGTACTTGATTCCCAGGTCGCTGTCCTTCCTCGTAAACGTGCCCGGCACGTTGTTGATGTACCCGCCGCGGCTGTCGTTATAAATTACCGCCCGCACCGCCAAGGCGCCCGGGATGACGGGCAGATTCAGGGTCGCATCTAGGTTGCTGTTCGGATCGCCGTGGCTCGTATAGCCGTAGCCCGCATTAACACTGCCCTCCGTCACATCGATCTTGGGCTTGTTCGTGATGTAACGGACGACTCCGGCTTCTGCGCCGGCACCGAACAATGTGCCTTGCGGTCCTTCGAGAACCTCGATGCGCTCGATGTCAGCCGCGTAAATGTCGAGGTTGCGGTACGGCATCTGCGCCGACTGGTCATCGAGATACACCGCGACATTCGGGAAGTTGGCATCGGTGCCGCTTCCCTCCGTGCCCAAAGCCCCGGTCGAGAGGCCGCGCATGAAAATGAGGCTTTGGCCAGGGCCGTAGCCAGCTGACGTCACGTTCGGCAGATACCGCACGTAGTCGTCGAACGTTGTGACGTGCAGTTGCGTGAGCGTCTCGGCCGTCAGCGCCTGAATAGAAATCGGCACGTTCTGGATGTTTTCCGTGCGGCGTTGCGCCGTGACGGTGATCTCCTGCAGGCCGGCAGTGGCGACCGCAGAGTTGTCGCCCGTGTCGGCTGTTTGCGCCCATACGCCCGCAGGAGCGCCCAGAATTGCCGCAATGGCGGCCGATATCCTCGCGTTGTACTTCATCTGGTTTTCCCCGACTTTTTTAGAAACTTAAAAGCGACAGATTTCCGCGTACCAAGAGCACCGCGGGTTAGAGAAAGGTTCGTGAATCCCCGCCATTCATTAACAGGTCGCCATCGTCCGATCCGTTTACCACGTCTCGACGCGCCTTTGTATCAACCGCGACACAGACTTTCATATTTTGCGTCGTTCGTCAAAGCGCGATATCGAATACGGCTATCGAAAAAATGCATTGGAATCCCTGCCCGCAGGGAAGGGCGTGATTCGTCTTGTTTTGAAGCAAAGGCGCCGCGTACTCTGTTGCTTATAAGGGACATAGTGCACTGCAACAAAACGAGAATCGATGGGGGACATCGCACGCGTCCAGGGCACAAACAGGTTTGTTTCTCGCAGCAATCGTCGCGTGCGGTTGCGGGCCTGCAATGGCCGCGCCGGTGAAGAATATCGTCTTGGTCCATGGCGCGTGGGTCAACGGCGCAGGCTGGAAGCCCGTCTATGAAATCCTTGTTAAGGAGGTATACAACGTGTCGGTCGCCGAACATCCGCTGACCTCGTTCAACGATGACGTCACGGCGGTGGAGCGAATCATTGCGATGCAGGACGGTCCCACGATTCTAGTCGGGCACAGTTACGGCGGCTGCGAGCCGCGCTGCAGGCGGAAACGCGCGGAAAGGTTTCCAGAGCACGTCCTCGGAACGGATGACGCGAAATTGTCCCTCGTCCGGTTGATGGGTCCGGGGTTAAGGGACGGGCTGATTATTCTCTGACGTCTGCATCATGGCGCTTGTCCCTTGCGGTCGGAGCGGAAGCTACTGCGAGGAGGATCCTCGAAGCTTGGCGATGTCCTTCGCCGCAAGGTGCGAGCGCGTCGCACCGAAGCGCCCGGTCACGTAGTTTGCGACTGCGGCGATCTCGGTGTTGGAATAAGCCGCCCCGAACGCCGGCATCAACTGCACCCCATCCGCGGTACGCCGATTTTCGCCGGAGAGGACGATTTGGGCGACGTTGACGGCGCTGGCATCGTTGACTGCGCGATCTCCTGTGAGTGTCGCGTAGCTCGTCAGAAGGCTCACACCGCTCCAGCTGTGACAGCTCGCGCAGGCGCCCTCGAAGACCTGCTCGCCGCGCGCGTCCACACCCGCCACGGTGCGTTGCGGCAGTGCCGAGGCCGGATTGGGCCTGGGCGTGGGAAGGTCACTGGTGCGAATCGCCGGGACGGTGCGCAAATAGGCGACCATCGCGCGCACGTCTGCCGGCGCAAGCTTGCTCAAGGATGCGTCCACCACTTCGGCCATGGGCCCGCCGGCTGAGCCGTGTCCGACCGCGTGACCAGCGCGCAGGTATTCAATAAGTTCAGCGTCGCTCCACCCGCCGACACCCGAGATGAGATCGGGTGTGATGTTGTAGGCGCGCCAACCGCCGATAAGTTCACCTTTGAACTTGCGTCGGTTGTCGAGCGCCTGGGCGATGTTTCGCGGCGTATGGCAGTCGCCGCAGTGGCCGAGGCCCTCGACCAGGTAAGCGCCACGATTCCACTCGGGGCTGCGGTTCTCGCGCGGCCGGAATCGCTGGTCCGGATTGTAGAAGGCCGCCCAAAACCCCATGAGCCAGCGCTGATTGAACGGGAATCTCAGACTGTTTGGCGGTGGGGTGGTATGGGCAACCGGCAGACTGAACAGGTAGGCCTTGATCGCGCGAACATCATCCTCGGCTAGCAGGGTATAGGATTCGTAGGGGAATGCTGGATAGAGTCGATGGCCGTCCTTGGCGATACCCTTGTGTACGGCCCTGACAAAATCCTCGTCAGTCCACGTGCCGATTCCGGTTTCGCGCTCCGCAGTGATGTTAGTTGAGTAGAGGACACCAAAGGGCGTCGGGAACGCCCGCCCGCCCGCGAAACGTTGACCGCCTTCAGTCGTGTGGCAGATTTCGCAATCCGCCGCCAGCGTCAGGTATTTCCCTCGGCTGACGAGGTCCGCTGAACGCAGTTCCGCCGGAACGCCGACGGGGCTTGGGCCTGTGTAGTCCGGAAGCGCAACCGTGTGGCCGCCCGCGAAGCTGAGTGCGCGCGGAGGCAGCATAATCCAAGCCCCGCCCGCGACAACAAGAATCGCAACTGCGCCGCCAATCCAGATTCTGAGTCTGCGCGTCTTGGGTTTCATGTGTGCTTTGTTGCGAGCAGATTTCGATCGACCGGCATGCGCCGCAGCGCCACGCCAGTTGCCGCATAAATCGCATTCCGCAGCGCTGGGATCGAGGCGGTTGCACCGGTTTCACCAATACCGCCGGGCGCCTCGCCACTTTTGATCAGATGGACGTCAATCTGCGGTACCTGATCGATGCGCAGCATCCGGTAATCGTGGAAGTTGGACTGCTGAACCCGCCCCTTCTTCAAGGTAATTTCGCCGTACAGCCCGGCCGTCAAGCCAAATATCAGGCCCCCCTGGAGTTGGGCCACCACTGTGTCCGGATTGACCGTAATTCCAGTGTCGACTGCGCTCGTTACGCGCCGTAGCTTGACCTCGCCGGCCTCGTCCACCTCGCATTCCACGACGGTGGCGATGAAGCTGGCAAACGCTATCTGCGCCGCTACGCCACGTCCGCAGCGGGCCGGCAGGGGCGTGCCCCAGCCGGATTTCTCGCGCACGAGGTCGAGCGCCGCTTGTAACCGTGGAGTCTTGTCGAGATGGGCGCGCCGAAATGCAATCGGGTCCTGGCCCGCCTTACGTGCCAGCTCGTCGATGAAGCTCTCGACGGCGAACACGTTATTATTTGGGCCGACGCCGCGCCAGAAGCCGGTGATGATGCCCGGCGGTTCCTCTCGATTGAACTCCACGCGACGGTTGGGGATGTCGTACGGCTCGTCCTGGGCCGAGTCGACTCCGTCGGGATCTACCCCTTTCTGAAAGAAGGCGGGCAGAAACCGCGCCATCACAGCCGAGCCTGTGATCTTGTGCTTCCAACCGGTGATCCGAGCCCCTTCAAGGCGCGCCGAGAGAATGTCGTGGTAGACCGGTCGGTAGACGTCGTGACGGATATCTTCCTCTCGGGTCCACACCACCTTGACGGGCCCGTCGACGTGCTTGGCGATGCGTGCAGCGCTGTACGCCATGTCCGGTTCCAGTTTTCGGCCGAAGCCCCCGCCAATTAAATGATTGTGTACTGTCACGACGCTTTCTGGCAGGCCTGCGGCCTTGGCCACGGCGGCGTGAACGCGTTCCATGACCTGAGTACCGATCCAGACCTCAGCTGAAGTCGGCGAGATATGCACTGTGCAGTTCAAGGGCTCCATGCAAGCGTGCGCCAGCAGCGGCATCTCAAAGGCGGCGGTGACCACTTCGCTCGAGGCCTCGCCGTCGGCACCGAGCGCCTTCTTGATATCGCCGACGTCCTTCGCAACGGCGCCGTCCCGAAGGCTGGCGCTGCGCAGCTGCGACCAGATAAGGTCGGTGGACACCTCCGCATTCGGGCCGTCATTCCAGGTGATGTCGAGCGCCTCAAGCCCGCACTTGGCTGCCCACATGTGATCGCCGACCACCGCGACCACGTCGTCCAACACGACAACCTGGCGGACACCCGGGACGGCGAGGGCGCGACGATCGTCGACGTGAACGACCGTACCGCCGAGCACTGGGCTTGCCGCGAGGGTCGCGAACTTCACTCCCGGCGGCAGGGCGTCGATGCCGTACCTGGCCCTGCCGTTGACCTTGTCCGGCGTGTCCAGGCGCTTGAGCGGCCGACCGATCAACCGAAAGATACTGGGATCTTTAAGTGGCGGGTCCTTGGGCGGCGTGACCGTCGCGGCTCGGCTGATTAGGGAGCCATAGTCGAGTGTGCGACCGCTCTTGTCGTGGATGACCTTGCTGTTCTCTGTGCGGCACTCTGCGGTGGAGACGTGCCAACTGTGCGCCGCAGCCTCGATGAAGCATGCGCGCGTAGCGGCGCCGGCCACACGCAGAGGCTTCCAGAACGCGCGGATCGAATTGGAGTTACCCGTCGCCTGGATGCTCAGGTCCGGGTTGGCGTAGAGCTTCTCATCCGCCGGTGCATGCTCGACCTTGACGCGAGCCCAGTCCGCGTCCAGTTCCTCCGCCAGGATCATTGAGATGGAGGTGTAAGTTCCCTGGCCCATTTCGACCTGCGGCATGATGAGCGTGACGTCCCCTTGCCCGTCGATCCTGATGAAGCCATTCGGCGCAAACGTTGCCGCAGCGGCAGCCGGGCGGCTGGCGCGCAGCGGGACGGAGAACCCAAACACAAAGACCGTGGCGGCGGATGTTTCGATGAAGCGGCGGCGCGAAAGTTTGCGGAATTCGTCGCAGACCGGGGAGGCTACGACGGGATTCGTGCTGCCGCGATGGTTGGGCATGGCGATCAGGTCTCCGCTGCTGCGCGTTTAATCGCTTGCCGGATGCGCACGTAGGTGCCGCAGCGACAGATGTTACCGGCCATGGCCGCGTCGATATCTGCGTCCTCGGGCTTCGGGATCGTGTCGAGTAGGGCTGTCGCCGACATGATCTGACCCGACTGGCAGTAGCCACACTGGATAACCTCAAGGTCGAGCCAGGCCTTCTGCACCTTCATGCCATTAGCCGTGGTGCCGACGGCCTCGATTGTCGTGATCGCGCGTTCACCTATCGAGCCTACCGATAACAGGCAGGAGCGCACTGGAACACCGGCGAGGTGTACAGTGCACGCACCGCATTGTGCAATGCCGCATCCGAATTTGGTGCCCGTCAGGCCCAGTACGTCGCGCAACACCCAAAGAAGTGGCATGTCCTGAGGAACGTCAACCTCTCGCCGTTCGCCATTGATCTCGAGTGTGATCATGAATCTTTCCTGTTGGACGGGCTGGAGTGCTCCGTTTAGGGCTACTTACCTATAAAGTCATCGAAAAACGCTTGGGCGCGCGCCCAAGCGCTGGAAGGCAATGCATACGTGCCCATTACGATCAGACCAGATGATTGAAATCTGAACCATTAGACGATGGTATCGCCGAAATCTGTTGTTCTGCCCAGTGCATCGCCACGAGTTGCGTTCCGCGCTGCGCATGCTCTTACCAGAAGTCGCCCGAGCCGATTATACGAAACATTTCCACTGCATCCTGCAATAGAATAGTGATGCTCAAGCGCCTTGCCGAGCGCGAAGCACAGATCCTCGCTCAATGGGTGGGCTGCAGTTTGGCAAAGTCAGCCAAATTGAGCGCAAGCCGCCGGACTACCTTTCGACCCAGATCGAACAGCCTTAGCCCGGGGTTTTGAACCTAAGTCGCTTGCTCGCCCAAATTGCAAATGGCCAGATTTCGAGCACCAATTAGCTGGCTTGGCGTAAACAAGCGAAAACGCGTGCGTACATGCCTTTCCGGTCGATTCGTTCTTGCTACAGTCGTCAGACCAGAGCTCATTGGGCTGAGGGCGAAAATTATTCAGGCGCTCCACATCAATCAGCCGACGGTGCTCGTAAGTGACTTGGACCTCCGCGGGTATAGGCGAAGGTGGCTGTTCCGGAAGGAGCGGCAGAATTGCGGGCGTGCAGCCATCTATCCTGAGACGCGACAACGAGACTTGGATTTCCATCCGTAATTATTATTTAACATAATATACATTATGCGAAGTAAAAGAATGCGCTGAATGGCACCTGAGTGATCTAGGTCCCTATATACCGCATTGCCATTCGTCTGCCGGCGCGTGAGTCCGGTCTCCTCATCTGGAGCTGGCAGCGTTTGCAACGAATCCGGGTAAGCCGCTAATGGCAGCCACCGAGCTGGTTACCGGGACACACGTAAATAGGCTCGGCGCTCAGGTTCCCGCAGTCGATCCATCGTGGGTGTTGCGGGCGTGCCATCGATTGAACCACTAAGCGTTTTTTACGGCTATCCAGCGGACCTTATCGCCCAGAAGCCGTCTTCCACATGTTCTAAAGCCAGCGCGCTACCAGCCTGGCGCCTCAGGCGGCCGATGTTTTCGCGGCCCCCAATATGTTACGGCCGCGCTCGCGGCGATACGAGCCCGGACCGACCCATTCCGCGACTTCACAAGGTTCTGATTGCCCGACTAGAAACCTTCTTGGGTCGGGACTGGCGCAAGCGACCGTCACATTGGTGGGAAATTGCCGATTTCGCGCAGCGCCGACTGATGCAAATATACTTGTCGTACCGAGAGCGTGTTGGCGGCCGAGCGGCAGAAGATCGCAGTCCAATGCTCTCAGCATCTTCGCCGCCAGCATCGCAACGATCGCTCGACTGACGCAGGGAACCCATGGATAAGACCGCAACAAGCAGCCCAGCTCGTATCCAGTTTTCGGGGTACCAGAAGGTCGTGATCGGCATTCTGGGATTTCTGCAGTTCACCGTCATTCTGGACTTCATGATCATCTCGCCTCTCGGGGCGATCGTGATGCCGACCCTGCACATCAGCCCCCAGCAGTTTGGCCTCGCAGTCTCTTCCTACGCTTTCAGCGCCGGAGTGTCGGGATTCCTGGCGGCGGGCTTCGCCGATCGTTTCGACCGAAAGCGCCTGCTGTTGTTCTTCTATTTTGGATTCATG
>Ga0302326_10029383_pt1 | contig 11034 bp, 12 predicted proteins | sample Palsa_T0_3_FD_202264 | JGI IMG/M metagenome (GOLD analysis project Ga0302326, IMG submission 202264) | Peat permafrost microbial communities from Stordalen Mire near Abisko, Sweden - Palsa_T0_3 | ecosystem: Environmental > Terrestrial > Soil > Palsa > Peat permafrost | place: Sweden: Abisko...
CGTTCGTGAGATTTCCCGCGTACCCCAATAAATGATGCGGCACGTCGACTAATGGAATGATCGGCGTCCAGCTATCCACGCCGTCCGCAATGTGCTCATGGCCAGTATTTTGACAATTCCTGATAGCGCCACATATGGTGTTCCCATAGAAAGTCCCTAAGGCGTGTGGCTTCGTTTCTCGGATCGTTATCGTCGGGGCCAGCGCGCACTGCAATAATGTTTCCCGCGGGTGTATAGTTCAGCGAGGTTCCCCCACGTCCTCGCCCTTTGCGACCATTTCCATCTGCAAATTGGGTGTCGATTTGATCGGCATAGGCCCCTTTTCCGTAATCTCTATAAAAGCGATCGTCTAGAATCCGTTCATTTAACGTTCGGGATATGTGTCGCCGAAACTCGGCGGTGCCGAGCATTAGGAGGGTCAGGAAACGATGTCTATCTATGGAAACTGCCTCCTGGGTAGTTAGAGAATCGGTAAGTAGTTGACGTGCGAGTGGCACCTGTACGACAGGGTCATCGTAGTTGTTGATAGTGTAGAAAAGTCCCTTGTTTCCAATTGACCCCGAGAGATCCATGGCGTATCGCCAATTACCCGGTTTCGGTTGCGCGAATACGTAGGACTTTATCGAAAGATTTTTTTGTTCCAATCCAAATCGCGGACAGTCCGCAAAATTCTGAGAATCGGAGGCTTCGAATTGACCCGAACTGTCGTCGGCGCAAGCATAGTGGAGGAACGAGTGCAACAGCGTCGCGACTGCGGCGCCCTGGCTATGGCCCGTAATAAACATCCGACTGCCGCTAGGCAGCGTCTGTAATGTCTTGAGCAGTCCATAGGTTCGGTCGAAAAGAATTGCTGCTAGACCATAGGCAAACCCCGCATGCACTTCTGGAGTAGGCCAGTCTTTGGTTTCCAATTGTCGAAAAGATGTCGATGCCAGTCTAAAGCTGATAGTGTGACTTTGGCCCGCCGGGATGACCACTCTTTCTGCTAGCAAAGTGTTTGCTAATAAATCCTCGTCGATACTATCTCTATCGTAGATCGTTCCTCGAATAACGACAGCGTATGTGTTTTCGGAACGATGCCGCCAAAGTTTCCAACAATTCTTGAATGGGCCGAAACCACAGTTGGAATTGTCAATCGTGTTCGAAACTACGCCAGCAGCCACCTGTTCCCATTCGCTCGTGTCTGCTGCTACGGCGCCGTCTACACCAAACCCATCCAGCTCCGCACTCAGCTGTAGCATTTGCGCAGCCTCGTCGCGAATAAAGCCGGCCGGCATAGAATTGTCCGTCGAGGGCTTTGCGATTGGCGACCAAACCATGACGCTCAGTAGTACGATGACGACTGGGGGCGAAAGATATTTCATTTGGTGGCCTTCCTAGGTTTGTTAATCTGCTCGATTTTTTGTCGACGGGCTGTGCCGTAGGCGAATGCAGTTGGTCATTCAGCTTGAGAATGTGTCATCGCGTCACTGACACATAGGCGCGGGTTGTCTCAACGTTGCCGGTGCGGCCCCACATGGCCGCACTCCATCCAGAGAGTGGGCCCACCGTGAAGCTCGATCGATGTTCCTCGGTGAGAGCGCGCTCGGTGCGCGCAACTCCGTGGTCCGCAGTTGCCGGGACAACCGTGATCTCGACTGTTGTACTTCATTGATGGCGCCGAGGGACGCTCCTTCCGTCAGAGCGAAGTTGCGGTCTTCAGGCGAATTGCGGCTTGCTTCGGTATCGCCCTGAGGATAATGCGCATCGAGAAAGGGCGCGCCTGTAAACTTTGACAGCTGGACATCTTCTTTCTGGCGTGTTGCTAGATTCGTGAGACGTTGTCGGAGATTTATAGGTCCGGAGTGTAGGAAAGGAGTTAGCCGGTTGTTCCCAGCGCTCCGGGTTGGTGTGTGTTCGGAAAGCGATGAGATGCACTCGTACAGTTGGCTCGATATCGTCCGAGGGCAATGTACGCGGGTCGCCCAGAAATCAGACCCATCGGCGATCAGCATCGCAACGTTCACGGCCCATGCCGTTGCCGGGGAAAGCCCAGGTTCAGGTCTGCACTTATGATGTTGTGTTCGATGCCTGCGCCAATGTTCAGCAGTTCAAATGCCTCACGGTGATTGGTGAATAGCGAGGAAAATACGTGGCTATCAATGGCGCCGACACCATCCGCCTCGGGAAAGTGATCGAAGTGCCCTCAAAGCTCGTGAGTGTTCACGGTGCGCACCTCGGTACCTGCGATCCCAACAGACCATTTCCTAATCACCATATGGGCTAAAGAAAAGCCGGGAGCTCAGGGCGGAGTGTCGCTACCTGTAATAAATGACAGTCGTGACGTCGGTTTGCAGGTGTTAGGGTCAAGTGCTGGATCCGGACTGATATGCCACGCTAACGTTGCGCTGCGCATAACTCGAACGACCACTGCGGCGCTGGGCATCGCGTTCATGGATAGGCCCTGCTCGCGCATAGCACGCCAACTTGCAATGCTGGCAGGAGTTTTACGTGAGAAGTATGAGAAACGGCGGCGTAACGGGACTTACGTGCGCTATTATGGGAATCGCTTGTCTTGCCGAAGGGTCAAGAAGCCTCGGCGCCAACGCGACGCCCGCAACAACGGCCACCACTGCCGCGGGAGATGCGATTAAACCTGGCGATCACATCACAATCCAGGCCGACGCTAATATCTTCTACGCCGCCGATGATCCAAAGGGCAGCGCAGCCACGCCGTTTTGTGTACCAGCTGAGTCGAGATTTGAAGTTAATGTAGTCGAGGCCAAGACGACCGCGACAGCCGCACCTCCGTCCACTGGGGCCGGCGCGCCAAAACCCAACATTGTGAGTTCAACGACGACGGGCAACACCACCTCGACCGAAGTGAATGGGGCTGGCACCGTCTCGCAAACGGCTGATTCCATTTTGCATGTGACGTTTCCGGAACGCCCCTCACCCCACAACGCCTTGTTCTGGATATCGCCGGTGAGTTGGTACCGATTCATCTCTCCCGATATCAAGGACGGGGACGCAAACGCTACATGCGCAAAAAGCGGAACTAAGCTGGTCCCCGGCGCTTACCAAGTCAGTGCCACGGCTCTTCAGAATTACGGGATTTACCGTAAGGGCTTCACATGGGGTGCCATGGTTGTTCCGTATAAGTTTGAAACTCACGACCATTCATTTCAGCCAGCTCCTTCCGTCTTGGGCTATTTTGGCTTCGAAGGATGGTGGTCAGGTTTGAGCCTCGCCAACATTGTCGCCCTCGGAGGTGGCGCGGCCTCCTCGTCCGTAACGTCCGCGGGAACCGGGACGGGCACCACCGGCGCGGGAACTGGTAGCACAAGTCCGACAACATCGACATCGACCAAACCGACGTACACAGCGGCCCTTGGGGAAATCGCCACGTTTGGCGGAAATTTCAAGGTCGGTCTACTTGTCGGGATAGATTGGCAAGGCAGCGGCAGCGGGTTTCGTTATGAGGGCAAGCCGTGGTTTGCAATTTCCGTCGGATTCTAATGAAGGTGCGCGAGGTTCGTCTATACGCGATACGGAAAGCGGCTTTTGGTGAAGTCCTTGTCCTGGGATGCATCGTCATACTCAGCGCTGGGCTCTTTGTGGCCCCGCGCGCGCAGGCTTGGTCGAGCAAGAGCTATCCGCTGTTTGAGCCAGTGCACCAAATGGCCATCGACAATGTTCTCAAAAAGACGATTAATTCCCACGATCTTAAGGTGCTTGAGGATGAACAGGACGCAGTCGATGCTGATCAGGCTGCGAGCGATTCGTTCAAGCATTCCATGACTGGGCTTGATAAAGGCCAGAGCGAGTTCATCGAACGACCACTCTACATTCAGCGTAGCGAGGAGTTCGTCCAAGAAAACTTGGCCCAGGCGATCCAAGGACGGAGATCCGGCTCCGGCGATCAGGCTCTGAGGCACCTCGGCGCCGCGATTCATGCATTGGAGGACGCGACGTCACCAGTCCATGAACCCTTTCAGACGTGGAGCTACAAAGAGGGCAAATGGGCAGCGGCTACACACGTATTTAAGGAGCGAATCTACCCCGATGACTCTGCCCCCAACTTCTATCGCTCGAGGCTCGAAGGCGCAGTCCACTATGCCTACGACATCTATGTCGAAATAGCTCCGGCGCCCGCGCGATTCTATGATCCCCTGAGCGGCCAACTGCTGCTCCCGCCACCCTATGACCTCCGAGTCAGCAACTCACCATGAACAAGCGTAATATTCTTTTCCTCGCGATCATCATCGCTACGCTGATTACGGCGGCGATTCGATTCATCCCGGCACTTGATCGTGCTAACACCTTGGCGCTAGTGTATTTTCCCTCGATTCTGCTCGCGGTCCTGTTCGCAGGCAATAGCCACTCGCCTTCCGAGCTGGCCGGTTGGACCTCCTTTGTGAGCTATACGCTGCTATATGACATCATATTCATCGTAACTTACGCGGTGCTGTGGGAGTTGTATCTCGTCCATAAGAGCCTGCGCGACTTGGATCGCGCCTCGAGTGCCACTCGTGACCAGCTGGATGCGGATGAAACACTGAAACGGTTGGGCCAAGCATTGGCGCAGATCGAGACACGTCGTCGAAAGAGCTTTCTTCTAAAGCCAATGGACCTCCCTGACCTGTCGGGGGACCCGGCTCAGTTGGCTGCGCAGGCGTTAAGGCACGCGCGTGACCAGCGCGCGGTCAAGAGCGCATTGCGTGTGCTTGGCGCCCAACTGAAGAAGAAGCACGGCGCGGAGGCCGCCGAGCGGATCATGGACGCAATGCATCAGCAAGCCACGGCCATCTCGAACTAAAGGCGGCATGGCCAATAGCGGAATATTCGCCCTAACCTATCCGGCCCTGTATACGTTTGATGGACCGGCGCGCCAGGTTAATCCATAGGAATAATTGCAGAATCTCAGCTAACGCGCTAACGCGCGTCGCATTGGCATGGACCGGGAACTGGGTTCTTAGCCAGGTACTCTGGGCGATCGGGCTACTGGATGGCTGGACCTGCACTCGGGGTGCCCAAGAAAAATAAGCGATACTCCGCAACGCTACGGCGTCGTCCAGCTGGTTGCACCTTTAACTTTGGTCTACTCTCGAACGCATTGAGGATCAAAAAAGGTGCCCCATGCTCGATCACATCGGTTTCACCGTAAACGAATTCGACCGCTCGAAGCGCTTTTACTCGCTCGCGCTCGCTCCGTTGTCGATCACATTAATCATGGAGGTGACTCCTGAGCAGACCGGCCTAGGCTCCCACGCCGGCTTCGGAGCCGAAGGCAAGCCTTTCTTCTGGATAGGCAACCAAGGTCAGCCCGCGACTGGCGTTCACGTTGCCTTCACAGCGCAATCGCGGGCCGCCGTGAACGAGTTCTACCGTGCCGCTTTAGGGGTAGGCGGTCGGGACAATGGCGCACCGGGTCTCCGCCCGCATTATCATGAGCACTACTATGGTGCCTTCGTGCTCGATCCTGACGGCAACAACATCGAAGCGGTGTGCCACAAGCCCGAATGAGGCTGACGGCCCCACGTCGCGGTGCCCGTCCGGATTCCTGCCCAATCGAGGTTCGCAATGATGAAACTCCGCCATGCCCTCCGCGGCGTCGTCCCGGCCATCTCTATTCTTCTTACCGGCTGCGCCACGACCAATAAACCTGCAGCACCCGTGGTCCCGTCGTCGCTGCAAGCCCCGTCGACCGAAGTTCTATTCCTCCAGGGGCACGCCGTCGGATCACAGATCTACGAGTGCCAGGCCAGCCACGATGATCCGACGCATTACGACTGGGTCTTCAAGGCTCCCGAAGCCCAATTGTTCGACCGTGCGGGTAAACGGATCATCACGCACTTCGCCGGTCCGAGCTGGCAGGCCACCGACGGCAGCATCGTGGTCGGTGACGTTGTGGCCAAAGACAACGGCCCGGATCCAATGGCCATTCCATGGCTGCTGTTACGAGCGAAATCCACCTCCGGCAATGGACCATTGAGTCACACACTGAGTATCCAGCGCCTGAACACCCAGGGCGGCAAAGCCCCGCCGGGCGGCTGCGGTGCCTCGCTGGTCGGCAGCGAGTTGCGGGTGCATTACGCGGCGGACTATCTGTTTTACACCGCACGGCGTTGACTTGCCGCGACACGCAGGAAAGCATCCGTGAAGAAAATCGATCTGTCCGCAACAGCGCCCAGGAAAGGATCGGGCTATCCACCACCGTTCGATGAGCGCTGCCGTGAGCGTGTGCGCCATGCCTTGGGGAATGCGGCCGGACTGACTCAGTTTGGGGTCAATTTCCTGCGCCTACCGCCAGGAGCCTGGTCGAGCCAGCGTCACTGGCATAGCGCGGAAGATGAATTCGTCTGGGTGGTGGAAGGCGAGGTCGTGCTGGTCACCGAGCAGGGTGAGGAATTGCTGCGAGCCGGCGACTGCACCGGCTTCAAGGCCGGCGTCCCGGATGGCCATCATCTGCAGAACCGCTCAGACCGCGACGCGCTGATCCTCGAGATCGGCGCGCGTCACCCGGAAGAAGATGCCGTCGACTATCCCGACATCGACCTGGTCTGGAGCGGCATCAAGCGCAGTTACCAGCACAAGGACGGCAGCGGCTATTAGCGCTTGGGCTTGTGGAACTTGAGCACGAAGTTGTCGGCCTCACCGATCGCAAGATACTTGTCGCGATCCTTGTCGCCCTGAGTCAGCGTGGGCGGCAGTGTCCAGACGCCGTCGACCCAATCTTTGGTGTCCTTGGGATTCGCATCGATCTCTGATGAGCCGATCAGCTTGAATCCGGCCTTCTCGGCCAGCGCGATCGTATAGTCCTGCCGCACGTAGCCGTTCTTGGCTTTGGGATCCTGGGGTACGTCATTGCGGCCGCGATGCTCTTCGATGCCGAAGATGCCGCCGGGCTTGAGCGCCTTGAAGCTCGCCGCGATGACCTGCTCGGCATAGCCGCCATCCATCCAGTTGTGAAGGTTGCGGAAGGTCAGCACCATGTCGGCCGAACCGGGCGGGGCAATGTCGAAATTCCCGGCGCCCAGAGTGGTCTCGTTGATCTTGCCCAGCCGGTCTGCCTGCGCCGCCATGCGCGCGCGCCACTTGGGAACCCCACTGTCTTCGTTGGCCGGGGTCTCTAGCGCAACATAATAGTGTCCGCTGGGCTTCAAATAGGCACCCAGGATCTCGGTCCAGTAGCCGCCGCCGGGCCAAAGCTCGACCACGGTCATCTTCGGGGTCACTCCGAAGAACGTCAGTTCCTCGGCCGGATGGCGTGCCGAATCCCTGGCGACGAATGTGGCCGTTCGCCCCGGGTTAGACACCGCGGCGGTGAGCGCGGGGTCGACCTGCGCCGGGGTGGCCAGCGCCATACCCACATAGATAAGGAGTGTCGCAGCCAGCAACGTGCGGCCAGGTGAACGAGTCGGCATGAACGGCCTCTTGATTACGGTTAAGTGGCGTCATGGTAACGCTAAGCGCATGATTGGTCAGTGGCTTCGGATGGGGGGCTGGCGCGATGCAGCATAAATCATACGATCCTGCCGATCGGCGGGGCGGTCGGCCGCAACTTTATCCGCGTGACTCGCGACGCAGCCATATTCCGCGCAATTGGCGAGACAACCGTTCCATGAACTCCATGACGCCCCGCACTCGCTGGTGGTTTGCCGCTTCGCTCGTGGTCTTGGGCGGATTACTTGTTGGCCCGAACTTGAGCCGGGGCGATGAAGCGGTACAGCCGGTACTGGCGCCGTCTCCGGTGACGTCAGAGCCCAGCGTACTTGGAGATCTGCCGCAGGTTTCGATTTCGGCGCCCGAGCCGCGCTATGTGGCGCCGACACGGCGTGACCGGATCGGCCGCATCTGGGCTCCGGTGCTTATCAACGGCCAGGGACCGTACCGGCTGGTGCTCGACACGGGCGCGAGCCACTCGGGGGTGACCGCGGCGGTGGCGCAATCGCTGGGCATTCCGCTGGATCAATCCCCGCCGGTCATGCTCCATGGTGTGACCGGCAGTGCCGAGGTGCCCACCATTCGCGTGGATTCGCTGACCGTGGGCGATCTGACCTTGCGGCCGGCCATTCTGCCCATCGTGATCGACGCGCTGGGAGGCGCCGAGGGCATTCTCGGCACCGAAGGTCTGGAAGACAAACGCATCTACATCGACTTCAAGCACGATCTGATCACGATCAATCGCTCGCATAACGAGCGCGCGGGCGGGGATTTCGTGACCATTCCCGTTCAACGAACCCCTCAAGGGCTGCTCATGTTCAAGGCCTTCGTCGGCGGCGTCCCGGTCAGGGCGGTGCTCGACACGGGTGGCCAGGTGACCATCGGCAACTGGGCCATGCGCAATGCGCTGCTTCGCCGCGATCGCGGCGTCGCACATGCCGAACAGATCTTCGGGGTGACCACGGATGAGCAGGATGGCGAGTCCTATTCGACTCCGCCGATTGAATTCGGAACGATTCGGATTCAGGGCGCGCGCGTGACCTATGGCGATATGCGCATTTTCGATCAGTGGAAACTCACCAATGAGCCGGTATTGCTGATCGGCATGGATGCCATCGGCCTCCTGGATACGGTCATCATCGATTACCGCCGGCAGGAACTGCAGATTCGCATGCGCGGTTACCAGACCTCCTGCCTGGCCCGCAATTGTCAGAAATGACACACAACCAGTAGGGCCCGGGCACCGGGCGCGATTCCCTCGCCGACTCGCGCACAGGGCGCTATGATCGCCCCCCTTAAATACGGGTCGCCATCCCGACCGTTGACGACCAAGGTTGCCGCGGGCTGGGTTAGGGGCGAAGGGCGGGGACATTCAACTCGGGGGCTGCCGAATGGCACAAGCCCCTAACACTCGCCGACCCGTCATTTAAAGCGGATGATTTTTTATGCTAGCGACAAACGAGTTGCCAGCAGTTGGCCAAAACTTAGGAGTTGCCTTATGCGTGTCTCGTACCAAGCGGCCCTTGCCCTGGGTCTGATTCTGGCGGCCTCAGCCGCCCAAGCCATCGAGTCGAAAGCGTCGAAGGCCTCGACTGCCTCGGTCGATGCGGTCTGGACCAAGATCGGCGACTTCTGCGGAATCGCCCAATGGCATCCGGCGATCGCGAACTGCGTACTGTCTGCCGATAAGAAGGATCGCACCCTGACCCTCAAGGGCGGCGGCACGATCGTCGAGCATCTGGTGCGCTGGAGCGACAAGATGCATTCGTACACCTACAAGATTGTCAGCGGTCCGCTGCCGGTTGAGAACTATGAGTCGACCATCCACGTCGCTAAGTCGGGCTCGGGTTCAGTGATCAGATGGAAGGGCAAGTACACGGCCAAGGCGCCCGCCAGCGATGCCGATGCCAAGAAGGCCATTGATGGCGTTTATGACAGTGGGCTGACGGCACTCGCCGGCGGCTGATCGGGTAGTCGTCTAGTCCTATCGTCGCAGGCTCCGGATGATGATCCGGAGCCTGCGTACGGTTGCGGCGCCCGATCGTTACCCTGCGCGCAGCGGTGTCGCCGCGTCTCGATACAGCCAAGCGACGATTGTTCCGAGAATTAGCATCAGAACGCCGTCGCACACGATCTGCTTAATGACCACCTCTCCTGGCATCGGCTGAATCACAAAGTAGATTGTGTAAGTCGGCACGACCGTGAGTAGTGCGACAGCAAAACCAAAGCGCACGCCCTGTGCCATCCACGATTTGGCCTCGACGCCGCGCGCATAGATCCAAACGAACGCGCCGGACAGGATCACATGCGCCAGTATCATCAGGGGAAAGTATTTCTGCTGGTCGCCCGCTGCCCGGAACAGGTTGGTCAGTTGCATGTAGTCTGAACGTAGCAATACGCCGTGTATGACAAAGCTGCCCAGAAACCACGCGACGAAAAGCGCTAACCAAGCGATGGCGAACTTCTTGTTCATTGTCTCTGTCTCCGTTTTCGCTGAGTGGCGCAAGGCCGGAAATTACACCTAGACTAAAGCTTACGCCGGCGCTCCTGCGGCGCAAGCCCGTGCTCCTATCTGAGAGTACCGAACCATCCGTCCTAAGGAGGACAGCGAAGGTGCGGCGTAGGACAGCTGTCACGCGGCGTCGCTGCATTGAACCCCTTTGGACTAAAACCGAGCACGGTCATGGCGGCACTTACTTGAGCACCGCAGCGACAATCAATTCACGACACAAAGCGCAGGGGCTCAAACATGCATACCAAACAATTGTTGGGACGCGCACAGATCGGGACGGCGCTGGCAGCAATCCTCGGTCTCTGGGCGGTTCTTGCTTCCACGGCTCAGGCGGATGACGCGTTCATCCCTCGGCTGATCAATTCCTCCACGATTCCCGCCAATGGCGACCTCAATCCCTACGGCGTGGCCTTTGTACCCGTGGGCTTTCCGGAGGGCGGTGCAATCGCCGCTGGCGATGTGCTGGTCAGCAATTTCAACAACAGCGCCAACTCCCAGGGCGGCGGCACCACCATCATCCAGCTGACGCCGCAGGGCACGCTCGCGCCGCCCAACGCCGCGGTAGCATTCTTTACCAGTCACCCGACTGGACTCAGTACCGCGCTCGGGGTGTTACGCGCCGGTTTCGTGGTGGTGGGCAATGTTCCGACCACCGATGGAACCATCAACACGATTGGCCAAGGCGCATTGCAGGTGATCGATAAAGACGGTCATCTGATGCAGACCTGGACGGACCCAGAGTTTCTCGACGGACCCTGGGATCTGGCCATCGATGATCATGGCTCCCAGGCACATATTTTTGTTTCGAACGTTCTGAACGGCACGGTCGCGCGACTGGACGTGTCAGTGGCCTCGAACGGGCTGACGCTGCTCAAGAAGACCATTATCGCCAGCGGCTACATGCACGTTCCCAACGCCGCGGCGCTCATCCTGGGCCCCACCGGCCTCGCCTATGATCTGGGCAGCGATACGCTGTATGTGGCCTCGACCGCCGAAAACATCATCTATTCGGTAGCGCAAGCCGGCCATCGAACCAGCCCGGTGTCGCATGGCCAGGTCGCGTTTAACAATGAGCATTTGCGGGGACCACTGGCACT
>Ga0302326_10029386_pt1 | contig 11033 bp, 12 predicted proteins | sample Palsa_T0_3_FD_202264 | JGI IMG/M metagenome (GOLD analysis project Ga0302326, IMG submission 202264) | Peat permafrost microbial communities from Stordalen Mire near Abisko, Sweden - Palsa_T0_3 | ecosystem: Environmental > Terrestrial > Soil > Palsa > Peat permafrost | place: Sweden: Abisko...
ACCTGCTGCGAAAGCTCATTGCGGCGCGCCTTGGCCTGCTCGGCCGCGGTGATCGCTTCCCGCCGCGCCAAATCCAGCGCACGAAAATCCCCCAGCAGCGCCGCCGGGTCGGCCCCACGGGCGCGCAGTTTCTCTTCCACTAATTCCAGATTGTTACGGACAAATCCCAGGTCGAGCATCGCTCTATCAGTTTACCCGACGCGTTCCGGTGACGGACTCACCCGAATTCGAACCGATCATCGAAGATGATCGGCAAACCAGCGTCCGCGTCTCACAGGGAAATTATCTTTCGGCACATTTGCAGATCATTATCCTTACGTGGCGCACAATGGACTTGTGAAGGATGAACGATGGAAACCTCCTGCGCCGCCGACATTCGACCGCGAAAGGCGACATCCCGCAACTACGCAAAGCCCGCCCGGTTTGTACCCCGGATGGAAAATACCCCACCCCTCCCCCACTTTTGCCGCAACCCATGCAAAAGAAAAGGATTAGGTCAAAAAAACCCGATTCGACCCTCCAAAACAAAGAACTTAGCTCTCACGGGGGATTTCGTCGCCTGATCCGGCATCGAGCTGTTCCTGCCATCCAGGCAGCCTCTGGTCCCCCGTAATCAATCGCGCGCCCCGCGTAAACGTGAAATACGTCCAAATCCAGGCCGCAAAAACTGAAACTCGGTTGCGAAACCCGATCAAGAAGAAAATGTGTACGGTGAGCCAGGTAAACCATGCCGGAAAACCGCTCATGTGAGCCTTGAAAGGCCATTTCACATCGGCCACGGCGTCCATGCGCCCGATGGTCGCCATGTCGCCCTTGTCGAAGTAGCGGAAGCCAGGTCGCGGCTTGGCCTTCAGATCGGCGGCGATCAACTTTGCAACGTGGTCGCCCATCTGCATTGCCGGCTGAGCCACGCCCGGAACCTGCTTCCCATCCTGCTCGAAATGCGCCACGTCTCCCAGCACAAACACGTTCGGCATTTCGGCGGGGTTCAGAGTGTCGTTCACCATCACACATCCCCGCTTGTCGAGTTCCACACCCAGCAGCTTGCCCAGCGGAGAAGCCTGCACGCCCGCAGCCCAGAGCGTCACCACGGCCTCAATGCGCCTGCCCCCCGCCTCAACCCATCCCGGCCCCACATTGGTCACCTGGCAGTTCGTCTCGACTTCAACGCCCAGCCGTTTGAGCGAAGCTTCTGCCTTGGCGGATAAATCCGGCGGATAAGCCGCCAACACCCGCGGCGACCCATCCAGCAACAGCACCCGCGACTTGCGCGGATCGATGTGCCGGAAGTCGCGCTTCATATAGAGCTGCGCAATGTCGCTGATGGCGCCAGCCAACTCCACGCCCGTCGGCCCTCCGCCAATGACCACGAAATTCAGCGGCGGATGCCATCCATGCTCCACCATCTGCCGCTCAGCCAGTTCAAAAGCCAGCAGCACCCGCCGCCGAATCTCGGTGGCGTCCTCAATGGTCTTGAGCCCCGGAGCCAGGGGAGCCCATTCCGGATGGGCAAAGTAAGAATGCGTGGCGCCGGTGGCCAGAACCAGGTAATCCCAGCGGACATGAGCCCCGCTCGCGAGCGCAATCTGGCGTCCGGAGACATCGATCGCGGTCACCTCGTCCATGAGGACTTCGGTATTGGTTTGGCGGCTGAAGATGGTGCGGATGGGCTGGGCGATATTTGCGGGCGAGAGCACAGCCAGCGCTACCTGGTAGAGAAGCGGCTGGAAAATATGGTGATTGCGCCGGTCGATCAACGTCACGTCCACGGGCAATTTGGCCAGTCCCTTGGCCGCGTTGATGCCGGCAAATCCGCCGCCCACGATCACCACGCGTGGACGGTTGGAGGTCGATTGCTCCTGAGCTTCGGCCGAGTCGGTCAAGATCCGCACCTCGCTTTCCCCTATGGGATGCGGGAGGGAGGCGGTAAGTATCAGGAAGCGTCTCAGCCCTTGACGAGCTCGATCTGCATCAGTTGCGCGCGCAACCTGGGGTCTCCGACGGTAATCGCCTCAGGCACGCGTGCGCTCTCGTCGTTTTCATCCTCGGGAGCCGCGTCTGCGGTTCCAATGGGAACCGGCTTGTAGGGCAGGAAGACCCGGAAGCTGGACCCGCGGGCGGGATTCCGTTCCGCCCAAATGCGCCCGGAGTGCTGATGCACAATGGTGCGGCAAATGGCCAGGCCAAGCCCGGTTCCGCCTTTTTGACGCGCGTCTGAAGCGTCCACCTGCTGGAAGCGGCCGAAGATGGTCTCCAGCTTGTCGGCGGGAATGCCGCGCCCCGGATCGACCACCGAGAGCGTGACTCCGTTTAGATCGGGCCGCATCAGGATGGAAACAGTGGAGTTGCGCGGAGAGAACTTCACCGCATTCGAGAGCAGGTTGGTCAGCACCTGGATCAGGCGGTCGCTGTCGGCGGCAATCTCCACCTGGGTGGTGTCCTGGATGAGCCGCACCCCGGCCGCATCGGCAACGGGCGCAATGCAATCCATGGCCTGGCGCACGATGTGGGCTAACTGCACCTTGCGGAAGACCAGCCGTTCGCGTCCGCTTTGCATCCGCTCCAGGTCGAGAATGTCGTTGATGAGCCGCAGCAGCCGTTCGGAGTTCGAGTGGGCGATGCGCAGCAGATTGGCGGCCTTGTCGTTCAGTTCCACCAGCGTGCCGTGCGAGAGCAGGCCGAGAGCGCCGCGAATGGCAGTGAGCGGAGTCCGCAACTCGTGGCTCACTGTGGAGATGAACTCATCCTTGAGCCGATCGAGGGCATAGCGCTGGCTAATGTCGCGGAAGCTGAGCACGGAGCCGGAAAGCCGGCCGTGATCGAGAATCGGGGTAATTGCGTAGTCCACCCGGAACGGGCTTCCGTCGATGCGGTAAACCGTGTCCTCTCCAGACGTGGCCATTAGTTGCAGCCGCGTGGTGGCGCGCAGCAGGGCGCAATCCGCGCCGCACTTGCAGCCTTCGGGAGCCGACCCGTGCAGCAGGTCGTGCACCGGGTGTCCTGGCAGGCTGGTTGCCGCTGCGCCCAGCATGCCCGCCGCGGCCGGATTGGCGAAGCTGACCAGTCCGTTGCGATCCAGGCCGCAGATGCCGTCGGCCACCGAGTTGAGCAGAATCTCCTGCTGGCGGTAGAGCTTTTCCGCCCAGCCCCGTTCGTGCGAGCGGGCCAGCATCTGCCCCAGCGAAGCGGCCACAGTTTCGACCGCTGCCATGGTCTCGCGATTCTCGCGCAGGCTGAAATGGCAATAGAATTCCAGAACCGCAAGCACCCTGTTTCCAACGCGCACCGGCACCGCGCAGCCGGAGACCATTCCCCGTTTGCGGGCCGAGTGGGTGTGTGGATGAAACGGTTCCGAAGCAATATCGGAAATCCAGACCGGCCGGCCGTCCTGCCAGGCGCGGCCAATCATCCCGCTTCCCGGGGGCAGCGTAACTCCAGTGCTGTCCTGGATCAGCGTTTCAGTCTTTCGCCCCGGCGCACACCAGCCCGAGCAGAATTCCAGGCAGTTTTCTTCGGCGTTCACTTCCCATTTCAGGGCCACGTCCCAACCCTGGGAGACGCACAGAGCCTCAAGGATGCGCATCCCCGCCACTTCCGGCGAGGTATTTTCACCCACGATTTCGCTGACGACCCGCTGCAGGGCCACGCGCCGCTCGCGCTGCACAAGCAGGCGAAGCACCAGCACGGCGGCCGCGGCTCCGGAAAGAAAAATCAGCACTTCGTTGAAGCGCGGGTCGAGGGTGAGGTTGTGCCTGAGCACGCCGATAACTAGCGCCAGAGCCAGGCCCGCCAGAACCGGAGAGATAAGCGAGAATTTGCGCTCGGCGCCGTTGGCCCGCCGGTCTCTCCCGATTGTTTTAATCCCGATGAACGGGTCCGCCATCGCGCCCCCAGAAATTCGGCTGGAACTTGCGTCTCGCCGCTGCCTGGCGATCAATCTGTATGACTGGCCGCAAAGAGGCAGGATTCAATGGCTGGAAGCAAGCGACGGGCCATTCTGGCAAAAGAGCCGGTCTTTGTTTTTCAATCACTTGCGATCATGGAGGTTCATCGGGCTGTGAACAGTTGTATACAGGTCGCGTCAGCCGATTACAGGTGCGCTTTGGTCGGAGATCGCCTGAAGGGGTTGAAGTTCATCGCGTCGTCGTCGAATTCAGATCTCCGGATAGAAATCGAAAAAGGCGTCCAGGCTTCGCTTGAGCTGGATCTCGATCTCTTCCCGCGACCCCTCAATCATGTGCATGGTCACATGCGCCTGGTGCCCGTTTGCCAGCTTGAGGGTTGCATCCTGGATTTCAGTCACTTCGCCTTCAGGGAGAAGCCGGAGTCCGTAGACTAGAGTCAGATTGGCCATACGCAACATCATAAAAGAAGGGCGCGGCGGTTCCTCGGGGCGGAAACCGCCATGGACTTGCGCAATTGCTGGATTGAGCTGGAAGGCCGTATCAAGAATCAATCCAGCGCTTCAAGCATCTAGAATCGGGGCAGGACGACTTTCATGACAGAGATTCGCGACACGGTAATTCTGGGCTCCGGCTGCGCCGGGCTTACGGCAGCTATCTACACCGCCCGGGCCGGCTTGAACCCGCTGGTGCTGGAAGGCCATGAGCCGGGAGGCCAGCTCTCCATCACCACCCTGGTGGAAAACTTTCCCGGCTGGCCAGAAGGCATCCAAGGCCCGGAACTGATCGACAACATGAAGAAGCAGGCGGGGCGATTTGGCGCCACGTTCGAGCTGGCCCATCTCACCCGGGTCGAGCTGGGGGCGCATCCCATCAAGCTACACACCTCGGGCGGCGAAATCCATACGCGGACGCTAATCATTGCCTCCGGCGCCAGCGCACGCTGGCTTGGCCTGCCCAGCGAGCAGGCGCTCATCGGGCACGGCGTCTCAAGCTGCGCCACATGCGATGGGTTCTTCTTCCGCGGCAAGGACATCGCGGTCGTGGGAGGCGGTGATTCCGCCATGGAAGAGGCCCTATTTCTCACGCGCTTCGCCACCAAGGTCACGCTGCTTCATCGCCGCGAGGCCTTCCGCGCTTCCAAAATCATGCTGGAGCGCGCCATTGCCCACCCCAACATCGAGTTGCGCACCAACACCATTGTCAAAGAGGTTCTGGGCGTCGAACAGAAGGACGTCCGCGGGCTGCTCCTCGAAGATGTAAAGACCGGCAGGGAGGAAGAACTCGCCATCAGCGGCCTCTTCCTCGGAATTGGACACGAGCCCAACGCCAAAATGTTCGCCGACCAGATGGATCTCGACGAGGACGGCTACATCAAGACCACCGGCAACGTGCTCACCACGCACCACGGACATGTGATTTCCGGCGTATACGCTTGCGGCGATGTGCAGGACCGCCGCTACCGGCAGGCCATCACGGCTGCAGGGTCAGGCTGCATGGCCGCGCTTGAAGCCGAGAAGTACCTCGAGGAACACGGCCACTGAGAGCCTTCAGCAACGGAGAACCGCCATGCCTCAGATCTTTCCCGGCCGGTATGCGGCGCAGAGCGCTGAGCCGTTTGTCGTCTTCCTCATTGGCATGCGCGTCAACCGCCTCTTTGCCTTGCGCAGTTGGCCGCGCGTGGCCGCTGCCATGCCGCCCATGATCGCCGAGCTCAAGCGCGACCCGTCGCTGGGCTTGCTTTATGCTCAGTTTTTCGTTTACTGGCGCGGTGTTGGCGTAGTGCAATACTGGCGAAGCTTTGAGCAACTCCACGCCTACGCCCATGCCCGCAACGCGGCCCATCTTCCCGCCTGGGCAGAGTTCAACAAACGCATAGGTAACAACGGTACCGTGGGAATATGGCATGAGACTTACACCATCGCGCCCGGCCAGTATGAATCCATCTATGCCAACATGCCGCGCTTCGGCCTGGGCGCCGCGGCGCAGCATGTGCCCGCCACTGGCCGCCTTGAAAACGCCCGCTCGCGCATCGAGCGGGCAAAACCCGCTGGCGACGGCGCAGGAAAAGAATGACGGCTCTCCAGCAGAATCTTGAACGGCTTGAAGAAGCCATTGCCGCCGCCTGCCGCAAAGCGGGCCGTGCGCGCGGCGATGTAGAACTGATGGCCGTTTCCAAAACCTATCCCGCTTCCACCATCGCCGAAGCCGCCGGCCTCGGCCTGCATCTCTTTGGTGAAAACCGCGTGCAGGAGTTTGCTGCCAAAGCTGAAGAGCTTGCCCCCATGCGCGCCGGGGGAATGAATGCGGCTTCCGATCTTCCCATCGGCGTTCATTTAATTGGTCATTTGCAATCCAATAAAGCCGCGCGCGCCGCGGAGTTATTCGACGCGATAGACTCCGTCGACTCGCTCAAACTTGCGGAGCGCCTGAATGAAGCTGCGGGTAAGTTAGGCAAACGCATACCAGTACTTATCGAGGTCAAGCTCAGCCCGGAAGAAACCAAGGACGGCCTCGATCCCGATTCACTCGAAACTGCTGAGTTACTCGAACGATTGCCCAACTTGGAGAATCTGCACGTACATGGGCTTATGACGATTGCCCCCTGGGGCGTCACGGAAGTTATAACCCGCGCCTGCTTCCGCAGCCTGTGTGCATGGCGAGACAAGTGGTCGGCCGCGCATCCAAGCTTGTCGCTTGAGGTCCTGTCCATGGGCATGAGCGGCGATTTTCCGCTGGCCATTGAAGAAGGCGCGACCCGCATCCGCATTGGCACCGCCCTTTTCGGCAAGCGCCAGCCATGGACGGGTCCGCAATAATGCTGCGCGCCGCACCCGCCGGAGTCACGTTAGCCGTCCGCGCCCAGCCCGGAGCCAAAAAGACCGCCATTACCGGCGTCTACGGCGAAGGCCAATCTGCTCAGTTAAGAATTGCTGTTCAGTTGCCGCCCATCGAAGGCCGGGCAAACTCCGCGTTGATACTGTTCCTCGCGGAGTTATTCGAAATATCGAAGAGTAGAGTTGAGTTAGTTACTGGCGATTTATCACGAAACAAAGTATTTCTGCTTCACGGAGTTACTCCGGAAGCAGCCAAGACTATCCTCTCCGATTGGATGCAGTAGTTCTCAATATTCCAAAAGACTGTCATCATGAGCGACAAGCACTTGAGCGGAGTCGAATGATCTCCGGTTGTTCTTCGGGCTTCGCTTGGATCCGACTCGCTGCCCTAACTCCCGTGATGTGCAAACGCCGCCGCCAGGGCCTCTTCCGGCTCCGGCCGCACGCGAAAATCCGCATGAGCTTCGGCGAACAACACGCGGCCATCGCGCCCAACCACATAGGTAGCCGGAATCGGAAGTGTCCAGCTCTTCTCCCCATTCACAAACGGAATATTGACTAAGATCGAAAGATAATAAGTCCGGTGATATTCAGGCACCGTGTAAACCAGTCCAAACTTCTCTGCCAGCACATTCCCCGGATCGTGCAGAACCGGGAAGGGAAGCCCATGCTGCCCGGCCATGAAGTCGCTCTGCCGCTCAATCTGGGGACCAATCGCGACCATCAGCCCCTCGCGCTCGCGCAGCGTTCCATACAAGTCGCGCCAAGCCTCAAGCTCCGTAACGCAATAGGAGCACCACCGTCCGCGGAAGAACTTGATCACCAAGGGGCCGAGCGCCAGCAGATCCGCAGACCGCACCAGTCGCCCGCTCGCATCCTTTAGCGCAAACTCCGGAGCGAGAGAGCCTACGGGCAAAATCCGCTCCTCAATTCCGGAGTTGAAAAGCTCAGCCACCGCCCGTTCTCCGACAGCCAGCCTCTCAGCCTGAACCAGCTGGCGCGTGTTGGCGGTTATCTCGTCGAGCTGGTCCTGCAAGGTTGTGGTCGTCATTCGTTTATCCCATAAAATCCGTGAATGAATATTGTCTCGCGCCATTTTCTGCGATCACTATGAGTGTGCCACGTTTGACGAATCTGGCCACAATGCCCGAGATCACAGCTTTAGCTCGTGGCAACCTCCCGGGCAGTTTCTTTGTTCCTTCGATGCGCCCGTAAACAATCAAGGCCGCAACAGAGGGAGCGCGCTTCCCATCCTGCCTCCACGCATCCAATGTCTCCTCAACCTGATCCGCTGCGCCCTTTATGTTGGTGTCTGACTGTTTCAACTCCACCACAACGTCCACAACCCCAATCAGACCCACAATGAAGTCGGCTTGTCTTGTGTCTCTTGGAGCGTAACAGCCATCGTAGTGCACCTTCCGCAACCGCCTGCCCCTCGGATTCAGGAATGTCGCCCGAACGCCCTGATCTTCGACGAACAGCGACGGCGCATCGCACTCTTCATTGCATTCCTCGACCCACGAGCACCCCGGCTGGCTAGGAGGCTTTGGCATGATCGTACTCGAGCTTGATTAAACGGTCGAACTCATCGCTGATCGTTTCCGAGACTTGATCCAGATAATTCCCCTCGACAAACCCGCTCTCGTTGAGGATGGATTGCAGCTTGCCATCCTCAATGGCGTAAGCCTTGAATTCGCCTTCCTTGATCCAATACCGCTCCGGGATGATTTTTGCCACTTGCTCGCTGAGTTCCGGCTTATTCTTGGCCACCTGACCAGCTTCGATCAGGTTGTTGAATGAGGTGAGGATGTACGGGCTATGGGTCGTGATAGCTAACGAATTATTGAGCATTGGCTGGTTCGTAAGCCACGTGAAGAGACGCGCCAACTCATACTGAGTATTCGGGAAGACGCTGGATTCAGGCTCCTCAACAAAAACAGTCCCAAATTGAAGCATTGGGACTGTTGGACCTTTGGGATACTTGGCATGAGCTACGCGGTTGCCAAGAGGATTGAGCAGCGGAAGGAGCTCAAGTGTACCGGATGATTGAAGCTCAAACGGCAATTCTCGTTTGCTTTCGAAATGTCTGAAATAGGGTAATCCGCCCATTTCGACGACCGTTCCTCCAAGAATTTTCCCGGCCTGCTTCCAGAAGTCAATCAACAGGTGGTTATCTGTATCGGAGGATTCGATCAGATTGCGATAGCTGAAGTCGATCTCTGTTGAGAATCGTTGTGTAATCCAGTCTAGGTTCTTCCCGGAAAAGGATGCGAATCCTCTATTTGGTGTGGAGAAGAAGGCTCTGCCTGTCGGAATGTAAACTGAGCGCTCTTGCCGAAGCGGGCCATTGACGATTCGTTCATCGATCCACCGAGGGGCCATCGCATTCATCGTTCCCGCCGGGGCCGAACTGATTTGAATAGGTTTACCGTATCTTTTGGAGAATTCAACGTTAAATTCAAAACGTGGATGGACATTTGTACCCACAGACTCGACAGTCACATCGAATTGGGTAGATGTGTACGCAATCCGAAATGCTTGTCCAATCCAAGTGTCCCTTGGAAACCTCTCGTTGAATTCGTGTAGCAGTGCAATCTGAAAGTCATCAAAAGACTTGCCGAAGGGGAGCATCGCATAATCGATCTCTGGCACAACCTGTGAGAAATAGAATGCGAGCTTGCACAGCAGGCTCTTCCCACTCGACTGCGGCCCGATGAGGACGGTGAGTTTGCCGAATTCCAGCTCTGCTTCCTTGATCACCGAGAAGTTCTTCACCGTCAGCTTTCTCATCGTGTCCTCCTTTACCCAATCATCTTACCGCCCGAAACGCTGCTTGCCGCCCATGCCCATGGCGCCGAGGCCGCCGCGCATCATCTTGGCGCCCAGGCCGCCCTTGCCCATCTGCTTGAACATCTTGGCCATCTGGGCGTATTGGCGGAGGAGGTTGTTGACGTCTTGCACTTCTGTGCCGCTGCCCTTGGCTATGCGCTTGCGGCGCGAGCCGGAGATGATCTCGTGGTTGCGCCGCTCAATCGGCGTCATCGAATTGATGATCGCCTCCAGCCGCACGAACTGTTTTTCATCCACCTGCCTTGAAGCCTGCTGCAAGCCAGCGAACGGCCCCACCGAAGGCAGCATCTTCAAGATGCTCTCCATCGATCCCATTTTCTTGATCTGCCGCAGCTGGTCGCGAAAATCCTCCAGCGTAAACCCGTCGCCGAGCAGCGCCTTCTTGGCAAACTCTTCGCTCTTCTTGCGGTCGAGCGTCGATTCCGCCTTCTCGATCAGCGACATCATGTCGCCCATGCCGAGGATGCGGCCTACGATGCGATCCGGATGGAAAGGCTCAAACGCGTCCGGCTTCTCACCCACGCCGATGAATTTGATCGGCAGTCCTGTCACATGACGAATGGATAGTGCTGCGCCGCCGCGCGCATCGCCATCCATCTTTGTCAGGATCACTCCTGTCAGGCCGAGCCGTTTGTGAAAATCCTCCGCGGAGTTCACTGCGTCCTGGCCGGTCATGGCGTCGGCAATGAATAGAATCTCAGACGGGTTGAGCAGCTTCTTCAGCCGCTCCATCTCGCCCATCAACTCTTCGTCGATGTGCAGCCGCCCAGCCGTATCCACAATCAGAGTGTCGCAGCCCATGATGCGGGCCTCGCGCAGCGCTTCCTTGGCCAGCCGTTCGACAAGCGCCGATCCAGGCGCTTCGCCCTTCTGGTCGCCCTCGTAAAGTTTGGCCTCGATCGACTTGGCGACAACCTTCAGTTGCTCTCTCGCCGCCGGCCGGTACACGTCCACCGACACAAGCATGGGCCGGTGCCCGCCCTTCTTGAGCCAGGCCGCCAGCTTGCCGCTTGTGGTCGTTTTGCCCGATCCTTGCAAGCCCGCCATCAAAATCACCGTGGGCGGTTGCGAGGCGAATTTGAACCGTGCCGTATCCTTGCCCAGCAGCGCAATCAACTCGTCGCGCACGATCTTGATTACCTGCTCGGAGGGCGAAAGCGCCGTCAGAACTTCCGCGCCCACGGCCTTGGCGCGAATCCCTTCGATCAGATCGTTTGCCACGTTCAGGTTGACGTCGGCCTCAAGCAGCGCCACGCGAATCTCGCGCAAAGCCTCGGCAATGTTTTCTTCGGTAAGCGTGCCCTGGCCCCGGAGGGTCTTGAAGGCACGCTGAAGTTTGTCAGTAAGGTTTTCAAACATAGGTCAATTTCAAGTGTATCGCGCCGCCTGCGGTGGGGCAGACGCGCTGGCGCGCCACAGGGCTCGGCGGCTTCCTATCCTTTCC
>Ga0302326_10029388_pt1 | contig 11033 bp, 9 predicted proteins | sample Palsa_T0_3_FD_202264 | JGI IMG/M metagenome (GOLD analysis project Ga0302326, IMG submission 202264) | Peat permafrost microbial communities from Stordalen Mire near Abisko, Sweden - Palsa_T0_3 | ecosystem: Environmental > Terrestrial > Soil > Palsa > Peat permafrost | place: Sweden: Abisko...
CGAGATCGCCGTCTTCATCCGAAAGCCCGAGCGCGGTCGCATCCAGCGGGTGCGCCTTGGCCCAGCCGAAGGTCATATCTCGACCAAGCGCCTGGAGCGCGTCGCCGGCAGGATCGCCCGCGCGGGCGGGCGGCGGATTCCAGGCGACCGCGAGCGCGAACAAAATGCCGGCAGCAAGCAAGCGAAGCACGACTCTTCCATAACATCGGGGCGGCTTAGCCCCCCGATTCCCCCCGGGCCCGGACTCCCGGGCCCAAAAATTTCTTTTCACGCTGGTCGCGATTCCGTTTGGTGCGAGCGCGACCCTCGGTCGCGGGAGTCGCGGAGCGCACGGCCGATAACCAAAGAACACGGCTGGGGGGACATTGTGCGCGATCATCGGCAATTTGGACTCGGCATCGCAGCGTTCTGCTGCATCGCTTTTGTCGTTGCGTGCAGCGGAGGAGGCGGAGGCCCGGCCCCGGTTACCACGCAAGCCGGTGCGACCGCCGCGCCGACCTCGAGCGCAACGACGCCGCCCGCGACGAACGCCCCGACCTCCGCGCCGACGGCGACGGCTGCTCGCACGGCGTCGCCTGCGCCGAGCCCCACGGGATCGGCTCCATCGAACGTCCCCTCGATCGGCGGTTGCCAAATGTTTCCCGCGGACAACCCGTGGAACACCGACATCAGCGGCTATCCGCTCAATGCGAATTCGGCGCAGTACATGGCCGAGATGAATCCCAACGGCTCGACGTTCTTGCATCCCGACTTCGGCAGCAATCCGACCTACGGCATTCCATATAACGTCGTCGCGATCTCGCAGAGCAATTTCGTGCCTATCACGTTCACCGGGTATCCGTCGCAAAGCGATCCGGGGCCGTACCCGATTCCGAGTTCGCCCGCGATTGAGTCCGGCAGCGACGCGCACATGCTGATCCTCGACACGGATAACTGCACCGACTACGAGACCTACGCGACCGCGGATACGCGTTCGGGTTGGACGGCCTCGAACGGAGCGGTGTGGCCGCTCGACACGGATGCCTTGCGTCCCGAGGGCTGGACGTCGGCCGACGCTGCGGGCCTTCCGATTCTCGCGGGCCTCGTGCGCTACGATGAAGTGCAAGCGGGCGCGCTCGATCATGCGGTGCGCTTCACGATGAACAACACCTCGCAAGGCCACATCCATCCCGCCACGCACGATGCTGCGACGTCGACGGCCGCGTACGCGCCGCCGATGGGGCTGCGCATCCGCTTGAAAGCGAGCTACGACATCTCGTCGTTTACCGGCAATTCGCTCGTGATTCTCAAAGCGTTCAAGAAATACGGGCTCATCTTGGCCGACAACGGCAGCGACTTTTACTTCACCGGCTCCACGAACACGAGCTGGAACGACGACGATCTCAACCAGCTCAAGAGCGTTCCCGCCAGCGCCTTCGAAGTCGTCGACACCGGGCCCGTCATCACGCCGTAGGCGCGGGCGCACCACGGCGCGAAAGCGCCGGGGCATCGGGCGATTAGCTCAGCTGGGAGAGCGGCACCTTTACACGGTGATGGTCGGCGGTTCGATCCCGTCATCGCCCATTTCTTCAACCAACCAAATTTCTTAGGCGGCTGCATGCGGCGTCGATTCTTCTTGTTTGGTTCGCTCGCGGCTGGGCTCGGCGGCTGCACGCGTATCTCGGCCACGCACGGGAGTAACGGTTTTACGGTCCCGGGGACACTACGCTTCGCGGACGGCGAAGACATCGGCGGTCTCAACCTGCACATCGTGCCGCAGGTCTCGGTGCAGCAGATCAGTCAGTTGACCCAGGCGTATCTTATCCGCTTCGACGACAAGTCGCGGGCGTATCCGGATCTTTTGACGAGCATTCCGAGCCTGGCGAACGGCGACATCAGCCGCGACGGGCTGTCGATTACCTTTCGTTTGCGACCGAATCTCGTGTGGGATGACGGGCATCCGCTCCAAGCCGACGACATCGTCTTCTCTTTTGAAGCGGTCAACAATCCGAAGAACAACGAATACTCGCGCACGGGCTTCGATCTCGTTGCCGACGTGAGCGCGCGCGACGCGACGACGGCGGTCGTGAAGCTGAAGAAGCCCTACGGCTCGTTTTTCGAGACCTATTTCTCATCGTCGAATATTCCGCTGCTGCCCAAGCACTTGCTGGGCTCGCTCGGGGACATCAACACGGCTCCGTACAACGCGTTGCCGGTCGGCAGCGGACCCTTCAAGTATACGAAGTGGGCGCGCAACGACTCGGTCGAGATGGTAGCCAACGACCGCTACTTCCGCGGGCGCCCAAAGCTCGACCGCGTCGTGTATAAGATCGTGCCGAGTTGGAACACGGTCGAAACGCTCCTGCGAACGGGCGAACTCGACCTTGCATGGCTCGTCCCAAGCAACATCGCGGATCGACTCGCGACCGCGCCCGGGTTCGCGTATCTCGGTCAGCCGAGCGGCCTGCGTTCGCAACTGCAGTTCAACGTTGCGGCTCCGGCGCTGCGCGAAGTCGCGGTGCGGCAGGCGCTGCGCTTTGCGATCGATCGACCGACGTTGCTCGCGAAGATCGAGCGCGGACACGGGTACCTGAGCGAATCGAACCTCGGCCCGCTCGTCGCCGACGCGGTGTCGATCCCGCCCGTCCCGCACGATGCTAAGCAGGCCGCTACGATGCTCGACGCCGCCGGTTGGGCCGTCGGGAGCGACGGCATCCGCGCGAAGAACGGCGTGAAGCTCGTGGTCGATATCGACACCATCACGGGCAGCCCGGAGCGCGACGAGTGGGCGGTTCTGATCCAGAACTGGTGGGGCGCAATCGGCGTGAAGACCGGCGTGAAACATTATCCGCCTTCGGTGCTGTTCGGTGCGTACTCGGCCGGCGGCATCTTCACGCGCGGCAACTATACCGGTGCCGTCGACCAGCAGGGGTACGGCGTCAGCGGTTCGTCGATGCAAGACATCTTCGGCTGTAACCAGTTTCCGCCGGCCGGCTTCAACACCGACCGCTACTGCAATCCGAAGCTCGACGTGCTCTTCGAACAATTTGCGGGTTCGTACGATCCCGTGGTGCGCAAGGCGACGCTCGTACAGATGCAGCGCATCGTCGCGGACGACGTCCCGGTGATCACGCTCTGGTTCCCGCAGGACAACTTCGTACGCAGCCGAGATCTCAGGGGTCTGGGCACCTTTGCGAACCTCGACTCCGCTTCGCGCTGGAGCATCTAAGCCTACTTCGACTCCTGGTAAAACTGTGAGCGGGGTCCGTGGTTCCCTCACTGCGGGCATCCGAAGAAGGAAGTATGGATCAGCGGAAATCTTGGCGTTGGGTCATCGTGGGCTATGGCGGCGTCGTCGCGCTCGTCGCGATGGTGACGATGCTCGTCGTTCGCAATGCCTCGCACGGCTCGATCGTGCTCTCGAACGGCGCGTCCACACCGACCCCGACCGTCGCAGACGTGTTTCACGGTATCCGTCCCGACGCCGCGTCGCCCTGGGTCCATGCGAGAATCACAAAGGTTGCCGAGGCCTCCCCGACGCCCGAACCCTCGCCGAGCGTCAGCGCGAGCCCCACGCCGAAAGCTTCGCCGAAGCCGAAGACCGACGTAGCGCTCGTCAAGCATCCCGCGCCTGCACCAAAGCACAAAGCCGCGAAGCCCGCCACGCTCGCCGTCGCCGATACGGGCCTTCGAGCGGCGCAGGATGGTTCGGACGCCGCTCCGGTTCACCACGAAGCGCAACCCGCCCCGATCGAACAGGCCGCAGCTCCGACTGCGGCGCCGGCCGCACCGACTGCGGCGCCCGTGGTTCCAACCGCAGCACCGGTCGCGCCCGCACAGCCTCCGGCAGCCGAAGCGGATGGCCCGGTCTACGCACCAGAACGCATCGTCGATGCGCAGGTGCGCGTCGCCGTGCAGCCCGACTTTCCGGAAACCGAGCGCGAGCGCGGAGCCCACGGCACGAGCATCGTGCTCGTGACGATCGACCCGAAGGGCAACGTCGTCAAGACCGCCGTCGGTTCGAGCAGCGGCTATCCGGGCCTCGATCGCGCGGCCGTTGCCGCCGCCCGTGAAAGCCAATTCGTTGCCCCGCGTATCAACGGTCACCCCGCCACGGAAACCTATCGCGTCGTCTACGACTTCAGCCAATAACGTTGGCTGACCCCGCCTCTCTTCGGGCGGGAACATCGAGCTAGGACGAATCCGTTCGCCGTGAGGCGAAGGCGATTGCGATGTCGCCGTTTCCGCCTCTGCTCGCGTGGGCTGCCGCGTTGCTGGTCGCGATCGGGATGAACGCTCCGGCGGCCGCACAGAGTGCGTCACCGTCTCCGTTGCCGCTGCCGTCGGTATCGCCGGCCGAGTTGCCCTCACCGGCAGAGACGCCGGCGCCGTCGCCGAGTGCGACGCTGCCGCCGGCGGGTATCGTGCCGGGCGACGTGACGGTAACGCTTGGGGGAATCGTGAGCCCGGCGTTCGCGACCGGACGCGTTCGCGCGGCGATCCTGCGCGCCGCGCAGGTAGCGCCCGGCGCCACACTCACCGTGAGCGGTGTGACGATTGCGAATACATTGCATGCGGGGGACTCGACCGAAGCCCTGGCGCGCGTAACGATTGCGGGCGGCGGCTCGTACGCCGACGTCACGGGCACGACCGCGGTGCACCTTAGCGTCGAAACGCTGCCGCAACTCGAGCCTGCATTCTTGTTCTACAGCGACGATCCGGAGAAGTTGACGGCGGCCGACGACGGCGTGCTGTACAAGAACTCGATCGATCTCACCAAAGCGGCGCGCGTGTACGCGTACCACGTGACGGAGACGGCGGGGCGGCGCGTCTTTCTCGCACTGCAAGCGTCGTCCCAAGCGCACGTGCAGGTGCTCGGCTACGCGGCGGGCCCGGCCGACGAATACGGCTACGTAGGCCACGTGACGACCTTGCAGTATTTGCTCGAGCGCGGAACGCAGGAGAGCTTCGTCGCCGACGTCGCTCCGGGGGCACCGTTTTTGCAACCGCTCGGCTATCGCCCCATGAATCCGAACGAACTGATCGCCGCAATTTTTGATTTGCGCGTGCTCGACGGCGGCCCGGTCGAAGTGGAAGTCGTTGCCGCGAGCGGCGCGACGGATCCGGCGACCTTACTCGGCGGCGATGAGCTTCCGGGCGACGGTCACGGGCGGCGCGGCGAGTTCTCGTTGCTTGACGTGCCGCCGATTGCGCTCTCGTACGCCGCGGGGGATCCCGAGCCGTCGCCCGTCGCGGTCGGGAATCCCACCGTCGCGAACGTGCGGCCCGGCGGGCGTCCGCTCGGTGGCGACTACGGCCTGATACGCAGCGTGACGCTTGCGCTTTCCAATCCCGGCGGGACGCCGCAAGCCTTGTACCTGTACGAACAGCCGACGGCGGGTTTTGTCACGACGACGCTCTGGTTTACGGGCGACCCGCGACCTACCGAGGTTCCCTGCGTGCACGATCCAGCCAACCGCTACCAGGTGCGCTCGTTCGCACTCGACGCTGGCGCCTCGCTTTCGATCACCGGAGAGTACATGACCGACGGGGCATCGTCGTATCCGCTCTCGTTCGGCTTGACGGCGGTCCCGCCGTCGCCGCCCCCGGGACCCTACTCACCCGACGCCTGTAACCCGCGGACACCGCCGCCCGCGACCCCGCCGCCGGCGACGCCTTCGCCCGAGCCTTCGGCGCAGAGCCCGGCACCGAGCGGCACATGAAACCCAAGTCGCATGCTTCGGCGTTAGAGCCCACGTGAAGGAGCACGTATGATCGAATCGACGTCCGGCGTTATTTTCGTCGAAACGGTGGACGGCATCGCGACGATAACGCTTGCGAATCCGGCGCGACGCAACCCGCTCTCGCTCGCCGCGATGAACGAGCTGCGCGCCGCGCTCGAAGCGATCGGCGCGGACCACGGCGTGAAGGCAGTCATCCTGCGGGCGCTCGGTCCGGCATTTAGCGCGGGTCACGATCTGCGCGAACTGCAGTGCGCGGGCGACGAAGCGGACGTTGTCCGCTTTCGCGAGATCTTCGATGCGTGCGTGCGCGTCATGACCGCGATCCAGTCGATTCCGCAGCCCGTCATCGCCGAGGTCGCCGGCATCGCGACGGCGGCCGGATGCCAACTCGTCGCGACCTGCGATCTTGCAATCGCTTCAGCCGACGCGAAGTTCGCCACGCCCGGCGTCAACATCGGGTTGTTCTGCACGACGCCGATGGTCGCGCTCACCCGCGCGATCGGGCGCAAGCGCGCGATGGAGATGTTGCTGACCGGCGACTTGATCGACGCAGAGACCGCCGAACGCTGGGGCCTCATCAATCGCGTCGTGCCCGCGGACGAATTGGCGGATGCGACGCTGGCGCTCGCGCGCAAGATCGTCGCGTCGAGCGGCTTCGTCGTCGGCCTCGGCAAGGCAGCGTTCTACGCGCAGATCGATCTCGACCAGCCCAAAGCGTACGCATATGCGAAAGAGGTCATGAGCATGAATGCGCTCGATGCCGACGCGCGCGAAGGCATCACCGCGTTCTTGGAGCGCCGCAAGCCGACTTGGAAGCGATAACTGCAAAACTGCTCGCGGGCGTCGGCACGACCTTCGTTTTTTTCTGGGATAGTCTCTACGGTCTGATCTTCGGGTTTCTGCTCTCCGCGGTCGCACAGGTCGTCGTCGGGCGCCGCGCCATGGAACGCGCGCTCGGGCCCGGATTCCGCGGTGTGGCGAACGGCACGATCTTTGGGATCGCCGCTTCTGCATGTTCGTACGGCGCGGCAGCTGCCGCGCGCGGGTTCTATCAGAAGGGCGCCGATCTGCGCGCCGTGTTCGCGTTCATGATTTCCTCGACGAACATGAACGTCGCGATCTTGATCATGTTCTTCGCTCTGCTCGGCTGGCGCTTCGCGTTCGCGGAGTTCTTCGGCGGCCTCATCATCATCGCGATCGTCGTTCTCGGTGCCAGCGTGCTGCTGCGTGCCGGCGAACTGCGCGTCGAAGCGGATGCCGGCTCCCCGAACGGCCGCGTCACCGCGTGTTTGCAATGCGGCATGGAGGGCCACGACGAGCACGCGGTCGCGTACGAGGGAACGACGTACCTCTTTTGCGGCGCGCGCCACGAAGCGGGCTTTCGCGCGGATCCAGCGGGGGTTCTAGGTGCGCACGCGCCGGCGGCACCGGTCCTGGCGCGTGTGCTCGAGACGATGCGCGCCGATGTCGACATGCTGCGCACGGAACTCGTGATCGGCTACGTCGTCGCGGGCTTCGCCGCGGCACTGGTTCCGCCCGAATGGTTGTCGGCGGCGCTGCGTGCGATCGGCAGCGTGCCGGTCGCCGGCTATCCGCTCTTGCTGCTCACGGGCCTGTTGCTCGCGGTCGTGACGTTCGTCTGCTCGATGGGCAACGTTCCGCTCGCGCGCTTCCTCGCGGGCGCGGGTATCCCGCTCGGCGCGAACACGACGTTCATTTACGGCGACCTGTTGATTCCGCCGCTCTTGGGCATCTACCGCAAGTCGTTTCCACCGCGCGTCGTGTGGACGTTCGTCGGGCTCTTCACACTCGGCGCCGTCGTCGCGGGCGCTACGATGGACGCCGTGTTTCACGGCTCGAGCGGCGGCGCGGCCTCGATGGGTGCGATGGCGTTCTCCGATCGCTTCACCCTGGTCTCGAACGTCGTCGCCCTCATCGCGCTCGCCGCGGTCGCGATCGCCGCCCGCTTACGTCCGGCGATGCCGGCAAAAGCAATGTCATCCTGAGCGGAGCGCCAAAGGCGCGCAGTCGAAGGGCGTCCTTCGACTACGCGCGCGCTTCGCGCGCGCTCCGCTCAGGATGACAAGGAGCTACGAGGCAGCCGCGCTGAGCGGTTCGGCCGGTCGCAAGAGGAGCGCGGTGAAACGGCCGGTCGCGTCGGTCGAAACGTTCACGTGATTTTGAGATTTCTCGAATACCGCAAAGTACGAGCCTTCGCGCGTGTCGATCCGCTTGAACGCGCCTTCTTCGGACGTGACCTGCGTCATCACGGCAGTGATCTGCGTCATCGGCACTTTCGCCAAGAACGACGGTGCGAACCAGTCGGGGCTCGCGCTGTTCGCAGAGAAGAAGCGCTGGAGCGCCGCACTGTTGGCGGGCGAGACTTCGTCGTGGAACAAAAGGCCGGAGATCTTGCCGCCCCAGTTGAGCTGCATCGTCGCGAGCAGCGTGCCGCGTTGGAACGTCATGAGGTAGTCGGTCCCCGCTCCGGCTTTTGCGACCGTCGACAAGCCCCCTAGGCGCGCCTTGTAATCCTCGATCGCCGCCTGCACTTTCGCAATGGGAGCCTGCGCGAGAAAGCTCGGCGCGAACACGGAACCGTCCACCGGTCCGTTGCCGAAAAATGCCGTCAACAAGAACGACGGATCGGGCGTGGATTGTGCCAGCGCAGAGCTCCCAACCATCGCAACGGCGACGACGAATGCGACCAGCGTTCTAAAGCGTGGGGCGAACAAAGATACCTCGTCTCTCTTGGGCCGCCGCCTTCGACGGAGACGAGCTTAGAAACTTCCCTCGCGGGCAGGGACGCGATCGCGTTGGGGGGGATCGAGGGGCTTTGCCGCCCCGATGTTATAGAGCGATGCGAGCCGTTCGCCGAGCAGCGCCTGGAGCCGTTCGGGCTCGGCCAGAAATGCGTCGTGGCCGTGGTTGGATTCGAGCTCGTAGTAGCGGCTGTCGGCGCCTTCGCCTGCGAACCGCTCGGCGGTCGCGCGGACGTACTGCGGCAGAAACAGCCAGTCGCTCGAGATGCCGACGAACGTGAACTGGGGGTGCGGTGGAACGAGCGCGACGCTGCGCATGTCGAAGAGGTCCATCGCGCGGGTGAGCGCGAGATAGGCGAGCGGCTCCATGCGCGCCGCGAAGATCGCGCCCTGATAGTCGAGATACCCCTCGACGTCGTAGCGCTCCGAGGCATGCCTGGTCGGGTCGCCCCCGCGCCGGTCGAACCTGCGCGCGTGACGTTCGGCAAAGAGTGCTTCGGACTTGTAGGTGAGCATCGCGATCTTGCGGGCGAGCGCGATGCCTTCTTCGGGCGTCCGCGCGATGCGGATCGCTTCGCGCGCAACGGCGTTGAGCGCAATGCCCATCGCGGCAAAATGATCGTAGGCGCCGATGGCGATGACGCGCTCGATTTGCGCGGGCGCTTCGAGCCCCCAGCCGATCGCGCGCATGCCGCCGAGCGATCCGCCGACGACGACTGCGAAGCGTGCCAACCCAAGCCGCGCGAGCGCTTCGCGTTCGGCGCGGACCATGTCGGGCACGCCGACGAGCGGAAAGCGTTCGGCGTAGGGCTCACCGTCGGGCGCGAGCGAGCCCGGCCCGGTCGAACCGTAACAACTGCCGAGAGCGTTCACGCATACGATCGCGAGCGCGTTCATATCGAGCAGTTTGCCTGGGCCCGCAAGGCCGCCCCACCACTCGAGCACGCGCGAGGATCCGGTCAGCGCGTGGCACACGAGCGCCACGTTCGAGCCGTCAGGCCGCGGTTCGCCGTAGATGCTGACGCGTTGAACGATATTTTGGAGTGTGACGCCGCAATCGAGGCGCAGTGGCCCGATTGCGACGTCGCGTTCGAAGGTGGGTGCGCTAGCCGTCGCTAGACGCTCGCGGGCTCGCGCGGATAGGTCGCTTCCTTCGCACCGGCGAGGGCTTGATCCAAGTCCGCGATGATGTCGCGCACGTCTTCGATGCCGACCGAGAGTCGAATCATGTCTTCGGTAACGCCGGCTTCGATTTGCTGGACGACGTTGAGCTGTTGGTGCGTCGTGGTCGAGGGATGGATGACCAGTGACTTCGCGTCGCCCACGTTCGCCAGCAGCGAGAACAGTTTGAGCCCGTCGATCGTCGCCTTCGCGGCTGCCGCGCCGCCCTTGACGCCGAAGGTCAGGATGGCGCCCGCACCGTTTTTGAGATATTTGTTCGAACGGGCGGACGAGTGGTGATCGCCGAGCCCGGGATACGACACCCACGTCACGTCGGGGTGCTTGTGCAGATGCTCCGCGACCGCTTGCGCGTTGGCCGAATGTTTGGCCATGCGCAGACCGAGGGTTTCGAGCCCCTGGAGGAAGAGCCACGAATTGAAGGGCGAGAGCGCAGCACCCAGATCCCGCAGCAACTGAACGCGGGCCTTGAGGATGTAGGCGAGGTTTCCGAACGAGGCGACGTAGCGAACGCCGTGATACGACGCGTCCGGTTCGGTCAATTCGGGGAACTTACCAGATGCGGCCCAATCGAAGTTGCCGCCATCGACGAGCAGGCCGCCGATCGAGGTTCCGTGACCGCCGATGAATTTGGTTGCGGAATGCACGATGACGTTGGCGCCGTATTCGAACGGACGCAGCAAGTACGGCGTCGCGAGCGTGTTGTCCACGATCAGTGGAATCTTCGCTTCGCGCGCGACCTCGGCCACGGCTTCAATGTCGAGGACGTCTACTTTCGGGTTGCCGATCGTTTCCGCGAAGATCGCTTTCGTGTTCGGGCGGATCGCGGCGCGGAAGTTCTCAGGCTTGGCCGGATCGACCAGCGTGATCTCAATGCCGAAGCGCGGTACGGTGTGCACGAACGCGCTGTACGTTCCGCCGTAGAGCGACGCCGAGCTGACGATGTGATCGCCCGCGCGTGCGATGTTGAGGATCGAGTAAATCGTCGCCGCCTGACCGCTCGCAAGCGCGAGCGCACCGACGCCGCCTTCGAGTTGGGCGATGCGCTGTTCGAGCACGTCGCTCGTCGGATTCATGATCCGCGTGTAGATGTTTCCAAACTCTTGCAGCGCGAACAGGCGTCCCGCGTGCTCGGCATCGTCGAACGTATACGACGTCGTCTGATAGATCGGGACCGCACGCGCTTTCGTCGTCGGGTCCCCGGCGTGGCCACCGTGGATGGCAGTCGTATCGAAGTGATAGGGAGTGTCGGACACGGGCGTTGCTCCTGCGAGTTTTCTCAGCTTTTGTTTTTATTAGAGGGGTGGAGTATTGGGCCCCCGCGTGCGGGCCCGGGGGGGCAACGGGGGGGCGGGGCGCCCCGATCTAA
>Ga0302326_10029389_pt1 | contig 11033 bp, 13 predicted proteins | sample Palsa_T0_3_FD_202264 | JGI IMG/M metagenome (GOLD analysis project Ga0302326, IMG submission 202264) | Peat permafrost microbial communities from Stordalen Mire near Abisko, Sweden - Palsa_T0_3 | ecosystem: Environmental > Terrestrial > Soil > Palsa > Peat permafrost | place: Sweden: Abisko...
CGGCTTCCCGGCAGCCAGATCAGATCACCGGAGCTGTGCCACTATCGCTCGACCTGGTTGTTAGACATTGTTGCCAATCGCTCGTTTCGCCCGTTCAGCCAGACCAATCGCGACCTGTTGTACTGCGAAAAGATTGCCCCACAGGCTCGCCTGCGGCCAGAAGTCAACGCGCTTCCCGATCTTGGTTTGCTCGCGCAGATGAACGGTGATTCGATGCATACGATAAGCCGTCGAAACTTCAGCAGTAGAAATGCTAGAGAACGGTATTTCTATCTCCGTGCGTGCGCGCCTGACTTTCAAGTGATCTCCACAGTCAACCACCTCATCAGCAATACTGAAAAATCGCCCCTTTTGCAGGAAATAGACCCAGAATCCGATCAGAATGCAAATCGGAATTATATGGACGACAGGTTCGTTGAAAATACTTTTGTCAACGACAGATGGTGCAGCCACTGCGGCGACAAGGGCCGCCGCACTTAACCAAAAGCCGCGTTTGTACAAGACCGTGTCTTTGAATGAAATTACTTGCATCTAACTGATTACGACTCAGCCTTCCTTCAGGAACCCTGTAGCTTCTCTTGCAGCCACACTTTGATCAGAGATTGATAGGTAACATCGACCCAACTGGCTCGTTTCAGCGGGCTATGAAACGAGCATCGACTAGTATTGTACAATCAATCAGTTAGCCAACCCGACAAGACCAGAGGGATTCGTACCTTGGCCAGCTCACCGACGAACGTTTCGACGTTCGGATACGACCGGACGAACGATCTGCGGCCCTTCACCCTGATCGACGGCCGCTTGGGTACAGGATGAGGTCCCGTCCTGCGCTCATCGCCGCCTTTCTCGCCGCGTTGCTCTTTGGCGCCAGCACCCCTTTTGCCAAGATGCTGACGGGGAGTGTCGAGCCTACGATGCTGGCTGGGCTTCTCTATCTCGGCAGTGGTGCGGGACTGTGGACGCTCCGGCTGATTCGCGACCGGGGATTCGTGTCGCCGCGACTGCCATCATCCGAATGGCCGTGGCTTCTCGGTGCGGTCGTGTCCGGCGGCGTCCTCGCCCCCGTGCTCCTCATGTGGGGCCTGACACAGACCTCGGCCGCGGATGCGTCGCTCCTCCTGAACCTTGAAGCCGTGCTGACCGCGGTGCTGGCGTGGGTGGTTTTTCGGGAAAACGCCGACCGTCGCATTGTGCTCGGGATGGCGCTGATCGTCGCCGGCGGGGTGGCGCTCGTGTGGCAGACCGCCGCGGGTTCCCGCGGCAGCCTCATGGGTACCCTCGCTGTAGCTGCCGCGTGTTTATGTTGGGCCATCGATAACAATCTAACTCGCAAGATCTCCGCATCGGATGCGGTCTTTATCGCCGCAACGAAGGGGCTGGTTGCAGGGACCACCAACCTGGCGCTCGCTCTGACGCTCGGCGCTGCGCTCCCCACTGCTGTGACACTTGCGACCGCGATGCTGGTTGGCTTCGTCGGGTATGGCGTGAGCCTCGTCCTCTTTGTCCTTGCGTTGCGCGGTCTTGGCGCCTCACGGACGGGCGCGTACTTCTCGACCGCCCCCTTCATAGGGGCCGCTATTGCGATAGCCTTCTTCCACGAACCGATGTCCCTCGCCTTCTGGATCGCAGCGGGTTTGATGGCAGCGGGCGTGTGGCTGCACCTCACCGAAAGGCACGAACACGAGCATGCCCACGAGCCGCTCACTCACGCGCACAGCCACCACCACGATGTGCACCATCGGCACCGCCATGCCTTTCCGTGGGACGGTGCTGAGCCGCATTCACATGAGCATACCCACGAGCCACTCACGCACATCCACCCGCACTATCCAGACATTCATCACCGTCACGGGCATTGACTTCTGTAGATTCAGCGTACGCGGCGACCCTTCGCGTCGATTACCGGCTCCCCGTCTTCCTTTGCGATGGGACCTTTCTGCGGCAAAGGAAGAATGTCCAAGACCACCTCGGACGGTCGGCACAATTTCGCGCCCCATGGTGTTACGACGATCGGCCGATTGATGAGAATGGGATGCGCGAGCATCTGGTCGATCAGCTGCGAATCAATCCAATGATCGCCCTGAAGCCCCAATTCCTCATAAGTTGAGCCTTTTTGGCGTAGCAAGTCGCGGGGACGAATGCCCATCTGCCTAATCAACGACTCGAGTGTCGAGCGATCAGGCGGATTTTTCAGGTATTCGATAACCGTGGGCTCGATGCCGGCGTTGCGGATCAACGCCAGTGTGTTGCGGGACGTGCCACACGACGGGTTGTGATAGATCGTGATTGGAACGGACTCAGGCATTTACGGCCTCCACTTTCTTTTCTGGGGTTTGCTCGACAGCATTTTGGGTGTCGGATAATGCATTGGTCGCATCCTTCACCGGAAGGAGTACACGGGCCATTGCCAGGGCCGCGAGAGCGCCGACGAACTGCGCCAGGATGAACGCGGGGACGTCGGCGGGGCGAATGCCGGCGAACGTATTGGTCAGCGAGCGTGCAATCGTGATGGCCGGGTTCGCGAATGAAGTTGAAGCCGTGAACCAATATGCCGCTCCGATCCAGGCAGCGACCATCCACGGCGCATCTTGAGCGCGACGGTGACCGAGAACGACGAGCACAAGGCCGAAAGTCGCCACACCTTCCGAGAGCCATTGAGCCGGCCCGGTTCGCACATGCGCCGCCACCTGCCACATAGGCAACTCAAACATGACATGCGCAAGCAGTGCACCGAAACAGCAACCGACGATTTGCACAACCGTGTATAGGCCGGCGTCCAGCCACGACAGTTGGCCGCGTAGCGCCTGGATGGCGGATACAGCGGGATTGAAGTGGGCGCCGCTTAAGGGGCCGAGCAGTGCAATCAAGGTTGCGAGCACCGCGACGGTCGCGCCCGTGTTGGCGAGGAGCGCGACCGCCACGTTGCCCCCGCTGAGACGTTCCGCCATGATTCCGGACCCCACCACGGTCGCGGCTAGGAGTGCCGATCCAAAGCCCTCGGCAATCAGTCGGCGGGACAACTGTTCAGCGCGCATTGTTGGTCGGGAGGTTCGGTGCGCGGCCAATTGCGTCCACACGTTCTTGGAGGCTCACCCGGTCGATTGAGCAGACCGGCAAACTCAGACAGCCTGATGCGGCGTGCAGCAAGCTTTGCTCGCCTTTGGCGCGATCACATCGGTGCCGTATAGGGCGCTCTCACCGGTGGTCAAAAAAGTTTCCCACTCGATGCCCTGAGGGTCATGAGTCCAACTTTTCTCGCTCTGCGCATAGCAGCAGGTAGTCTCGCCTTCCTCGATCAAGGGGCCCTCTGCCTTCTTGAGCCGTCCGTATACTTCGGTGAGTTCGGCACGATCCTCGACCTGAATGCCTAAGTGATCGACGCCGGTCGGACGAGCCCGATTGCTGATCGCGAAGTTCACGCGTGGGTCGTCAAGCATCCACTTGGCGTAATCATCTTTAACGACGGTCGGTTCGGCATTGAAAAGTTCTCGATAAAAACGGATCGAGGCCGGAATGTCTTTGACGCTGACATGGACGTGGAATCGTTTCATTTCGGTCGCCTCTGTTTAAAGTCGTTTCAACATGAATGCGGAGCTTGCCGGACACAAACCGGCAAATTCTCTCGTCGATCGGATGGCCGCAGGAGCAACGGCGCGGTCAATACGGTGGTAGCCACGACGGGCGAAGAAGGCTTCCGCCGTGGTCGTGAGCAGATATAGTGCTCCCACACCGTGCTTTGCCGCGTGAATCTCGGCGCGCTCGACAAGTGCTGACCCAAGGCCTATCGAGCGGACGCTGGGATCGACGACGAGTGAGCGCAGCAATGCCTCTGTCCCGTAAATCTCGAGGCCGATCAGCGCCGAGGGGCTGGCGGCCGGTCCGCAGTAGAAAAACGAAGTCAGGTCTTTATCGGTCAAATCCGAGGTCGGAAGATTGGCGGCTGCCAGCAGGCCTCTTGCGGCCTCGGGCTCGGGACCTGCACTGATGGTTTGCTCGACCTTTGTCATGCGACTTTGGCAGCGCGCTTCGCGCTTTTCTTCGGTCGAACGGGTGCGCACGCCTCGCCGCACGATTCGCCGCTCCCCGAACAGCAGTTCTCGGTCAGATAGCCGATGAGTCCATTCATCACTTCAAAGTCCGCGCTGTAAATAAGCTGCCGGCTCACCCGCTGCTGCAAGATCAGGCCGGCGCGCTGAAGATTCTGCAGATGGAAGGTCAAGGATGACGGTAAGAGACCGACACGGTCGCCAATGATGCCCGCCGATAGGCCTTCAGGGCCTTGTTCGACCAGCAGCCGATAAATCTTCAGTCGGTGTTCATGTGCAAGCGCACTCAGCGCCGCAATGACAAGGGGTGTTTTCATTCTCTTACCATATTACGAGGATATTCGTAATGTCAAGCTCAGAGCAGGGTCGTTGCGGCGGAGCCTCGGAACCGCAGCCATCAGGCGCGCCAGCCTCCCCAGACGATGATGACCATCCCTGTGATGGAAACCGCGGCGCCGACTATGTCCCAGAGCGTCAGTGGCACACGATCGATTCGCCAAAGCCAAAGCAGGGCAACGGCAACGTAGACACCTCCGTAAGCGGCATATACGCGCCCTGCCGCCGCCGGATGCAACGTCAGAAGCCAACTAAAGAGAGCGAGACTTAACGCTGCGGGAACCAGCAACCAAATGGATCCGCCCTTCCTGAGCCAAACATACGGAAGGTAGCAACCGAGAATCTCGGCAAGGGCGGTCAGCACGAACAGTCCGAATACGCGAACAAGAGACATCAAGCAAACTCCCGCAGTTCAGATCTAGCTTCCCACGCGCCAGCCGAATCGAATCATCTCAGGCCTGATAGGCCGTCGCCCCTCCGGTCACTGTGCGATAGATCTTGATGTCCTTGATCTTGTCCGGATTCACAGTATGCGGGTCCTCCGCGAGCACCACAAAGTCCGCCAGCTTCCCGGCCGAAATGGAGCCTTTGATCGTCTCCTCGTGCGAGTTGTAGGCGCCATTGAGCGTATTGATCTGCAGAGCTTCGCTGACGCTGACGCGCTGATTCGCACCCCAGATCTCGTTGTTCCAACCTTTGCGGGTGACCATGCCCTGAATGGCCATGAGGGGCGAGAACGGTCCCGGGTCGAAATCGGACCCCGCCGCGACGTGGATGCCCGCATCCAGAAAGGACCGGTACGCCATGCAGTGGCGCATCAATTCCTCACCGTAAAAGTGGAACTTGTCCGAGTTGTAATACGCATAGCTGTTGAAGGGCGCCGGCACCGCATCCAAGGCTTTCATCCTGCGCAGCAGATCATCGTTGATCAGAGTGCAGTGTGTGATCTTCGGACGTACGTCCTTGGCAGGAATGAGTTTGAGCGCGCGTTCGTAGGCCGTGAGTACCATGTCGATGGCGACATCGCCGTTCGCGTGGCAGTTGGGCTGAATGCCGGCGCGGCGCACGCGCTCGACCCAGTCGTTCAGCACCGCCTGCGATTCGGTGACATTGCCTCGATACCCATCACGCCTGCCGGAATACGGCACACTCAGCGCCATCGTGCGTTCCGAGAACGAACCATCGACGGTATGCTCGGAGGTTGCGCCAAATCGCAGCCACTCATCGCCGATGCCGGTCTCGATGCCATTGGCAATCATCGCCTCGAGCACCGCACCGTCCGCCTCGTAGCTGACCCGGTGCTTGAGTTCCCCGCTCGCACGAATCTGCTGCAGAGCCATGAGATCCCCACCCTCATGATGCACGCTCGTCAGCCCAAAGCGCACGAACTGCTGGGAGATGTGGGCCATGCCCGCGCGGCTGCGCTGCGCTTGAATCGCCGGCGGATAGCTCGGCCGCACACCGACCTTGTCGAACACGTCCATGGCTTTGTCGGTGACGCGGCCGTTGAGCTGCCCATCATCGTCATGGTCGAAGGTACCGCCCGCGGGATTGGGCGTGCCCGGTGTGATTCCGGCCAGTTGCAGCGCCTTGCTGTTATAGAAACCAGTATGGCCGCCCCGATGATGGACCACGACAGGGTGCTGCATTGACACCTTGTCCAGGTCGTGGACATTCAGCTGCCGCTTGTCGAGCACCTTGGTGTCGTCGAAGAAGTAGCCCTCAACCCAGGTACCCGCCGGCGTCTCGCTCGCCTTCTTCCTGAGCTTATCGATGATACTGTCGATCGTGACGAATTTGACTTCGACCGGATCGCCCACCAGCACCTCATAGAGCAGCGTCTCTCCGGGCGCATGATTGTGGCAGTCGATGAAGCCCGGCACGATAGTCATCTGCTGCGCATCGAACAGCTGCGTGCTGCGGCGAGCCAGATTGCGGACATCCGCGCTGCTGCCCACGGCAACGAACCGCCCTTGGCTTACCGCGAACGCCTCGGCACGCGGATAGCGTGCATCGACCGTGTAGACCTTGGCGTTGAATACGATCAGCTCCGGATCGAGCCTCTCCTGCGCCCACGCCATACGTGAGAACGGCGCGTATACGCATGCACCCAGACCGCCGCCCGCGAGCTGCATGAAACGCCGGCGGCTCAAGTTAGCTTTGATCATCATTACCCCATTTGAACGCCGCCTGCATTGGGCGGGTGCTGTGACCGTCAAGCATATCGCAAACATCAATCCGGCTGGTTGAGATCGCAACGGGTCTGGTTCACGTCGCCTGCCGCCCTCTCTGTCGATCGAGTCCTGCAGCTGGTTATTCTTGCCTGCGGCGACGGGGTAGTGAGCAGCCTATTGTCCTCGTTTGCCCCCCCCCTGTTCGGGGGATATATCGAGCTGTCGCGCCCCCGTCAGACTTGGTTCCGGTCTGCATACGCGGACCCACCGCAATGGAGCCATTCCCATGCAGTATTCTGACTACAAATGTTTCCGTTTGGTGTTTGATTCCGGAGTCGCGTTCGTCAGCATCGATCACCCACCGATCAATCTCCTTGATGAAGTTCTGTCAGAGGAATTGGATCAACTTGGCAGGGACCTCGAGGCGGATGAAAGCGTCCGGGTTGTGGTCTTGCAGAGTGCGCTGCCGGATTTCTTTATCGCCCACTCTGGTTTGGGCCGCGTTGGATCAGCTTCTAAAACGGTATCTACGACCCGCAGCTTTCGCTTTACGCAGACGATCGGCGAGCGCTTCAGGAACATGCCTAAAGTAACCATCGCCAAAATCGAGGGCCGGGCTCGGGGCGGGGGGAGTGAGATCGCCCTCGCCATGGATATGTGTTTTGCCGCCCTTGGCAAAGCGATCTTCGGCCAACCAGAGGTGGCGGTCGGACTTGTTCCGGGCGGCGGTTCTACACAGAGATTGCCACGGCTCATTGGACGGGGACGCGCGTTGGAGGTGCTCCTGGGTTGCGATGATCTCTCGGCGGAGCTGGCGGAACATTACGGCTATATCAATCGAGCATTTCCGCCGGACGAGCTGACGCCTTTTGTCGAGAAACTGGCTCACCGCATTGCCTCATTTCCTGCACACGCTATCGCTCACGCCAAGGCGGCCGTAGATACTGGAGCATTTAGCTCCATGGCCGAGGGGCTTCTGGTGGAGGCCCATGAATCCGACTTGAGTGTCGCAAGCGAGGTGACGCAAGCACGCGTGAAGGAAGCATTGAAGGTCGGCGCCGAAACTTATGAAGGCGAGTTGGAAATGGATTATTTATCGAGGCTCTCCCCGACAAGATAACCCCGCGAACGAATCGATGACGCAGAGGCGCGTGTCCGCCCACCACTGAAGGAAACCTATGCGAATTGTCCATTTCGAGAAGTCGGGTGTCCCCGGAATTGCGGTGGATGACGGCTCGGGCTGGCATGGCCTTACTGCGCGCGACAGTGGCTTTCCTGGCACTCTGCCCGAACTGATTGCACAAGGTGCAGATCTATTGCGCGCAGGCAAAGACCTTCTGCCCAAGCACGCAATCGACCTGAACACAGTTCGAATACTACCTCCGGTGCCCAAGCCGCCGAAAATCATCTGTGTCGGTGTTAACTACGATGATCACATTGAGGAAAGCGGACTCAAGAAGCCGGTCTATCCGGAAATTTTCGCACGCTTCGCAACAAGCCTGGTCGCTCACCGTGAACCGATCCGGCGGCCACCCGAATCGTCGGCGCTCGACTATGAGGCAGAACTAGCCGTGGTGATCGGCCGGAGAGGACGACGCATCCAGCCTGACAGAGCCCTCGATCACATTGCGGGCTACTCCTTGTTCAACGATGCGACAATTCGCGATTTCCAACTGCGCACGCCGCAGTGGACGATGGGTAAGAATTTCGATGCCACAGGGGCATTCGGCCCCTGGCTGGTGACGCCCGATGCCGTGCCGCCGGGGGCCCACGGGTTGCGCATCCAAGGCCGCTTGAACGGCCGAGTCATGCAGGATGCGAATACCGACCAGCTCATCTTCAGCGTCTCCGCGCTGATCGAAATGATCAGCGTCGCGATGAGTCTGGAGCCGGGTGATGTGATCATCACCGGAACACCCGGTGGCGTCGGCGCGGCGCGCAAGCCACCTGTTTTTATGCAGCACGGCGATATCTTCGAAGTGGAGATCGAGGGGATGGGTGTCTTGAGCAACCCGGTCCAGGACGAGTGAATCAGCCGGTGCGTAGTGACGCGCGATAAATCTCAATCTTAGGTAATACCAACAGATGGCGGGCGAGACTCTCTGGTGGCCAATAAGATTCACGCTTGTAATAGTCCGCGACAGACGGAACACCCGCCGGAAGTTGAACCCAGGGTTGCTTGGAGGAAGTAAAGATGTGTATATCGGGCGGCAAGTGATCTGGTACGTCAAGGGTGCCGACGCGAACAAACCTGATGACGGGACCCGCGGCAGCATAATTGCTCCATACCGCCACTCGGCATTTGGGGCAGCGCGCGATCTGCTGCCCCTTCCCGCTGTTGGAGGGCGTATCGATGATTTCCGGCTCGGCACCCACATCAACTACGTAATCTGCTTCGATCATGGCATTCAATGCGAAGGACGCGCCGCTCTCTCGCTGGCACCAACGACAATGGCAGCAGTGTACGAACAGCGGTCGCTCAACCATACGATAGCGGACAATGCCGCAATCGCAGCCACCGTCGAGCGGAAAGACATTTCTCGCGGTCATGCGTGTACCGTACACCTTGGGCCAATGCCTGTCTCGCAGTCTACCCAAGGATGCGCCTGAGGAAAATCAGTAACAGAGCAACCCAAACCGGGTAGCCGCGACCGTCAGCCGCGCCGCCGGCAATGCGAGAATCAGACTTCGCGCAATCGGTCCAATCCGACGAGAGCGGCATATTGCAAGAGCATTATGGTCTTGCCGTCTTGGATCGCGCCCGTACCGATCATCTGCAGCGCTGAGGACAGCGGCAACTCCATTACTTCGATATCTTCGCCCTCGGTGGCATCGCCTCCGCCCGCGGACACACGATCCTGAGATTCATATTCGGCAACGAAGAAGTGCAACTTTTCGGTGACGGACCCGGGACTCATGTATGCCTCTAGGATCTTGCGTGGCGATCTGACCCTGAAGCCCGTTTCTTCTTCGGCTTCACGGCGGATGCAAGTACTCGCATCCTCCCCATCGAGCAACCCCGCGCAGGCCTCGATCAAGAGTCCGTCATGACAGCCGTTTACAAACGTGGGAAATCGGAACTGTCGGATTAACACCACCGTGGAGCGTTCAACGTTGAACAACAGCAGCACCGCGCCGTTGCCCCGATCATAGGTCTCTCGGCTGAGCTTTTGCCAACGTCCATCCCGGCACCGATACTCGAAGGTCGTTTTCTTCAAGACGTACCAGTCGTCCGAGAGCAGGCGTTCTTCGACAATACGCACACGATCGCTGTTCATAGAGAGGGCCCGGCAATCAACACCGGCAGCGGCTTGGACACGTCAACGAGCGAGAATTCATTCATGGTGTTTTCGTGTGATATCGTGCAATTTCGTGCAATACTAAGGGTAGGCAACGAGGTTGGCAAGCGTCGAGTGGCAGGCAGGGAAACGCTAGGCCGACATAGTCATCAACTCTCTGCTTATTGCAACGAAGACAGCCGTACTGATCATGCTCACCGCACAACGCAAGAAACTTATCCTGAGTCGCCTGGCCGCCGAGGGCCAAATTGTGGCCAAGGATCTGGCCCAAGAACTAGGGACTTCCGAGGACACGATCCGCCGCGACCTGCGCGAGTTGGCGCAAGACGGCAAATTGCAGCGGGTTCATGGGGGAGCTTTACCAGCGTCAGCGGCGGTCGGCGATCTCAAGGTGCGCGAACAGGTCTCACCTAGGGACAAGAGTGAGTTGGGTCATGCCGGTGCTTCCATGATTCGCCCCAACCAGGTCGTCATCTTGGATGGCGGCACCACCGCGCTTCAGGTGGCCAGCCATCTCGCCCCCGACCTGCGCGCCACGATCGTCACACACAGTCCGACCGTGGCTGTGGAAGCCGCCAAACACCCGTACGTCGACATCATCATGCTGGGAGGACGACTGTTCCGACACTCGATGGTTAATGTGGGAGCCGCTGTAATCGATGCGGCCTCGCGCCTTCGGGCCGATATTTATTTCATGGGAGTAACAGGTGTGCATCCCGATGCCGGTCTGAGCACCGGCGACGCAGAAGAGGCGGCCGTGAAATGCGCGCTGCACGAACGCGCCGCGGAGACCATCGTTCTCGCATCGGCTGAGAAACTCATGGCGGCTTCACCATTCCTGGTGACATCGCTCCCAGAGATTAGCCTGCTAATGGTTCCGCAGAGAACCCCGGATCGCGTCGTTCGTGCATTTCGCGCCGGCGGTACCAAGGTTGAGCGCGCTCAAGGATTCCGAAAGGGATCGAACGTCCGATAGGCCGCGGTCGCTTCAATATCTTGAATGACGGGTCATGGACCCCTGGACCTTGCGCTATTTGACTCATATATCTCCATATGGCAATATAGCCATATGGAAATGAACGAAAGACGCTTGCAGCAGCTAAACAGCACCTTTCACGCATTGGGCGACCCTACCCGACGTGCGATTCTGGCGCGTCTTATATCGGGCGAGGCAACGG
>Ga0302326_10029390_pt1 | contig 11033 bp, 7 predicted proteins | sample Palsa_T0_3_FD_202264 | JGI IMG/M metagenome (GOLD analysis project Ga0302326, IMG submission 202264) | Peat permafrost microbial communities from Stordalen Mire near Abisko, Sweden - Palsa_T0_3 | ecosystem: Environmental > Terrestrial > Soil > Palsa > Peat permafrost | place: Sweden: Abisko...
TCGCGTCCGCGTTCATTGACGTGGGAATCCAGAAGGCCGGCACGACGCCGACGTCGATGCCGCGGAAGCCGGCCGCCGCCACGCCGACCACGGTCATGGGGTGATTGCCGATCAGGACCTTGCGGCCGACGATATCGGCAGCGCCGCCGAACTGCGCTTGCCAGAAGTCGTACGAGAGCACCACGACCGGACCGGCGCCGAACGCAGCATCGTCTTCGGGTTCGATGACGCGGCCGAGCGCGGGGCCGACGCCGAGCACGGGGAAGTAGCTCCCGGAAACGATCTCGGCGGCAACGGGCCTGGGATCGCCGCCCGCTGCGACGTTGACCTGGATTTCGGCGCGGCAGAGGACACCGTCGAACAAGCGGGTCTGCTGCTGGAGCTCGCGGCAGATGGAGTAAGGCATGTAAGGTTCGGAGCCTATGCCGCCGGTGATGAGGTCGTCGGCGTTCCAATCCAGGAGAACCAGGCGCTCGGGCTCGCGGACGGGGAGCGCATGCAGGATCACCTGATCGACCAGTGAGTAGATCGCAGTTGTGGCGCCGATGCCGAGAGCCAGCGAGAGCAGAGTGGTGGCGGTGAAGCCGGGGCTGCGCAGGAACGATCGGGCAGAGAAACGGAGATCATACAGAAAATCGCGGATCCAGCGGGTGAGCCAGACATCCCGGACTTCCTCGCGCACCTGGGACAGCCCGAGTTCGATGGCGACACGGCGGCGGGCCTCGATATCAGGGATGCCGGCAGCGACGAGATCAGCGAAGCGGCGATCAAAGTGATATTGGAGCTCGCGGTCGAGGCCGCGCTCGAGCGACCGGCGACGGAACCAGTTGAAGAGCCGGATCATCGGCTGCCCTCCTCGAAGATCAGGTTGACGGCTCCGGAGAGGCGCGCCCAGCTATCCTTCTCCACGGCAAGCTGGCGGCGACCGGCGGGCGTAAGGGAATAGAACTTGGCCTCCCGGCCGGTCTCCGATTGTTTCCACTCCGCGCGCAGCCAACCTTTCTGCTGCAGGCGGTGAAGGGCGGGATAGAGTGAACCCTGGTTGACCTGGACGACCGAGCGCGAGATCTGCTGCAGCCGCTGCGCGATACCGTACCCATGAGCGGGCCCGAGCGATAGGATCTGGAGGATCAGCATGTCGAGCGTGCCTTGCGGGATAGGGAAACGCGGAGACGGCATCGATACCTCAACCTTCTACCGTTGAGCATACTTCTTGGATAGGTCGAAGGTCAAGGTATCGGGCAGCCTACCCGGGAAGCGCACGCCTCCGCCACGTCTTCTGCGCCGCCATCGCGTTCCTTCTGGTCTGGTGGTTGCTGAGGGTATAAGCGAACCTGAGACTCTGACTTTGGACGCCTTGATCGAGGGTATTAAGATGAGGGCGTGGATCTTCCTGTGAACCCGCCGATATTGCCTATGCTCGCCAAGCGAGTTGACGATTTACCTTCCGGCGATGATTGGATCTTCGAACCCAAATGGGATGGGTTCCGGGCACTGATCTTCAAAGACGGCGACGAAGTCCTAATCCAGAGCCGCGATGAAAAACCGCTCAATCGCTATTTCCCCGAGCTTGAGGGCGCCTTACGAGCCCATCTACCCGGCCGCTGCGTTCTCGACGGCGAAATTGTGATTGCAAAGAACAGCGCACTCGACTTTGATTCTCTTCAGCTTCGCCTGCATCCCGCCGCGTCGCGGGTTAAAATGCTATCCGAACAAATTCCCGCGTCCATGGTTTTCTTCGATCTGCTCTCACAAGGCGACGACGACTTGCGGGGCGAGCCGTTTCAAGAACGACGCCAAAAGCTCGAAAAGCTACTCTCATCGGCAGCGCCTCCAATCCACCTGACACCCGCAACTTCCCAATCTACTGTCGCATCCGATTGGTTTCGTCGATTTGAGGGCGCGGGTCTGGACGGCGTGATAGCTAAACAGATTTCAGGAACTTACGAACCCAATAAGCGCGTGATGCTGAAGGTGAAGCACGAGCGCGATTGCGACTGCGTTGTCGCTGGATTTCGTTGGTATAAGAAAAGCGAACGCTCCGCTATTGGTTCGCTATTGCTTGGCCTGTTAGACGATGCTGGGGCGTTGCAGCACGTGGGGGTTTGCGCCAGCTTCACTGCCGAAAAGCGCCGCGAACTGGTGGAATTTCTCAAGCCTTATCGGCAGGACGCGCTCGCAAATCACCCGTGGAAGAATTGGGCGGAGGGAATCGTGGCGGACGGTGACGGCGGGCATCGGATGCCGGGTGGCCAAAGCCGCTGGAGCCAAGGCAAAGACCTATCGTGGGAGCCGCTTCGTCCCGAGCTGGTGGTTGAGGTCGCGTATGAGCACATGCAGGGACCTCGTTTCCGGCACATGGCGCATTTCCGCAGATGGCGCACGGACAAGAAGCCTGGCGATTGCACTTACGCCCAGTTGGAAGTGGTTCCGCCGCACGAACTCGCAAGTATTTTCGCCGGAGGACGATAACTGAGGTAGCGTTGCTCAGGCCCGCTTTTTCGAAGCGCTCTTCCCGCGCCACTCTCGCGTTGGATCATCATCGGGGTCGGGGGTTTCCTGCAGTGGCCGCAGCGCTTCAGGCACATGGCGCAAGTTAACGCGGATGCGTGTCCAGGTGGATGACCTGCCTCTCATAGAGTCCACCAAAACATCGTCCACCGCCAGATGTCCGGCAGCGTCGGGAAATTTGTTTTTCCATCTTTCCAGACCCGCCAGAGCAGCCTCTTTATCGGGTGAGTTCGCCACGGTTAACAATGGCATCTTCGTCTTCAGTTTGGTTGTCGCAGACTTAGAGCGAGAAGGTGCAACTCGTGATGCCTCACCTTCCATCTTGCGAAAGTGCGGAGGCCAAGGCGCGTCGGCCAAGCCTTCCGATTCATCCTTCGCCGCCATTTCCAACAGCGATTCAAGGGAGCCGGGTGTAGCGTCCATGCCCGCTTGCGGATCGCCAACTTCGGCGAAGCGTTTCGGTACTGTGAGCATTGTGAAAGCGGCCGGGTCACAATCGGGAACCTCATGCCAGTGAAGCGGTGTCGACACCCGCGCGTCGGGGAGCGGACGCACCGAATAAGCCGAACAGGTAGTGCGATCCTTCGCGTTCTGGTTGTAATCCAGAAACACACCATGACGCTCCTCTTTCCACCATTTCGAGGTAGCGAGGGCAGGTACCCGGCGTTCTATCGCTCGTGATAGCGCCAATGCAGCGCGGCGTACTTGGGCGAACGTCCAGTGCCGCTGGATACGAACATTCACATGCATTCCGCGCGAACCGCTGGTTTTAGGCCACCCGCGAAGCCCCAACTCGTCGAGCAGAGCCTGCACTTCCACTGCGACAATGCGGACGTCGTTCCATTTAACGCCCGGTCCCGGGTCTAGATCCACGCGCAGTTCGTCAGGATGTTCGAGATCGCCGGAGCGCACCGGATGCGGGTGCAACTCAATACAACCCAAATTGACGATCCACGCGAGCCCTGCCGCCTCATCGACCACGACTTCCTCCGCCGCACGGCCCGAAGGAAAAGAAAGCGTCACGGTCCGAATCCATGGGGGCCGTTCCGTAGGTGCGCGCTTTTGATAAAAGGCCTCTCCTTCGGCGCCATTCACGAAACGCTTCAGCACGATGGGACGGTCCCGAATTCCGGACAGAGCCCCGGGTGCGACGGAGAGGTAATAACGAACGAGGTCGAGTTTCGTGACTCGAGTCTCCTTCGAGAAATATAATTTGTCCGGGTGCGTGACCCGCACTTCTCGCCCGTCGATCGAGAGCACCTCGACTGCTTCTTCTTGCTTCACAAAGACAGGCTACAACGATTTCGGCGACTGGAACAGTCATGGCGCGGATAACCCCCGTTCTTACGGAGCATTGATCTGGACCGGCGCACTGTCACGATTACGGCAATCGAGATTAAGCGAATGGCCTTCGGCTAATCTCGTTAGCGTGACTATTCAGTAGCGGAGGACCTGGCTGTTGGCGCGGGCCTCAAACGGGATGCCCGTTCATCAGCCCGCGATATAGCTGCAGGGTCTGGTTCGCGGTTTTTGCCCAGCTATATTGCGCCGCAAACGCAGTCCTGCCGCGTTCACCCATACGCTCCAGTAGTTCGCGATCTCCCAGCATCCGAATGATCGCCTGGCTCAAAGCCGTCGGTGATCCGGGAGCTACCAGCACTCCGTTCATTCCTTCTTCAACCAGGTCCGGCAAACCACCAACATTCGTTCCAATTATGGGCCGTCCGAAGCCCAGAGCCGTCCAGGCCACCCCGCTGAGAGAGACTTCGGTATGGGGCAGGACAATGACGTCGGCAGATTGGAAGTAGGCACCCACATCTTCGTCTCGGACATAGCCGAGCCTGGTAATTACCGCATGCTCAATGCCAAGCTGTAACATCGTAGCTCGATAGTTATCGAAGCTCTCCACTTGTTCTCCGGCGATCAGCAGTCGCGCATCGGGAATTGCCCGCAGGACCTCCGGCATTGCGCGCAGAAGATGGATGAGTCCCTTGTTCGGTTTGATCATGCCGAAAAACAGCAGCACCGGACCATCGTCTCCGATGCCAATATGGGCCCGCGCCTGCCCGCGGCTTAGCTCAGGCCCACGCATAGCGCCGAGATCGCCCCGCGCAATCACATTGACTCTGGGCTCTGGAATGCGCAGCTCCGTTCGTGCTCGTTCCGCGAGCCGCGCGGTATGCACGACTACCGCATCTAAGGATCTGTAGAAGCGTATCGCATGTCTTTTCAAGAAGGGAGCGGGAGCGTCGAATTCATGTGCCGTCGCTACTGCGCGCCAACCCGCCGCACGGAGCCTGGATACCAGGCCAGCATCCAGGATAGGTAAATGCGCCCACTGATAGTGGAGAATGCCGGGGGACTTCATTGAACCGATGAATCGCTCGGTCCGGGCCAATCCGAACGGATACGCACATGCCTTTAAGACCATTCGTGAGCGTGGGCTGTGCGCAGTCGCCCAACGAAGCACTCCCGGTCCACTAATACCCTCAAAGAAATAGCATTCCACCCGGTATCCGCGAGGCGGCGGCATACCGCCGAATTGCGGCGGGGACGTAATCAGCGTTACATCCACACCGAGTTGTGCGAGGCTCGAGCATAAATTGGCGGTGTATTGTGGCGAGAAATTACCGGGATCGAGCAGCACTACTGGTCCTGCAAACTCAGCCATCGCTAGCAACGAACCCAACGCTCTGTCACCGCGTGCACCAACAGGATTCTACCCTTTTTTAAGGGTGCCGGTACAACGCTCAAAGGCACCAAGGCTAAAAACTATCGAGCGGCGCCGTTGCGGAAGTTGAGGATAAGCGTCGCGCCGCACGATGTCCCTCTACACTCGCAGAGGGTCTCTGCACTAGTGAGCGAAGCCAGTGCGTCGACAGCGAGCGCAAAACGGGATTCTTTCGCCTGGCCAAAACAAGCGTGATCTGGTGGGATACTCTACTTATGCCTTTCAAGCAACGTTTCGCGAGCCTCGTCTTGCTATTGACCGCCGCCACGATGCCTGTCTTTGCCCAAGGTGATGTGAAGGCGATCGTATTGAAGCATCTAAAGACCTCACGCGACTTTTCAATCAAAGTAGCGGACCAGATGCCGGAATCGACCTACGATTTCAAGCTCACGCCTCCACAAATGAGCTTCGCCGAGCAGATGGTCAATTTGTCGCAGAGCTTGACGGTGTTTCTCTCGCCATTCTCGGGCCAAGAACCGAAAGCGGCCAAGCCCGCATCGATGAACAAAAAGGACGTGCTGGCATTCATGACCAAGTCGTTCGACGACGCCATCGCGCAGGTGTCGAAGTTGACGCCCGAGCAGATGTCAAAGACCTACCGAAGCGAAGAGGGCACCATGACAGGCCTCGAATTGCTCATGGCGATGTTGGATCACAATACTCACCACCGCGCTTCCGCGGAAATGTACTTGCGTGCGAAAGGCATAACACCCGCGGAATACCAATTCTGAATATTCTACCCACTCTGCGTTGGAAGCTCAAAGGGCTTCTGGAATCGGCCGGACCCCGCGATTCGTCGCGCTTGTTCTTCGGCTTCTCGCCGTGGGCCTTCTGAAATTATGGTGGGCACGGTCACGTCGATCTGATCCCAGCCGTCCGATTTCTTGTAACGTTAGTTGGTTTCGCGGTTCTAACCACCAGGACAGCCAGTTGCGCAACAGCGCAAAGAACGGGAGTTACTGATGGGGAAGAGTTTTGCGATATTCATGGCCGGTATTGGTGTCGGAGTCGCTGTGACCGCTTGGGTGAACAACGACGGCGAACTTCAGAATCGCCTCAAAAAGGCGGCTCGCGAGGCCGGCAACGACCTACAGGAAAGCGAAATTTGGAGGCGAGGAAAGCAGGCGGCGAGCGGCGCGAAGGATCGCTTGAAGGACAACCTCAGCGATGCCATTGACGGGGCTGCCGCAACATCAAAGGACCTCGCTCACCAGGCTGGCGAACAGCTCGAAGGCACCGGCAAACGGCTTCAAGACGCGTAGTCTCCACCGCTTCGGGATCATTGTTGAAAAGGTTTCGTGCCGGACGCGACGTGCCCTTAACGAGACCTGCAGAAAAAGCAAGGGCAGTCTTTGACCGCACACGGTTGTTGGAGTTATAGCGACCAACAGGTATCGCTCCGCAACGGAATAACAACCTTATTGCCACTCGCATCCTTTGTCTAGACGGTCAATTGTCTAGACGATCAGTTTTCATGGTTAACGTGCATTTCGCATTTGCGTTCGCGGCGAGGAACTGCGGTCTGGCATGCTAATATTTCCTACACACGAGAACCGTTGCCTTCTTTAGGAGTAACATCTCATGGCGCTCACTATAACCGGTCTCTCTAAGACCTATCCGAACGGCGTTCGCGCACTCAAAAATGTCTCTCTGACTATTGGAAATAACATGTTTGGACTCCTCGGCCCCAACGGCGCCGGCAAGAGCTCTCTCATGCGAACGGTTGCCACCCTTCAGGATCCCGATTCCGGATCGATTAGTTTGGATGGCCTGGACGTGCTGGCTCAAAAGAATGAGGTTCGCAAGATCCTCGGCTATCTCCCCCAGGAGTTTGGGGTCTACCCGAAGCTGTCCGCGCTAGACATGCTGAATCACCTCGCCGTCCTGAAAGGAGTAACGAAGTCTGGCGAGCGCAAGGAAATGGTGGAAGCTCTGCTGCAGCAAACCAACCTCTGGGAAGTTCGCAAGAAAGCTCTCTCAACCTACTCCGGCGGCATGAAGCAGCGTTTCGGCATCGCCCAGGCTTTGCTAGCCAACCCTAGGCTGATCATCGTCGACGAGCCGACCGCGGGCTTGGACCCGGCCGAGCGTAACCGCTTCCTCAATCTTCTCGCCTCAATCGGACGCGAAGTTACGGTCATCCTGTCCACCCACATCGTGGATGACGTGCGCGAACTCTGCTCGCGCATGGCGATCATCGCCTCCGGTGAAGTTCTCCTGGAAGGCGTACCCTCGGAAACTCTGTCCGCCCTGGAGGGACAGATCTGGTCCCGAATCGTTGCGACCGACGACGAGCTTCGCAGCCTGGAATCCGAGTTCCAGGTGATCAGCACGCACCTGGCAGGCGGCCAACACGAGATTCGCGTTTTCGCGGCGTCGTCGCCCGGCGCCGGGTTCCAGGCGGTCTCTTCCCACTTGGAGGATGTCTATTTCCTCCAGCTTGCGCGCCACGCAAGAAACTAAGCACTCGCCCACAAGAGTATTCTTATGGCCATGTTCTGGGAATTCTTCACCTTCGAGATTCAGTTCCGGATCAAGAGCATTTCCACTTACGTCTACTTTCTGATCTGGGTCGCCTTCTCGTTTCTCTCGGTTGCGTCGGAAAGCTTCGGCCCGGTTGGCAGCTCCAACGGCAAAGTTCTGCTCAACGGCCCCTGGGCGAATACGTTGGACGATTTCTACTCCTGTCTTTTTGGGGTGATCGTCATAGCCGCTATTTTCGGCACATCGATCCTGCGCGATTTTCAGCGCGACACCTACCAGATTCTGTTCACCAAGCCCATCTCCAAGTTCGCCTATCTCGCTGGCCGCTGGGCCGGTTCTTTTGTCATAACCCTTTTCGCCTTCTCGGGGATGCTGTTTGGAACATTCCTCGGCACTTTAGCGCCCTGGGCGGATCACGCCCGCATCGGAGGGAACCATTTCTGGTGGTATCTTCAGCCGTTTCTGTCCATCGTCGTCGTCCAGATTTTCTTCATGGGATCGCTGTTCTTCATGATCGGCGCCCTCACCCGTAAGATCTTCATCGTCTATCTGCAGGGTGTCGCCATTTTCATGCTTTACATCATCGGGCTAACCGTTTTCTCGGCTACCCGCTCGCTCGATCATTTCTGGTCAGGCATATTGGACCCGGTCGGCCTCATCCTGTTCGAAGATATCACCCGCTATTGGACCGTTATCGAAAAGAATACGCTCCTGCTCCCCTGGAATTTTAGCGGCAGTTCGCCTGGCGTCTTTCTCTACAACCGTCTGCTATGGACAGCCGCGGGTTTGTTCTCTCTAGGCAGCCTATGGACGTTCTTCCCGATGTCCATCGAAACTCTTACGGCGCGTAGCCAGGGAAAGCGTGCCGCAAAGGCGCGCCGGCAGGAAGAGGAAGAAAGCCGGCCCATCCGCTCTTTGGTTGCCGCCCGCCTTCCGCGCGTTCACCAGATGTTTGGCCCAGCCGCTCTCCTGGCGCAATACCGGTCCCTGACGCGACTCCGAGTCACCACAATTTTCCGCGAGATTCCCTTCTGGGCGATTGTTGGCCTGATGATCGTGTTTGGCGTCAATAACGGCCATTTCGCTGGGCGCGTGGGCGGAGAAAACGTCTGGCCTGTCACGTATCTTATGCTCCAGGCCGTGGAGGGCAGTGCGACGCTGTTTCTATATATCGTCGCCGCCTTGTACGCGGCGGAACTGGTGTGGCGCGAGCGGGACAACCACTTCGAAGGCATTCACGATGCGCTGCCAATGAGCGAGAGTATCGATTGGCTTTCTAAATTCACGGCCATCGCGGTGGTGGAAGTCGTGCTCCTGGCCCTGACCATGCTGATCGGCGTCGCGATGCAGACCATCGCGGGTTATTACCATTACGAACTCCTCGAATATTTGAAAGAACTTTATATCGTAACCTTGCCGCAGGTTCTCGCCATCACTCTTTTCGCGCTGTTCGTCCAAACCATGGTTTCGAATAAATTCATAGGTCACGGCATCGTGATCGGAGTTTTCGTCCTGCAGCCCATCCTGTTCAACTTCGGTTGGGAGAACACGCTCTACCTTCCCGGCGCAACGCCTGCCTACACCTACTCGGATATGAACGGGTACGGACACTTCGTGCCCGCGTTGTTCTGGTCCATTACTTACTGGATATCCATTTTCGCTTTGCTTGGCGTGGTCTCGATCGCCTACACGCGCCGCGGCGCTGAAGACTCGCTCGGCGCCCGCACCCGTCTGGCCATCCGGCGTGCTCCCAGCCTTGTTCCGGCAGCCGCATTCTTCCTTTTGTGCGCCGCCGGCTCCGGCCTTTGGTACTTCTACAACGCTCACATTTTGAACGAGTATCTTACGGCCAACGATCGCCGCCACATTCAGGCCGGTTATGAGCGCGACTTTAAGAAATACGAGCTGCTTCCTCAACCCAAGATCACGGCCGTGGACGCAGCCATCAACATTTATCCCGAGCGCCGCTCCTTCGACGGCACGGGCCGGTTCACCCTACAGAACAAGTCGACGCAGCCGATCCCTGAGATTCACATCACCGACGACCGGCAGGCCGTATCGAACGTTCGTTTTGACCGGCCATTCCACCTGGTAAGTCGAGCGTCCCGGGATCTCTACTCCATCTACGCGCTTGATCGCCCTCTGGCGCCCGGGGAGGTGCTCACGCTCACGTTCTCGGTTGCGCACACCACTCGTGGATTCCGCGATGGGAATGAACTGCCTGAGTTCGCCTACAACGGTACGTTCTTCGACTCCAGCTACTTTCCATATGTAGGTTACAACCAGGCCCTGGAGATCGACGATCCACGCCGCCGCCGCGAACAGAAGCTGGGGTCGTTGGAGGAAATGGTCCCGCGCGGAGAACCCGTTCACTCCCGTCTCAATCTCTTCACCGCCAACTCCGATTGGATCACCTATCACACGGTGGTCAGCACTTCCGGCGAGCAGATCGCAATTGCCCCGGGCTATCTCGTTGGCACCTGGACGCATAATGGCCGCCACTTCTATGAGTACAGCATGGGCGGTACTCATATCGCGGACTTCTTCGCGTATCTCTCGGGACGCTACACCACTCGCAAGGAAAGATACTCTGGTCCTCATGGCCCCGTCAACCTTGAGGTCTACTACGACCCAGCCCACACCTTCGACATCGACAATATGCTGGCCTCTTCGCGAGCGGGCCTGGACTACTATCAGTCGCGCTACAGCCCATACCAGTTCACGCAGTACCGGGTCATGGAGTTCCCTCGCTACCGCTCGTTCGCGCAGTCGTTTCCCAATACCGTACCGTTCTCTGAAGGCATCGGGTTTATCGAACGCATGGAGCACAAAGATGACGTGGATCTCACTTACTTTGTGACCGCGCACGAGCTTGGGCATCAGTGGTGGGGCCACCAACTGATCGGAGCACAAGTCCAGGGGTCGAACATGATGTCGGAAACGCTCGCGCAATATTCCGCCTACATGGTGATGCAGCACAAATACGGCAAGGACTATATGCATAAAGTCCTGCGTCATTTCCTGGATCAATATCTGCGCGGCCGGGCTGGCGAGGTCCGCCACGAACCTCCGCTCTCTTTGGTGCAGCGCGAGGGTTACGTCTGGTACGACAAGGGCGGACAGATCATGTACACTCTGGCGGATTATATTGGCGAAGACAAAGTGGACCTGGCTCTTCAGAACTTTCTGATGCAGTACCGCTACGCTAACGCGAACAATCAGGTGGACGCGGCGGACAACTCGCACAGCGCCGACCAGCCGTACCCCGACACTCGCATGCTAGTGGACGCGCTCATGGCCCAAACTT
>Ga0302326_10029391_pt1 | contig 11032 bp, 3 predicted proteins | sample Palsa_T0_3_FD_202264 | JGI IMG/M metagenome (GOLD analysis project Ga0302326, IMG submission 202264) | Peat permafrost microbial communities from Stordalen Mire near Abisko, Sweden - Palsa_T0_3 | ecosystem: Environmental > Terrestrial > Soil > Palsa > Peat permafrost | place: Sweden: Abisko...
TTCGATCCCGGCGGTTCGCCCGGATTTGCCTCGGAGAATCCTTACGGCAGCACCGAGTACCTTACCAACCACGGCCGCAACGCGGCGGTGTCGGAAACCCACGTCTTTTCCGATCGCACCATCAATCAGGCGAGCGTCGGTTTCAACCGGATCTTCAATCACATTCTTCCCTTCGGGGTTTACGGCGGCCGCGATTGCACAGCCGCTAAATTGGGAATTCAGGGGGCCGATCTTGCCAGTGCATGCGACGGCATTACCGGCTATCCGGCGAGCCTAAACCAGACCACGCTGGACTGCATGAGTTGCGGTCTCAGTTCGATCCAACTGACGGATTACTGGCCGATCGGGGATCGCGGGTTTGCTCCCTTTCAGGGCGGGACCAACGTCTTCTCCGCTTCCGATACGCTCGATATGATCCGGGGCAAGCACGACGTCCGGGTGGGCATAGGAATTCGCGCCAATCAAATGAATGTGCGGAGCAATGCTTTCCAGGACGGCGCCTTCTTTCTGGGTGGCGGTCCAGCGTCATATACGGGGGACGATGCCGCAGACCTTTTGTTGGGCCAGGCCGGCGATGGCGCGCTGCACGACCAGACTTTCGACGGGGCCACGACTGGGCGCCGCTGGAAGATGTTTCGCCCGTTCGTGCAGGACGATTGGCGCGTAACCAACAATCTCACCTTGAACCTCGGACTGGCCTGGGCCCTGGTGACTCCCGAAACTGAAGCCGAGGGACGCCAGGCGAACTTCGATTTCGCGACAAACCAGTATTACGTTGCGGGAAATAGCCCGCAGGCCCATTGCGCAAACTGTGTTCATAGCGGCGGAAGCGCCGGCATCCAATTCGACAAGACCGCTTTGGAACCGCGGATTGGATTGGCGTGGAAACCGGCGGGAAGCCAGAACACCGCCGTCCGCGCGGGATATGCCATCTTTCACGATTCGGCGTGGAGTCAGGGCGCGCAGGGACTGTGGGAGAACCCGCCCTATTTTGCAGAAACCGATCAGTTCAATTTTTTTGCCGGCGTCCCCTGTCCGTTTAATAACGCTACGTCAGCCGCACCGGAGAACTGCGGCCTGCAACTTGGTCTCTTGCTCCCCACCCTCCAACCCTACACAGCCCAGCCCAACCCTGCCAGTTTCACGGGCACAATTTATACCCAGAATTTTAACTTCAAGCAGGGCATGGTGCAGCAGTTCAATCTGAATGTTGAACGCCAGTTGCCCGGAAGCGTAGTAATGACGGTCGGCTACGCCGGCTCTCGCAGTTCTCACATTCTGGTGGCCGGCCTGAACAAAAATGTCGGATCCCCTGCGGCGTGTGGCGGCGTTGTCCCAGGCTACACCTTCGGTTGCGGCCCGGGAGGAGCGGCAATCCCCCAACCGTATACTTTCGATGGTGCGTTCACGAACATTTCCGAGTTTGCTGACATTGGTCGGGCCCGCTACGATTCCCTGCAAATCAAGGCGGAGACCAAGAGCGCGCGCCATGGTCTTTACGCCCTCCTGGGCTACACCTGGTCGCGTACCTTCGACTCTGGGATGCCCGATGGCGCAGGCACCATGCCCGGCGCGACCTACTGGCCCCTGCCCGGAAGCTACAAAGCGGATTGGGGCTTGTCTCAAATCAACCTGAATGACAGTTTCACGGCCAGCATTCTCTACGACTTGCCGTTCGGCAAAGGTAAGGCGTATGGAAGCAACTGGAGCGGTCCCGCCAGCGCAATTTTGGGCAACTGGAAACTGAACGTGATCGAAAAAATTACCTCCGGGTTCCCGCTGTTCATGACAGCCAGCAACAACGGGCCCTTCAGCGGCTCCGGAGTGTACTTCCAGTGGAACGGCGCCAGCCTCAACCGTCCAAACGAAGTCGGCGATCCCAACGTAGCTGGTCCAGTCGCCGGGAATCCGGGCTGCGCTGCGCCTTCCAAGGTGCATACGCTTGCGAATTGGTTCAATCCCTGTGCTTTCATGGAAGCTCCCGACGGAGAACTTGGGGATTCGAGCCGTACTCCACTCTACCAACCGCGCTTCGTGAACACGGATTTCTCGGTTATAAAGGACTTTCCCCTGTCTTTCCGGGAGAGCATGTACCTGCAGTTCCGGGCCGAGATGTTCAATCTCTTCAACCATGCTCAGTTTTTCCTGGCCGGTACTCCCGGCACCCAGATGCAAGACATAGATTCGCCGTCCAGTTTCGGAATTGTCAACGAGACGGTGAACAATCCGCGGGTGATTCAGTTTGCCTTGAGGCTTAACTTCTAAATTGAGCCGAGTACGAGCCTTCCCCTGGGGCAGATCGAACGAGCTGAGAAAGACTCAGACTCCGCCCAGTCTGCCCTGAGATTTGCGACCGACTTGATGACGAGGCCTCTGCCTGGCAATCGCTAACCGAATCGAACTTTATGAACGGTAGCCTCTCTCGTTGCATTTTGAGCGTCGGCGCGCTGGTTTGTCTCTTCGTCTGTTTTGCTTTCTCCGATGAGTGGAAGTCCAGCCACGCCCTCATCCCGCCGACTGGCATCCTGAATCTGTCGGAGCTTCCGCCGCCGGGCGAAGTCTTCTTCTCGGGTCCAGAGCAGCCATCCGATGCAGCCGCCTGGCTTGCCGGGCTCAAGGCATGGCGCAACGATCGGCGCACTCGCCTGCGCTACGACGGCTCGCAATTCGATCGCCCCGAGCTGGAATGGACGCAGCACGTGTTCTCTCAAGTGCAGTTGCCCATTTGGGATCGCAGCTTCTACGATCCCGAGAAGGGCGAGTACACGGTCGATCGTTTTCTCACCGAGACCGAAAGCCGGATCGGACCTATCGACGCCGTACTCATCTGGCATGTCTATCCCAACCTCGGCGTCGATGACCGCAATCAATTCGATCTCCTGCGCGACCTGCCCGGCGGCATCCCGGCGCTTCGCCGGATGATTCAACAATTTCACGACCGCGGGGTTCGGGTATTTTTCCCCACTCTTGCCTGGGACACGGGCACGCGCCCGGAAGGCGATCCTGACTGGGTTGCGATCTCCAAACTGCTCGCCGACATCGGCGCCGACGGGGTTAACTTCGACACGCTCGAAAGCGTCCCGGTACAATTCCGCACGGCTTCTGACGCCACCGGTCACCCACTCGCGCTCGAACCGCAATTCCAGCCGCGCGACGGGTCACTCGCCTGGACCAACCTCTCCTGGAATGACTGGGTCACCTGGGAAGGAACGGCCTATCCTTTTGTCCCCATGGTCAGCAAAACAAAATGGCTGGAGCCGCGGCACACCGTCAATCTCACCGATCGCTTCACTCGCGACAAGACCGACAGCTTGCAGCACGCCTTCTTCAACGGCCAGGGTTACGCCGACCTGGAAAATCTCTGGGGTTTCTGGTACGGCCTCAATCCCAACGACGCCGAAGCCATCCTCCGCTTCACTCGCATTGAGCGCGCTTTGGCCGACGATCTTCGCAGCTCAGATTGGGAGCCGCATACTCCGGTTCTGCACCCGGGCGTTTTCGCCAGTAAGTTTCCGACGAAAGCGAGCACGCTCTGGACCATCGTCAATCGCAACGAATACGACGTCGCCGGAGAGCAACTTCGCGTGCCTCAACAACCGGGTATGCATTACTACGACTTGTGGCACGGCACCGAACTCGCCCCCACGGTGCAAGACGACCAAGCAACAGTCAGCTTTGTGATCGACGGCCGGGGTTTCGGTGCGGTTCTCGCCGCCCAACAGAGTCCACCCACGGGGTGGCTCCGAGATCTTCTTGCCTACATGGCCGAGCGCTCCGGTCGCCCCTTGTCGGGTTACTCGCGCGAGTGGAAATCCGTGCCGCAAACCATGGTTGAAATTGCCCCGACCAAGCTGGCCTCGACCGCTCCCCCCGGCATGATCCCCATTCCGCAAGGGCAATACGACTTTGAGGTGCGCGGCATCGAAATCGAGGGCGGTAACGACCCCGGCGTCGATGTGCAGTACTCTTGGGAGGATTCGCCTCGCCGCTTTCATCGCCATCGCATCGACATCCACAGTTTCTACATCGACCGTACTCCGGTGACCAACGCTGAGTTCAAGAAGTTCCTCGAGGCAACCAACTATCGGCCTAAGGATAAGGACGGGCACAATTTTCTGCGCGATTGGACCAATGGAAGCTACCCCGAGGGCTGGGAAAACAAGCCTGTGACTTGGGTTTCGATCGAGGATGCCCGCGCCTTTGCCAGTTGGTCCGGGAAGCGCCTGCCCCATGAATGGGAGTGGCAGTACGCCGCGCAATCATCCGACGCTCGTTTGTATCCCTGGGGGAACGATTGGAACCAGCAAGCGCTGCCCGGCCCGGATCGCGGCCCCATGCGACGCCCACCTGCGGGTGTGACCGACTTTCCGCAAAGCGCGAGCCCTTTCGGCGTTCTCGATCTCGTAGGCAATATCTCGCAATGGACAGACGAATACCGCGACCCGCACACGCGCGCCGCTATCGTTCGCGGGGGCGCGTCCTATCAACCGCGGGGTTCGATCTGGTATTTCCCGCAAGCTTACCGGCTGGATGAACACCAGAAATATCTCTTGATGGCGCCCGGCCGCGACCGCGCCGGAACGATCGGCTTTCGCTGCGTCGTCGACGCCCCGTGAGCTTGGGTTTGGATCAGGGGCGTCCGCCTGCAATCCAGGAATGCGCCACGTCGCTGCAGCTGGCTTCAGCTCTTCACCGGCGAGCCGTCACTTCGACCGCAACGTATACACAAACTCCTGAATCTCACGCCGTTCGCGCTCAACCTCCTCCGCCGTTTTCTTCGAGGTCTCGTCGAAACGCCGGAGCTCTTCTTGAGCTTTTAACTTGTCCCCGGTGCGCGCGTAGGCTAGGGCCAGACGATAATGCGCCTCGGGCAGCTCGGGGCTGGAAGCGATCGCCTCTTCATACAGCGAAATCGCTTTCGGAAAATCCTTTTGGTCCGAATAAAGAATCCCCAACTGCAAGTAGCCCTCGCTCAGTTTCGGATCGAGCCTGACAGCCTTCTCCAGCAACGACTCCACCTTTGCCGCAGTCTCTTTGTCTTCCGTGCCCTTTCTGCGCTTCAGGCTGGTCGCGTAGTAATAATTGGCCAGGGCGTTTTCAGGCTGGAGCTTGGCGTACCGCCCCAGTTCCTGCTCCGGACACTGCGACTCCATCGTCTGTACGCTCTCCATCTTGCCCAGAAACAAGTATGGATTCGGGTCTTCGGGATTCAAGTCCGAGGCTTCGCAAAGACATTGAGTTGCCAGATCGTAGGAACCCTTGGCATACCAAGCCACGCCGAGTGCGACCAGCATTCGCCCCGACTCGGGGAACAGGCGATTGCCCTGGGTGAAGACTTCGATGGCCGGCTCCGGGGCGCGATGCATCAGCAGCTCGGATCCCCAATCGAACAGATTCGGCTCGCTCGGGTTCAGTTCCGCCGCGCGCTGATACTCTCGAACTGCCTGAAGAGGGTTCCCCAGTTGCTCCTCGACCTCGCCGAGCAAGTGATCGAGTCCGGCAGTTACGCTGGGAGAGGCGTCGGAACCGAGCCGAGCCGCCCTCTGCAGCCAGGAAAGCGCTTCGCCAGCCTTTCCTTCGTCAACCAGCCACTGTCCGAACCGGAGATTGGCCTCAAAGCTTTCGGGCTGGCGTTCTGCCGCTTGGCGCAGAGATTGTTCCGTTGCGCCGCCAGGCGGCGTTGCGGTCGGGGCAGGATTGGATCGGCTCGCAGCCGCACTGTTTACAGGCACGTCGCCCAGCAAAACCGCATCCTTCGTCAGAGCTTCCGAGGTTCGCAAAATCTTATCCGACCCGTGTCCGCCGGGAGTCATGGCCTCGGTCACGCCCGCCACAGTGAATCGCGGTTCATCGTAAAACTCCGGCATGCCTGTGCCCGGTGTTCCGCTCGAAGAGCCTTTCACTTCCCTGGCCTTCGAAAGCCCGAGGTTGAGATCAATCCTCTTTGCATCGCCCTTTCCAAGGGCAAACGGTCCCGCCGTTGCCTCCCCGTATCCGGCGGCCTCCGCGCGCAGCGTGTAATCCCCTTGTGGAAGCGCCGGGAAACGGTAGACTCCCTCTGCGTCCGTGACTGCGGCTAGAGGCTTCGCCGCATTCTTAGCCTGTAGAGAAACCATCGCCGCAGCAAGCGGATGGCCTCGCGCATCCCGTACAGCTCCTTGCAATGTGGCCAAGTCCGCGTTGTTCGGAGATTGTCCGAGAGCAAATGAGGCGGCAAGCCCCCATGCCAGGAAGTGGGCTAGCATGCGGGTTGCGATTCGAAGGCATCCCGATTGCTGAGCGGCTATGCAGGACCGGCCCATAATCTGTGCGAGAAAGCAAACGTGTGCGGCGCTCGAATCGCTATTCTAGCCGTCAGGATCACGCCCTGCAATCGCCAGCTGCATGGAGAAATGAGTCTGCGGCTCTCGCTCGTTCAGCCGACATCGAGTAAGCTTTAGCCTCTGGGGTGCGTGATGAAAGCTTTCCGGTTCGAGTTTTTGACAGCTGCCACGTTGCTGATGATGTGGCTGGCCTTCCCGAGTCCGCAGTTCTTGGGTCAGGAGATAGCAGGGGGGAACCCAAGACGAAAGATCATCATCGACCAAGACGGCGCCGGGCCCGCGGGTACCGACCAGCAAGCCATTCTCCTGCTGATCCAGTCGCCGCAAACCGAAGTCCTGGGCGTGACCGTGGTGACTGGAGATGCCTGGCTCAAAGAGGAGGTGGCACACACTTTGCGCGCGCTCGAACTCATCGGACGCACCGACATTGCCGTCGTGCCCGGCGCGGAATTGCCGCTGGTGAGGCGAAAAGAAGAGACGGAGCTGTGGGAGCAACGCTATGGCTACGTCGCCTGGCTGGGCGCCTGGACTCCAAAGTATTACCACCCGCCCGATCAGTGGGGGAATTTTCCCGAAGGGATGCCCACGACCAAGCCAAGGGATGAGGACGCCGCGCACTTTCTGGTGCGCATGGTTCGAAAATTTCCCCACGAGGTGACGATCTACGAAGGTGGTCCAATGACCAACCTGGCTCTGGCCATCTCGATTGACCCTGACTTTGCCAGCCTGGCGAAGGAACTGGTGTTCATGGGTGCCAGCCTGAATCCGCAGACCAACGATCCTGAGTTCATGAATGTGCCGCGCCACGAATTCAACCTCTGGTTCGATCCGGAAGCGGCTCACATTGTGCTGCGGGCGCCGTGGAAAAGGATGGTGTGCACGCCCGTGGATATTTCACTGAAGACGAGCATGACCCGTGAACTACTCGATCGGGTCAAGGCAGGTGATTCGCCCGCGGCGCGCTACATCGGCAAATACGGCCGCCTGTTTGGCGAATACAACTATTTGTGGGACGAGTTGGCGGCGGCGGCGTGGCTCGATCCGAGCCTGATCACGAAGAAAGAAACGCGCTACATGGATGTGGATCTGGATCGCGGCGCAGGCTACGGGAACACTCTGACCTGGACCGACCGCGACAAGCCCAAGCTCGAAGTGCAACCCGTCGAGGTGCAGGACGATCTCGACACCGCGAAGCTCTACAAGATGTTCGTGGATCTGCTGACCGCACCCACGCCGCACAGTCCTATTTAGCCGGGATGTTCGCAAGGTTCATGCCCATGTTCCCGCGGGGACAGGGTGAGTGCCGCGCGATACCCACAGATCACGGCCGACGCGGGTATCGCTTCAACTGGCAGGGTGCCCGTCCTCCATTGCCCCTATTTTCTTCCGCTCATTTCCCGAGCTGGCCGAGCATCTGCTGGGCTTGCGGGTGACCGGGATGTTGTTTGAGGAGTTCGAGGAGCACGGAGCGGGCTTGGTCGGGCATGTCTTCGAGAGCGTAGACCCGGGCGAGGTTCAGGTAAGACTGATCGAAGGCGGGGGCAAGGCGGATGCATTCTTCGAAACTTGCGACCGCTTCATCGCGGCGTTGCGTGCGCAGATAAAGCACGCCGAGGTTGTTGAGTGCCTCGGGATAAGCGGGACGAAATCTTAAGGCTCGTTGCAGATAGTCGTAAGCACGGCTGGTGTCGCTGAGTTGGGCGAAGACCATGCCCAGACTGTAGTTCGCCTCGGGATCGTCGGGGCTGTCTTTCAGGGCATGCTCAAGCACGGCGCGGGATTCATCCCATTGCTTCTGTAGCCGGTAAGCATTGCCGAGATTCTTGAGTGCGATCAGGTGATCGGGACTCAGCCGCAGAGCCTCCTGAAAATCCAGAACCGCTTCCAAGGTGCGGCCCTCGTTGGTGGCGAGAAGCCCCAGATTGTTCCAGGCGTTGGGCAGAGTTTCGGGATAACTGGAGGGGAGTCTGACCGCCCGTTCAAAGCTGGCGCGGGCTTCGGCAGTCTTCTGCTGCTTCAAGTAGATGCTGCCCAGGCCGTACAGAGCCTCGGCGCTGGAGGGGTCCTCGCGGAGAGCACGGCGGAATGAGGCTTCCGCTTGATCGAGATATCCGCGCTGAAAGAAAACCGAACCGTAGGACAGATGGTTGCGGAGAAATTCCGGGCTGTCGAGTACGCCGGGGAATGGCAGCGCTTTCGCCAGGCGGTCGGTGGAAGTTTGGGGCAGGTGCCGATAGTCTTCGTCGACGTGCCCGGAGTTTACGGGGCCCTGATAAATCTTGACGATGTCGCCCTTGGCGTCGATCAAAAGTGAGGTTGGAAGTGTGAGGTCGCGGTGCCGGTCAGACAGGTAGCGATAGACAATGTTGTAAACGCCGGCCACGTCATCGGATCCGGCAAGGATGGGAAATGAAAAATGCTGATCGCGGGCGCGGACGGTTCCGGCACCGGCATCGTCGAAGTTGACGGTGAGCAGTTGCAAGCCTTGCGATTCCCAGCCTGCGTAAAGGCGCTGGAAGACCTCCATGTCGTGCTGGCAGGCCGCTGACCCGGCGACCCAGAAATTGAGAAGCACGGGCTTGCCGCGAAGCGCGGCCAGGGTCCTGGTTTGTCCAGTCAAGTCAGGGAGAGAAAAGTCGGGCGCGGAGATAGGTGCCAGCAGCCAGGTTTCAAAGACGCTTGGAAGGGAATCGGATGGTTGCGCTCTCGGCACTTCCGCGCCGGAGTTCAGAGTCTGGGTCCGGAAGGATTCCACGCGAGACGGTTCGGAGCCTTCTTCCACCCAGATGCGACGATTGAGTGGGAGATCGTGGAGCTCCTGCAAGAAGCCGCTCGGCCAGCGGATCGACGCCTGCACCGCGCCTTTCGCGTCTCCAAGACCGAAGAAAATTTCTTTGGTGTGCTGAGAGAGAAAGCCTGATCCGGCTTGCAACATGCGGCTCTGGCGGCCAGCTTCGGTTTCCACGGTGACGGTTGCGCCGATGGCATCGGGATTGGACCTGGCGCCGCCGCGCAGCCGGAAAGCGATCGATGGCGGCAGATCCTTCATCACGTTCCTCAACAGTCGCAACTGCGGAGCGTTCCGGTTCTTCAGGAACACTTCGAGCCGACCGTCGTGATCGAAATCAGCCAGAGCGAACGCCCGGCCATCTTCGACAAAGTCCAAGCCGACGGTTCCGGAAACGTCGGAAAATGTTCCGTCACGCATGTTCAGGTAGAAAACATTGCGCTCGTACCCGCTCCAACTGCGGTCGGAGCGGATCAGTTCGTTGAGCGCGTCCCATCCCTGCTCGTAAGCGTGAGCGGGCTTGGCTTCCGCCGGAGAATTAGCCACGACCTGGCGCCAAAAAAAACTGATGAGATCGTCCGCTCGATTTTCGCGCTCGGCGTCGCCCGGGCGCGATGGACCGGAGACCATGCCATTGACGATATACAGATCGGGGAAGCCATCGTGGTCAAAGTCCCAGGCGTCGCAGGACCACGACCAGCGACCCATTTGCACCCCGGCCGAGGCGCTCGCGTCCTCGAAACTGCCGCCGCGGTTACGAAATAACGAATTGCCCATGGCGTGTTTCCGGTAGAGCGCGCGAACTTGGGGCGGCGCGTCTTGCTGGAAGATTTCCTGCATCGCCACGCGTTTGCCGGCGGCGGACCACATGTCGGCGACGTAGAGATCCTGAGCGCCGTCGTTGTCGTAATCGAACCAGCAGACTCCCATGCCTGCGCCCACGTCTTCGACGCCGGCCTCGGCGGCGATGTCGGTAAAGGTTCCGTCTCCGTTATTGCGGTAGAGGTTCTTGCGGCCAAAGTCGTTTACCACGTAAAGGTCGGGCCACCCGTCACGGTTGTAATCGCTCCAGCCACAGCAAAAACTGTAGCGCGTATTGTTCTGGCTGAGGCCGGATTCAGCGGTGACGTCGCCAAAGGTTCCGTCCCGATGGTTGCGCATCATGAAATTGGGCGGGCCGTTCTCTGCATCATAGTAAGGGGAGGGGTACTTGTACTGGTCGGTGCCCTGATAATAGATGTAGAGGCAGAAGTAGACGTCCAACCAGCCGTCACGGTCGTAATCGGCCACGGCAGCGCCGGTGAAGGTGCCTTGCGGCGGCGTGGCGAAGTGAAATGCCCCGGGTTTTTGGCGAAACCTGCCTCCGCCCTGGTTCAGAAACAAAACAGGGCCGCTGGTGCAGACGACGATCAAATCCTGCCCCCCATCGTTATCGAAGTCGGCGAAGAGCGCGCAGGACGTATTCTCGAGAAGACCCAAGCCGGATGCCTCGGTTATATCCTCGAAGGTTCCGTCGCCTCGATTTCGATAAAGGCGGTTGGGCAGGCCGCCGGGCTGGCAAACGTAGAGATCATCGAAGCCGTCGTTGTCGATATCGCCGACGGAGACGCCGTTGTGTCCGTAGATGTCAATGCCGCAGACGCCGTCAAGAACGGTTCGCCAATAGTCGGCGCCTCGAAGCAGTTGGGATGAGTAGGAGGGATTGCCGCCGATTGCCTGCGCGGTGATGTCGGCGAACAGGGGGCTCAAGGCCCGGCTCTGGGTCTCGTCAAGCGCCTGCCATCTGCGGAGACGAAATTCGCCAGAGGAGATCGCTTCCCATTCGAGATCCCAGTAGCCCGCGCGCTGTACGCGGTAACAATCGCTGCCCGATCCCACCAAGTCGTAGCGCACGGCCGTGCGCAGAAGGGCGGGGGCGGCG
>Ga0302326_10029393_pt1 | contig 11032 bp, 8 predicted proteins | sample Palsa_T0_3_FD_202264 | JGI IMG/M metagenome (GOLD analysis project Ga0302326, IMG submission 202264) | Peat permafrost microbial communities from Stordalen Mire near Abisko, Sweden - Palsa_T0_3 | ecosystem: Environmental > Terrestrial > Soil > Palsa > Peat permafrost | place: Sweden: Abisko...
TATTTCGCCTTAAAGCTATTCGCAGCGTGGGCACTTCCGGTGCTTATCATAGCGTACTATGGGGAAAGTGCACTTAGCGTTGCGATGTCGTGTGTGCGCTGGGTATTCTTTTCCCAGATGCTGGCCATTTTGCTTTTCGGAATAATCAAACCGGACTTGGCTGGCATTGACATCCCTGGAGTTGGCTACAGGTTGACCGGCGGAACCCTCGAGGATTACGGCCTGAGTGGCGCAATTAGTTTGATCTTCGTTCTGGGCTCCCTTTGTTCCCCATTAAGTAAGGGCAGGCGATCTCTACTAGTAGTGATGCTTTTACCCTGTCTGATTTACTTGTACGCTTCACGATCTAGGTCGGTTCTAGCGGCGGCAGTGATTGTAGTTGCAATCACCTTGTTGATCTCCCTTGGACGGAAGTTCATGGCAGTCGCGGGGGTGTTGGTGGTAGTCGGCGCAGTCTTGGTCGTTGCTGCGCTTATCGCATTCTCCCCCGACAAACTCATGCAAGCTACGACGGAATATGTAACGCGAGGCCAGAGTGAGAAGGAATTGCTAACAGGGAGTGGCAGGACAAAAGCATTCTCGTTCCTTGTTGATGTTTGGAAAGAAGATCCCTATCTCGGGGACGGTTATGGGGCAGGCACGCGTGCCGCACTCCAGGCGTTCGAGGCGAAAACCCATTTAAACATCGGCTCGGGACACGACGTGCTCTCTCGCACATTGGTGGATCTGGGTATAGTAGGTGCTATCCTAATAGCCGTTCTCTATATCTCCTCTATTATTCTGGTGCGTCGCGCCGTTTTGATGCGGAAGCTGAAACTGTCGGCCGAACTACGGCTCAACCTCGCAGTCGCGGCTGCTCTCGTCGTGATGGCTCTGATGAAAGGTGATGCCTCGGCGGGGGTTAGCGATCCCGAACCGTTTTTCTCGATTGCGCTGGCGGTGTTAACGTTGTCAACGTTCCGAAATCGCCGTATTTTCTCTGGCGGGGCCCGTTTCCGCCCGCGGAAAACCAGCGGTGAAAGCGCTCACGTGTTGCCTACTCCACCGCAACTGGTCGGGAGTTCTGTCGATTGGGCATAACATTGATAGCCGACACAGGTCGGGGAGGCCACAGGCACATGCATGTAAGGGTCCTCTTCGAGTTTGTCACCAAGCATCGGCCTGACATTGTTAAGAAGCTATACTTTTATATTCCGGCGGACACCGCGAACGCCGTAAAGGCCGGTCTCACCGAAGATGCTGCCAGGCTGTTTGGCTCTCGCATTATTGACGCTCCGCCGGAGACCGGATGGCGCAGCCTGAAGGGTGTGTTGAGCGCCGTTCGCTCGGTAAAAGCCAACCACCTTCTTTTGCTTGAAATCGACTCGTTTATCTATTCAATTGCGTTTCGAGGATTTCCTGTTTCTGTATCGGGAGTGTGGTTTCGTGCGAGCTATCACTATGGCGCTGCCATTATGTACGAGGGTTGGCGGCAACAGGCGACCGGGCTTTTAAAAAGACTGACGGCGAGAATCCTCTGTTCGCGCCACTCTGTATCTCAGCTTTTCGCCTTCGATCCGTGGGCAGTCGAATACGCCGCCACGCGGTTTAAGACTGGCAAGGTGAAATACATCCCCGACCCCTACGCCTTCGCGGCGATTTCGCGCGGTCGCAGCGATCCGACCAATAACAATCGGATGGTATTTGTGATTGTCGGAGTAATTGGGAGGCGAAAGGGAATTCTCTCGGTGCTGGGAGCCTTACACCTGATTTCCCCGCGTGACCAGCGTAGAATCGAGTTGCGCATAATCGGTCGCGTGGTGGAAACACAGCGCGGCATAATTTCGAGCGCCCTCGATCGTGCCCGTCGTGAGACGTTGGTCACGATCGAACAGGTTGACAAGTTTGTGTCCGACGAGGCGATCGATGCGGCAATCATCGATTCGGACGTGCTTCTGTTGCCTTACCAGCGTTTCGCCGGCAGCAGCGGAGTGTTGATTCGAGCAGCGTTATACGGAAAGCCGGTACTCGCAACTAAGTATGGGCTAATTGGCGCCTTGGTGAACCGGCACAAACTCGGCCTTACGTTGGACCCCTACGACGAAAAGTCAATTGCCGAGGCGCTTTCCGAAGTCCTCGCCAGCGGTGGTTTGGCGCTCGACAAAGAATCCGCGAGCCACTTTGCTGCCGCACACGTGCCGGATCGTTACGCGGAGACGCTTTGCGGGCTGATAACCTGATTTACGGAGGCGGCCCGGCAGGGGACGGCTCGAATTAAGTGATGATTGCAGGCGAGAGCGGAATTACGAATTTTGGACGTGGGCATATCCGATTAAGCTCTGTTCTGACTACCTTTCTGCTTCTTGGCTCAATTTCCCCGGCGTGGGGCACCACCTACTTCGTGGCGGGAGAACGCGCTGATGCGAGCGATCAAGGCCCGGGTACCACGGCCGCTCCATTCAGAACAATTACTCACGCCGTGTCGGGAGCCAAAGCCGGAGATGTGATCGAGGTGCAGGCTGGAACTTATCGGGGCGAAAGAATCGTGTTCAGATCCAGCGGGACAAAAGCCGCACCGGTCATCCTGCGGGCGGCGAAAGGATCCATGGTCGAGATTAAAGGCTCGGTCACCGCTAATTCCGGATGGCAAATGAGCAACGGAAGGATTTTCAAGCGTCCCCTGAATAACCTGACGCCGTATTTCTCCTCCGCTGCTCATCTCACTAAGGGCCAGGGTCTTTCGCGGAATCAGGTGTTTGTAGACGGCGCATACATTCGGCAAGTTACTCTAACGGAAAATCCAGAGCCAGGAACGTTTTCCATTGATGATAGCCACACAATGATTTACCTTTGGCTGCCCGACGGGGGCGACCCGAATTCCGGCGCTCACAACATAGAGGTAACAAACACTGAAGGACCGTTGCTAACGACCTCTGGTCACAGCTTTATTAATATTGAGGGCCTTCATTTTGAGCATGGCGCAAACCAGCCGCAGGGAGCAGCCCTGCTTCAGATCGCCCGCGGAGAGGGCTCTCGGGTCGACCATTGCTCGGTGCAGTTCGCGGCGGGAGCCGGCATCTCAATAACCGATGGGTCGGGTGAAGTTATCACCGACTCCACATTTAATCACAACGGGCAGCAAGGCATCGTAGCTGGACGGATTACTAACGCGCAGTTTTCAGGCAATGAGACCTCGTACAACAATATCTTTCCCGACAAGGTGTTCGATCGGTTTTGGGAGGCCGGTGGCAACAAATTCTCCATGACCCGTTCGAGCGTAGTTGCCAGACACATCGCGCATGATAATTTTGGTCCTGGCATTTGGTTCGATATTGATAACGAAAATGCCCTCATCACGCAATCCGCAAGCTACAGGAATACGATAGGTATCGTATACGAGATCTCGTGGAACGGGACTATTACTAACAATCTGGCATATCAAAATAACCTAGGAATATATCTCTTTAGCTCGGCCGGATGCAAGTTGTACAACAATACGACAGTTGACAATCGGGAAGCGGGTATTGCAATTAGGGGTGCCGAACGCGACGACGGCGCGGGGCATTCAATTCTTCCTTATTCTAACGATGTGCGAGACAATATCATTTCCACAGCTGAAGCGGAAGGACCGAGCGCTCATGGTATTGAATTGGCATTATCTCCAATGCCTGCACTAAAGGGAAGGTCATTGATCTCATTGGTGCCGAACAAATCTGACCATAATCTATTCTACGGAGCCACCTCAAAGGCGTTCTTTGGCGATGGACCGCGTGACCACTCCGCAAACTTAGCGGAATGGCAGAAGGACACTCAACTTGACCTTCATTCTAAGTGGGGGGATCCGAAGTTTATCCACGGATTGGAGAATGGCAAGGTCCCGGATTTTCGGACGCAGCCGGACAGCCCCGCGCGCAAAGCAGGGGTTAGAATGCCGGAGGCTCCCAACGACTTCCGCGACGTGCCAAGGCAAACCGAGTCCTGCGATATCGGCGCCTACGAAGAAAGCTGAATCAGGAATCTCGACCATATCGTGAAGGCCCTGACAGGCCAGGTCTAAAATCATTTCCTGTTTAGAACGGTTTCGGCTTAACATCAGCCATGCGATGGGATTGCGATCTTCCAATCCGAGTGAGCGTTGTTGATTGCTCCCGGGTCGGGCACCACATCGACGGCGATGTAAGTCAACGTGAAACTCCTCGGGCGTCAAAACCGATGGTTAGTGATGGGCTGCTAACGACTAGCAACAGGATGTATGTTTCGCCGAGTAGACTTGCTCACAGCCAACGCTATTACACGCGGAGCCAGAATGTGTGACGGCCGCGCGGCGGGTAAGATCGCTCCCGACCTCTTTTAGTGAATCCCTATGACCGAATTAAAATCAAATCTGGAATGGAGACAGTGGGGACGAGAAGATCCGCTGTGGGGGGTCGCCTCGTGGACGAACAAACGGAAGGATGGAGCTTCACCTTGGACCGAACAAGAGTTCTTCGCTGTCGGAGAGTCTGACTGGAAAGACTTTTGGGGCCATTGGCGACAGTATGGAGTTAACACGCAGAGCTGCCTAGAAATCGGATGTGGTGTCGGACGTATTACTAGACAACTCGCAAGGTGTTTTGACCGCGTCTATGCGGTTGATGTTTCCGAAGAGATGATCAATCACGCTCGAAAAGCGGTAGAGAGCGGAAGCGTCGAGTTCTCGGTTATCGACGGCTTACATCTGCCGCAAAGCGACTGCAGTGTGAAAGCCGTCTTCTCGACCCATGTTCTCCAGCACCTAGACACCGTGGGTGTTGGGCTCTCCTACTTCCGTGAGTTCTATCGCGTGCTTGAAGTGGGCGGAACGATAATGATACATTTGCCTCTTTATCAGTTTCCTAATGAGGGGGGTACGCTTGGAGTTCTGATGCGATCTCTTTACGCACTATTTCGGAGGATTGATAACATCCGATCGGCAAGAAAGAGGCATTTGGGCGTGAAGATCATGAGAGGTACGCCATATCCAATCCGATCTCTCACCCTCTTCCTATCTGATCTCGGCTTCAAGAATGTCGAATTTCGCATCTTTCCGCTCAAGAGTAATGGCGATCCTCATCCATTTATTTTTGCCACCAAGTAAGTCAACAACAAGTTTCATTTCCATATGAACTCGCCGGTCGGCCGCGAGCAAACGTCCAAACAGGAAGATTCGCCGTACCTATGGACAGTTGGTCGAAACCTTCAATCCATGGCTGGTCCACACGCCTGAGACGCTTAGTTCACCAAAAAGATACCAAGCAAATGCCTTGAGCGCTTTCAGCGCACGCGAGCGGACCGATGAGCAAGCCTTTATGCCGCTGGTCGTCTAAATCGAGCGCCAGAGAATGAGAATTCTTACAGTCCATAACAAATATAAGTTTCGCGGCGGCGAGGACGAGTGCCGAGAAGCCGAAGATACGCTGCTGGCAGGGAATGGCCATCAAGTAGATGAGATTATCTTCGATAATACGCTGATTCAGGGACGAACCGCCAAACGTATCGGCATCGAAGCGTCTTGGTGTCAAGCCTCCTACAGCCAAGTTCGCAAGAAGATTGTTGAATGGGAGCCGGACATTGTTCAGATCCATAATTTCTTTCCGCTCGCTTCCCCGTCGGTGCATCATGCGGCAAAAAGCCTTGGGATACCAGTAATCCAGACGCTCCACAACTACCGGTTGCTCTGTCCCGGCGCAACGTTCTATCGGAATGGCACCGTATGCGAGGATTGCACGCAACATATATTGCCATGGCCCGGAGTTCTACATGGGTGCTATCGCGAAAGTGCGCTACAGACAGCCGCCGTAGCGGCCATGATCGTTGTTAATCGTCTGCTCGGGACATGGAAGCGAGCCGTCACGACATTCATTGCGGTCTCCGAGTTTGAAAGGCAGAAATTCATCGAAAACGGATTCCCGGCATCGCGAATCGTGGCAAAGCCGAACTTTGTCCTTGATCCCGGGGCGCCAGGCGCGGGTGGCGGCGACTTTCTGTTTGTCGGCCGACTCTCCGTCGAAAAGGGTATCCGAGCGATGTTGCGGGCCATGGAGCTGGTCGATCCTGCAGTCCGATTGAAGATCGTCGGGGACGGCCCGCTTGCCCCGGAAGTTATAGCCGCCGCGGAGCGCAACAGGCGAATTCAGTACATGGGAAGAGTGCCGCACCAGGAAGTGCTCGATCTCATGGGCGCGTCCCGATGTGTTCTATTTCCGTCTGAGTGGTACGAAACCTTCGGGAGGGTGGCGGCAGAATCCTTCGCCCGAGGTACTCCGGTGATTGCTTCTCGAATCGGCGCCGTTGCGGAGATCGTGGACGAAGGCCGAACTGGGTTCTACTTCCGGCCTGGGGACCCCCAAGATCTTGCCCGCGCAATCGATCACGCGTTCGTGAGTGAAGACGAGCTCTCGGACATGCGAAGGGAGGCACGCCGTGAATACGAGGAAAAGTACACTGCGGAACGGAATTACCGGATGCTCATGGACATCTATGAAAACGCGCTTGCCGGTCGACACACTGTCTTAGCGCCTTTGCCGAAGACTCCAGCAAGTTGCGATTAGGACCGAAGCAGATATGCACCAACGAACCCCTCCCCCGGATTTCGTTATTGTAGGCGCCCCGAAGTGTGGCACCACCGCCGTCCATCGCACTTTACAGAGCCATCCCGAGATATTCCTGCCGAGCATAAAAGAGCCGCATTACTTCCACGCGGAGTGGGGAGCGCGACGTGGCGTCGACACCATCGAGGCGTACGATTACCTTTTCGAACCTGCCGGCCAGGGGCAAATCCGGGGCGAAGCGTCGGTAATGTACCTTAGCTCGGCGACTGCAATAGAAGCAATCGTTGAACGCCGACCGGACGTCAAACTCATTGCGCATGTACGGAATCCCGTCGATCTATTTGTTTCGTGGCATAACCAGTGTCTTAAGGACTTGGATGAAGATATCTCAGATCCGGAGCTGGCGTGGGGTTTGCAGGAGCAGCGTTCTCAGGGACGTGCTCTGCCCCGCGACTGTCACGAGCCGACATCTCTTCAATATCGAAGCATCTGCTTGCTTGGGAACCAGATAAAACGGCTGTTCGATCTAGTACCTCCCTCACAGCGATTCGTGCTGGTTTTCGATGACCTCCGGGACCGCCCTGCGGATGTGTACAAGCAGTTATTGGATTTTCTCAATGTAAGCGACGATGGTCGTCGAGGGTTCATCCGTGAGAACGATTTCTCGCGACCCAAGAGTCGTGTAATCGCTTTACTCGCTCGAAGTATCCAAGTAAATCCAATACTCAAGAAGATCCGCGTTCGAATCAAGCCAATCCTCAATCGAAACGGAATCCACATCATTGAACGGACACTTCAGCGCAACTTGGTTCCGGCTCCGCGACCGCAACTAGCGAGTGCGTTTCGGCAGAAGCTCTGTGAGGAGTTTAGAGCAGATGTCAGCCTTTTGAGCACTCTCCTTAAGCGGGACTTACGGTATTGGCTTGGCGACCCCGCATCTCAGGAATTTCTGGTTCAGGGCGGTCAGAGCACCACACGGTGATCGGTGTCTTTCAAAACGCAATCGATATCAGACGTCTAGTGGGGAGGGGTATCCGCCGGAATGCTCTGTCATTTACTACCGGGTTCCAACCAGCAAAGTGCGATACTTCTCGATAACACGACTATTTTCCCAACACATTGCGTTCGGTCTGCGGATTTCAATCAATACTACGGCCTTATCGAACGATTGAGGAAGCTTCTCGGGTTCGGTGGGCGGCGATGCCGATATAACCTAAACAGAAAACTTCGTTCCAGGGGCATCTTCAGCAAGACGTTGCATGCGGCTCGGCCGCAAGGACTGAGTTGCCGGGCACGGCCCGTTTCATACTGACTCGTTATGTTATTCTTCGCGTTCGCGCGGCAAACTCTATCTTCCGATAGACCTGGACGGCGCAGAGCTTTAGCCGAACACTTCATTAAAGTCCAAGTCCACTCTCCCCTCAATATTCCTGAATGGCTTGATATTAAAGAGATTTACTGGAGTGCCAGGACGGAGGGATTTACTAGCTGGGGCTGGCATAGACGATCCTATGGACCACACGTACGACGAAGTTAATGGTTGATGGGATCGGGGGAGTAGAGATGAACACATGGAAACTATTTTGAGCGCTCCGAAGAATTGCTTGTCCGAAAGGTGATACACACAAAGCCAGATGACTGTACTACCCCAAACGCCAGCCAGGCGCGACGAGAAGCAAAAGTTGGAGTACCTGGGGTGCTCCGCAAATCTCCAGAGCAAATGCTTGACAAAGATGGAGTACGTGAACTAGTGATAGACGCCCATGTCCTCGGGATGAAGGTGAATCCCACAACGTACCTTGGTGCCACGGGACTCATTCGCGAGTGGGCTCTGCAGCGCACCGCCAAGTACGTCTGCATCGCGTCCGTTAACAATGTCATGGAAGCTTACGATTCACCGGAATTTCAGCGTGTTATGAACCAAGCTGACCTCGTGACGCCCGATGGTATGCCGGTCGTGTGGGGCCTGCGCTTGCTTGGCCACAAGAATGCCAGCCGGGTCTATGGCCCCGATCTCACTCCAATGCTGCTTGAGATGGCCGCCGAAGTTGGACTGCCTGTAGGTTTCTACGGCGGGGCGCCAGAAGTCTTGAAGCGCCTCTTGGAAGTCGTCACGGAGCGGTTCCCAAAGTTGGAAGTCGCGTACTCATTCTCGCCTCCGTTCCGTCCATTGACAGCGCAAGAAGATGAGCAGGTAGTTGTTGCGGTCAACACCTCGGGTGTCCGCATTCTCTTCATTGGATTGAACACACCTAAACAGGATTACTGGATGGCCACCCACAAGGATCGATTGCAAGCGGTGATGGTAGGTGTCGGTGCTGCTTTTGACTTCCTTGCCGGAACCAAGCCTCAGGCCCCGCGCTGGATGATGCCCTTAGGGCTGGAATGGCTCTTCAGGCTCTTGACCGAGCCCCAGCGTCTGTGGAAGCGATACTTGAAACACAATCCGCGATACGTTTTGTTTCTAATGCTCCAGTTGCTCAAAGGGAGCAGCAGACGCGCGCCTTCCGGCGATCTGTCGTGAGGTTGATCGCTTTCGAGAGACACATCGATTCACGCAGTGGAAAATAATTCCTTCGACAATTAGTTTCACTGGAAATACTGTTGCCGACGGAAGCTCTATTAGTTAGCTGATTTCCAGGGTTTTTGTTTCGATATGGCCGCTGCCGCTCAGCCAATACGCGCACCGTTAGAAAAGTGGTCTCGAGTTTATCACCGTCCATTGACCATGGGTGCTGTCCTCGTGATCGCCGACCTGTGTGCACTATCGCTGGCTGTTTCTGTCGGCTTCCGCGCTTGGGCCTTAGTCAACCCGGCAATTCATCCCTTGAAGAACGCCATGCTACTCGCGCCCGCGTCCGCTATTGTAGCTTTAGCCTTTTCGGGTTTGTATCCTGGCGTTGGACTGACTGCCGTCCAGCACATCCGCCGCTGTTGGCGCTCCATAACACTGGTTTATCTGCTCCTGACTGCCGCTATGTTCGTAACCCGGAGTTTGGTAGCGGGCTCTCGGGGGGCATTTCTGTTTTCTTGGGCATTGTCTCTAGTCCTGGTACCGTTGAGCCGCTGGTCTTGTAACCATTTTCTCGCCGGACGCTCCTGGTGGGGTGTGCCGGTCATAATCGTTGGCGCGGGTAGTACGGGATGCGCTGTCATTCGAAACCTTAATGCCAACAAAATCCTAGGCTATTGTCCCGTCGCTTGCCTGGACGATGATTTTCGTAAACATGGCGTTTGTGAAGGTGTCCCGGTCGTGGGCACCCTGAGCAGCGCAGAATTCGCTGCCAGAATCTTCGGTGCACAATATGCGATGATCGCCATCCCTGAAATGCCGCGGGAGCGGCTCATCGAATATTTGCGGACTTGGTCACGCATTTTCCCTAATATCTTGGTTGTTCCCAATCTCGCGGGAATCGCCAGCTTATGGACGGAGCCGCGTGATCTCGGGGGCGTCTTGGGCCTCGAAATCCGCCACAATCTATTGAATCCTCTGAATCAGCACATCAAACGTGTCCTCGACATCACTGTCTCCGCCGTGGGGTTGATTGCCGTTGCTCCGCTCATAGCTTTATGCGCTCTTTGGATCAAGAAAGTCAGTCCCACAAGTCCCTTTTACCGTCAGGAGCGTGAAGGAAAGGACGGCCGTACCCTAAAGGTGCTTAAATTGCGCACGATGTATCCCAAGGCGGACCTGATGTTGGAAGACCACTTGGCTGCCAACCCGCTTGCTCGCGAAGAGTGGAACCGTTTCTGCAAGCTCAAGAAAGATCCCAGGATACTCCCTGGGATTGGCCACTTCCTTCGCAAAACCAGCCTAGATGAGATTCCTCAACTCTGGAACGTGCTCAAAGGGGAAATGAGCTTAGTTGGCCCCCGCCCTTTCCCCGCTTACCACAACCGACGCTTCGATCCGGACGTGCGCAGTCTCCGGGTTCAGGTGACTCCTGGGCTAACTGGACTTTGGCAGGTCTCGGCCCGAAGCAATGGCGATCTCGAAGTGCAAGCCGCTCTGGATGCATATTACATCCGCAACTGGTCTCTTTGGCTCGATTTATATATATTGATCCGTACGGTTAGAACCGTATTGGCTCAGGAAGGATCGTATTGAAAATGAAACGTATACTTGTGAACGGCGCTGGAGGTTTTATCGGCGGCCATCTTGTGAAAAGGCTGAAAGCGGAGGGCTTCTGGGTGCGTGCCGTGGATCTCAAACGCCACGAATACGCCGTACCGCCAGCGGACGAGTTCATCGTCGGCGATCTTCGCGATCAAGACCTGGCAAGGGCCGTCGTTGAGGGCATCGACGAAGTCTACCAGCTTGCCGCAGATATGGGCGGAGCCGGATACATCTTTACCGGTGAGCACGATGCTTGCGTCATGCACAATTCCGCTACCATTAACTTGAATACGTTAGAATACGGAACGAAAGCTGGCGTCAAGAAATTCTTTTACTCGTCGTCAGCGTGCATCTATCCTGAACACAA
>Ga0302326_10029396_pt1 | contig 11032 bp, 9 predicted proteins | sample Palsa_T0_3_FD_202264 | JGI IMG/M metagenome (GOLD analysis project Ga0302326, IMG submission 202264) | Peat permafrost microbial communities from Stordalen Mire near Abisko, Sweden - Palsa_T0_3 | ecosystem: Environmental > Terrestrial > Soil > Palsa > Peat permafrost | place: Sweden: Abisko...
CGTTCGAAGCCGACCGCATCACCGGGCTGGTGCTCACCGACGCGGTCGTGCGACCGGAACTCAACGTCGTGCTCGAAGAACAGAACATGCGGGTCGCCAACAATCCGAGCAGCCGCCTGGCCGAACAAATGGATGCAGCGCTCTACCTCAACCATCCGTACGGCCGGCCGGTGATTGGCTGGCGGCCGGAGATCGAGAGCCTCGATCGCGACGATGCGCTGGCGTTCTACCGGCGCTTCTACACGCCGAACAACGCCATCGTGGTCGTCGCCGGCGACGTCGATCCGTCGGAGGTCAAAGCCGACGCCGAAGAGACTTACGGCAAGGTTGCGCCGCGCGCCGAAATTGCGCCGCGCCGGCGGCCGCAAGAGCCGCCGCAGGAGGCGCCGCGCACCGTGACGCTCGCCGACGCCAGAGTCGAGCAACCGAGCGTCAGCCGCTACTATCTCGTGCCCTCACGGACGACCGCCAAAACCGGCGAGAGTCAGGCGCTGGAAGTGCTGGCGCACGTGCTCGGCAGCGGCGTCAACAGCCGGCTCTACCGCGCGCTCGTCGTCGAGCAAAGCGTGGCGCTCAATGCCGGCGCCTACTATTCGGGCACGGCACTGGACTACGGCAAGTTCGGCGTCTACGGCTCGCCGAAACCGGGAAAATCTCTTCACGACGTCGAGGCGGCGATCGATACGGTGCTCGCCGACATCAGCGAACACGGCATCACCGCCGACGAACTCGATCTCGCCAAAAACCGGTTGATCGCGGACGCCGTGTATGCGCAGGACAACCAGGTGACGCTGGCGCGCTGGTACGGTGCGGCGTTGGCGACCGGCGAGACCGTCGACATGGTCCGCGACTGGCCTGAGGAAATCCGCGGTGTGACCGCCGCTGCGGTGCGCGACGCCGCCCGGACGTGGCTTAATCGCGGCGCGTCGGTCACCGGCTATCTGGTGAACAGCCTTCAATCCGAGGAGAAGCACTCGTGAGCACGTTTGCGCTGGCCTTGTCCCGTTGCCTGTTGCGCCGCGCCGCAGTAGCCATCGCGGCGCTGGCTCTCTTCGCCGCGCCGGCACTGGCCACGACCATCGAGCGCGTGGTGAGCGATGGCGGCATCGAAGCCTGGCTAGTCCACGAACCGGCGGTTCCGTTGATCGCCGTCGACTTCGCGTTCGTCGGCGGCGCCGTCCAGGATCCCCCCGGCAAGGCGGGCACCGCGAACCTGGTCGCGGCTCTGCTTGACGAGGGCGCCGGCGATATCGACTCCAAGACCTTTCACGCCCGCCTTGAACGCGAGGCCATCGAGCTCGGCTTTGCCGCCGACCGAGACACGCTACGCGGCACGCTGCGCACGCTGACCGAGAATCGCGACGAGGCGTTCGAAGACCTGCGCCTGGCGCTTGCCTCGCCGCGCTTCGATCCGGTTGACGTCGAGATCAACCGCGCGCAGATCGTGTCCGCGCTGCGGCGCGCCACGACCAGCCCGACCGAGATCGCAAATCTCCGCTGGTGGCAGGCCGCGTTCATCGATCATCCCTATGGGCGCCCGGTGGCAGGCACGCTGGAATCGGTGCCGACCATCACCATCGACGATCTCAAAGGCTACACGCACCGGGCGCTGGCGCGCGCCAATCTGAAAGTCGCGGTCGTCGGCGACATCGACGCCGAGACGGTGAAGAAGATGCTCGACCGCGTTTTCGGTGCGCTGCGCGCGCAGCCGGAATTGGCGCCGGTCGCGGCCGTGGCGCCGCAGGGTCTCGGGCGGCGCATTGTCGTCAAGCTCGACGTGCCGCAGGCCGTGGTGACGTTCGGCGGTCCCGGTATCGCCCGCAAAGATCCAGATTTCATGGCCGCTTATATCGTCAATCACATCCTCGGCGGCGGCGCGTTCTCGTCGCGCCTCTACCAGGAGGTGCGCGAGAAGCGCGGTCTTGCATATTCGGTCTCTGACAGCTTGATCTGGCTCGACCACACCGCGTTGTTCCTCGGCGGCACCGCCACGCGCGCCGACCGCACCGGGGAAACCCTGGATCTCATCGAAAAGGAAATCCACCGGCTGGCCGAGGATGGCCCGACCGCGGACGAGCTTGCCAAGGCCAAAGCCTATCTCAACAGCTCGTTCGCGCTCAATCTCGACACGTCGAGCAAGATCGCGGCACTCCTTGTGCAATTGCAGCTCGACGGTCTCGGCACCGATTACTTCACCCGGCGGCCGCAGATGATCGATGCCGTGACGCTTGACGACGCCAGGCGAGTGGCCAAGCGGCTCCTCGACGGCGGGCTCCTCGTCACTGTCGTCGGTCGGCCCGAAGGACTTGCTTCGACCACCGCGGATTAAGCGATTGACGCTATGCTCTTTCGGCCATGATTCGCGTCAACGCCCATATCAGCATCGACGAGCGCGAGATCGAAGAAAACTTCGTGCGCGCTTCGGGGCCGGGCGGGCAAAACGTCAACAAGCTTTCGACCGCGGTCCAGCTTCGCTTCGACGTGCGCGGATCGCCCTCCTTGCCGGCCGCGGTGCGCGACCGGCTCGAGCGGCTCGCCGGCTCCCGGCTCACCCGCGACGGGGTGCTGGTCATTATCGCGCAACGCCACCGCACCCAGGGGCGCAACCGGCAGGATGCGCTTGACCGCCTCGTTGAGCTGATCCGCAGTGCCGCCATCGCGCCGCGGCCGCGGCGCCCGACCAGGCCGAGCAAGGCGTCGCGCGAGCGCCGCGTCGACTCCAAGAAGCGCCGCGCTAGCCTCAAGCGGTTGCGCCGCTCCGGGCCGTCGCTCGATTGACGTTATCCTTTGACCCGCCACGGAGAGGTTGCAAGCGAAGCGAGCAGGGGCAGCAGTCCAGATTCAATGAAACATCCGGGCGATTCTGCAACCTGTGAATTAATTTTACGACGCCAGGAAATAAATTATGTCGCGCAGCGATCAAATCTCCGTATCGCATTAGCAATGCTTGCACGCTGGGCGCGGCGCTACTAGCTGCCTGCGGGGTCGATGCCTACATGGCAATTTGCTGACGAAAGGCAGAGCTCAGCGTTTCTACGGACAATCAGGCCAAACTTAGGCGAGCGTCGCGGTTAACCGGGAAACGATGTCTCGTCCCGGCTCAACGCGCCGACATTCAGGAGATCGAAATGAATCAGGTACCCGCAACCCACCTCATCGCCAAAGGTGCAACGCGCGTCCTACCTTTTGAGCGCGTCGCGCTGGTGCTGCAGGGCGGCGGTGCGTTGGGCGCATATCAAGCCGGCGTTTACCAGGCGATCCATGAAGCGAATATCGAGGTGCATTGGATTTGCGGCACGTCGATCGGCGGCATCAATGGCGCGCTGATCGCCGGCAACCCTCCCGAACGCCGCGTCGAGCGGTTGCGGGAATTCTGGGAGACCGTCACCAAGCCGCCGATCAGAATTCCGAATGTCCCCTGGTTTACGAATCTGCCGTGGAATGGGAACGGGCAGGCCCGTTACTGGACCAACAAGATGAGCGCGTTTGCCACGATGATTCGCGGGGCGTCGGGCTTTTTTTCGCCCCGACCGTTTCCGCCGGTGAACTCAACGGCAGAGAGGCCCGATCTCGTCAGCTATTACGACACCACCCCGTTGAAGGAGACGCTGGCGCGCCTAGTGGATTTCGATTTGATCAATGCGCAGCCGATGCGGTTCACGGCGCTCGCCACCAATATCCGCACCGGCGCGCCGACGTATTTCGACAATCGCGAGCAAAAAATCGCTGCGGCGCATATCCTGGCCAGCGCCTCGCTGCCGCCGAGTTTCCCGCCGACCGAGATCGACGGCGAATATTACTGGGACGGTGGTGTGGTCTCGAACTCGCCCATGCAATTCGTCGTCGATAACCGCGGACGCCACACCGCGCTCGTTTTCCAGGTCGACCTTTGGGATGCGAACGGCGACGTGCCGCTTGACATTCCATCCGCCAATCTGCGGGCCATCGAGATCCATAGCGCCAGCCGCATCAATGTTTCGCTCGAGCAATATCAGAAAATGCAAAGATTCCGGCACGCTCTGCGCAGGTTTCTGGACCAGCTTCCGGAGCAATGCCAGGACGACCCCGAAGTCCAATTTCTCTCCGAACAGGCTCGCGGGAAGGTCGCGACCATCGTGCAATTGAAGCACCAGGCGCAGAAATACGAGACCGCGGGCAAGATGTTCGAATTTTCCCGCCTGGCGATGGAAGAGCATTGGCAGGCGGGCTACGACGATACCAAGGTTGCGCTCGGCGAGCCGGCGGTTTTCGAACTCCCAGACGTGAGGGAAGCGGCGCGCATCTTCGATGTGCATCACGGCTGGATGAAGTAGTCCGGTCATGTAGCCCGGGTTGAGCCAAACGGGTCCGGCCCGAAGTGGCCGGCCCGATGACAGGCTCAGCGAACCCCGGGAACAACCGTACGGCTCGCACACTGCTCCCGGATTTCGCCGACGCTCAATCCGGGCTACGTTTCCGCCCAGCGAGTCGCCGATGCCCGTCCGCCAGCTTTCCGAAACAACGGTCAACCGCATCGCCGCCGGCGAAGTGGTCGAGCGTCCGGCCAGCGTGGTGAAGGAGCTGGTCGAGAACGCGCTCGATGCCGGTGCCAGACGCATCGACGTGCTCACCGATGGCGGCGGCCAGCAGCTCATTCGCGTCACCGACGACGGCGAGGGCATGACGCACGCAGACCTTGCACTGGCGGTGGAACGCCACGCCACGTCGAAAATTGCCGATGACGATCTCGACGCCATCTCGACGCTCGGCTTTCGCGGCGAGGCTTTACCGTCCATCGGGGCGGTGGCGCGGCTCTCGATGGCGACGCGGCATCGAAGCGAGCCGCACGCCTGGGCAATCGAGGTCGATGCCGGCGTCAAGTCGGCGCTCAAGCCGGCGGCGCTGGGACAGGGCACGCGCGTCGAGGTGCGCGATCTCTTCTACGCCACGCCGGCGCGACTGAAATTCCTCAAGCTTGACCGCACCGAGGCGGAAGCGGTGCGGGAGGTGGTGCGCCGCCTCGCCATGAGCCGGCCGGACGTCGCATTTACGCTGGCGGGGGAGGAGCGCGCGCCTGTCACCTTTGCCGCGACTTTGCCCGGCGCGACCGGCCGTCTCGCCCGGCTCGGCGATGTGCTCGGCGCCGATTTCCGCGCCAATGCCGTCGATATCGCGGCGGACCGCGAAGGTGTCGCGGTCGAAGGCTTTGCGGCGCTGCCGACGCTCACGCGCGCCAATGCGCTCGGCCAATATCTTTTCGTTAACGGCCGCCCGGTGCGCGACAAACTTCTCGTCGGCGCGGTGCGCGCGGCTTATGCCGATTATCTGCCGCGCGACCGCCACCCGCTGGTCGCATTGTTCGTCGAGGTCCCCGCGCGGGAAGTCGACGTCAACGTGCATCCGGCCAAGGCCGAGGTGCGCTTTCGCAATGCCGGCCTGGTGCGCGCCTTGATCGTGCACGCGCTCAAGACGGCGCTCGCCCGCGACGGTGCGCGCGCGGCAACGACCGGCGGCAGCGCAACGATCGCGGCGTTCCGTCCTGCGGCAACGGTGCGGCGGGGCTGGGATTGGCGGCGCTCGCCTGCACGCGGAAGCGGCTTCGCCGAGGCGGCGCAGGCGGCGTTCGCAGTCGGTGCGCCGGCGGTCGATCTCGCCGCTGGACCCCAAGCGGAAGCGGAAGCCGCCGGCTTCGCGGCACCTACTACGGATGCGCTCGACCACCCGCTCGGGGCGGCGCGCGCACAGGTGCACGAGACCTACATCGTGGCGCAAACCCACGACGGCCTGGTCATCGTCGATCAGCACGCCGCCCATGAACGCATCGTCTATGAGAAGCTCAAGGCGGCGATCGAGAAGAACGGCGTCGCCCGCCAGATCCTTCTCATTCCGGACATCGTCGAGCTCGACGAAGCAGATGTCGAGCGTCTGCTCGTGCACGCCAAGGAGCTTGCAAGCTACGGCCTGGTTCTCGAATCCTTTGGACCCGGCGCGGTGGCGCTGCGCGAGACGCCTTCACTGCTCGGCGAGATGGACGGCGCCGGCCTCATTCGCGACCTTGCCGAGCACATCGGCGAATGGGACGAAACGCTACCGCTCGAACGCCGCCTCATGCACGTCGCCGCCACCATGGCCTGCTACGGCTCGGTGCGCGCCGGTCGCAGACTGAAACCCCAGGAGATGGACGCGCTCCTTCGCGAGATGGAAATCACGCCCAATTCCGGCCAATGCAATCACGGCCGCCCGACTTATGTGGAACTAAAGCTCACCGATATCGAGCGGCTGTTCGGCCGGCGCTAGTGCATGATCCGGGAAAAGTGGAATTTCCGAAAAGGTCATGCGCCACCTCTAGAGGCTATGCCGGCCGCAGGAAAACAAACTCGGTGTTGTCGTAGCGGCGGCGCTCGATCTCGGAAAAACCGTCGGGCGCGGTGAATTTAGCCGCGGCCGCTTCCTCGACGACAATGATCGCGCCCGCTGTGAACCATTCTCCGGCGCGCGCCGAGGTCAGCGCTGCGGCCGCGAGGCCATGCCCATATGGCGGATCGACGAAAGCGAGCGAGAACGGCGTCAGCGGATGCACCGGCCCGAGCCGTGTCGCGTCGCGGCGAAAAATCCGCGATACGCCGCCGAGACCGAGCGCCGTGACGTTCTCGCGAAGAAGCGCGCGCGCCTCCGCGGTTTGGTCGACGAACAGCGCGAACGCGGCGCCACGCGACAGCGCCTCGATGCCGAGCGCGCCGGTGCCGGCGAAGAAATCGAGCACGCGGGCGCCGGTTATCGGGTCGGCAACGCTGTGCACAAGGATGTTGAACAGCGATTCGCGCAAGCGGTCGGCGGTGGGCCGGATGGCTTTCGACTTCGGAGCGGCGAGCGCGCGCCCGCGCAATCGCCCGCCGACGACGCGCATTAGCGGCCGCCCCGCGGATGGCGAGGTCGCGCGCCCGACGAGCGGTCCGGTGCATGGCGGCGGCCGCGCTTTGGTGGACGATTGCCTGGGCGCTGCTCGGGCCGGTCCTCGCCCGGCGGTTGGCCATGACGTTCGACCGGGACAATGCGGCCTTTGCGGTCAGCAACGACGCCGGCGCGCGGCTTTTCCGCCGACCGGTCAGGCGGCGTCTCGTCGTCGCGGCGGGAGCCGCGGAATTTCCGCCGCAGCTTTTTTCCTGGACGCTCCGCTTCGCGCGCGCGCCAAACATGGTCGGACGATTTACGGGTGATCGGCTTTTGCCAGAGCTTGCCTCGCGCATCGTCTGTCTTTTCGAGCGGAGGAGGCGCGGCGATCGGCGCGGAAAAATCGGCGCCCGCGAGCGCGATCACGCGTTCGCCGAGTTGCTCCCGCAAGACGCGCGTGGGCACCTCCTCGACGGCGCCTTCGGCGAGTTCGCCGAGCTGAAATGGACCGAACGAGACGCGGATAAGCCGCGTGACCGACAGCCCGAGATGGCCGAGGACGCTGCGCACCTCGCGATTCTTGCCCTCGCGGATAGCGAAGGTGAGCCACAGATTGGAGCCCTGCACCCGGTCGAGCGTGGCCTCGATCGGCGCATAGTGGATACCTTCGACGGTGACGCCCGCGCGCAGGGCGTCGAGTTTGTCTTGCTCCACGGAGCCGTGCGCACGTACGCGATAGCGCCGCAGCCAGCCGGTCGCCGGCAATTCGAGAATGCGCGTCAGCGCGCCGTCGTTGGTAAGGAGGATGAGTCCTTCGGTATTAAAATCGAGCCGGCCGACGCTGAGAAGGCGGGGCAGGTTTTTCGGCAAGTGCTCGAAGATGGTCGGCCGCCCTTGCGGGTCGCCATGCGAGGTTAGAAGCCCGCGCGGCTTATGGTAGAGGAACAGCCGTGCGCGCTCGGCCTCCGGCAGCGGCGCGCCATCGACGCTGATCCGATCGCGCGCGGTGACGTTGAGCGCAGGAGAGCTGATCACCGCGCCGTTGACGGAAACGCGCCCCGCCGCGATCCACGCTTCGGCCTCGCGGCGCGACGCCAACCCAGCGCGGGCGATCACCTTGGCGATGCGATCGCCGTCTTGGTCGGATTTGCTCTTGTCGTCCATGGCTGCGCCCGGCAATAACGCCGGACGGTCAATCAAGCAATCGCCGATGGCATCTTTCATGGATATCGCGCTGGACGAGGCCCGCGCCGCCGGCGAGCGGGGCGAAGTCCCGGTCGGCTGCGTGATCGTGCGGGAGGGTGCGGTCATCGCGCGAGCCGGCAATCGCACGCTTGCCGAGCATGACCCGACCGCGCATGCCGAGATCGTCGCCATCCGCAGGGCGGCGGCCGCGCTCGGCTCGGAGCGGCTCGCCGAATGCGACCTCTATGTCACGCTCGAGCCCTGCGCGATGTGCGCGGGCGCGATTGCGTTCGCGCGCGTGCGCCGACTTTATTACGGCGCCGCCGATCCCAAGGGTGGCGCGGTCGACAACGGTGTGCAGTTCTTTGCCTCGCCGACCTGCCATCATCGACCCGAGGTCTACGGCGCCATGGCCGAGGCGGAAGCGTCGGCGCTGCTCAAGCGCTTCTTTCAGGAGCGTCGCTAGGCCTGGAGTGCGAATTGCCAAGCTTTGGCGGCAAGCGGACGCACCAGGGCGGCCTTGGCAGCGGCAAACGCGCTGGTCGCGGTGCCGTCGCGGACGCGGCCGACGATGCCTTGCAGGATCGCGGCGATGCGAAAGAAATTGTAGGCGGAATAGACCGCCAGATAGGGCCGTGGGTCGAGGCCGGTGCGCTTCACATAGGCCTCGACATAGACCTCCAACGAGGGGATCCCGAGCGCGGCAAGATCGTAGCCGACCAGCGAGCCGGTACCGGCTTCCGAGGGCGGCATGTGCCACTGCATCAGGTGGTAGGAGAAATCGGCGAGCGGGTCGCCGAGCGTCGACAGCTCCCAATCCAGCACCGCGGCGATCGTCGGGGCGTCGGGCGCAAGGATGATGTTGTCGAGACGGTAGTCGCCGTGCACCAGCCGCGGCGGCTGCGGCGGCGGCAGATGCGCCGGCAGCCAGGCGATGAGCCGTTCCATGTCCTCGACGGTCTCGGTTTCCGAGGCGCGGTATTGTTTCGACCAGCGCTCGATTTGCCGGGCCACGTAATTTTCGCCGCGGCCGTAATCGGCGAGCCCGATCGCGGCCGGATCGAAGCTGTGCAGCCGCGCCAAAGTCGCGTTCATGGCGTCGTAGACTTGCGCGCGCTCCGAGGGATTTGACGCCGGCATCTCGGCTTCCCAGAACACGCGGCCATCGACAAACGACATGACAAAGAACGCCGTACCGATGACGGCCTCGTCGGCGCAATAGAGGATGGGCTCGGCAACGGGAAAGCCTTGCGCATGGAGCGCGCTGATCACACGATGCTCGCGATCGACCGCGTGTGCCGAGGGCAAGAGCTTGCCCGGGGGCTTGCGCCGCAGCACGTAGCGGCGCGCCGGCGTTTCCACGAGATAGGTCGGGTTGGACTGCCCGCCCTTGAACTGGCGAAGCGTAATCGGTCCGGCAAAGTCTTTGACGTGCGCGCACAGATAGGATTCGAGACGGTCCACGTCGAACCGAAGCCGCTCGGCGACGTCCTTGGTGCCGGAAAAGGTGCTCTGACGATCGCTGCTGGCCATGCCTTCTCCCGGTTATATCCAATGACGTTCCAACGCCAGCCGCTTGATCTTTCTTATTTTTCCCGCTCCACCGCGCGCCAACCGATGTCGTGCCGGTAGAAGCCTTCGGGCCAGTCTATGCACGAAATGGCTTCGTAGGCACGCCTCCGCGCCTCGCGCACGGTCGTGCCGGTTGCCGAGACGTTGAGCACACGCCCGCCATTGGCGAGGATGCGTCCGTCTTCCGCTTTGGTGCCGGCATGGAAGATCTCCACGCCCTCGACAGCAGCGGCTTTTTCGAGCCCGGCGATGACGGAGCCTTTGCCGTGAGCGCCGGGATAGCCGCGCGCCGCCATCACGACGGTAAGCGCGGGCTCGGCATACCAGCGCAAATCGAGCGACTTGAGCACGCCGTCGCGGCTGGCGAGCAAGGCCGGGACGAGATCCGACATCAGCCGCGGCATCAGCACTTGGCATTCCGGATCGCCGAAGCGCACATTGTATTCGATGAGCTTCGGCCCTTCGGCGCCGATCATCAGACCGGCATAGAGCACGCCTTTGTAAGGCGCGCCTATCGCCTTCATTGCGCGCAAGGTCGGCAGCACGATTTCGCCCATGACGCGGGCGCTCATCGCCGCATCGACGATCAGCGCCGGCGAATAGGCGCCCATGCCGCCGGTATTCGGTCCCTTGTCGCCGTCGAAGGCGCGTTTGTGATCCTGGGCGGAAGCGAGCGGTACAGCGCTCGCGCCATCGCAGAGTGCGAAAAAGGAAGCTTCTTCGCCGTCGAGAAACTCCTCGATGACGAGCTCTGCGCCGGCTTCACCAAGGTCACCGCCGAGAATCATGTCGATGGCGGCTTCGGCCTCGGCGAGGTTTGCCGCGACGACCACGCCCTTGCCGGCGGCAAGCCCGCCGGCCTTGACAACGATGGGTGCGCCGCGAGCGCGGGCATAGGCCTTGGCGCGATCGGCGGTGTGGAAGCGCTCATAGGCCGCGGTCGGTATGCCGTTGGCCCGGCACAGATCCTTGGTGAAACCCTTTGAGCCTTCGAGACGCGCGGCTGCGCCGCTCGGTCCGAAGGCCTTGATGCCGGCGGCCTCCAAATCGTCGACGATGCCGGCGCAGAGCGGCGCTTCCGGGCCGACCACGACAAAATCGATGCCATGATCGCGGCAGAACGCGATCACCGCCGCATGATCTGCGATGTCGAGGTTGATGCACGCGGCTTCGCGCGCGATGCCGGCATTACCCGGCGCGCAGAACAGTCGATCCGCAAGCGGGCTTGCCGCCATCTTCCAGGCCAGCGCATGCTCGCGTCCACTGGAGCCCAACAGTAAAATATTCACGGCAGAATGTTCATGGGTTGAAATGCGTTGCCTTGGCCCCTGTAGCATGGGCCGAGACCGGTGCAAGATCATGCCCGGACTTGTCCAAGGGACTTGAAGGCTTGTCCCCGGGGTCT
>Ga0302326_10029398_pt1 | contig 11032 bp, 11 predicted proteins | sample Palsa_T0_3_FD_202264 | JGI IMG/M metagenome (GOLD analysis project Ga0302326, IMG submission 202264) | Peat permafrost microbial communities from Stordalen Mire near Abisko, Sweden - Palsa_T0_3 | ecosystem: Environmental > Terrestrial > Soil > Palsa > Peat permafrost | place: Sweden: Abisko...
CAGCGTTTGATTCGAAACCGCAAGTTTCACCATGCTGGCGCGATCGCCGGCAACAAGCTCGGCGCGGCGGAGACTACTGATCAACGCTTGCGTATTGACCGTGACGCTGCGATCGAACTTGGCCGGAATCACTTGCTGGTAGTTTGGATACTGTCCATCAACTAGTCGTACCGTGATCGCGGTATCGCCGGAATTCATTTGGAGCTGATTGCTCTGCGCACCTAAAGCACTGACCGCGATCTGATCGCCGCTCCCGAGGTTGCGCGCCGCTTCGGCCAGTGCGCGCGACGGCACGATGTATTTCTCGGCGCCGGTCAGGCCGTCATCAAGGGTGGTTTGGTAGCGTGCAAGCCGGTAGCCGTCGGTCGCGACCATCGTGATCGAGTTGCCTTCGAGCTCGAGTAATGTCCCCATGAGCACTGCACCGCGTGCCTCTTCGCTCGAGGCCGCGAAGATCGTCGCTTCAATGCCTTCGCGGAAACGTTTGGACCCGATCGTGAAGTGTGAGCCTTTGGTCGCCGCCGGCAACGGCGGATATTCGTCCGCCGGGAGCGCGTGGAAGTCGTAGTTGCTGCGCTCGCACTTGACCGAGGCCCGCGTCGGCGTCCCGCTGAGTTCTAGGAGCCCCGCCGGCAAGTTGGCGAGGTAACTCGAGAACAGCTTCGCCGGGATCGTGACCGATCCACCTTCTCCGACCTCGGCCGGGAAGGCGTGTTCGAGCGTGAGCTCCAGGTCGGTGGCACGAACCGCGATCTTACCATCCTCGGCTTGCAAGAGCACGTTGGAGAGGATCGGCACGGTCGTGTGCGCGTTGACCACTTTGCTTGCGGCGCCAACCGCCGAAGCGATGTCTTTGGTATTACAGGTGAACTTCATATTCCACCGATTCGAGCGTCGTCGTGGTTCCCTAGTAAGTTATATAAATAGAGCCGTAACAGTAGTAGTGCGGTGTATTTCGCGGATAAGTGCCTTTTTGCTTGTTCTAACGCGGGTTTCCGCCTGGAATAACTTGTTCATCGACGCCGCCGGTCGATACACATCTCCACCGCCTCCGACCCCGAGCCTGTTATCCACCCGGAAAGGCGCGCCCTTGTTCGTGGAACGGTGAGCAACGACCAAAAAGAAGGCCGGGATTTTCGTCCCGGCCGCTCGCGCTATGGTGACTGGCACATGGCGATGAGTTGCCGGATTTTATTCCGGTAGGCTTCATCTCGCTGCATTTGGTCTTTGATCTTATCGCGCGCGTACATGACCGTCGTGTGGTCCTTCTTGCCGAAGTCGCGCGCGATCTGCGGCAGCGAGTAGTTGGTCAGTTCGGTCGCGATGTACATCGCGATCTGACGTGGACCGGCCAGGCGCTGATCGCGCCGTCCGTTGTCCATCTCTTTGACGGTGAGGCCGTGGGCACTCGCCACCGTCTCTTTGATCTTGCCGATCGTGATGCGCTGCAGCGGCGCTTGCGCAACCGCGCTTTTGAGCACTTCGGCGGCAAGGTCGAGCGTGATCGGCGATTTGGTGAGCGACGCGTACGCGACGACGCGTATCAACGCGCCTTCGAGCTCACGAATGTTCGAGGGAATTACTTTGGCGATGAATGAGGTCACTTCGTCGGGGACGGGGATCTTCTCGCTTTGGGCTTTCTTGCGAAGAATCGCTTCACGCGTTTCGATATCGGGCGCTTGAATATCGGTGAGCAGACCCCATTCGAACCGCGAACGCAAGCGCGATTCGAGCGTCTGAATCTCTTTGGGCGGCCGGTCGGAACTGATGATCAATTGACGGCCTGACTCGTGGAGCGCATTAAAGGTGTGAAAAAACTCTTCTTGCGTCGTCTCTTTGCCGGCCAGGAATTGAATGTCGTCGATCAAGAGCACATCGACTTGGCGATAACGATTGCGAAACTCGGGCGTGCGATTGTTCTGCAACGCGATAATGAATTCGTTGGTGAATTTCTCGCAAGTGACGTAGACGACGTTGGCGCTCGGGTTGTCGATGAGCACGCGGTGGCCGATGGCATGCATCAAGTGCGTCTTGCCCAGTCCCACACCACCGTACAGGAAGAGTGGGTTGTAGGCGCGCGCCGGCGCACACGCTACGGCTTGTGCCGCCGCATGTGCGAAGCGATTGGAATTGCCGATGACAAACTCTTCGAACGTGTAGCGCGCGTTGAGGTTCGAGCTGCGCAGCTCTTCGTGTGCCCGCATGGCAGTTTGGGCGGCGGGGGCGGCGCCGGCGGGCGCGTTGTCCGGCTCGGCCACCGTGAACTGCAAATCTAGCGACGCGCCTAAGACCTCGCAGAGTACTTCCGCGATTTGGGTCTTGAGGCGATGCTCGACCCAATCCCGGGCGAAGTTGCTCTGTACGGAGAGGACGAGCGCGTCCCCGCTAATCGAAACCAGGCGGATCGGCTTGATCCACATCTCGAAGATCGGCTTGGAGAATTTCCGCTCGAGTGCCTCGAGTGCCGAAAGCCACAGTTGATTCGAGATGTCCGAATTGCCAACCGCAAGCGCCATCCTATGCGTGCTCCGTGCGTCGAGTAACGAAGTCCGATCCGCCCGGAAGTGCGACTGGTAGTCACAGTTACGTGCGCTCGGTGAGGACGCTTTCGGTTGGCTTAATCAGGCGGTGCTCCTGCGAATTTCTTCCACGACTTTATACACTTATCCACAAGGCGCCCGACACGGTTTTTCGGGGCTTTTCGCCGCATCAGCCCGTCATCAAAACGACCCCTTGACAGCCGTGAAATAGCCCGGTGCGACGCCGGAAATTCGCGTTTCCGGTCGGCGCTTAAAAAGCGGTTGTCCACAGCGCTATCCACACGTGTGGAAAGCCTACCGATTTTTGCTGCCGGCAAGTGCTGCGGGCGGCAAGCCCGCAGCACGCAGGGCTCCCTAGCCCCAGTGGCCGGCGATCCAGACGTAGTAGCCGCCGCGGTTAACATAACGACCCGGAATCCAAACCGCACCATAGCGCGGTGGGCGTTGCCAGCCGCCGCCGACCCAGATGTAGGCGTGGCCGTTCCAGTGATTGTAGCCGCCGACCCAGACGTAGCCGGAGTGTGGCGGTGGGCCGTGGCGTTCGTAACGGGGCGGTGGTGGCGCATAGCGCGGACCGTAGGCCTGCGCAGAAGCGCTTAGCCCGCTCGACCCGATGAAGGCGGCGAGGCCCAAGACCGTAAGAAGACGACGAAACATGTGTGTGACTCCTTCCGCTTTGAATTGTGCCTCGTCGACTGTTAGGCAAAACGTTGGGTGGATTGGAGTTTCCCGAGAATCGAAAGCGGCCGACGCGGTTGACGGCTGGGGTGGGCCTCCCCTATACTAAGGCGCTGTATGCCGCCGGCTGTGCGGCTATTTTTCCTTTAGGAGCTACTGACCATGAAGCGGACGTTTCAGCCGCACAACCGTCGACGCAAACGCGTCCACGGCTTCCTCGAACGGATGAGCACCAAGAACGGCCGCGCGGTCCTCGCGCGCCGCCGTAAGAAGGGGCGTCACCGCCTCAGCGCCTGATGCGGCCCTATGCCAGCCTGCGGCGCGCTGTGGAGTTTTCCCGTCTGCGCCAGCGTGGCCGGCGCTACACGGCGGGCGCCCTGACCGTCTACCGGGCCGAGCCGCTTCAGGCGGATCGAACCGCGGTCGTCGGTATCACGGTGGCTAAGCCGGTCGGCAAAGCGGTCGTTCGGAATAAAGTTCGCCGCCGGGTGGCGGCGATTTTGCAGCAGATGCTCGCCGGACGCCGGCTGCGACTGCTGGTGGTGGCCCGGCCCGCTGCCGCGGTTGCCCCGTTCGCTCAGCTGCGCAACGAACTCGAACGGGCGCTGGTATAGGCGCCCATGCGGACCCCTCTCCTTTTCCTGATCCGCCTCTACCGTTTGACGATTTCGCCGTTGCTTGGCCCGCGCTGCCGGTTCTATCCGAGCTGTTCGCAGTATGCGGCCGAGGCGATCCAGAAACATGGGGCGATCCGGGGCATCGCGCTCGCGCTCGTGCGCGTGCTGCGCTGCCACCCGTGGCACCCGGGCGGCGTCGACCTCGTGCCCGATCGCGTGCCTCCCACCCTCGAAAGGTAACCGTTGCACTTCCTACTCGCATCGAACCCGGTGCTCGATCCCATCGTTTTGTGGCTTGGCGTCATCGTCAACTACATCAATATTCCGCTGCACAATTTGGGCTTGAGTCTGGTTGTGCTCGCGCTAGGTTTCCGCGTGCTCTTTTGGCCGCTCAACGCGCAGCAATTCAAATCGATGATGGGCATGCAAAAGATTGCCCCCAAGATGAAAGCGCTGCAAGCCAAATATAAGAACGATCAGACCAAGTTGCAGCAAGAGACGATGGCGCTCTATAAGAGCGAAGGCGTCAATCCTCTGTCGGGTTGCTTGCCGCTGCTGGTGCAGTATCCGTTCATCATCAGCGTCTTCTACATGGTGACCCAGAACAAAGCGCTGTACGCAAACCAGCACTTCTTGTGGGTCGGTCTCTGGCAGAACGCGCCGCACCTTTTCGGGAAAATCGCGCTGATCGCGCCGAACCTCGCTCAGGGCGACGCGGTTTTGCTGGTGCTCTACGGGCTTTCGATGTATTTCAGCTTGCGCTACGGCAGCATGCCCGCAACCGATCCGGCGCAGGCACAAACGCAGAAGATGATGTCGTTCCTTTCGCCGGCGATGCTCTTCTTTATAGGTTTCCAATATGCGTGGCCGTCGGCGCTGGTGCTGTACTGGCTCTGCTCCAATCTTTTCCAGATGGCGCAGCAAATCTACATGATGCGCCGTTCCCACGAACCGCTATCGTTTCTCGATAGCACGCACGTGATTACCGACGACGTGACCGCGCCGGCTCCGGCCGCAGCGCTGACGAGCGGCAACGGCACATCGAAGCGCAAGAACAAGAAAGGCGCCAAATCCTAAATGCTCTACGAAGACGACTACGAGTTCGAAGAACAGCCGGCCAACATTCGCGACCGGCAGATTCCCGGCAAAACGACCGGCGAGCGCACCACCGGCACCGGCGAACGCACCGGCGGCGGCGGACGCCGTGGTGGTAGTGGAAGCGGCGGTAGCGGTGGCGGCGGACGTCGCGGCGGCGGTGGATACGGCGGCGGCGGCGGTCGCGGCGGTTATCATCACGCGCCCAAGGAAAAATCGACGATCGAGTTCCCCGACGATGCCAAACCGGCGCGCGATTTGCTCGCCTCGATTTTGAATCAGATGGGCATGGATCACGTCGAGATCGGTTACATCCCGCGCAAAGAGGGCGAGTATCTCGAAGTGACCGGCCCGGATCTTGCAATGCTGATCGGACGTCACGGCAACACGCTCGAAGCGCTCAACCTGATCTTCAATAACATCATCAATGCAGGCGTGCGCAACAACCGCCGCTATTACACGATCGACGCGGAGGGCTATCGCGCGCGCCGTGCCGATCAGCTCAGCGAGCTCGCGGTCGCGACCGCCGAGCGCGTGCTGCGCGACGGCAAGCCGCACAAGCTCGAACCGATGCTGCCCTCGGAACGCAAGATTGTCCATCTTGCAATCTCCGACAATCCCGCCGTTCGCACCGAATCGGAAGGCGAAGAGCCCGAACGCTGCGTGGTCATCCACCCGACGTAGATGTCATACGAGCGCACGCAGCACGCGATATGGATGTGGTTTCTCCTGATCCCCATCGTCGCGATTCTTGCCGGGTCCTGGTTCCAGAGTACAAGCGCCGCGATGCTCGTGCCGCTGGCGGTGGTGTGGATCCCGATCGTGCTCGTACTCACGATCTTCACGCGGTTGACGATCGGTGTTGACGCAAACGCGGTGACCTGGCATTTCGGTTGGGGATGGCCCGGCGGAGCGATCGCACGGGGCGATATCGCGAGCGCCGAGGTCACGCGGACCAACCTGTTTGAGGGTTGGGGTCTGCACTGGACGATCTGGCACGGGTGGCTCTGGAATGTCGGCGGCTTTGCGGCGGTTGAGATCAGCAAGAGCGATGGCGGCCGCGTGACGCTCGGTACGGACGATCCGCAAGGACTCTTGGGGGCTATCGAACGATTCCGCCAGGGTGCTGCGTAACGCCCGGCTCGCGCTGCTGCTCCTCGTACTCGTCGCCTGCGCGCGCAGCGGTGCGCAATGGGGCACGCCCGGCGAGGTGGACATCGGCTATCTCGGGACGATTTACACGCTCGATCCGCTCATCGCGTTCGGGCAGCGGCTGATCGACCTCACCCAACTCTACACCCAACCGTTGGTCGGCATCGGTACCGACAGCCGCGCGATTCCGCTCTTGTGCACGCAAATTCCGACGGTTCGCAACGGAGGCATCTCGCGCGACGGACTCACGATCACCTATCACCTGCGCCACGTGCGCTTTGCCGATGGCGTACGCTTCACCTCACGCGACGTCGCGTTTACCTACCACGCGATTCTCGATCCGCGCAATCCGGTCACCGAAGCCGAACCCTACCGGCGCATCGTGTCACTACAGACGCCTGACCCGTACACGGTGCGCATTCGGCTGCGAGCGCCGTGGTCCGCAGCGGTCAACGAGCTCTTCGCGGCAAGCGACTACATTTTCGGCATCCTGCCCGCGCATGCGTTTCATGGCGATACCGAGCTCGCGCGTGCGACGGCGTGGAATGCGCGGCCCTTCGGTACTGGGCCGTTTCGCGTGACGCAGTGGAATCGCGGCGACTCCGTCGTGCTCGTGCGCAACCCGTACTCGTGGCAGCATCCCAAACTGCAGCGCATCGTCATCAAGATGCTCGCCGACGAGAATACCGCCTACGTGGATTTGCTCTCGCACGCGATCGACTTCACCGACATCACCTACGATCAAGCCGACATGGCGAAGGACAATGCGGCGATCGCGCTGGTCCCGGTTCCGCGCAACGAAGTTGACGACGTTGAGCTGCAGACCGAACATCTGCCGGAGCTGCAGGTACGCCGGGCGATCGCGTATGCGATCGATCGGCAGACGATCGCCAAGACGATTTACCATGGCTCGAGCGCGCTTGCGACGACCGAGATTCCCACGCTCTTTCCGCAACACGACCGCTCGATCCGCGCGTTGCCGTACGATCCGGCCAAAGCCCGCGCGCTGCTCGCCGGCCGGCATCTGAGCGCCCGCATCTCGTTCAATCTATCGGAGAACGTGTACAAGAGCGTAGCGACGGTGATTCAAGAGAATTTGCGCGCGGTCGGGATCGATGCGACGCAAGACGGCGCGACGCCGAGCCTCTTTTATGCGCCGCCGGCGGAAGGCGGCATTCTCTACGACGGCAAGTTCGATCTGGAGATCGGCGGCTGGTACGGCGGACTGGATCCCGAAGCCTCCGAACCGTGGACGTGCGCGAACCGCGCGCCGCACGGACCCAACGTCGCGCGTTGGTGCGATGCACAATATGACGCCGCCTTTGCGGCGCAACAACGCATCCTCGATCCGGCCGCGCGCACGAAACAATTCCACATCATGCAGCAGCGCATCGCGGCGGAGACCCCGGTGATTTTCCTGGTCGAACGCACTGAATACGAAGCGCTCAATCCGGCGCTGCACGGTTTTGCGCCGAACATGCTTTACAATTTCGGTCAGACCCAAGACTGGTCGTTGCCGTGAGCGAGACGATTGCGGCGCTGGCGACGCCGCCGGGACGCGGCGCGATCGCGATCGTGCGCGTCAGTGGGCCGGATGTGCGCGCGATCGCCGCGCGCATCGTGCCGTCGGTGCGGTTACGTCCGCGCTACGCACACTATTCAAGCATCGTCGACGAGCGCGGCGAGGAGATCGATCGCGGGGTTGCGATTTTTTCCGCGCAGCCGCACAGTTACACCGGCGAAGATACCCTCGAACTCCAGATTCACGGCTCGCCGATGGTGGTGCGCGAAGTGCTGCGTGCATTGCTTGCGCTAGGCGCGCGTCTGGCTGAGCCCGGGGAGTTTACGCGCCGTGCCTTCATGCACGGCAAGATGGATCTGCACGCTGCTGCGGCGGTCGCTGACGTGATCGACGCCGAGACGCGCTCCGCGGCGCGCGCTGCACTAGCCAATCTCGGCGGCGGGCTTGCAAGCGAGGTCAATGCACTGCGCGCACGCATGACCGCGATTGTCGAAGACTGCAGCGGCGCGGTGGACTTTCCCGAGGAAGTGCCCGATCCCGATCGGGCGCACGTGTTGCGCGAACTCGACGCGATCGTCGCCGAATTACATCGTTTGCAGCGCGACGGTGAAGTCGGACGACTGGTGCGCGAAGGCGTGACGGTGGCGATTGTCGGGCCGCCCAACGCCGGGAAATCCTCGTTGCTCAACGCGCTTCTGGGCGAAGAACGTGCGATCGTTTCGGAAATTGCAGGCACAACGCGCGATACGATCGAGGAGTCGATTGCGATCGACGGCGTGCGCGTGCGTCTGGTCGACACCGCCGGCATTCGCGAGCACGCCGATCGTTTGGAAGCCGCCGGCATCCAACGATCGCAGCTTGCCCTCGAGTCGGCGCGCATCGCGCTGCTCGTGCTCGACGGGTCCGCGCCACTCTCGAACGGTGCGCGCGCACTGCTCACCCAAACCGCAGCGGGCGAGCGCGTGGTGTTTTTCAATAAGGCAGATCTTGGGGAAACCGGCGCGCGCGAGGCCGCGATCGATGATGCAATCAGCGGCAGCGTTTATGAGCCGGGCACGATTCGCGCGGTGCGCGCGGCGCTGGCCCGCGTCGGTTGGGGTAGCGAGAAACCGGATCTCGAGCGGCCGCACCTCGCCTCCGCGCGCGAGTTCGATGCGGTGGCCGCCGCGCTGCGTGCCCTTGACGCCGCCCGGGCAACGCTGCAGGCCCGCGAACCGGTCGATTTGATCGTCGGCGATCTGCAGGAGGCCTACGCTGCGCTCGGGCACGTCACCGGAGACGTCGCCGCCGAAGAAGTGCTCAGCGGCGTCTTTGGTCGCTTCTGCATCGGTAAGTGAAGGGGAACGACATGCTTGGAGTCTTGGCACGTAACTGGTGGGCGTTGCTGATCCGCGGCATCGCCGCCGTGATCTTCGGTCTTCTCGCGATTTTCTGGCCGGGCATAACCGCATTTGCGCTCATCATTTTGTTTGGCGCGTATGCCTTCGTCGACGGCGTCTTCGCCCTGGTTTCAGCGTTCCGCGCGGCCCAAGCGCACGAACGCTGGATCGCCTTCGTGGTCGAGGGCATCGTGGGCATCGTGATCGCGGCCTTTGTGGTGTTCTATCCGGGGCTCGCTGGGCTCTCGATCTATTTTGCGATCGCCATCTGGGCGATCCTGACCGGAATCCTCGAGCTCATCGCGGCCTTCCAACTGCGCGCGATGGTCCCTAATGAATGGATGCTGATCCTAGGCGGCATCCTCTCGATCGTCTTTGGCGTACTGCTGATCATCTATCCGATGGTCGGCATCCTGACCGTGATCTACCTGATCGGCTTCTACGCGATCCTCTTCGGCATCATCATGATCGTGTTTTCGTTCCGCCTCAAAGCGCACGCCGCGCCCGCATAACCTTACCCCGGGCCGGGTCCGCCGCCCGGAGCGGCGCAATGGTAGTCCAGTGTCGTACTGCAGGCCTTGATCGTGAGCACGGTGGTGTGATCGGCAGGTAGCGTCACGTGGAAGGTCTGCTGCGGCACGTCGTTCGACTCGACTTCGACCGTGTAGCCTCCCGGCCGGAGGTTCGTGAACTTGAAGCGGCCATGCGCGTCGGTGGTGGCATAGCCTTTGCTTAGGCCGGAGACGTGCACCAACACGTGGGTAAGCGGCTGTCCGGTGGTTTGATCGATCAGCGTGCCCGAGAAGGTGGCCAGTGCAAGCACCAGCGTAGCGAGCGCGCACATCACAAGCGGGGGTCTCTTCATAAAGTAGGGTTTCGTTTCGGACTCTCTAAAGCGCTGGCCTGGAATGCAACATTTGCAAAGCGATGACGCAAGCGTCATCGTCGTCGGAGGTGGCCATGCGGGCGTTGAAGCGGCGCTCGCCTCCGCGCGCTTGGGTGTCGACACCATGCTCGTCACCGGCGATCCGGAGAAAATTTGCACGCTGCCCTGCAATCCGTCGATCGGCGGGAGCGCCAAAGGCCAACTCGTGCGCGAGATCGATGCGCTGGGTGGCGCGATGGCGCGCATGGCCGATCGGTGCAGCCTGCACGCGCGTTTCTTGAACGAAAGCAAAGGTCCGGCGGTGCGCGCGCTGCGTCAACTCATGGACAAACCGTCCTACGCGCGCCTTGCGATCGACGTGCTGCGGGCGCAGCCGAACCTCACGATCGTGCAAGGCTTGGTTGACGATCTCGTCGTCGAAAACGATCGCATTCGCGGCGTTGTGTGCACCGGCGGTGCCGGCTATTACGCGCGCAGCGTTGTACTCGCTACCGGCACGTTTCTCGGCGGCAAAACATTTCGGGGCAGCGTCGTGCAAGCCGAAGGACGTTTCGGCGAAGCGCCGGCGATCGGTCTTGCGCATGCGCTGCGCCGTTTAGGCTTTCCGACCAAACGACTCAAAACCGGCACGCCGCCGCGCATCGATAAGACCAGCGTCGATTACAACGAAATGCTGATGCAGCCGCCGAGCGCAACGCCGTTGCTGTTCTCATACACGAGCGAGGCGACGTTCAGCGGTCCGCAATTGCCGTGTTACGTCACCGAAACCAACGAGCGCACGCACAAGCTCGTGCGTGATAATCTGTTGTATTCGCCGCTCTACGGCCTGGATTTGATCGAAGGCATCGGTCCGCGCTACTGTCCGTCGATCGAAGACAAAGTCGTGAAATTCGCGCACAACCCGTCGCATCAACTTTTCATCGAACCCGAAGGCTGGGACGAACCCACGCTCTACGTCGGCGGGTTTTCGACCTCGCTGCCGGCCGAAATTCAAATCCAAATGCTGCACACACTGCCGGGCTTGGAAGAGTGCGTGATGCTGCGTGCCGGGTATGCGGTGGAATACGACATGGTGCCGCCGACCGAATTGCGCGACACGCTCGAGACGCAGCGCATCGCCGGGTTATATCACTGCGGACAACTCAACGGCACCTCGGGCTACG
>Ga0302326_10029400_pt1 | contig 11031 bp, 12 predicted proteins | sample Palsa_T0_3_FD_202264 | JGI IMG/M metagenome (GOLD analysis project Ga0302326, IMG submission 202264) | Peat permafrost microbial communities from Stordalen Mire near Abisko, Sweden - Palsa_T0_3 | ecosystem: Environmental > Terrestrial > Soil > Palsa > Peat permafrost | place: Sweden: Abisko...
CGGGTGGCGCCTCGGGGAAGCGTTCGTGGATGAAATCGATGAAGCCGCGCGCCAGGGGACGGCCCGAGCTGTGCACATGTATCAGCCGCAGGGTAAAGACCAGGGCCAGCAGAATGTCGCCGTCTTTCAAGGTCGTGTAGCCGCGGTGCTTGTGTTCGACTTGGCGAAATTTCTCGAACAGCTCTTGCAGCACGCTGATGACGGCCTGCTGCACGGGATTCGGTAAGGCCTCCTGATAGACCAGGCCGCTTGCGATCAGCGTCTGATAGCTCTGTGCCATGTTCGCCAGCGCGCCAATCAAGTCGCGGTCGTGGAGATTGCGGTCCGCCCGCGTAACCCTGCCCAAGGTCTGCAAAATTCCCGCGATCAGCATCTCGTGCTCAGGCAGAAAGTCTTCCCGCACCGCAATCGCCGGAAAGGTTTCCGCCGACGGAGTCTCGCCAAGTTCCCGCGGTTTCTCATGCTGGCGCGCCTGCTGCAGATAGGGACACTCCGCGGGGCAGTCCAGCGTCACCTCGCGCTGCTCGCCGCAACACTGGGCGCAGATGCGCTCGTGGAGGGCAAGGCAGAAGCGTTTTTCTTTGCGAAGATTGCAGATGGAACAGCTCAGAAGAGCACCTCGGTGGCCGGCCGGTTACCGCGCAAGTCTCCCCATTATGGCATTTCCGTGTGCCGCGAGGCTTCTGCACCCGCATGGATGTTGACTTTTCGAGCGCCCCTGTGGAAAAACCCGCATAAAATATGGTGAAAATGCTTTGCACGGGAAGATGGTTGTTATACGATACGGCAGTCGAGCATTCTTACTGCTCACGCTTCAAGGAGGATTACGAATGGCAACTGGCATGACCAAGACCCAGCTCGTCCGCCACATGGCTGAGAAAAACGAGCTCAACAACAAACAGGCGGCTGCGTTTCTTGACGGACTCGCCGAAGTCGCGATCAAAGAAACCAAGAAGAACGGTGTATTCATCATCCCGGGTCTGGGCCGTCTGGTGAAGTCGAATCGCAAGGCGCGCATGGGCCGCAATCCGCAGACGGGCGAAGCAATCAAAATTCCCGCCAAGGTCGTGGTGAAGTTCCGCGTGGCCAAGGCCGCCAAAGACGCGATCGCACCCAAGAAATAGTTTCCACTTTCTGCACATTCAGGGCCGGCCACGCGCCGGCCTTTCGTTTTTGGGGATCAGGGGCTTGGGGTTAGGGATTAGGGGTCAGGATTGGGAACGAGCTAACGATTCAGTCTTCGTGCGAGTAATTAGCCTTACTAGCCCCTAGTCCCCAGCCCCTAGTCCCTGCCTTCCCACCATCGCCGCGAAAAATCCATCGCATGGCTGCACGCCGGGAATCGTGCGCAGGAATTTGCCGCTGAGCAGCGAGTCAAGATCGCGCCACACCAGTTCACTAGTTGAGCGCAGCCGCTCCAGTTCCTCGCGACAATCGGATAACTCAAATTCACTGGAGCCGCGCAGCACTTCCTCGATCACAGCTTCATTCTCTTCGCGCTCCAGCGAGCAGGTGGAATACAGCGCGCGCCCGCCGGGAGCAAGCTGCCGCAATGCCGCGCGCAGAATGGCGACCTGCCTCTGATGGAGATCCTCCAGGTCCTCAGGCTTCAGCCGCCACTTGATCTCCGGATTGCGCGCCAGAGTCCCCGTTCCCGAGCAGGGCACGTCCGCCAGAACGCGATCGAATCCGCCGGAAGTAGGAAGGCTCAGAGCATCGGCCTGGATCACCTGAACGTTGGCTGCGTGAACGCGCTTGCGCAGCAGCTCAGCGCGATGTGGATGCAGTTCGGCCGCGATGATTTCCGCAGCCGGATTGCGCGCGGCCAAGGCTTGCGTCTTGCCTCCGGGAGCGGCACAGCAATCAAGCAAGCGCAAACCGGTGCCGACCAGCGCAGCGACCAGTTGAGAAGCTTCATCCAGAATGAAGACGCGGCCTTCCTGAAACGCGCGGGTTCGCGTGATTTCTCCGCCGCTGACGATACGGGCGCTGGCCAGCAATGCTCCCCGATCCAGCTTGACGCCTTCAGCCTCGAGTTCCTTCTCGGCTGCCGGATTGTCGACCTGTATCGCCACGTTAGGTATTTGCAGGTCGTGACGGCAGATCAGATGCGCGCGTTCGATGCCGAACTCGGCTACCCAGCGCTCCACCAGCCATTGCGGATGAGCAAATTCCGCAGCCAACAAAGCCGCAGTCCAGTCAGCCGATTCCGGATCTATTTCGATTTTCGTTGCAGCAATCTTCCGCAGCACCGCATTGCCAAAGGGAGCGGCCGATCGCTTGTGCGCGCGCTTCATCAGCTCCACACTGTCGTTGATGGCGGCGTGCACCGGAACGCGCGTGAGATGTTGCAACTGATAAGCGGCGAGCCGCAGCGCGGTCAGCACCTCGGGATCAAGTTTGCTTAGAGGCCGGTCCGATGCCGCCGCGATAGCTTCGTCGAGTCGCGAGCGCCAGCGCAGAACGCCCATCACGAGTTCGGTCGTGAGACCGCGATCGGACTGGCTCAGCGACTCCATCCGCCCCGAGTGCAGCAGTTCGCTGGCATAAGAGCCCTGCTGATCCACTCGCAGCAGAATGTCGAAGGCGGCGGCGCGTGCGGGAGCGATGGGCATGGGGAAGCGACTAGCAATTAGCAATTAGCGACTAGCAATGAAGAGCCACGAAACGAGAACTGCTAAATGCCAATTGCTGGCTGCTAATTGCTAGTTGCTAATTCTTCCTCGCTTTTCGGCCGATAGCCGTTAACAAAATCGCGCGCGCTCATACGCTTCTTGCCTTCCATCTGCAACTCATGAATATCCAGTGCCGTGCCGCGCGCAAAGCCCAGCAGTAGCCGCTCGTTCTCGATGGTGAAATGTGCAGCCGCGACAACAGCGACTTCTGGCGCAGGTGTAGCTGCGTGAAGCTGCAGCATCTTTCCGCGAAAATGAGTGTAGGCGCCGGGCCACGGCTGAAATCCGCGCAGCCGGTTCCAGGTGTCAACGGCGGTACGCGAGAAATCGATCAGCCCGTCGTCGCGCTTCAGGATGGGCGCGAGCGTGGCCTTGCTATTGTCCTGCGGTTGCGGCGCGATCGTGCCGTTCTTCAGGGCGGCCAGAGTACAAATGATCAGTTCGGCGCCGCCCTGCGCCAGGCGTGGCGCAAGGGTCATCGCGGTGGCTTCCGGCGTGATGCGCTCATCCGATTGCATGAGGATGTCGCCGGTATCGAGTCCGGCGTCGATGCGCATGGTGGTGACGCCAGTCACTTGCTCACCCATCGCAATCGCCCACTGAATGGGCGCTGCGCCGCGATACTTCGGCAGCAGTGACGCATGCAGGTTGAGGTTGCCCAGCGGGGGCAGCTCGATCATCCATTGCGGGATGATGCGCCCATAGCCGACGACGATGATCGCCTCCGGCGCGATCTGCTCTAGTTGCCGGCGAAAGTCGACGTTATTCTTGATCTTCTCAGGCTGCGCGACCGCAAGGTCGAGCGCGAGCGCCGTCCGCTTCACCGGCGAAGCCGCCAGCTCCATTCCACGGCCGCTGGGACGGTCCGGCTGGGTGACGACCAGCTTCACGCGAAAGCCGGCAGACACCAGCTTCTCCAGCGTGGGAACCGCAAACAGCGGCGTGCCGCAGAAAACAAGGTCAATCATAGTCAGCAACTAGCAATTAGCTCCGGCAATCAGCGCAGATGGCAATGGCAACAACTTTGTCGCGCGTGTAAAAAGCTAGCTGCTAGTTGCTAGCTGCTAATTACTTCTTCTCACCACTCCCCTTGCTTCATCAGCTTGCGAATCTTGCGCTTGATCAGGTCGCGCTTCAGCGCGCTGATATGTTGCAGGTAGAGTTTGCCGTTCAGGTGATCGGTTTCATGCACCAGGGCGCGGGCCAGCAACTCTTCGCCGGTAACTTCAATGGTCTTGCCCGTCAGGTCCTGGGCGCGCGCCGTGACCTTGCGCGGGCGGGTCACATTCTCGCGAAACTCCGGCAGGCTGAGGCAGCCTTCGCTGGCGCTCAGCTTTCCCTCCGTGTGGACGATCTCGGGATTGACCAACACAATCTTCGCGTCCGGATCCTCCTTGAAGGTTACATCGATGACCGCGATGCGCTTGGGGATGCCGATCTGCGGCGCGGCCAGGCCCACGCCGTGCGCGGCGTACATGCTCTCGAACATGTCGTCCACCAGCTTGCGCAGCTCAGCGTCGAATTCAGTGACGGGGGCGGACGGTTTGTCCAATACCGGATCGCCAAATTTCACGATGGGATAGATCATTTAGAAGTTTCGCAACTGTTGGCAGTAGCCCTCGAAATTTCGCCGTAACTCCAGCAGGGAATCGCCACCGAACTTTTCCAGCGCGCAGCGCGCCAGCGTGAGCGCGACCATCGCTTCGGCGGCAACACCCGCAGCCGGCACTACGCACACATCGGAGCGCTCATAGGCGGCCTTCACCGGTTCGCGCGTGGCAAAGTCCACGGACGCCAGCGGCCGCCGCAGCGTCGAAATCGGCTTCAGGTAGCCGCGTACCCGAATATCTTCGCCGTTGGAGACGCCGCCTTCCAGTCCACCTGCATGGTTCGATCGCCGGGTAAATCCGGTGAACGAATTGGCGGTGCCTCGCTCGTATCCTATTTCATCATGCACCGTGGAGCCGAGTGAAGCCGCAGCCTCGACCGCATCACCGATCTCCACCGCCTTCACCGCCTGCAACGACATCACCGCCGCCGCCAGTTGCGCGTCCAGGCGCTCATCCCAGTTGGCGTAGGTCCCGAGCCCCGGCGGGACGTTGTGCGCAATCACCTCGAAGATGCCGCCAACGGAGTCGCCGGTGCGCAAGGCCAGATCGACTTGCTCCTTCATGCGCGCCTCGCTGTCGGGATCGGCGCAGCCCAGCAGAACTTCGTCCTTCGCGGCCAGCGATGCGATCGCGTCCCACGTCACCGCCTTATCCAGCCTCGCGCTGCCGACAGCAATCACGTGGCTTAGCACCTCAATTCCCAAGTCACGCAGCAGCAGTTTGGCGATGGCACCCGCCGCAACTCGCGCTGCCGACTCTCGTGCCGAGGCGCGCTCCAGAACATAACGCGCTTCGGCAAAGTTATACTTCACCGCCCCGGCAAGGTCGGCATGACCGGGCCGAGGCGACGCGACACGCTTGTGTTTGGCAGGATCGCCGGGCTCAACCGGCAGCGCCTCGGTCCAGTTCTGCCAGTCGTTGTTAGCAAGCAGCAGCGCGATGGGCGAACCGATTGTCTTGCCATGACGCACCCCGCTCAGAATGCGCGCGGTATCGCGCTCAATGCGCATGCGTCCGCCGCGGCCGTAACCTTGCTGCCGCCGCCACAGTTCGCGATTGAGGAAGGCGAGATCCACCACGACGCCAGCCGGCACGCTAGAAAGCAGCGCCACCAGCGCTTCTCCGTGAGATTCGCCCGCTGTAGAAAAGCGCAGCATAGGAAGGCTGATTGTAGAGACAGCAACTAGCAACTAGCAACTAGCAATTAGCAACCAGCATTGTGCCACGGATGCTCGGTCAGTACTGTCGTGATGATTGGCGAAAAGCGAGGAGCGAAGAGCGAACAGCGGCTTATCTTCTTCGCGATATCGGCGGTGCGGGCGGTCCGCCTTTGTAGTCCTTGGGATAGATCACGACGTGCCGCCCGGCGGCCTCGCCAGCGCTTTCCGTGCGCAGGTCGTCGAGGTCACGCATCGCCAGGTGGAGTATCCGGCGCTCGCGCGACGACATGGGGGCGAAGGCATAGGGCACACCGGTCTCGCGCACGCGTTCGGCGGCCACTCCGGCGGCCAGGCGCAACTCCTGCAAACGGGACGAGCGGAAATTCTGGCAGTCGAAACTGATTTTCTCGTGCTGGTCGGGCGCCAGACGGAGCATCTCCTGCGCAATGTGCTCGAAGGCGCGCAGCAGCTCTCCGCCGTTCTCCAGCACCAGCGGGCTGTCGCCGCCGGAGAGCTCAACCAGAATCTCGGGACGTTCCCACTCGCGATCTGCGCCGACCACTGGGTCCACGGTGATCTTGTAGCGCAGGCGGAAATCGCCCGTGGCGAATATGGTGTTCAGCAGTTCGCTGATCTTCTTGGCGGCGGCGATTTTGTCAGGTATCGGCATTTGGAAAACCGTTTTCACCACGGAGGCACGGAGGACACGGAGTTATTGCAAAATTAAGAATTAAAGACGGTCGAACTCACGTCCCAATTATCCAATTAGTGCCCCGAGACATTCAGCACAGTCGTTTGACATAACAAACCAAGAAAACTCAGTGTTCTCCGTATCTCCGTGGTGAACAAAATTCTTTGCTATTTACTTCGCCTTCTTCCTGGCGCGCTTTTCCATCTCCTCGCGCATTTCGCGGCCCAGCCCGGTACGATTCATGATGTATTGCTGACCGATGCCGATAATATTCCCCACGGTCCAGTACACGCTCAGGCCCGACGGCAGACTGAAGCTGAACCAGCCAATCATCAACGGCATCATCAGGGTCATCATTTGCTGCTGCTTGGGGTCCATGCCCGAGCTCGGCGTCATCTTCTGCATCAGGTAAGTGCTGACCACGATGATCACCGGCATGATGAACAGCTTGTCGGGCGAAGACAGATCGTGCAGCCACAAGAACGGCGCCTGGCGCAAATCAATGGCGTTCGCCAGCATGGAATAGAAGGCGAACAGGAACGGCATCTGGATGATCAGCGGCAAGCAGCCGCCGGCGGGGTTCACGCCCTCCTGCTTGTACAGCTCGCTGATCTCGGCGTTCATCTCTTGGCGCTTGGGATCGCGCATGGGATATTTCTTGTAGCGCTCCTGGATGGCCTTCATCTGCGGCTGTAGCTTCTGCATCTTCAGCGCCGACTTCATGCTGACGATGCGCAACGGCAGCAGCGCCAGGTTGATGATGACCGTCAGGATGATGATCGACACGCCCCAGTTGCTGGCCATGTGCTCGTGCGTCCACTTCAGCCAGAGGAACAGCGGGCGCGCGATCAAGCTGAAGAAGCCGAAGTCCACCACATCGCGCAGATCGGGACCGTTCATCTGCCCCGGAGCGCTATTGGAGCGTACCGACTCCAGCACATTCAGCGTCTTCGGTCCTACGAAGAGCCGCAGCTTCGTGACGCCGGTCGTATCTCCCACCGCCGCGCCCAGCACTTCGTACTTGACCACATTGTTCGGGTCGGGGTGCTTGGGATCTTTGGGAACGGAGATTGATCCGTGCAGCGTGACCATCGCCGTCGTGTCCGGATTGTCCGGCAGAAATATAGCGGCAAAGAACTGGTCCTGCGGACCCGCCCAGTTGAACGGCCCGCGCAGCGTGTTGGCGCCGCTTACCTTTTTGGGCGCCAGCCGCTCCACCTTGCCGTCGGCCATGTACTCGATCTTTTGCGACGCGTAGGACGGCGCAGTCGATTCGTCACCCAGCCCGGCCGGCCACATGGGATAGGCCACCACCACCCTGCCGCCTTGCGTGACTTCCGTTTCTATCGAAATGACGTAGGTGTCGCCGAACTGGAACGTCTTGCTTACCGTCGTGTCGCCGTTCGCGTATTCGTAGGTCAACTCGCCGGGAGTAGCGATGCTGCCGCCGGCGCTGGGCACATACAACGCTGAGTTGATCTGGTTGCGCAGGTTTTCGTCGTAGGTATAGAGGCTGAGCGGCAGGCCAAGCTTGACGGCGTCCTTGTTAACCATGTCCAGCGGATTGCCGTCGTCATCCTTGAACTTCTTCAGCACCCATGACTTCACCTGCGCGCCTTTGTTGGTGAAGACGATGCGGTAGAAGTCGTTCTCGACCGTCGTTTCGACTTCTTTGCTGGCGGCCTTCGGGGCTACGGTCGCTTTGGGAGCGTTAGCATCGGGTTGGCTCGACGCTTGGGCGACTGGAGCTGACCCAGAGGACTCGGCCGCAGCCGGGGTGCTCTGGTTTGTCTCCGCTGGCTTCTGCGAAGATTGGGTCGCGGGAGTTTTCTTGAACAGGAAAACCTGGGCGAGGATGACCAGCGCAATCATGACGGCGAACACCATCAGCATGTTCTTGTCGCCGCCACCACCGCCATCTTGTTGGGGATTGCGATATTCAGCCAAGTTTAGGTCCCATTCAGCAGGAAGAGCGGCGCTTTAGCGCCCCGTTCAGCCCGTAATTTTGTCCACCGGAGCCGGCTTTAGCCGGCGACAGCGCTGCATTGCTTTCCGTAGCCGGCACCAGGCTCCCAAAACGCGCCCGCTCCGCCAAGTCATCCGTTGGCAGTGGATCGTACCCCGCCCGCGCGAATGGATGGCACCGCAGCAATCTTCGACCGGCCAGCATTGTGCCCCGCAACACACCGTGACGCTCCACCGCTTCCATCGCGTACTCCGAGCACGTCGGCACAAAGCGGCAGGAGTGCGGCAGCATCGGCGACAGGAACCGCTGGTACATCCGCAAAACGAATTGCACTGCCTGCTTCATTTTTCCTTCGCCGTACGCGTCGCTTCCGCCCCACGCGCCCGCTGGGTCGCCAGACGCAAACCTCGCGCCACTTCGCTGACCACTTCCGCGAACGGCATCGTCAGGACGCTCTTGCGCGGATTAAACACTATGTCCACCGGGCCCTCACAGGCCGACGGGGACATCCGCACCGCTTCCCTCATCCGGCGCTTGATGCGGTTGCGGTCCACAGCTCCACCCAGTACCTTGCCAACCGTGAATCCCACTCGCGGCGAACTCGGCGGTTCAGCTTCCTGCTGACGCCGCAGGAAAAACACCGTCATGTTGCCCGTGAACTGGCGGCGTCCGCACTGGTAGACCCGCTGAAAATCCGCGTGCTTCAGCAGACGCTTCGACTTGGGAAACTTGCTGCTGGCGGCGGAGTTGTTACCAGGCATTCAGCGCTCGCCGCCAGACGCCGAACACTTTCATACTGCGGCCCGCTCGGCGGCGACCCCTAATAATTCCATCGGAAAGGCTGCGATAACGCAGGACTTAAGTGCTTGCGGCTTACTCGCGGAAGCCCGGCTTCACAGAGACACGCTTGCGTCCCTTGGCGCGACGGCGCGACAGCACCGCCCGGCCGCTCTTGGTCTTCATGCGAGAACGAAATCCGTGCGTCTTTGAGCGGCGACGACGGTTGGGTTGGAATGTGCGCTTGGGCATGCGAAAACGGCGCTCCTCACTAACAAAAATTTGAATAGGGCAAACAAAAAGTATAACGGGCCGTAGGCCCTGCTGGCAACTTGCGAGCGGACGCGGAGATACCTCGGCTTGACGCCGCCAGTCAGTTGACGTGCGTAGACACCGTCTGCTCCCGTTCCCGCGATTGCCAGGGAAAGGCCGTCGCCCGCCGCATCCACATGACGATCAGGTCGGCGCGGCGATGCACTCCAAACTTGCTCAACAGGTTGGAAACATGGAACTTCACCGTGCGCTCCGCCACAAATAACTTGGCGGCAATCTCTTTGTTCGAGAGGTTCTCCAGCAGGAGATCCAACACCTCGCGTTCGCGACGGCTGATCTCGACTTCGGGAGTGAGCGACTTGCTGCCGTAAAGCTCAGGGAGGATCGATTCGATGAAGCTGGCCAGCAACTCGCGCGGGACCCAGTAACCGCCGCCGGCCACCTGGCAGGCCGCCCGTGCCAGCTCGCGCGGCGCCTGGCTGTAGGCCCATAGCCCTTTCACGCCCAGCCGCAGCAGCGAATAGGTGTGCGGACCTTCCAGTTTGGGCAGCAGTACCAGCACGGGAAGGCTAGGCTGCTTGATGCGAAGGATGCGGACGAATTCTACCGCTGCCTCGGGGTCACTGCAATCGAGAATCACGAGGGTGGCTGGCGTTGCCTCGTGGGTTGCGTTGTCTGGATTTTGCAGGCGCAGCTCCGGGCTGACTGCCACGTCGAATCCCGCTTTGCTCAGCAGGCGCGCGAACCGCTCCTGGGCAACCGGATGCCGGCAAAACAGAATCAGCTTGCGTCTGCTGCGATGGGGGGAGCTGCGATCGCCGGTCGTTCGAGAGCCGGTCTTTCGATAGCCGTTCAAGGGGTCCATGTGCCGATAGCCGCTTCTCTGGTTCTATCGGCGGAACGACGCCCTCGCTTGACCGGAGCCGCTAGAACTTGCCGATCCGGATGCTGCCGTCACCGGTGCTGATTTCCAGCAGCGGGCCACCGCCGTTCAGCTTGCCGCGTACCCGCGAGTGCTCAATGGAACCGCTCACCGTTACCGGCATATCCAACTGGATGTGCCCGTCGCCCGTATGAGCGTAGAGTTCGCAAGCCAGGTCCTGCGGCAGCTTGGCCTCGACACGGCCGTCGCTGGTGTGAATCAGCCAGCTGCCATTCAACTTCGAGCCGGGACGCACGGTGAGGTCGATGTGGCCGTCGCCGCTGCGCAGGTCAAGGTCGGTGAACACGCCGTCAATGGTCATGTGTCCGTCGCCCGTATGGCCGTGCAGCACGCCGCTGAAGTTCTGGACGTCAATATGACCATCGCCCGTATCCAGCCGCGCTTGGCCGGAGATGCCGTTCACCAGGATGTGGCCATCGCCCGAGTGCAGGTCCAGGGCCGATTGCGGCGGGACCTGGATTTCCACTCGCACTCCGCGATGGATGCCGAAGTGAAATCCCCAGTCGTTGGGAATGTGAACTTGCAGGTCGACCTTGTCGGCATCCTGGCGCTCGGTTATGCGCACGCCGCTGCTGCCGATGCTGATGCCGTCCGTAATCACCCGCGCGTTGATCGTGTTGCTGACGCCGTGGGTGACTTCGATGGAGGCATCGTTGGTATCGACATGCAGAGAGGGAGTGTTGCTGACCTGGTAGCTCTTGGTCCATTCCTCCGCAGAGGCGGACAGGCCCAGGCACGAAACGCAAAGCAGGAGAATGAGGGAAATTTTGCTCACAGTGCTCCTCCTCGTAGTGGTACGAGAAGGAGCGCCTGCAAGTTCCGTTGCGAATGAGGAGAGTAAGTAGGGCCCTGTGTGCGGTGCCCGGGGCATGCGAACTAGCGGAGTGGAACGTCCCGCATGCCCCTAATGAGCATCGCTCCCTGCTTGTTGAAATA
>Ga0302326_10029401_pt1 | contig 11031 bp, 6 predicted proteins | sample Palsa_T0_3_FD_202264 | JGI IMG/M metagenome (GOLD analysis project Ga0302326, IMG submission 202264) | Peat permafrost microbial communities from Stordalen Mire near Abisko, Sweden - Palsa_T0_3 | ecosystem: Environmental > Terrestrial > Soil > Palsa > Peat permafrost | place: Sweden: Abisko...
CGGCCTCAGATGACCCGGTTTCGCAGAAGGTTGCGGGGCAGTGGCTGGCGCTAATTGACGCAGGCAAATACGCAGAAAGCTGGAGGCAGGCGCATTCTGAGCTTAAAAAGAAAGTCTCGAAGGAAGAGTGGGTGGCAGTAGTTACCGACATGCTCGGACGGTTGGGCGAGCTCAAGTCGCGAAAGTTCAAGGAAGCGACTGCGACGAGGACTGTGCCTGAAATGCCGGAAGGCGATTACACGACTCTGGTTTATGACTCCGCATACGAGCACCTTCCTGCCGCGATCGACACGCTGGTAACGGCTAAGGACAAGGACGGCGCCTGGAGGGTAGTCGGCTACACCGTGAACCCAGGAGCCCGGTAGCCTCAAACTCCCCGGATCAATGCCCTCAAAAGAGCGTCAACTGGGGCGGAGCTTCAGCAGCATTTCGAGGATAGTAGAAATCGCGGCGATCGATTCCGGCCTCTTCCCGGATTTCTTCCACCATTCGTTCGAGGCGGTCTGCGTATCGGCCCGTAAGCCGCGCCTCTTTCCGGTAGCGGGCCTCGTAGCGTTTCACGAGCGTGGGGAAGTGCCGCCTCAGAAATTCGAAGTACGTGGTCTTGGTGTCGCCTTGCAGAAAAAGGAGGCCGGCTCCAAAGTGGGTCGCGCCCACCGCCTTTGCCGCTCTCGCTACTGCAATCAGATTCTCTCTGCTGTCGGTGAGGCAGGGGAGAACCGGGCATGCGATGACTCCCGCCCGGACATTCGATTTTCGAAGGCCACTCACCGCCTCGAGGCGCAAGTCGGGACGCGGCGCCATAGGCTCGATCAGTCGCGCGAGCGATGAATCCAGCGTCGTTACCGACTCGGACACATCCACCTGGTTATTCAGCGAGAGCCTCGCCAGCAAATCCGCGTCCCGGGCAACCAGGTCGGACTTCGTAGTGATGCACAGACGAATCCCCTTCAGGCAGCTCAGCTCTTCCAGAACCCGGCGCGTCAACCCGTATTTCCGCTCCGCAGGTTGGTAGGGATCCGTCGCGGTGCCCAAGGCGATGGTTTGGCCCGGACTGATCTGGCGAAGTTCCCGAAAGAACGAAGCGCCATCCCAGACCTTCGCGAAAATCTCCGTCTCAAACGAGGCCGGGTCGCGGCGTTCCAGAAACTCATGGGTGAAGCGCGCGTAACAATAGCGGCAGGCGTACTCACAGCCGCGATAGGGATTGATCGTCCAGTCAAACGAGACACGATCGGAATGGCAGCGGTTCAGCCATTTGCGTGTGGGCAGGGTGCGGTATTCGACGCTCTTCTTGGCGGCCAGAAGTTCTCCCGAAGCGGCAAGGCGGGCAATTCCGATCAGGGGCGGGGAAGGGGAAACGGCCACGAGGCTAGTTTCGTCGTTTGTTCGCCATTTGTCAACAGCCAAATGCGCCCGCCCCCCCAAGATGATCCTTTACTGCAACAATCGAACTTAACTGTCTGCAAAAAAGCGGCTTAAAAACTCAGAACAGGTGCCGGGGAGTCGCGGACGATCGAATATACGTTGGTTCGGAGGCGACCGAACGTTTCATGCAATGCGCCCCGGCCGATGATCACCAAGTCCGCGTCGAAGTGGCTGACGGCATCCCGGATGACCTCGGCAACCTTTCCGCCCTCGACAACCACCGGGACCTCGAGCCCGGCCACCTGTAGCATGGTTGAGAGCTCCTGCCGGGCGGATTCGGCGAGCGCGTGCTCCAGTTCCTGGTCCGTGTATTTTTCCGGACGAGCGTCGATGCTCGGATAGGCATGCACGATGCGGAGTTGCGCGCCTTCGTCCTTAGCGACGCCCTTGGCGAACTGCAGCACACCAGCGTCTTCCTTCTTCGTGTCGATCGCACAGATAATACTGCGAATAGGCAGATGGTCTCCGACGCCCGGATCTCCGGCGTGGGCCGAGGTCCAAACTGGGAAGCGCGCGTCATGCAGCACCTTCGCGGTCACAGAACCCACCAGACACGACCGGAACGGCCCGTAGCCGTGGGTGGGCATCATGATCAAGTCGACGTCATTGTTCTCCGCGAAGCCGATGATGGCTGCAGCCGGGTCGCCCGAGTCAGACACGGCCCGAATGGCCCCTGCGTCGGCAAGGCTTGCAAACTGCTTGCGGTTGAACGCTTCCAGCGCGAGTTTGGCTGCCCCCAGGTCTTCCTCCTGGACCGGAACCGGGCCGGGCCACGCCACCTCCGGCGGGTAAAACGGTATGGGCACGGCGTAGAGAGTTGTCAGGCGCGCTCCAGGCGTCCGCAGCAGGTATCGGGCATAGGGGATTGCTCCGATGCATCTCGGAGAATAATCTACGGGAAACAACACGTGTTTAGAGCGTGGCATATCGAAATGCTTCCTTCACAGATCTACTTATGCTTGCACGCAACACGCCAACGCTCAACCCATTGATTTCTTGCCTGGAGGGCACCGAATTGCGCCGTTTCGCCGGAAAGAATCGCGAATGCGCGCAGGCGGCCTTGTCCGCTAAAGCCAAGGGAGCGGGGTGCGCGTAATACCCGAAAGATTTGGAGGAAACGCACGAATAGCGCGCTGAGCGTCGACGGATTGCCTGCGATACTGGTACCTAAGGGGCGCAAGACATCGAGTGGAACGCAAGCCGCAAGCAGCGAGCTTCGAGCTCTCATGAGGCGCCGAATAGAGCCACGATGGCCCTTCCAGCGTTAGAAGGACTGCGATTTCGAGTAAAGCGCTCGCCGCTGGCGCCCAGAGACTTCCGTGCCTGCCGCGGCGCGCGCCGCGCTGGATCCCTCGGGACTTAGTGCCTATGTCGATTAAAGGCGCCAGCGACCAGGCGCCGAGCAACCGCTCTTCAGTTCCCCTCGTGAGCTCTCGACGCTATATGTCGAATGTCCTCTGGACGTGGCTCGGGGTCGCAACCGGCATCTGCGGCGGCCTCTTCGTAACTCCCTATACGGTCCGGAAGATCGGCGTGGATCACTTCGGCATGTGGACGCTGGTATTGTCGATGGTCGAATACTACTGGCTGATCGACATTGGACTCCGCTCGGCGGCCCTAAAGTTCTCGGCCCAGTATTACGCTCTCGGCCAGCAGGATGAGCTGGACGAGCTGGTGAACACCGGGCTGGCGTATTCGATGGGAGCGGGCGCAATACTGGCGCTGTTGACGATATTCGGCGCTCCCTATGCAGGCCGCCTGTTCCACATCTCCGACCCGGTGTTTCCGAAATTGATTCGCGTAGTCGGCGTCAGTTGGGCGCTCGGTCTGGTCTTCAATATCTTCGGGGCCTGCATTGAAGGCTTCCAGCGGTTCGATATCTTCGGCCGGATCTGGGTGTCGACGACGGTATTGCGAACAATCACAATCGTGCTCATCTTGGCCCTGGGGTTCGGTGTCTTCGAAATGGGGCTCGTCTTGTTGTCCAGCCAGACCCTGGTTTACCTGCTGAACGTGTATTTCTATCGCCGCCTGGCCCCCCAGGCCAGGATCAACCTGTCACTGGCGACGTTCTCGAAATTCAAGGAGATGGCGAGCTATGGCGTCCACACACTCCGTGTGATCGTCTCCGACCGGCTGTTGCGCCAGGCCGTGCCGGTAATGATTCCCTACTACCTCCCGCTACGGGATTTGGCATTTTACGCGCTGCCCATGCGAATCCTGGACTATGCCATGGACGGCGTGGGGAGGGTCGGGGACGTCACGACGCCTACGGCGACGGAATTGTTGGCCAAAGGCCGGCGCGAGCAGCTTGTCGATTTGAGCGTCTATGCGAACCGGTACTCGCTGGCGATCTTCCTGCCTATACCAATCTTTCTGCTCATTTACGGCAATGAGGTGTATGCAAGGTGGATGGGCTCCGAGATAGCCAGCCACAGCGCATACCTGCTTCCCGCATTCCTGTTTGGCCATGCGATTGTAGCCTCGCAAATGAACTCGGTCTCGGTGCTGTTCGGCATCGGCAGGCACCAGGCATATTCGAGGTTTCTTTTGGGCGAAGCTCTTCTGACGGTGCTGGGGATGACGTTGGTGTTGCCGCGTTTTGGGCTGCTGGGCGCCGCCTGGCTGGCCAATAGCCTTATGGCGCTTAATCGTGGTCTGATTGTTGGTTTGTTGGCATGCAGAGAACTCAACATGAGCGTTGGCACATTTGCGGCACGAGTTTACGCCAGGCCTTGCCTGGTGGGCGCGGTAACGTTCCTGGGCCTGATGGCGCTCAAACACCAGGGCCTGCGGGGCCAGACCCTGCCTCAGATTCTCATGGCTCTCTTCGCCATGGCGGTGCCCTATGTAGCTGCCAGCTATTTCCTGTGTGTCTCTGCCGAACATCGCGAACTGGTGAACCGCAAGGTGCGCGCTCTCGTGTACCGTCTGCCCGGCGCGTAACCACGTACGCTTCTTCAGATCCAGCCGCGGGCTTTGTAGTAGACGATTTTGATGCTCTCAACAGCCAGGCCGTATGCAAGCTGAAACCGTTCGATTGGGTTATTGCATCTCTTCAGTGTGTCCGGAACCGGCATCGCGCTCACCTCCAGACCTTGACGCTCGAAGGCTCGCTTGGCGCGAAACATGTGTTGATCGCTGGTGAGCAGCGTTTTTTTTCCCGCGACGTTAGCGAGAAGCCGGGCAGTGTACACGGCTTGCTCGTGGGTAGTACGCGATTGTTCTTCGAGCCAGATGGCTTCCCTGGGGACACTTTCACCGATGAGGAATTCAGCGACGGCCGAGGCAAGCGGGCTTTCTCCTTTAACCACCGATCCTCCGCTGACGAGAATATGCTGAAAGTGCCCGGCGCGCCAAGCCCGGACGGCGTACAAAGCCCTCCAATAGGATGTGGATCCAACCAGGCCATCCGGCTGAGAGTTCGCGGCGAGCACGATCAGGGTTCCTTCCTGCCCGTAGTCCCAGCTGCCCGAGAGAAGACGTGCATACCAGGCGTCGATTGGGAGTAGTGTGACGGCCAGATAGCAGAGCGTGAAAAGCGATGACCCGGTGATCCAACACCTTCGAAGCAGCTTCGCGAGAGGATTGGACAGCCACGCCACTTCACAATTGGAGCACACGCCAGGAAGCCGGTCAGATGAGGCCGAGGCTATCTTCGGCTGTGTCCGAGCCGAGAACTGAAGCGCCTCTGCGGCTGGCTCGACGCCGCTGCTCGGTCACAAAATTGGAAATAAATGTTTTGTGCATTGTTTTCAGCTCGATGAGCGGGTTTTTTGACCCCCGGTGTAGATTCGCTCGGCTACGGTCAAGCTGGTCCCAGTTGCTGGGAATCAGGAGACATTCTGCTCATGATTAGGAAACTCACCCTCAAACTGTTGGTGGTATCCGCAGTGGTGGCACTGGCCAGCGGTCAAACACAGATCGACCTGCAGCACCAGGCCCGCGGAATCGATTTCACAGCGGCCACATACACAAAGCCTCTGCAACTGGGACCCTCGCTTCCGGCTACCTGCGCGATTGGCCAGGCCTTCATGATGACCGGCGCCGCCGCCGGCTCGAATCTCTATTTTTGCCTGGCGACCAATCAATGGACGCTCGAAGGCGGACCCGGCACCGGCGGCGTTGCCAGCGGGCTAAACACACTCTCCTCCTCGACGAGCGGTCCGATTCTCACGATTGGCGCCTTGTGCTCGAGCAGCGCGCCGTGTAATGTGCGATTCGGCTCGACCGTTTATGCGATTGCATCCCCCGCGACAGCGTCACTCGCCGGAGGCACAGGGACAGCCTACATCTACGTGTCGTCTTCGGGAGTTCTGACGGTTGGACATAATCTGACGCTGACTTGCACTTCGGTTTGTACGGCGGCGTCAGGCGTTACGGCCTTTCCGAATGACTCGATGCCTTTGGCGATCTGGACCGCGAACTCTGGCACGTGGACGAGCGGGACCGATGTGCGTTCGGCGTTCGGCAGGGACGATATATACGTGTCGACCGGTTTGCTGAGCGTTCAATCTCAAGGCCTGAGCACGCTTAGCGTGGATTTCAGCGTCGTAACGGGTACTATCGCAAATGGCACTGCGTCGCTCGGTACCAGCCCTATCTCCGCGGCGGCATGCGCTAGTGTAGTAACGGTAGCCGCTGCTGGCGTGGCTTCCTCGGACGCGATTGTATGGACGCCAAACGCCTCGCTTAAGGCGGTCAACGGATATGCTCCCTCCACGAGCGGCGGCCTCGGTATCTCCGCATACCCGACCAGTGGCAACGTGAACTTTGATGTATGCAACTGGAGCGGAGGTAGTATCACGCCCGGCGCTGTCACCCTGAATTGGAGGGTAGTGAGATGAGGATTTTGCTTCCGCTGCTGGGCTTCGCCCTGAGCGGCGTCCTATCGGCTCAGACCCTCCCGATGCCAGGACCCAACGTACCGCATCCCACCGCGGCGCCGGCGGCCCCGAGCGTCGTGCAGGGATGCGGTTACTTTTCGCCAAATAATCCCATAAGTTCAATTTCTTGCACATTCTCCAATCCACTTACAGCAGGAAACCAACTCTATGTGTGTTTAAACAATGTCGTCAGCACAAATACGAGCATTTCTTTTACCGGCGATTCGGGAACCTTCACGATTGACCCGGTGTTGCCATTTCAGTACACGTGGGCCGCGACATCGGGAGGCCAAGTCAATAATACATCCTGCTATTATGTGCTCAGCCTCTCAGGCGGCGGGACTACACTTACAGCTACAGCGGTCGGAGGCGCCGCCGCATTTATCTATCCGACCATCCTGGCGGTTGAGATTAATGGCGCCCATGGCATTGATCAGTCAGACTTGCCATCGAGCAGCGCGTCCGGGTCCACCGGCATTACGAACAGCGTTACTCCGACGCACGCGGTCGAGCTCGCCATTGCATTCGCAACGCCGGGCGCCCTCGTCACGATCACCGCCGGGGGCGGATTTACCCAACAGGCACTAGCTGCTTACGGCAGCGGAGCCTTTGGAGAGATGGAATCGGCGGCGCAGTTGCCCATTGGCAGTGTTGCGGCAACGTGGACGTTTGGATCAAGCACTGATTACCTGGCGCACATTGTGACATGGTACTGAAACGTTTTAGGAATCGTAGGGTTCTCGTTTTCAACGAAACGCATTCGCTCTTCCGGATCGTCCGGCAATGCTACATGCGTCAAGTGATGCCTGCTAATTCAAGGAAGAGATAGATGAAAAAGACCGTCAATACGCTGATCCTTTTCGAGTTGCTTTGCCGCCTGGCCGCCGCGCAGACGTTTACGGTGAGTTCGCCTGCCGCTACCGCGACTCAGGTGGAGCTGGTCTATACGTCGCCTTCCCCCGGGGCCTGCAGTCTCCAGTTCAGCGAATCGCCTGGTCTCGCGCCTGTCGTCCATGATGTTGACGAGACTCTCTTCCCGGGATCAAGCCTTGACAGCAGACTCGGCAACCTGGACGACAATCTCCAGCGGACTTTCGTGGTTGGGACACGCCGCGTGGACCTTGCGTCTGACGGCAACCTGTATTCGCGCGCGTTGCAGGCCAATACCGTGCATTACTTCAAAATAACTTGCGGATCCGCGACCGCCTCCGGCTCATTCCAAACCGGCAACCCTCCGCTCGGCAACAACTACGCGGAACAATTGCCCTTTCACTCCGCCGGCTTCGGCAACTATGGCTGGCCGACAATAAATTGGAACGACACGTCGGTACTCTATATCGACCCTCAAACCGGCTTCGCCGTGAAGCGGATCACTGATGCGAGCTGGGTGGGGAGCGTATCCGGATATGGAAACGACGGCCATGGCCAGTTCGTCCAGGTTGTGGACATCAATGGCGCCTGGACTAACCCAGGCAATGCGACGTCAGGGAGCCAGAACACACTGGCGACATACTCGGGAGCCAACAGCGACCCTCTCTTCCTGACCTACGACAACCAGCAGTTTCAGGGGCCTGGCGGCAGCCAGTTCACCGGCTACGGCAGCTCGCCCACTCTCTCGAACGTTCAAATCGCTTTATTCGGCACTGGCACAGCGGCCGCGGCGGCTGACCGGACTGTTTCGGTTTGTTTGAGCTTCTATGACTCGGGGCAGACCTGCAACACCGCGTGGTTTCCAATTGAGCTTCCCACCTCCGCGCCGTCCAGTTCGACCACGGCTTCGGCGGTGTACCCAAGCGCTTCCCAATTCCCGAATGGAGGTTTCTGGACCGGGTGGAACATTACCCCGCAGCGAAACGACATGGGTGTGGTCAGCGGCGTGGTCAACGTCAACGGGAACACAGTCGTTACCACGAGTGAGTTTAACCTTCAATGGAAGTCCGGTGCGCTGATCTACATCGCGGGAACGGCGCCCACCTGCCCGGGCAATGTCTGCACCCTATCCAGCGTGCTCAACGCGAACACGCTCGTGCTGGCGCAGACCCTACCCAGTCCGCTGACCGGAGCTCAGTTCTATTCGATGGCCTCTGGTTTCGTGGTGATGAAGAACACGCCCAATGGCTCGATTTCCATAAGTGCTACCTCGGGCTATTCGAGCGCCTATCAGTTCAGCAATCCGATCAGCGGCGACGTCGAGTTCTGCAGCCGCGCCCAGACTACGGTGTCTTATGCCGCTGACGGAGTCACTCCGATTGCTCCGGTGCCGGGCGAGCTCTGCCTGGCAAACAGTCCCAACCTCTTCCTGTTGATTCCTTCCACAGGCGAGGCCAGGCTTCTCTACCCCCTGTATTTGGATAACTCGGCGCAGAGCCCTGTTTCCCAAGACCGCGCCTGCGGCAACGGCTGCAATACTACCCTGAACACCTTCATGGGCAGCTTTGATCTGACAAACCCAAACCTCTTCTATGGCGCAATAAAATACTACAGTTCCGGCTGGTCGATTGTTAACATCACGTACAACACTCAAAAGAGCGGATGCAATTACGCCAGCTACGCGCACCCTCTCTACGTGGGCGGCTCCTATGCAACCGGAGAAAACCTGAACGCTTATTGGTATCAAGGGGGCCAGTGGCCGGATTCCTGCCTTACGTGGGACAACCACAACATGCTTCCATCGACAGGCCGGGATTCTGATACCCAAATTGCCGCGCAGCCCAACTGGAAACCGGTCTTCACAAGCTCTTATGGGGCGGGAAACGCGACGCCCGCCACCATTCGCTGGGGCAAAGCCTGGTTTTCAACCGAGGTGCATTCGCAGAACGAGCCGGGTTTGCTTTACCTGTTTGATGCGCAGTCCGGTAACCTTCAGTGGGCGGGCGATACGTTCTCGACCTTCCCGGCACGTTGGGCTGGGAATCACACGTCCTCGATTGCTCCCCTCGCTAACCACTTTTCGCTCGTTTCCGAGCCCATCGACGGCTTCTCCGGTAACCCGAGCTCGGCCTACTTTGGGTTTGGCCCTTTCCAGTTCACGCCGACCGCCATGTGGAAAAACGGAGCATGGTCAAGCGACACCAGCATCACTGCGGACAGCACCTATGCCATGACGTGCCCAACTGGGCTGGCGACCTACCTCGTGCAAGAGGGCGCTGCTGGAAACAACTGCTATCGTTTCCAGACACATCTGGCGTGCAGTCACGGGCCGTATGCGGGCGAGGCGGCCGCATTTCCTTGCCCGGATAATGCGGCATGGTCGATGCTGACGCCAATGGCTGTTGGAGACGAGTTTCAGAACCTTGCGAAGTTTACCACCGGCTCGCCCCAAGAGCGTTTTCAAATCGTTCAAATCACGCCGCTCGGAAGCAACAACTACGATATCGTCGCGTCGAGAAATCCAACCAGCGCCAATATCGGTAACTGCGAGGGCTACGTTACCACAATAGGCCCCTGGCAATCCGGTTGGACTTCCGACATGGTGACCAAGTGCTACGCAACCTACATCCTCGATGTCACCGATTTGGCTGCCGGCTTTTCTTACATCAATCTCGGACCGGGCCATTCTTCCCTTGGATTTTCCCCCAACGTCAGTGCGCCAACTATGGTGCAGCCGGAATACCAAGTGGCATATCAACAACCTCTGGTGAATCCCGCATCGCCTTTCTCGGGTAATCCGGGCGCCTACACGGTCACGGGTGCGGCACCCTTCGCGGGACAGGCGCCCCAATATGCGCAGCAGTCCTACGCGTCGCAGACCCAGTGGTCGTCCACCGATCCGGCCGATTACACCTGGATTGCCGATTTTCGCGCTTTGAATCCCAGCAATGGTCTTTCTTGGGCGAACTTTCAGACGATCTCGGGGAACTTCAATCCGGGGACCCTGGTGCCGGGCACGCAAACAGTCTGGAAATTCACTTATCAGAGCGGCGCGCTTAACTACAAGCTGTCGCCCGTCACGGCATACGCCGGACGCTACCTGCTGCAGGAAGTATCCTCGGCAGCCACCGGCAATGTGATCACAGACAATACGCCGTGGCAGTTCTGTGTTGCCTATTTCGGGGGCGAGTGCAGAACAGGCTCCAATGCCGGCGAGGTATACATGTCGGTCCCTCAGGCGGGCGGCAACTTAAACTCCAGTCTGGGCACATGTTCTACTAACTACCTCGATGAGAACATGCCGTGCGCGATTGCGATACAGAAAAGCGGCGCTTCGATCATCCAGCAGGAGGTAGACGTGCCGGATCCCGTGGGGACCAACTGGCGCAAGGTCAGTACCGGCTTCATGGGTCCGGGCCGTGAATTCGACTATGCGACTGCGATTGTGGAGTCCACGGGGAAGTGGGCGATCTTCGCCTGCGAGTGGTGCGGCGGCGTACGCAGCGATCTGTTCATGGCCAAGCTTCCGCCGTTCCCCCGCACGACCAAGGCGACCGGCGGAGGCAGCACCTTCCAACCAGTCTCGGTGTTGTTGAGCGCCAGTGCCGGCTTTGACTTGGCTCGGATCCGCTTCGGATATGCAGAGAACGGAGGCAATCCGGCCGCGTTCTATTGCACGCCGCGCCAGGAGGATTGCTCGACTACCGCGAACGTGACTGCCTCGTCTCCGTTCGCTTTTGAAAGCGAGTCGCCGGTCTGGGCCAGTTGCTCCGCAGGCTGTTCGATCGTAATTCCCGCTCTCCCCGGGCGCATCGTCTACTACGTGGTGGATCGGAAGAACTCGACT
>Ga0302326_10029402_pt1 | contig 11031 bp, 9 predicted proteins | sample Palsa_T0_3_FD_202264 | JGI IMG/M metagenome (GOLD analysis project Ga0302326, IMG submission 202264) | Peat permafrost microbial communities from Stordalen Mire near Abisko, Sweden - Palsa_T0_3 | ecosystem: Environmental > Terrestrial > Soil > Palsa > Peat permafrost | place: Sweden: Abisko...
CGGGATGGGGCTCTCCCGGGGCGAGGTCTACATCGCCAACATCATGAACTGGAGGCCGGAGCTCCCTACGGGCCCCGACGGCGTCCAGACCGGCAACCGGCCCCCGACCGAGGCCGAGATGGCGCACTGCCTGCCGTACCTGCGGGCGCAGATCGACATAGTGAACCCCGGCCTCCTTGTCGCCCTGGGCGCCACGGCGGCGAAGGGGCTCCTCGGCCCGCGCTCCTTCGGGGCGCTCGGCGAGGTCCGGGGAAGATGGCACGATTTTGGCGGCAGGCCGCTCATGGTGACGTACCACCCGAGCTACATCCTGCGCAACCCGACGAACCGCACGAAGCGCCTCATCTGGGAGGACCTGCTCAAGGTCATGGAGCGGGCGGGCCTTGCGATATCGGAAAAGCAGCGGAGTTTCTTCTCCTCGCCATGAGACAGGCCCGCACGCTCCTCGCCGCCCTCCTCGCCGCCGCCTGCCCGCTCGCGCACGCCGCCGACGAGAGGTTCGACTTCGAGGTCCTGCGCTACCAGGCCAAGGTGCTCGCGGACAGGCCGTATTTCCCCGGGCGCAGCACGGTCCCCGAGGCGCTGCTCAGGCTGAGCTACGACCAGTACCGGGACATCCGGTTCAGGCCCGACGAGGGCCTGTGGCACCGCGACCGCCTGCCGTTCGAGATCCAGTTCTTCCACCCCGGCTTCAACTTCGACAGGACCGTCCAGATCAACGTCATCACCGGCCAGAGCGTCGACCCGGTCTCGTTCTCGCCCGAGATGTTCGACTACGGGATGAACCGGGTCCCCAGCCTCTCCTCCAGGATGGGCTTCGCGGGGCTGAAGATCCTCTATCCCCTCAACAAGCCGGGCGACGAGCTCGGCGCATTCCTCGGGGCCAGCTATTTCCGGTTCATCTGCCAGCGCGCGAACTACGGCCTGTCTGCAAGGGGGCTCGCCATCAATACCGGCGGGCCCGCCGGCGAGGAGTTCCCGGTCTTCCGCGAGTTCTGGGTGGAGCGGCCCCAGCCCGACGACAGGACCCTCACCGTGTACGCGCTCCTGGACGGCCCGACGACGACGGGCGCCTTCAAGTTCTTCATCACGCCGGGGGCCGAGACGGTGACCCAGGTCCACGCGGTCATCTACTGCCGGACGGACCCGGGGGTCCTCGGCCTGGCGCCCCTCACAAGCATGTTCTGGCACGGCAAGAACACCAACGTGAGCTACGACGACTTCCGGCCCGAGGTCCACGACTCCGACGGGCTCATGGTGTTCACCGGGGCGGGGGAGTGGATCTGGCGGCCCCTCACCAACCCCGCGTCGCCCCGGGTGGCGACGTTCTCGGACGTGAACCCGAAGGGCTTCGGCCTCATCCAGCGCGAGCGCCAGTTCGACAGCTACCAGGACCTGGAGGCCTACTACCACGCGCGCCCGAGCGCCTGGGTGGAGCCGATCGGATTCTGGGGAAGCGGGGCCGTGAGGCTCGTGGAGCTTCCCGCGCAGGACGAGACGGCCGACAACATCACGGCGTTCTGGGTGCCCCAGACGCTCCCGCACCCGGGCGAGCCGATCGAGCTGAGCTACCGCCTCCACTGGTTCATGGACCAGATCCACCCGCCGGCGGGCTTCGCGGTGTCCACGCGGCACGGCCGCACGAGGACCCAGGAGGTGGAGCTCGAGCGCTTCGTCGTGGACTTCGGCGGGGCCTACCTCGACAAGCAGGGCCCGGACCCGGCCATCGAGCCCGTGGTCTCGGTCGGCGACGGCGCGGCCCTCGTGAACGCCACCGTGCAGAAGAACCCGTTCAACGGGACCTGGAGGGTCGCGTTCGCGCTCAAGGCCGACGGGACGGGCCGGCCGGTCGAGCTGCGCTGCTTCCTGCGCAAGCCGCCGCATGTGCTGACGGAGACATGGAGCTACCTTTGGCAGCCGTGAGCGAGGCCGGCCGGGACGGTGCGCCCAAGGTCGGGCTGCCGGAGGCGTTCCGCCCGAGGACGGGCTCGATGGAGTCGTGGAACTCGGCCTACGTCCGCGTCGAGGACTACCTGCGCGCCCACCGGATCCACAACCGTCTCCACCAGAGCAGGCTGATCCAGAGGATCCTCGAGAGGGCGGCCCGCCGCCACGAGGCCCGGCCGGCGCTCGACCCGACGACGATCGCGGCCGAGGAGACGGAGGCGCTCATGGACTCCTGGTTCGCGGAGGTGCTTGACGAGAAGGGCGAGGCCCACGACCGGCTGGCCATCGACGGGAGGGTGTCCCTCCTGCTGTGCGACGGCCCCGAGCGGTGGCCGTACGCCTTCCTCGACGAGGAGCGCATCCCCGCGGACTTCGCGCAGGCGATGAGGAGCAGCAACCTGGAGGCGGGGCCCGACCTCGCGGTATCGAGCATGGTGCCCCGGCCGATCGACCTCGGCAGGATCACGGAGGCGGCGGGCGAGACGCTGGAGAAGTTCGAGCAGTGGCCCGTCCTGCGCGCCCTGTTCCTGTGGCTGGTCTTCGCCGTGGCCCTGGCGGGGATCTTCTACCTGACGCGCTGACCAGGGGCCTCCACCGATGGGGATCATCGCAACCGAGCACCTGGACAAGGGCCGCCTGAGCAGGCGCCGCTTCCTCTTCTTCTCGTCGATCTTCGTCCTGACGAGCCTGGCGACCTGGTTCGTCGCGGACCTCTACTGGAGCGACAGCCGGCTCGACGGCCTTGAGATCGCCCTCCTCCTGCTCTTCGTGCCGCTCTTCGCGCACATCGCCGTCGGCTTCTGCACGGCGTTCGCCGGGTTCTACGTGATCAACCGCGGCGGCGACGCGAGCCGCATTTCCGCGGGGGACGAGGCCGGCCGGCCGCCCCGGCTCGCCTCGACCGCCGTCGTCATGCCGGTCTTCAACGAGGACGTCAGCCGGGTCTTCGAGGGGCTGCGCGTGGTCGTCAAGTCGGTGCAGGACGCCGGGGGGGCCGACAGCTTTGACTTCTTCATCCTGAGCGACTCGAACCAGCCCAACCAGTGGATACGGGAGGAGGTCGCCTGGGCCGAGCTCTGCAAGCAGGTGGGCGGCTTCGGGAAGATATTCTACCGCAAGCGCCGGCAGGCGATCAACAAGAAGGCGGGCAACGTGGCCGACTTCCTGCGGCGCTGGGGCAGGAACTACCGGTACATGGTCGTGCTCGACGCCGACTCGATCATGACCGGCAAGGCGCTGACGACGCTGGTTTCCATGATGGAGGACAACCCCTCGGTCGGCATCATCCAGACGGCGCCGAGGGTCGTGCGCGGAGAGACGCTCTATTCCCGGCTCCAGTCCTTTGCGAACCGCCTCTACAGCCCCCTTTACCTGGCGGGCCTCAACTACTGGCAGCAGCACGAGGGCAACTACTGGGGCCACAACGCCATCATCCGCGTGCAGCCGTTCATGGAGCACTGCTCGCTCCCCGAGCTCCCGGGCAACGAGCCCTTCGGCGGAAGGATCCTCTCGCACGACTTCGTCGAGGCCGCGCTCATGCGAAAGGCGGGCTGGGCGGTGTGGCTCGCCCACGACATCGAGGGCAGCTACGAGGAGGGCCCGCCGACCCTGATCGAGGGTGCCAAGCGGGACCGGCGCTGGTGCCAGGGCAACCTGCAGCACGCCTGGCTCCTGACCGCCAGGGGCTTCCGGCCCGCGAACCGCTTCCACCTGCTGATGGGGGTCATGGCCTACGTCTCGTCGCCGCTCTGGCTCCTGTTCCTCGTCCTGGGCACGGTCGAGATGGTGGACCAGACCGCGCGTGCCGCGAGCGGCGCGGCCTCCCCGTTCGCGGAGACGACGTCGGTCTTCGGCTACGCGGTCGCGCTCCCGGAGGCGCTGACGCTCTTCTCGCTGACGATGCTGCTCCTTTTCCTGCCGAAGTTCGTGAGCGTCATCGTCATGCTCGGCCGCCCCGCGCAGGTGGGGCTCTACGGGGGGCGCGGAAGGCTGGTCGCGAGCGCGCTCCTGGAGGCCGGCGTCTCCATGCTCCTTGCGCCGATCAACATGATCTTCAACACGAAATTCGTCATCTTCACGCTCCTCGGCCAGGGCGTCGGCTGGGTCGCCCAGAAGCGGGCCGCCGACGACGACGGGACGGACTGGCGGGAGGCGATCATCACCCACGGCACCCAGACGGTCTTCGGCATGGTCTGGGGCCTGTCGTCCCTCATCCTGATCCCGGCGTATTTCGCGTGGCTCGGGCCCGTGCTCGCGGGCCTCGTCTTCTCGATCCCGCTCTCGATCTTCCTCAGCAAGGCGAGCCTCGGCCGGAGGGCCCGGGACCTCGGGATCTTCCTCACCCCGGAGGAGACGAGCCCGCCGGCGGAGCTGCGCCTCCTCGAGCGCAACCTCGCGGAATGCTACCGCCACCTGCCCCCTTTCGAGCCCCTGCGGGCGGACTACGGCCTCATGCAGGCCGTCCTCGACCCCTACATCAACGCGATGCACGTCGCCCTCCTCAGGCAGCGCCGCCCGAGCGCGGGGGCGAGGGAGTGGTTCGCGAAGCTCCAGGCGCGCCTCCTCAGGGAGGGGCCGGACCGCTTCACGTCGAAGGAGAAGATGGCCCTCCTCCTCGACCCCCAGTCGATGATCCGCCTCCACCGCGAGCTGTGGAGCCTGCCGTCGGACTCGCTCGCCGAGTGGTGGCGCCTCGCGATGAGGCAGTACAACGTGCTGGCCGCCGTCCCGAGCACGGCGCTCTACCGGTAGCCCCCCCGCGGCCGGCCCCCTAGCCCGCGATGCCGCGGAGCTCGGCGGCCGCGCGCGAGAACTCGGCCTCGCAGTCGGCGATCAGCGGGGCCATGGCCCCCAGGCCCTGCCTCTTGGAGACCAGCTCCATGCGCTCGGCGACGCCCTTCAGCGCGACGGCGCCGACGTTCGACGAGCTTCCCTTGATCGTGTGGGCGGCGCGGGTGAAGGTGGATGCGTCGCCGGAGGCGAGGCTCGCCTTGAGCTCGCCGATCCGCTTCGGGGTGTCCTCGAGGTAGATCGAGATGATCTCCCTGAGGAACTCGCCGTTGTCCCCCGGGTTCAGTTCCCTGAGGTTGCTGATGGCGTCGGGGTCGATTGCGGGGGTGTCGGTCATGGGGGTATTCGGTTGGGGTGCCTTGACCGAGCTCACGTGGCCCACTCGAAGGACGTGTTCTGCTCGATCTCGTTGATGGTCGTCAGGCCCATCAGGACCTTTTTCAGGCCGTCGTACCTGAGGGGCCGGTAGCCGACCTTGGCCGCCGCGCGGGTGATCTCCTGGACGCTGCGCTCCTCCGAGATGAGCGCTCGGATCTCCTCGGTGATGAGCACGAGCTCGTGGATCGCGACGCGCCCCTTGTAGCCCGTGCCGCGGCACTTGGGGCAGCCCTTTCCGCGGTAGAACGTCACCTCCGAGAGCCCGTCCTCCTTGAAATACTTGGCGAGCGTCTCGCGCGTCGGGGTGTAGGCCTCCTTGCAGTTCTCGCAGATGCGCGCGGCCAGGCGCTGGGCGAGGACGCCGATGACCGACGGGGCGACCATGTAGGGCTCGACCCCGATCTCGATGAGCCGCGTGATAGCCTGGGGCGCCGAGTTGGTGTGGAGCGTGGCGAACACGATGTGCCCGGTGAGGGCGGCCTCGGTCGCGATCTTCGCCGTCTCCAGGTCCCGGATCTCGCCGATGAGGATCGCGTCGGGGTCCTGGCGCATGAGGGCCCGCAGGAGGTTGGCGAACTTCAGGTCGATCGTCGCGTTCACCTGGCTCTGCGTGACGCCCTCGAGCTGGATCTCGATCGGGTCCTCGATCGTCGAGATGTTGAGCTCCGGGGTGTTGATCTCGTGGAGGGCGGAGTAGAGGGTCGTCGTCTTTCCCGAGCCGGTCGGGCCCGTCACGAAGATGATCCCGTTCGGGTTCTGGATCAGGCGCCTGAAGGGCTGCAGGATCGACTGGGACATCATCATCTTCTCCAGCGTGATCATCGACTTCTTGCCCGACATCGCGAGGATGCGGATGACGACCTTCTCCCCGTAGGCGGAGGGGATCGTCGACACCCGGAAGTTCGCCGTCTGGTTCCCGATGGGCAGCGAGAACCTCCCGTCCTGGGGGATGCGCGTCTCGGCGATGTCGAGGTTGCACAGGATCTTGATGCGCGAGATGAGGGCCTTGTGGAGCTTCCTCGAGAACGCCAGGATCTCGCGCAGGTTGCCGTCGACGCGGAACCGGATCCTCGAGTTGATCTCCTGCGCCTCGATGTGGATGTCGGTCGCCCGCTCCCTCATCGCGTAGTACATGATCTCGTCCAGGATCTGGGCGAGCGCGTTGTTCTCCGCGAGGAGGGCCAGCTTGTCGGCCGCGAGCTCCGGGTTGTCGAAGAGGCTCGAGCGCTCGAGCTGCCCGAGGCTGACCTCGAGGCGCTCCTCGTTGGAGTAGTGGATGGCGATCGAGTCCTCGACCTCCCTCGGCAGCGCGAAGACCGGGCTCACCGGGATCCGCGCGATCTGGCCGAGCCTCTTGACGGTCTCCTGGTCGTCGGGCGAGGCCATGGCGACCGTGAGGACGCCGTTGAAGATGTAGAGGCCGATCGCCTTCGTCTTCTTCGCGACCTCGAGGGGGATCTTCTCGATCGCGTCGTCGGTGATCACCGAGACGAAGGGGTCGACGTAGGCGAAGTTCATCGAGTCCGCCCAGAACCGGCAGCCGTCGTCCTTGGTGACGAGCTTCTTGTCGATGAGGGCCTGGACCAGGTCCGGGGTGTCGCCGTGGTACTCGCACATGCTGCGCAGCTCCGCCTCACCCACGAAGTTAGGGGTGTCCTTCAGCCGGCCTAGGAATGATTCAACTCTTGGGCTTAGCACGGGCGACCTTCTTTGTCTTGAACAGCTTGCCGATCTCGCTCTGGTCGAGCTTCTCCATGGCGAACGCCGCGGAGCCGCGCTCGGCCTCGAGCTCGGCAAGCATCTCGGGGAGCGAGTACTTGACCTCGGTCAGCACAAGCGGCTTGGGCGCCTGCGCAGCGGTGTCCTCCGGGGAGTCTTCGTTCTCGGCCATGGTCAGGGTGGCGGGGCGCTCCCCTCGGGCTCCTCCGCCTCGAAGCACGCCTCGATCGTCTCGGACAGGGCCCGTCCGATCTCCTCGGACGGGGCGTCCTTGCGGATGTAGTTGGCGGCGCCGAGGGCCGCGGCCTGGTCGATCGTCTGGCGGTTGGCGAGGGAGGTCAGCATGATGACGACGCAGTCGGGATTGACGGCCTTCAGCGCGCGCAGCGTCTCCAGTCCGTCCATGACCGGCATGTTGACGTCCAGCATGACGAGGTCGGGCTGCTCCTTCTTGTAAAGCTCGAGCGCGAGGCTCCCGTTGGACGCCTCGATAATCCGCTCGACCCCGAGGTGGCGAAGGAGGAGCGAGATGAACTTCCGGATGTGGGCCTCGTCGTCGACGAGCATGATGCTTCCGTTGAAGTTCATTTGGAGCGGGGAAGGCGGACCACGAACTCCGCGCCGCGCCCGGGTATGTTCTCGACGCCGATCGTGCCGTCGTGGGCCTCGACGATCTTGCGGCTGATCGCCAGCCCGAGGCCGGTGCTCTTCTCGCCGCCCGTGGGCACCGCGGAGAGGCGCCCGTAGTCCTTGAACAGCTTGTGGCGCTCGCTGTCCGGGATCCCGGGGCCCGAGTCGCGAACCGCGAATCCCGCGCCGGTCGCGTCCGAATGGATCACCACCGTGATGACGGAGCCCCGCGGCGAGTACTTGACCGCGTTGCTGATCAGGTTGTCCACGACCTGGCGGATCTTGTTGCGGTCGACGTCGACCATCGGGTCGGAGCCGATCTTAACCATCTCGATGCGCGTGTTCTTCTTCGCCGCCTCGATGCTGCTCAGGTGGACCGACCTCTCGACGATCTCGGCGACGCTCGTAGGCTCCTTCGCGAGCTTGAGGTGGCCGGCCTCGATCGTGGCCACGTCAAGGAGCTCGTTCACCAGCTGGAGCATCGACTGGCTCGCGCCGTGGATCGTCTGGACGATCTCGCGCTGCTCCGTGCTCAGGGGGCCGATCGCGTCCTCCACCATGAGCTCGGCCAGGCCGCGGATGGAAGACAGGGGGTTGCGCAGGTCGTGGGCGCACATCCCCAGGAACCGGTCCTTGGCCGCGTTGGCCTTGCTCAGCTGCTCGACGAGGAGCTTCTGCTGCTCGACCAGCTGCTGGTTGCTGAGGTGCGTCCGGATCCGGGCCACGACCTCCTTTGGCCGGAAGGGCTTCGTCAGGTAGTCGACGCCGCCGGCCTCGAAGCCCATGACCACGTCGTCGGCCTCGCTCTTGGCCGTCACGAAGATGACCGGGGCGCACTTGTCGCCGTAGCTCGTCTTGAGGGTCCGGCACGTCGCAAACCCGTCGATCCCGGGCATCATGACGTCCAAGAGCACCAGGTTCGGCTGGAATTCGGCGTACACCTCCAGGGCCTGCTCGCCGGACCCCGCCTCGGCGAGCTCGTAGCCCTCGTGGCGCAGGATCCCCCCGATGATCCGGAGGTTGATCCGGTCGTCGTCCACGGCGAGTATCCGCCGCCCCGTCAGGTCGATGAACGGGTTTGTCGTGGGGTTAACCATTTGGAGCGTTGTCAGAGTCGAATATCGCCCGCAACGGGCGGCAGGCCAGAGAAATACTCTGGCCCAGGATTGGCCTGCGTGCAACAAGGTCGCATCACAAAATCGGGATATGTTGATATTTGCCTTGCCATCCCCGCTTTTTGCGCCAATTCGCTGAGGTCCTCCCGCGCAATTTCCCATGTCAAAATCATTTGTCTTTTCCTCCGAGTCCGTGGGCGAGGGCCATCCCGACAAGGTCGCCGACCTCATCTCGGACAGCGTCCTTGACGCCTGCCTCGAGCAGGATCCGAAGAGCAGGGTAGCCTGTGAGACGCTCGTGAAGTCGAACCAGGTCGTGATCGCCGGGGAAATCACGACGAAGGCGAAGATCAACTACGAGCTCGTCGTGCGCGACGCCATCAGGGACATCGGTTACATCAACGACGACGACGTTTTCCACTGCGACAAGGTTTTCATCCACAACCTGCTGACCCGCCAGTCGCCCGACATCGCCCAGGGCGTCGACGCGGTCAAGGTTGCCGGCAAGGACACGGCGGAGCAGGGAGCCGGCGACCAGGGCCTCATGTTCGGCTACGCCTGCAACGAAACCCCCGAGATGATGCCGACGGCCATCATGTTCGCCCACCGCCTGGGCCGCGAGCTCACGAAGATCCGCAAGGCCGGCGTCGTCGGCTGGCTGCGCCCGGACGCGAAGTCGCAGGTCTCGATCCGCTACGAGAACGACAAGCCGATCAAGGTGGAGAACGTCGTCATCTCGACGCAGCACACGGCGAACGCGAAGCACGACGACATCCGGGACTTCCTGATAGAGTACGTGATCAAGAAGGTGATCCCGGCCAAGATGATGGACGCGAAGACCCAGTTCCTCATCAACCCCACGGGGCGGTTCGTGGTCGGCGGCCCCGAGGGCGACTCGGGGCTCACCGGGCGCAAGATCATCGTCGACACCTACGGCGGCTGGGGGCGCCACGGCGGCGGGGCGTTCTCGGGGAAGGACCCATCCAAGGTCGACCGCTCCGCGGCCTACATGTGCCGGTGGGTCGCCAAGAACATCGTGGCCTCCGGGCTGGCCGACATCTGCGAGCTCCAGGTCGCCTACGCGATCGGCTATCCGGAGCCCGTGAGCATCTGGGTGGACGCGATGGGGACGGCCAAGGTGCCCGAGGCCAGGATCAACAAGGCCGTCAAGAAGGTGTTCAGCTTCAAGCCCGCGAACATCATCAGGCAGCTGGACCTCCTGCGCCCGATCTACCGCTCCACCACGAATTACGGCCACTTTGGAAAGCCGGACCTCCCTTGGGAGCAGACGAACAAGACCAAGGAACTTCTCGACGCCGCGAAATAGCCGCCAGGAAAAACTCACAACCCGCCTCCCACACATGCCAACGACCGCCGCCCGCCCGACCCAGGATTACCACGTCAAGGACCTCGCCCTAGCCGAATGGGGGCGCAAGGAGATCACGGTCGCCGAGCACGAGATGCCGGGCCTGATCTCGATCCGGCGGAAATTCGGGGCGAAGAAGCCGCTGTCGGGCGTCCGGATCACGGGCTCCCTCCACATGACCATCCAGACCGCCGTCCTCATCGAGACGCTGGTCGAGCTCGGCGCCTCGGTGCGGTGGGCGTCGTGCAACATATTCTCGACGCAGGACCATGCGGCGGCGGCCATCGCGAAGACGGGGGTCCCGGTCTTCGCCTGGAAGGGGGAGACGCTCGAGGAGTACTGGGAGCTCACCTGGAAGGCGCTCAGCCATCCGGGGGGCAAGGGTCCGCAGCTCGTCGTCGACGACGGCGGCGACGTCACGCTCCTCCTCCACAAGGGCTATGAGCTCGAGGAGGGGAGCACGTGGGTCAACACCCTCTCGGGGTCCCACGAGGAGGGGGTCATCAAGGCGATCCTCAAGCGGATCCACGCCGAGTCGCCCTTTGTCTTCCACGAGATGGTCAAGGACTGGCGCGGCGTCTCCGAGGAGACGACGACCGGCGTCCACCGCCTCTACCAGCTCCACGAGAAGGGCAAGCTGCTCGTTCCCGCGATCAACGTGAACGACTCGGTCACCAAGTCGAAGTTCGACAACCTCTACGGCTGCCGCGAGTCGCTGGCCGATGGCCTGAAGCGCGCGACCGACGTCATGATCGCCGGCAAGGTGGCGGTCGTCTGCGGCTACGGCGACGTCGGCAAGGGCTGCTCGCATTCGCTGCGCGGCTTTGGCGCCCGGGTCATTGTGACGGAGGTCGATCCCATCAACGCCCTCCAGGCCGCCATGGAGGGCTTCGAGGTGAACACGGTCGAGAGCGCGCTCGCCGAGGGCGACATCTACGTAACGACGACCGGCAACTGCGACGTCATCACCTTCGAGCACATGGAGGCCATGAAGGACCAGGCGATCGTCTGCAACATCGGGCACTTCGACAACGAGATCCAGGTCGACCGCCTCTACACGTCGCCCGGTGTCACGCGCGAGAACAT
>Ga0302326_10029406_pt1 | contig 11029 bp, 6 predicted proteins | sample Palsa_T0_3_FD_202264 | JGI IMG/M metagenome (GOLD analysis project Ga0302326, IMG submission 202264) | Peat permafrost microbial communities from Stordalen Mire near Abisko, Sweden - Palsa_T0_3 | ecosystem: Environmental > Terrestrial > Soil > Palsa > Peat permafrost | place: Sweden: Abisko...
GCGTTTTTAGTTGGCGCGGTGTTCTTCGCGCCTTGCGGTTTATCTTCATATTTCTGTTTTTTGTGCCGGCGTCTTTTGCGCCCGCGTTTTTGCTTAGCCACAACGGACGCCCCCACGCTATTCCATCTTGGCGAATTTGCAACAGAAATCGTAACAAAGTAGAATTAAGGCATAACCGTGCGGTTCGGATTTAACGCAAGGCCGCTAAGACGCAGTCGCACAGCGCGGCCAGCCGCAACTAAAGCCCGATAATTTTGGACTCGCATAGAGCCGCAGAGTCCGCAGAGAGGAAAAATCTGTGTTGATCTGTGTTCATCAGTGGCTTTTCTCCGTGATCTCCGCGCCTCTGCGCGATGCGAGTCTTTAATTTCTCAACTGGCTCGCCACCCGTTCCCCCAGCCCGGCGGCGTCGTTGACCGCGCCTCGCGCTTCGGCGCGGCGGACTTTGTCCTTCAAAAAAGAGACGGCGCGCAGGTGTAATTCCGTGCCAGTCAATGTCGCGTGCGCGCCGATGGGCATCTGGCAACCGCCGCCTAGAGCGCGCAGGAGGGCGCGTTCGGCGGTCACGCATTGAAAGGTCGATTCGTCATTCAACTCGCGGCATAGAGAGGCTGCCTGCTCGTCATCGGCGCGAATCTCCAGCCCGATGGCCGCCTGCCCCACACAGGGCAGCATCTCGCTAGTGTCAAGCATCATCCACCGCAAACATTCCGGAACGTCGTCGCCGGACATCTGGCCCGCCTCTGTCAATTGAATGTGCAATCTGGCCAGGCCGGCCGCGGCCAGAATGGTCGCGCCCAGCTCCGCCTGGCCCGCCAGTTTGCGCAAACGCGTGGGGACATTGCCGCGGATTTCCACCACTTTGAAATCCGGACGCAAGGCGAGCAATTGCGCCTGGCGCCGCGTGCTGCTGGTGGCCACCGTCAGCCCTCCGGGCAATTGCCCCAGCCTCAACCCTGGCGCCAAAGGCGCTTTGTAAATAAGAATATCGCGCACGTCCGCGCGTTTGCCCGCCACGGCCCCCAATTTCAATCCTTCCGGCAATTCGGTCGGCAGGTCCTTGAGACTGTGGACGGCGAGGTCCGCCCGCCTCTTGAGCAGCGCGACTTCCAATTCCTTGGTGAACAATCCCTTGGGCAACGACGCATCGGGTTTGGCCATGGAGGCCGAGAGGAATTTGTCGCCGCTGGTCTTGATGATCTTCAACTCGAAGGGCAGCTTGGGGAATTTCTCGCGGCATTGGGCCAGCACCAAGTTGGCCTGGGCCAGCGCCAGCGCGCTGCCGCGCGTGGCGATAAGGATGGCTTTGCGTTTCATGTGCTGGCGTTGCCCAGGTCGGGCAGCGGGCCGCCGGCCGGGCGCGCCGAGCGCGGCATCATCGCGCCTGCCTTCTGGGCGATCAGGGCTTCGCAACGCGCGATTTCCTCCCGGCGCTGCCGGAGATGATCGCCCGCGATGGCCTGCAAATCATCGATGTTGTAAAGATAAACGTTGTCCAGAAAATTGACCGAGGAATCTATGTCGCGCGGCACGGCAATGTCAATCAAAAGAAGCGGCCGATGCTTGCGCGCCTTCATGACCGGCTCCAGTTTGGCGCGGTCCAGGATGCAATGGGGGGCCGAAGTGCTGCTGATAAGGATGTCAATATGAGGGAACTCGTGCGCCCAATCATCGAAGCTGACGGCGCGCCCGCCCAGTTCGCGCGCCAATTCCACGGCCCGGTCGTGCGAACGGTTTGAAACAATGATGCTTCTGGCGCCCCGGCTCAGAAGCGCGCGCGCTGTTTTCTCGCTTGTCTCCCCCGCGCCGATGACCATGACCGGATGCTCAGCCAGGGAACTGAAAAGCTTTTCCGCCAACTCCACCGCGACCGAACCCACCGAGACGCTGCCGCGCTGGATGTTGGTTTCGGTGCGGATTTGTTTGGCGACGTTGAAGGCCCTTTGAAAGGATTTGTTCAGGAGGGCGCCGGTGTGTTTGAGGCGCAAGGCGGTGTCGTAGGCTTTTTTTAATTGACCTAGAATTTCCGTTTCTCCCAGCACCATGGAATCCAGGCCGCAGGCGACTTTGAAAAGGTGTTCGAGGCCCTGGCGCCCGCCGCGTCCGTAAATCTCCCCGCCCAACGATCCTTCGAACTTGTGGTAATCCAGCAGAAATTGCCGCAACCCGGCGATGGCTTGGCCCTCCGGTGAATCGCTCACCGCGTAAATCTCGACCCGGTTGCAGGTGGAGAGAATGACCGCTTCGCGCGCCAGCCCCGCCGTGCGCATTTCCTGCAACGCGCCGGGGAGGGCCGACTCCGCGAAGGCAAACCGCTCCCGCACCGTAACGGGGGAGGAGTGATGGCTCAAGCCAATGACAACCAGAGTCATGCTAAAACCTGTGGGAAGGGGAGAGCAGGTTGACGCCCCAGAACGTCAAGACTACAAATGCAAACCCGGCCACGGCCCCCCACGCGAATTTCCGCCCGGATTGGGCGAACCGCCAGTGCAGAACCAGCAGCGCCAGATAAAGGCACCACACCAAACCGGACCAAACCACTTTGGGATCGGACGCGTGAAGTTCCGGCCGGTTTTTGAGCAGAAAGGGAATCAGCCCCAGACCCATGCTCAAGAGAACGAACCCCGCCCACAGCAGCCGGCTGGTAATTTTTTCCAGGCGGTCGATGGGCGGCATGACCGCCAGGACGGCGCGGAGTTTGTGGAATTTCAAGTCGTGTTCCTGGGTCAAATACATGACCGCCGCGACCGAGCTTAATCCAAACGCGCCGTAGGAAAGCAGCGTCAGGGCCGCGTGCAAGCTGACCAGCTCGTTGGCCGCGAAAGGCGGCTGGCCCGTATGCGACGGATCCAGGCCTGGCATCAACGCAAACACGCCGATGGCAAAGATGACAGGCGCGGCAAAGGCGCCGAGAAACCGCACGCGGGGCCATAGTCCGAAGACCAGATAGGCCGCCACAATGGTCCAATCGACGAAAGTCATGGCTTCATAAAGATTATGCACCGGGCATTCTTGGAGGGTCAACCCCCGCATGAACATGGCCTTGGTTTGAAGGATGATCCCGGCCAGCAACAACGCATAATTAACGTGGTCATGCTTGCGGAAGCCCTTGCGCCAGAGGAACAAAGAATAAACACTGCTCAAGCCGTAAGTGATTACGGCCAGCAAAAAGAAATGTCGGTCAGTCCACCAGGACACAGACTTAACGGTAATCTGTCCCACCGTGATCGCAAGGAGGAATTCCTGACTAATCCAACGCAATCTAAACAAATTTTGGGAATTTAATCTCCCTTTCAACCTCCTCCAGCACACCCAGTGCAGGCTTGGAATGTTTTGCAATTCCAAGAGCGATGTCGTATTTGTATCAACCCGCTTTGGCGGGATTGTTATGAGACCCGAAATCGAAATTTACGATACGACCCTCCGCGATGGCAGCCAGGGCGAAGGCATCAACTTTTCCGTCCTGGATAAGTTGCGCATTGCCGAAAAACTCGATGGGTTTGGCGTCCATTATATTGAAGGGGGCTGGCCCGGCTCCAACTCAAAAGACATCGAATTCTTTAACGAGGCCAAACATAAGAAATTCAAACGAGCCAGATTGGCGGCCTTTGGTTCGACCCGACGCAAGGACGTCGCCGTCAGCGAGGATGACCAGGTGCGCTTGCTGCTGGAGGCAGAAACGCCGGTCGTGACCATTTTTGGCAAGTCGTGGCTGTTGCACGTCAAGAAAGTCTTGCGCACGACGCCGGATGAAAATATGGCCATGATCGCCGAGACGGTGCGGTTCTTGAAGGAGAATGGAAAGTTCGTCGTGTACGACGCGGAACACTTTTTTGACGGGTTCAAGGACAATGGCGAATACGCCCTGGCTACTTGTCTGGCGGCGGAAAAAGCCGGCGCGGATGTGATCGCGCTGTGCGATACCAACGGCGGCACGTTGCCGGGGGAAATCGCAAAAATCACCGGGGCCGCCCGCGCCGCCACGAGGGTGCGGTTGGGCATTCATACGCATGATGACACCGGCCTGGGGGTGGCCAATGCGCTGGCGGCGCTGGAGGCGGGCGCGTCGCACGTGCAGGGCACGATCAATGGTTACGGCGAACGCACCGGCAATTGCAACCTGACCAGCGTCATCCCCAACGTCGCCTTCAAACTCGGCAAAAGCTGCGTGCCGCCCTCGGCGCTGCCGCAACTCAAGGACCTTTCGCAGTTCGTGGATGAAATCGCCAACCTGCGCCACAACCCGCGCCAGCCGTGGGTCGGTACGGCGGCGTTTTCGCACAAGGGCGGCATGCACGTCAACGCGGTGCAAAAAATCGTCCGCAGCTACGAGCACATCGACCCGGCCTCAGTCGGCAATGCGCGCAACGTGCTCATCAGCGACCTGGCCGGGCGCAGCAACATCGTCATGAAGGCGAGGGAATTGGGCATCGAACTGGCCAATGATGCGCCCGAATTGCGGGAAATCCTGGCGCGCGTGAAGACCCTGGAGCATCAGGGCTATGAGTTTGAGGCGGCGGGCGGCTCGCTGGCGGTGTTGATCCGCAAAATCCTCCAGCACCAGGCCCTGCCGCTGGAGGTGCGGGCGTATCATGTTTCGATGCGCAACGAAGGCAAATCGTCCGTATGCGAGGCGACCATCAAAGTGCAGGTCGATGGCCAGTCGGCCCACACCGTGGCCGAAGGCGACGGGCCTGTTAATGCGCTTGATTCGGCCTTGCGCGCCGCGCTGGTCGGCTTTTATCCGCAGGTCAAAAGCATTCGGTTGACGGATTACAAGGTCCGCATTCTTGACTCGAGCGCGGGCACGGCCGCCAAAACGCGCGTCTTGATCCAATCAAGCGATGGCCGCGAGGAATGGGGGACCGTTGGCGTGAGCGACAACATCATCGAAGCCAGCCTGCAGGCGCTGGTGGATTCCATGGAATACCGGCTCGTGAAAAAGGGCCGGTGAAGTTTCTATGAACGAAATCCCCAAAGCATACGAACCCCAGTCGGTCGAGGAAAAATGGTACCAATATTGGCTGGACCAGAAATGTTTCGTGGCCGATCCACATTCGCCCAAGCCGGCGTATTCGATTGTCATTCCGCCGCCAAATGTCACCGGGGTACTCACTCTCGGACACGTCCTCAACAACACCATTCAGGACATTCTCGCCCGCAAGGCTCGCATGGAAGGCAAGGAAGTCCTCTGGCTGCCGGGCACCGACCACGCTGGCATCGCCACGCAGACGGTGGTGGAGCGCACGTTGAAAAAATCCGGCGAAATCAAGCATCGCGATGATTTGGGTCGAGAAAAATTCCTAGAACGTGTTTGGGAATGGAAGGAAAAACACGGCGGCATCATCATTCAACAACTGAAGAAACTCGGCGCCTCGTGTGATTGGACGCGCGAGCGATTCACGATGGACCCGGAGTATTCGCGCTGCGTGCAGAAAGTATTCGTCGAGCTTTACAAAAAGGGACTTATTTATCGCGGCAAACGCATTGTGAACTGGTGTCCTGTATCCCTCACCGCGTTGTCCGATGAGGAAGTGGTGATGAAGGAACAAAAGGGTTTCCTCTACTATTTCAAAGTAGAAGTGGCCGAAGAGCCAGGAACCTTTTTAACGATTGCAACGACGCGGCCCGAAACGATTCCCGGCGACACCGCCGTGGCTGTCAATCCAAAAGACCCGCGCTATACCAAGTACATAGGCAAACACGCCGTTCGACCGCTGCCGACAGAATTATCACGCGAGCAGAAACTGATCCCCATTATCGGCGACGAACATGTCGATTTTGCATTCGGCACGGGAGTTTTAAAAGTCACGCCCGCACACGACAAAGCGGACTTTGAAATCGGGGAGAGGCACAAGCTCGTGCAGATTGGAGTCATTGAGGCGAGTGGTCAAATGAACGAGATGGCTGGCGTGGACTTGCGTGGCCTCGACCGTTTCGAAGCACGCAAAGCGGCTGTCGCGAAGCTCACAGAGCTGCGTGTCTTGGTCAAGGAGGAGCCTTACACTAACAACATTGGTTACAGCGAACGCGCCGACGTGCCGATTGAGCCACGCTTGAGCGAGCAATGGTTTTTGAAATATCCAAGCGTGGAAAAGTCGCGCAGGATAGTGGCCAATGGCGAGCTGAAGTTTTACCCTGACCGTTGGGCTAGAGTTTATGATCACTGGATGGAAGGCATCAAAGACTGGTGCATCAGCCGCCAGCTTTGGTGGGGGCATAGAATTCCAGTGTGGAAGGCAGGTGCAAATTCAGTTTTAATCGGCGAAACCAAAGGAATAGATCTTGAAAGCTTCTTGAACCAGTTGACGCGAGAAGATTCAAGCATTGTTTACGAACGTCATTCAACAGGACAAACCACGGGAGGCGGTTACCATTTCCACCGTTATGTGGCAGTGCCGCCTGGTCGGGAAGACGTAGTCAACAAATTGGAAGAGCTTGGTTTCACCCAAGACCCGGATGTCCTTGATACATGGTTCAGTTCCTGGCTTTGGCCATTCGCGACGATGGGCTGGCCGGAAAAAACGGACACGCTGCAAAAGTTTTATCCGACCACCGATCTGGTCACGGGGCCGGATATTATTTTCTTCTGGGTCGCGCGCATGATCATGGCCGGGTTCGAATTCATGGGGCGGGAGCCGTTTCGCAACGTTTATTTTACCGGCATCATTCGCGACAAACAGGGGCGCAAAATGTCCAAGAGCCTGGGCAATTCGCCGGACCCGCTGGAGCTCATTGCCAAGTACGGAGCCGATGCGCTGCGGTTCGGCGTGATGCGCTCGGCGCCGCTGGGTCAGGATGTTCTGTACGACGAACAGCAGGTGGAGTTGGGCCGCAATTTTTGCAACAAGTTATGGAATGCCTGCCGCTTCCGCCAGCTTCACGCCGGCGAGGTGCAAGGGGAAATCGAGCCGCGCCTGCTCACCCTGGATGATCGCTGGATTCTCCTGCGACTCGACGCCGCCATCCGCGAAATGGGCGCTGCCTTTGCGGATTACAAATTCAGCGACGCGACCGCTACGCTCTATCGCTTTTTCTGGAGCGAGTATTGCGATTGGTATGTCGAGGCGGCGAAGGCGGTCTTGCAGGGCAACGATGCCGCGCGGAGCGCCAATACTTTGGCGGTGATCGATTTTGTTTTGTCGCACGCGTTGCGATTGTTCCATCCATTTTTACCGTTTATCACGGAGGAATTGTGGAACGGCATGGGCTACTCCAAGGACATGCCGGAGGATCAGGGAGGCAAGACCATTATGTTCGCTCCCTGGCCCAAGGCGCTGGACGAAGATTTCAAGAGTCATTACGGCTTGGTTGAGGAAACGCTGGAGTTGATCGCGGGCCGGCAAAAGCTGGTGATTGAGATCAGGAATATTCGCGCGCAATACAAAATTCCTGCCAACAAGAAACTCACTCTGGTCTATCACGCTCAGGCAGACATCGCCTCCGAAGAAAAGCGAGTGATCGAATTGCTGTCAGGGGCTGAACCCATTGCGCATCAAACCGCGTACGAGCCGGCCAAGGGCGAACCCGTGATTCATCCGATTTTTGGCGGCAAACTTTACGTTCCCCTGGCGGGGCTGGTCGATGCGCAGGCGGAGAAAGGCCGCCTGGCCAAGGAATTGCAAAAAATTGAGGCGGAAATTCAGAAAGTGGAAGCCAAGCTGGCCAGTCCCAATTTCGCCGGCAAGGCGCCGCCTGAAGTCCTGCAGGAACACCGTCAGCGCCTGGCCGATTGGCAGGCCAAACGGGAACAATTGCGGAGCGCGTTGGATGCTCTTGACTGAATGAACATCCGGCAAGCCAGCAGTCAATACGAATCCTGGCTCGCCAAACATCTTCGCTTGATCCCCGCCGATGTGCGCCTCAAGCACCAGAGGATGCGGGCGGACCTGTTCATGTTTATGCGCGCGACCTATTATCGTTGGGCGCAAGTCTGGCCGGAGGTTTGCTCCCAATTCGGTCTTGGCCCGCTCGTCCTGTCCGTGGGCGATTTGCACGTGGAAAATTTCGGCACCTGGCGCGATGTCGAAGGCCGCTTGATCTGGGGCGTCAATGATTACGACGAAGCCTATCCCCTGCCCTACACTAACGATTTGGTTCGCCTCGCCACCAGCGCCTTTTTGGCGGTGGAGGAATTGGATGTGAAACCCAAGGAAGCGGCGGCGGAGATTTTGCGTGGATACCAGGCAGGCATCAAAGCCGGCGGCCGGCCGTTCGTGCTGGTGGACCACAGCACGCCGCTGCGCGACATGGCGCGTCACAGACTCAATGATCCAGAAAAATTTTGGAAGAAGCTGCGCGTGCTGGTTCCGTTGAAAAAGCCTCCTCCTGCGGAGGCCATCGAGGCGATTCACTCGATTCTTCCCGCGAAAAAAATTGCGCTGCGTTATGCCCACCGCATTGCCGGCTTGGGCAGCCTCGGGCGGGAGCGTTTCACGGGGCTTGGCGATTGGCTCGGCGGGACCATTGCCCGCGAAGCCAAAGCGTGCGCGCCCTCAGCCTGCTCCTTCGCCGAAGGCAAGGCCGGCGCGCCGATTTATTTGGAAAAACTTGTGCGCCAAATCATTCACGTTCATGACCCTTTTTGGAAAATGCACGGCACCTGGGTGGCGCGGCGGTTGTCGCCCGATTGTTTCCGGCTCGAACTGGCACATTTGCCTCGCCTGCGCGATGAATTGTATCTTCTATATTGCATGGGTTGGGAGACGGCCAATATTCATCTTGGCTGCGGCTCCGGCGCGTCCATCGCGCGGGACCTCCGGCGCAAACCGGCCCATTGGCTTTTCAAAGCGGCCAGCCTGATGAAGAAACAGGTGCTTGAGGATTGGCAGGACTATTCGATGTGACCGCCATTGTCAAGGCAACAGCAAAACCCGGTAGAACTGCTGCGCATTGGTTCCGAGAGCGTAGGATGCGCTCAAACTGAAATTGGTGGTCGTGACGGCGCCGCCCGCATCAATCCATAAGCCGGAAGCCAGGTTAGTGCTCGTTTGCACCTGGTAGGATTGATCGGGAGCCGCACTCCAAGCGAAAGTAATCGTTCCGCCAGCCTGCGTGACGGATTGAAAGACCGGCGGCCCAACCAAGCTCAGCGATGCGCCCAAGCTGGTTACTGCGCCAAGCGTGTTGCTGACGATGACGGAGTACGTGGCAACATCGTTGCTGGTTATGTTATTGACTGTAAGAATGCGCGAAGAGGCGCCGGCAATGTTGCCGCCGTTGGTTAGATTGGCGCCGTTCTTGCGCCATTGGAAGCTGAGAGGCGACGCGCCAAAGACGGCCACGCTGAACTGGACGCTGCCACCCGCCGCGGCGGATTGATCGGACGGCTGGACGGTGATTTGCGGGGCCGAAGTGATGGTCAAACGGAAAATGCAACCTTTGCCGTAGGGACCGCCGGCGGTGGTCGTGCCATAAAAATTGCCCTCGGCGTCCTGCACCAGCGCGGCTTTGGGTTCCGTGCCGTCATCCGAGCCATCGAATGCGAGGAGAGTCGTGAAGCCGCCAGACGGGGTGACTCTGAACAGCGTGCCGTTGATGGTGGTTTCGCTGTAGAGAGTGGTGCCATAAAAATTGCCGTCCGCGCCCTCGATCAATCCGGCGAAAGGATACTCGCCGTCGCCATTATACAATGGATTGAGCACATACAAAGTGGTCAGCGCTCCGTTAGTGGATACTTTGAAGATCGTGCCGACGAATACGACGCTATCAATGACGTTGCGCCTCGTCACCCCGTAAAAACTGCCATCCGTGCCCTGGACCAGCGCGCCGATGGGGTTATAGCCATCGGTGCCGCCGGTGAACGAATAGAGATTGGTCAGCGCGCCGGCGGGAGTCATTCTAAAAACACCGCCGTAATCATAGGCGCCGCCGGCCGTGGTCAGGCCGTAAAAATTGCCATCCGCGCCTTGCGCCAGCGCGCCGACCGCCTCATTGCCGTCCTGCCCGCCGGTAAATGAATAGACGACATCAAGGGGTCCATTCGAGGCCATTTCGAATATGTTGCCGTCGCCGGGCTTTGATGCATTTTCGGTCGAACCATAGAAATTGCCATTCGCGGCCTGCAACAGCGCGGTGTAAGGATTGATGTTGTTCTGGTTGCTTAAGTAGGCAAGCGTGGTCAGCGCGCCGGCGGGCGTCATCTTGAACACCGTGCCTCCATTATTGATTCCGCCGTTTTCGGTCGTTCCGTAGAAATTGCCGTCCGTGCCCTGCACCATGGCGGCTTGCGGGTTCGATCCGTTTGTCAAGTTGAATGGCACGAGAGTCTGGAATGAGCCGTTGGTCGTGACGCTGAAGATGGTGCCTTCGTTGTAAGCGCCGCCGGTTTGGGTTGTGCCATAGAGCACGCCATTGCTACCCAAGGTCAGGCCGTTGGGAGTGCCGCCATCGGCCCCGCCCGTGAACCAATAAAGCGAGACCACGACAGTGCCCGCCGCGCTGACAGGATAAACGGTCAGCGTGGCCTGCGCGTTCGCCGAGCCGAGGGCATTGCTCACCATCACGGAATAGGTGGCGTCGCTCCTTTCTGTCAAGCTGGTTAAAGTCAGAGAACTGGTCGTGGCGCCGAAAACGTTGGTGGTGTTGGTCAAATTAACTTGATTGCTTTGCCATTGGTAAGACAAGGGCAGATTGCCTGTGGCGCCCACATTAAACACCGCGACCCCTCCCACTGACGCTGTCTGGTTGGCGGGCGGCCTCACGATTTGCGGCGGCGAGACGCTCACTTCAAGAATCGCGCCCTGGCTGGTGGCGGCGGATCCGGCGGCGTTGCTGACCATGACGGAATAGACGCCCACGTCGGACAGGCTGACGTTGGTGAGAGTCAGGACGCGGGTGGAGGAGCCCGCAATGTTGCCGCCATCGGTCAGATTTGATCCGTTCTGGCGCCACTGGTAGAAGAGCGGCGGGTTGCCCGTGGCGGCCACGCTGAAGACGGCGCTGCCTCCGAGAAAGGTTGTTTGATTGACAGGTTGTCCGGTGATTTGCACGGAAGTGGAATTGATGTTGACACGGAAGATGACTCCAT
>Ga0302326_10029407_pt1 | contig 11029 bp, 6 predicted proteins | sample Palsa_T0_3_FD_202264 | JGI IMG/M metagenome (GOLD analysis project Ga0302326, IMG submission 202264) | Peat permafrost microbial communities from Stordalen Mire near Abisko, Sweden - Palsa_T0_3 | ecosystem: Environmental > Terrestrial > Soil > Palsa > Peat permafrost | place: Sweden: Abisko...
AATGGCTTCGAGGTCAGCGAGCAGCTCCTCAGCACTGCGGTAACGCTGATCGCGGTCCTTGGACAGCAGCTTCGCGATCACCGGATCGAGGGCCTTCGGCATGTCTGGATTGAGGCTGCTGACCGGAGGTGGATCTTTCATCAGCAGGGCGGCGAACACCTCGGCGGTGCTGCGGCCGCCGAACGGAGCCTGCGCGGTTGCCATCTCGTACAGCACGCTGCCCAGGCTGAAGAGATCGGTACGGGCGTCGAGCGGGTCGCCCTTGGCCTGCTCCGGAGACATATAGGCGGCAGTGCCTACGGTAGAGCCGGGGGTGGTGAGGTCCATCATCCCGGTGGCCGTGGCGGTATCGTTTTTGGTGTCGAAATAGCGCGAGTCGGGTGAGGCTTCGGCACCCTGCCTTTTGGCCAGCCCGAAATCGAGAATTTTGAGCTGCTTGCGGTCGCGGCCGCTGTCGACCACGAACAGGTTGGCCGGTTTAATATCGCGATGCACGATACCCCTGGCGTGCGCGGCGGCCAGGGCGCTGGCTGCCTGCTGGCCGAGGGTCAGTACTTCGGATGGAGAGAGGCGATGGTGGGTGAGATAGAGCTTGAGGGTCTCCCCACGCAGTAACTCCATGACCAGGTAGGGTTGTCCATCCTGTTCGCCTACGTCGTGGATGGCGCAGATGTTGGGGTGGTTCAGGGTGGCGGCTGCCCGGGCCTCGCGCAGGAAACGCTCATGGGAAAGTTGGACCCGCGAATGGGGTGTACCGGAGGGCGAAGGACTGCCGGCGCCTGAATCTGAGATGAGGAAGCTGCCGGAGATGAGCTTGAGAGCGACTTCGCGTTCGAGCCGCGTGTCCAACGCGCGGTAGACATCACCCATGCCGCCGGCGCCGATCTTTTCCACGATTCTGTAAGGCCCAAAGACAGTTCCAGAAGCGATCATCGTCGTCCGAAGCGTGCGGATTCACATCCCAGTCAGGACTCTATAGGCAGCGGGGGTGATTCCTGAGTGTACACGGGCAGCTTTACAGATACCACGGGATGTTGACGACCACGATGCGTTGATTACCTTTTACCAGCAGCAATATCTTCAGTAACTGCACTCGTTGATTGTGGAGGAGATTTTCCCACCAGTGGCGCACCACCAGCTCGGGCAGCAACACCGCGACTTTCCTGCCGGGGTTTTCTGTCTCGAGCTGCAGGATGTAATCCATCAGCGGCGAGATGATGAACCGAAAGGAGGAAGGAATCGTCACCAGTTCGGGATCCGGAAGACCTGCCTCGCGGATGGGAGCGAGGATCTTGTCCTCCCAATCCTGGTCGATTCCGTGAGGTTCATCCTCAGAGTGAACATGGACAACTTTGATTTCCTGGGAAAGCAGCAGACCAAACCTTAAAGCCTTTTCCGAAATCCGGTTCCATCCGGCCATCGGTATCACCACCAGGGGCTGCTCCAGGTTGGTTACTTTGAGACGCTCGCAGTCTCTGGTTTCGAGCCGCACGCGGTTGTAGTGCTTCTTCACGGAATACATCAGCAGAATCAGGGTCGGGATTAACAGCGCAGTTACCCACGCCCCGGATCTGAACTTTGAGGCCAATACCACGATGGTCGTGATTCCGGTCGCGACCGCGCCGGTGCCGTTCACCAGCATGTGCCATACCCGGCCCTTGTGCTCGCCTTCCTCATTCTTCCAGTGCATGACCATGCCCGCTTGCGAGAGGGTGAAGGCGAGAAACGCTCCGATCGCATACAGCGGAATCAGCCGGTCGGTCACCCCCTTGAAGAGGATCAAAATCACCGCCGTGAGGCCGGTGAGGGCGTAGATGCCGTGGGAGAACAGCAAGCGCCGTCCTCTGAGGATGAAGACGTGGGGCAGGTAGTCGTGCAATGCGATGGCCCGGGTCAAGCGGGGGAAATCGGCAAACGCTGTGTTGGCGCTCAGAGCCAGCGCCAGCAGCACGCTGCCCATGGTCAGGAAGTAGAACCATCCCCGCCCAAAAACAGCGGTCACCAGCAGGCTCAAAAGACTCTGATACCCGGACGCGTCCGGGTCCATGGCCATAATTTGATAGTGCTTGGTCAACCACGCCGTGCCGTACAGGAGCACGATCAAGATGGCGATGATGACCGTGAGCGCACGCTGTGCGTTCTTGGCTCGCGGCTCTCGGAAAGCCATCACGCCGTTGGAAACCGCCTCGACGCCCGTCATCGCGGCACAGCCGCTGGAGAACGCCTTCATCAACATCCATAGGCCCAGAAACTGCACCGTCTGCGGCAACGGTGTCGGCATGGGGTCCACGGGATGGGGATGGCCTCCGGCTGCGAACGTCTTGTACACTCCCACCGCAATCAGCGTCAGCAAGGTGCCGATGAAGAGAAAAGTGGGCACAATGAATGCGGTGCCGGTATCCTTTACCCCGCGCAGATTCACTACCGCCAGGATGGCCAGAATGAAGAGACATAGCGCCAGGGTATGGGGTTGGAACTTGGGTAGTGCAGAGGTCATCGCGGTTACGCCGGCCGAGATGCCTACGGCTGCGGTCAGGATGTAGTCGATCATCAAGGCCGCGGCGCCCAGGAGCCCTGCTTTCTCTCCCAGGTTCTCAGTGGCTACGGTGTAGCTGCCGCCGCCGCTTGGGTAGGCAGCAATGGTCTGCCGGTAGCTGAAATAGACGATCACCAGCAGGATGAGAATGGCGGTAATGATGGGCAGAAGGTACTGGGTGCCGAAGACCCCCAGGGGGATTAACAGCGCGAGGGCAGCCTCCGGACCATATGCCGCACTGGTCAGGGCATCGAGGCCAAAGATGGGGATGCCGCCTCCTACTCCTATTTGTTCGGCGCGCTCGTCACTCGTCGCCAGCGGCTTGCCAAAAATCTTGTCCTGAATCGCCATTCCGATGTAGATACTACACCTGTCAACTATTCGTACTGGCCGTTGTGCACCCGGTGGTTGTAACAATTTGGGAGGTTTCGTGCGGCGTCGTGAATTTCTGGGGATTGCGGCAGCAACGCTCGCGGGTAGTGGCGCAGGCCAGGCTCCTGGCAATGAGCAGGTGGTGATCGAGCGGTCCAACCCACAACAGCCTCATCGCGGGAAGGTCCTGGCGCTGATCACGCCGCATCTGGATGACGGCCCCATCTTCGCCGGCGGCACGTTGGCGAAGCTGCTGAGCGAAGGCTACACCGGCTACTTTATTCGGACCAGCAACGACGAAAAGGATTCTTACCACCTCACCCTCGGGGAGACGGTGCTGGCCAATGAGCGAGATACGGCGCGTCTGGTCAAGACCCTCGGCTTCAAGAAAGCCTACGACCTCGGTTATCGCAATCATCGCCTCGATGACGTATCGAGAACCGAGCTTCGTGGACGGTTGATCTTTCTGTTTCGCTTGCTCCAGGTGGATACGGTTTTCAGTTACGATCCCTGGGGCCACTACGAGGAAAATCCCGATCATTACGTGACCGCGCAAGCAGTGGAAGCGGCGTGTTGGATGTCGAGTGGCTTGCTGGATTTTCCCGAGCAGTTCGACGCTGGTTTAAAACCCCACGCTGTCTCGGAGAAGTACTACTTCGCCCGAGGGCCGCAGCTGGTCAACCGGGTGGTGGATACCGGAGCGTGGGTGCCGCAGAAGCTCGCCGCGATCGAGTCGTGCGCGACGATGATCACCCACATGGTCAAGGATCTTAATGACAGCCTCGCGGAACGGGGGCTGCGCGTCCCGACCTTGAGCGGGAATATGGAGACGGCGACGCAAGAGTTCATTCAGGCTGCGTTTGTGACCCGCGATCGCACTATTGGGGGAAAGTACGGGTTGCCATCTGCCGAGGAGTTTCATTATATCGGGGCGGACCCGTCATTGGACGAATACATCACCCGGAATGCACAACGGATCTGAGTGAAGGCTTATGGCATTCGATCGGTATATCGGGATTGACTACTCCGGTGCTGAGACACCGTCGTCAAGCCTTCGCGGTTTGCGGATGTATCTTGCGGATCGAGTGTCTTTGCCCTGCGAAGTTTGGCCGCCGGTTGGCCCAAAAAAATATTGGACTCGTCGTGGCATCGCGGAGCGATTGGTAGAGTTGCTTTCTGAGGGCAGGCCAACGCTGGTTGGTATCGACCATGGCTTCTCCTTTCCTCTTCGGTATTTTGAGAAGTACAACCTGCCTCTCAATTGGGGTGCTTTCCTCGACGACTTCCAGCTCCACTGGCCTGCGGATGGTGAGCACATCTATGTAGAGTTCATTCGGGATGGGATGCTTGGGAATGCGGCGGCGCGAACGGGGAGATCGACGTGGCGGCGCATTGCAGAGATTCGTACCCGGCGGGCCAAGTCCGTTTTTCATTTTAACGTGCAGGGTTCGGTTGCGAAGTCGACCCATAGCGGACTGCCGTGGTTACGTTATATTCGGTCGCACACCAGCGTCCACTTTTGGCCGTTTGATGGGTGGCAGATTCCGGCGGGCCGGTCTGCGGTGGCGGAGGTGTATCCGGCCTTGTGGAGTAAGACGTTTCCGCAGGAGGGCCGCGATGGGCATCAGCAGGATGCTTACTCCATTGCGGCCTGGTTGCGTCGTGCGGATATGGATGGGTCCCTTGCTGGGTTTGTTGGGGTTGATTTGGAGGAGAAGGAGCGGCGGGTCGCAGAGATTGAGGGTTGGATTCTCGGTGTTGTTTGAGCTGGACGATTTTGTTGATCGAGGAGCTTGGAAGGGTTGGGTTTCCATTGGGGATCGATTGCACGGATCCCAGGTCTCAAAAGCGAGACCTGGGGCACCCTTCGCTTGATTCCGACGCAGTGAACCGGGTAACGGTCGAGAATGGAGCTGCCCAAAGCCTTAGTTACCGGTGGAGAGAACCGCAGATCCCTCGACTTCGCTCGGGATGACAAAGGAGAGGGCGGTTACTCTTTTTAGATTGGTTTCGTTGAGTGAGCAGACTGGTTCGTTGCTGAATATTTGGTTTCGTACTGAGAAAAAACGAATCCTTGTCTGATTAGGAGCACCCGGTCTAGGGTTTCGTTGGCGGCTGGGTCATTTCCATCGCCCAAACCCCCGCGGGGCGCATGTACATGCCGGCTCGAAAGTTTCCTGTGATGTCCCAGGCTTCGGGGGTTCGGAACCAGTAGCCCTTCGTTTCGTAGATAACATGGTAGAGTCCCCAGGCCGACTTGTAGGCTTCGTCTTTCATGCCTTCACTCAGCAGCAGGGCTGCAAAACCTAAGGTTGTCCCCGCCCATACCTCTTTTGCCTGCACGTTGTCGATCGCCGAACCATCCGCGTTGATGCCGTTGGCGGCGCCCATCTGGCCTCCGGCAAATTTCATTACGTTGACTTCGAATATTTTCTTCGCGGCGGAAACCTGCATTTCGTGAGGTACCAGGTCTCCTAAACCAAGCATGTTGGCGTACCACTGCCCGGCAAGCTGGTCGGCCTGAATCGCATTCTGGTTTTCGCTCTCGGTGTCGTAGCGGAAGTATTCGCCGTTCCAGAGCTTGCTGATGTAGGTTTGCTGGGCCTTATGAAACAGTTGATGATACGTTTCTTGGGTTGCCTTGTCTCCAAGCGAGCGCGCCGTCTCCTCACCCGCGCGCAGTGCTGCGAGCCATAAGCCTCCGGAATAGGCGCTGACTCCGCGCACTACCCACGAGTCGTACGTCTGATCGGGATAGCCGCCGTTTTCGGGCACTCCGCCACCGTGGTCGAATTGGCGTAGGTAGGCGATCGCTTCTTTGACGGCAGGCCAGGTCTCGCGCAGGAATGGCGTGTCTTTTCGGCCGGTGAACACGTAGTCGCGATAGACCATCAACACGAACTTGGAGTTTAGGTCTTTCCAGTCGTTTGTATCCTGCCAGCCTGGCTGATTGACGGCGATAAAAGGATCGCCTTCCGGTACGCCGAGGTCGTGAGGTACGGCTCCTTTCTTCTTCCGCTTGTGCAGAACGGGCTCGCCGGTCTGTTGCGTTTTCCAAACCCACAGGCCCTTTTCGGGCCACTCACGCGGAACGGTATCGGCAAATTGGCGCAGCACCTGCTTGTCGATGACCGGCCAGAACTTCAGCAGGGGTAGGGAGGCATAAAAGCGAACATCCAAGGTTGCGTAATAGGCGTAGTCGAAACACTCCAGCAACGCAAAGGATGCCGGCAGCTTCTTGTCCGAGCCTGCCTGTCTGCCCCAGAAGGTTCCGCCATCCGCCAGGGTGTAGAGCTCGTTAAACAGCATGCCGCGATACCAGAGCGGCTTGCTCTCGTCGTTGACGTAGGGCGCTTGCCACGCGTCGATGGCATCACTCCAGGTTGTGGCGTTCAGCAGCCCGTCGCGGGCGATCTTCCAGGCATTGTTGCCCGAGGCGCCATAGAAATCGGTGTAACGCCGGTTCCATTTGCGGCCCTGACCGAATTGCACCACGGGAAGATCCCATGAGATCACCATGGGGATGATCTTCTTCTCTCCAGGTTGCAGCGTGAAACGCAGCGCGATGGCGCCGGCCAGTTTTTCGCTGTCGCTTACCCAGGATGTATTGCTGTTGGCAAGCCGCCCGTCTTTCGCAAAGGGCGCCCACACAGCCTTTCCATCGCCCTGGGCGAGAAAGGTTGTCTGGTAGGTGACTTCTACGCCCGGGCTCTCAAGAGCGGCAATGGCAAACTGGCCGTCCCACTCGTTCAACGCCCCTCCATCGCGGCCGCGATCGAAGACGATGCCTTTCATGGTGCCGGCGGATCCCGCGGCGTCGCTGACAAACTGGTTGTAGTTGCCCTGGTTGGGCGTGCCGTTAAAGTCGTGGGTAAAGGTTCGAAACCAGCCGGCCATATTGGCCCAGGAGAGAAGCACCGACACCGTAACCGGATGGTTGGTCGGATTCTCCGCATGCCAGCGGTAAACGGCGACCGGGTAGCTGGATTCGCGGTAGTTGTTTGGGAGCACGGGCGAATATTGTTCCAACACCACGTGAGCGGGAAATTTGTCCCACTTGTAGTCGTACCAGGACTTGGGATACAGGGCGGAGTACTCGCCTGCTCCCACGGGATAGTCCCACGCCCAACTTGACAACTCACCGTTCCGGGGATGGTCGGTCATCAGGACCCGCGCTGTTCCTGTGGCATCACCTTCCGACTTCTGGAACATGGCGAACTCGTTCACATAGACGGTTTCGTATTTGTGAACGCCTGCTTTGATATGCCAGCGGGAGAAATCTCCGCGATAGGAGCGAGAGAAGGTGCCTGCGCCCATGCCGCCGACCGGGGCTCCCTGCCAATAGCCGTCGTCGATCATGCCAGGGTCTTTCGTCACCCCAGGATTCTCGAGCGGGAGCCCGATGGGCCGGGACCAGGCGGCTTTGGGTATGTCGCTTGCGGCCAGGGCAACCGATGTCCACGAGACTAAGAGAAAACACACCATGGTCTGCCGCAGTGCTTGCTTCTTCAAGAATCCCCCGTGTGATGCTCTAAGATTGTTTGACAGTCCAAGCGCCCGTATGGTCCACTCAAGAACGCAACTTATAAAACAAACATTAGAAACTATAGAAGGCAGAATGAACAGTGTCTAGTCGTCGCATCGGCATCATCATGCATGGCATCACGGGCAGAATGGGCTACAACCAGCACCTGGTCCGTTCGATTCTGGCCATCCGGGAGCAGGGTGGGGTGACGCTCTCCAACGGCGATCGGGCGATGCCGGACCCTATCCTCGTGGGACGCAACCTGGAAAAGGTATCGTCGCTCGCAGCGCGCCATGGCATCCAGCGGGTCGCAAAAGATGTGGAGTCTGCGCTCGCCAACCCCGAGGACACGATCTTCTTTGACGCGGGCTCGACCCAGATGCGTGTGCCTCTGCTGAAACGCGCCATCGAAGCGGGGAAACACGTTTACTGCGAGAAGCCGCTCTCGGAAACGCTGGAGGAGTCGCTCTCGCTGGCCCGACTGGCTGATGCGCGCGGGGTGAAGAGCGGAGTGGTCCAGGACAAGCTTTATCTGCCCGGGCTGCGCAAGCTGCGCATGCTGAAGGATGCCGGCTTTTTCGGGCGGATGCTCGCGGTGCGGGGTGAGTTCGGCTACTGGGTGTTTGAGGGCGATCTGCAGCCGACCCAGCGGCCGTCATGGAATTACCGCAAGGCCGATGGGGGAGGCATCATTCTCGACATGCTGCCTCATTGGCGTTATGTGTTGGACAACTTGTTTGGCGCGGTGAAGGCGGTCAGCTGCATCGGCGCCACCCATATCCACGAGCGTGTCGACGAGAGCGGTGCATCCTACAAAGCCGATGCGGATGATGCGGCCTATGCCACCTTTCAGCTGGAAGGTGGAGTGATCGCGCATATCAATTCGTCCTGGGCCGTGCGGGTGAGGCGCGATGACCTGGTGACCTTCCAGGTGGATGGAACCCATGGTTCGGCTGTCGCCGGTTTGACCCGTTGCTACACGCAGCATCGCGTGAATACTCCGCGGCCCGTGTGGAACCCTGACCTTCCCCAGACCATGGTGTTCGCAGACCAATGGGAAGAGGTGCCCGACACGCAGACCTATGAGAACGGGTTCAAACTGCAGTGGGAAGACTTTATCCGTCACGTGGTGGAGAATAAGCCGTGGCGCTTTGACTTGCTCGAAGGAGCGAAGGGCGTGCAGTTGGCAGAGTTGGGAATGAAGAGTTGGGCGGAGCGCCGTTGGATGGATGTGCCTCAGTTGTCTTTGAAGGGATAAGGTTATGGCATTCGAGTCGACAAACCCTACTACCGGTAAGCTTCTGAATGTTTACCCCGAGCATAGTGCCCAGGAAGTAGAGCTCCGCTTGCAGAGCGCCTGGGACGGATGGAAGAAGTGGTCGCGTACTCCGCTTTCTGAGCGGACGGCGTTTTTGATTCGCCTGGCGGAGCTTTTGGAAAAGCGCGCCGACGATTACGCGCGGCTGATCACGCTGGAGATGGGTAAGCCGATCGGCGAGGCGCTGGGTGAAGTGAAGAAGGCTGCGTTTGGCGCGCGGCATTTTGCTGGGGAGGGCTCAGCGTATATCAAGCCTGAGGCCATTCCCGGAACGCCGGGCCGCGTGGTTTACGAATCGCTTGGTCCGATTCTGGCTATCATGCCGTGGAATCTTCCGTTCTGGCAAGTGCTGCGCTTCTTCATTCCCGCTGCGCTGGTAGGGAATACGGTGGTGGTGAAGCATGCGGAAACAGTGCAGGGCTGTGCGCTGGCGTTGGAAGCGCTGGTCCGCGATGCGGGTGGTCCTGAAGGGCTCTACGTGAATGTTTCGGTTCAGCGCGATGCGGTGCCGGCCATGATCGCAGATGGCCGGATCCGCGCAGTGACGGTTACGGGTAGTGTCGCGGCCGGCCGCGCGGTGGCGCAGCAGGCGGGGTTGCAGGGCAAGAAGGTGGTGCTGGAACTCGGCGGGTCCGACCCGTTTGTCGTGCTGGAAGATGCGGATATCGCGAAAGCGGTGCAGTTGGGTGTGACTTCGCGCTACTCCAACAACGCACAGAGTTGTATCGCGGCCAAGCGGTTTCTAATTGCGGAGCCGGTCGCCGATGCTTTCATCAAGGCATTCGTGGAACAGGCGTCCTCATTGAAGGTCGGAGACCCGCTCCTGGCCAGCACCAGACTGGGTCCGCAGGCCCGTGAGGACTTGCGGGCTACCACGGAACGCCAGGTGTCGGAGGCGATTGCGGCAGGGGGTCGTGTGCTCACGGGCGGTAAGTCGCTCGAGGGACCGGGTTACTTTTATGCCCCTACGGTGTTGGTCGATGTTCCTCACGACGCGCCGGTTGCGCGGGAGGAGTTTTTTGGTCCGGTGGCGTTGATGTTCTCTTTCAAGACCGAGGAAGAGGCGATACGGCTGGCCAACGATACGGAGTTTGGCCTGGGCGCCGCCGTGTGGAGTAAGAGTGCCGAACGCGCCAATGCTGTTGCGGCGCGGATCGAGGCGGGTGCGGTTTTTATCAACGACTTTGTCCGGTCGGATCCGCGCGCGCCGTTTGGCGGGGTGAAAGGTTCGGGCGTTGGGCGGGAATTGGGTGCGCTGGGCGCTCGGGAGTTAACCAATGCCAAGCTGGTTTGGGAAACGGCTTAGACGACCATCTCGCCATCGAGTCCCGTAGGGACGGCTGAACTTGCTGACCTTCAGACTTGTCAAAATTAGATTTTTAAGTTGACCAATCCAATTTGGTCAGCACAAGGAGCATTCACTGGCTTAAGAGGCCTAAGGAAGATTATTCGAAGGAAGAACACGGCTTCAGCCGTACGGTAAATGGCCTACGAGCTTTACAGCTTTAGCCACTGAGGATATGGTCTTCCCTCTCTGTTCCGCTTTTCCGCAGCCTCTTCAGCCCTGCAGTCCTGCAGTCCCGCAGTCCCGCAGCCCCTGCAGTCCCGTAGGGACGGTACAACCTATAGCCCGGCACGGGAGTGCCGGGTAGGCTGAGGTTTATGTACGAGTCCCGCAGGGACGACACAATACGCAGCCCGGGTGGGCGATTGGCTTAAAGTCGTTTATCAGCGCACCTTGAGAACTCGTGCCATTTAGACGGCAGCCGATCAACAGGCAACCTGAATCTTGTTCGGCCAAGCTCGCGTCAAAACACTCAACAAGTTACATCGTAAAAAAGCAAGTTGATCCGCTAATTTGGACAGCTCTTGCTGAACTTAGCCCAGGACGCAGTCCTCGGCTGGCAAGCGCCATCACAAGTCCCGTAGGGACGACTGAAAAATCTATCGACTCGCGAACTCTCAGTCGTTTTGAGATGGAAATGCCTGGGATTGCCTCCGAGTTAAGTTCCAGTCGTCCCTACGGGACTTCTCGTCTCTCGAATCTCTACTCTCCACGAAGGGCACGGCTTCAGCCGTGCCGTAAATAGCCCGCCGCTTGACGGCTTCAGCCGCTGAGGTACGCTTTTCGAAACCCACAAGTCTGCGGCTTCGCTTAAGGCGCAACTTCCACACAAAGGGCGCTTAAGGCGCACACTTCCACACAAAGGGCGCATAGGGCGCTTAAGGCGCACACTTCCACCCCGTAGTTCAATCCAGTCTACTTTCAGAAATAAGT
>Ga0302326_10029408_pt1 | contig 11028 bp, 8 predicted proteins | sample Palsa_T0_3_FD_202264 | JGI IMG/M metagenome (GOLD analysis project Ga0302326, IMG submission 202264) | Peat permafrost microbial communities from Stordalen Mire near Abisko, Sweden - Palsa_T0_3 | ecosystem: Environmental > Terrestrial > Soil > Palsa > Peat permafrost | place: Sweden: Abisko...
TCGCGGCGGCATAATGCTGACCATCGACGATACGCAGGCGGCGAAAAACTTCCGGATGGCGGAGCCGTCGGTCGGCAAGGCGCTGCTCGCGCGCGGTACGATCGATGCGTCTGGCGTCATGCACGCCAACGCGATGCAGCACGCCCGCCAGAGTTCGAAAATGTGGTGGCCCGATCGGTAGGCCGTTCTCGAAGCGAGCTTACGTCGCCGCGTAGCTCGTCAGCCTGGTCGAGGCGTCGAACGTGAAAGTAATAGTCGCCACGTCGGCGAACGCGTCGCTCGCAAGCAGGCCGAGGAGCGGAAAATAGTCGAGAACCCCGGGCGAGCCCGCGATACGATAAACAAAGGTCACACTACCATCGGGCTGCAGCGAAAACGAATCCGGTTGACCCAGATTTGCCATGACATCGTCTTCCGTCGTCACGCCGTTTTGATATGTTGCGGCGAGACATGTTCCGGCCGGTACGCTGCAGGCGAGTAACATGATAAAGGTTGCGGTGGCCGCGCGGCTCATATTTTTGCTCCATTTTGAAGTGAAGGCGTCTCGTGGCTGGGCCCGTGGCGCGCTCGAAGTCCACAATAGAACGCGGAACGCGCCAGCCGGTTCACATCCGGGATATCGCGTGTTGGGGATGTCCGTCAACGTGCGAAACGAACGCACAAACGCCCCAAAATATGCTACCCCACACGTTCAACAGGTCCCCGATCGGATCGGAGAGCATGCCGCCACACGAACCCGCCGACCTTGCAGCCTACCTCGATAATTCAGGGCACCCGGATCGTCTCTCCGGCGGTGTACGGCTCATCCCGATCGAGACGCCGCGGGGCAGGTTTAACGTCTGGACCAAGCGCGTAGGCAACAATCCGCGCATCAAGCTGTTGTTGCTGCATGGCGGACCGGGATGCACGCATGAGTATTTCGAGGCGGCCGATTCGTATCTGCCCGCCGCCGGCATCGAATATTACTACTACGATCAGCTCGGTTCCTATTACAGCGACCAGCCGGAGCACGACGATCTGTGGGAGTTGCCGCGTTTCGTGGACGAGGTGGAGCAGGTGCGCGTGGCGGTGGGGCTCGACGCGGGCAATTTCTTTCTGTTGGGCCATTCCTGGGGCGGCATTCTCGCGCTCGAATATGCGCTGACCTACCAGCGGCATATCAAGGGCCTCGTCGTTTCCAACATGATGGCGAGCATACCCGCCTACAACGCCTATGCCGAGCGCGTGCTGATGCCCGCCATGGATCAGGCAGCGCTCGCCGAGATCAAGCGCCTCGAGGCCTCGGGCGACACGCAGAACCCGCGTTACATGGAACTCCTGATGCCGCATCATTATGTGCATCATGTGCTGCGCATGCCGGCCGATGCGTGGCCGGATCCGGTGTTGCGCACGTTCAAGCACCTCAATGCGGCGGTGTATGTTCCGCTTCAGGGACCGAGCGAATTGGGCGCGAGCGGCAAGCTCGCGGATTGGGACCGTATGGCACGGCTGGGCGAGATCGAGGTTCCTGCGCTCACCATCGGCGCCCGCCACGACACCATGGACCCCGCCTATATGCGGGCGATGGCGCGCGCGATGAAACGCGGCCGCTATCTCGATTGCCCGAACGGCAGCCATATGGCGATGTATGACGATCAGGAGCGTTATTTCGAAGGGCTGATCCGCTTTCTCAAGGATGTCGACAGCGGCGGATTCTAGAGGGCGCGAAAGGCGCCCCTTTCAAGATGAACGCCGCGCACATGGAATTTCCGCACCTTCCGGCGTAGCGTGCCACGGCGGTCTCCGTCCACCTGCCGCAAAATGGGTCACGCATGAAAATCGCCCTCGCATCTCTCCTGGCGCTTGCGCTTTCGGGTTGCGCATGGTTCGGGCCGGAGGATGTCGAACGCCCGGCATTGCAATTCGAAAATGGCGTGACGACCGAGTCGGAAGTCACTGCGAAACTCGGCCAGCCGAACGTTACGACCTGGATGCCGGATGGAACCGTGGTCGAATTCTACACATTCGTTGCCGCCGCCGGTAGTCCGACTGGCGACTCCACGGCCCGCTCGAGAGTCATAACGTTCACCTTCGATCGAGCAAGAAAGCTTCTGAGTTATTCCGGCACTGGCAACTGAGCTATTCCTACAGGCCGTCGACCAACGCATCGATCAGCGCCTGACCTTGCGGGCTGCCCAGACCCGTCACCAGATCGTAGCCCTTCACCGCATTGTATTTTCCGCTTCGTCCCCTCGAAATATCGTGGAATAGCGTCGGATAGACCGGGAGCCCCGCCATTCCGTAAATCGTCGGATTGAGGAAGCCCACCGTAGGCTTGCCATTCGCAGCGGCTTGCTGATTTGCCAGCGCAATGAAACCGGCCCAGATGGGGGAAGCGAAACTGGTGCCACCCCAACCGCCGTTACACTTCCCGTTGAAGCAAATGTAATTGTCGGTGTTCGCGTCACCGGCAACGTCCGGCACATTGCGTAGCGTGAGCGAGCCGCGGTTCGATGCGTTGATGAAGGGGAGTTGGTAGCTTTCGATCAGGATTGTCGGATCCAGCGATGGGCCACCGGCGCTGCCGGACCAGCCGGTTTCGTTCTTCCAGACCCCGCCTGCGCCTTTGGTGTCCAGGTCCGTGCCGCCCACCGCGGTGAGATTGGCGTCTTCCTCCGGCCATGGCCCGCTTGCCTGCAGGCTTGAATAGTCTCCGCTCGCCGTCAGAAATGTCTGGCCCTGCGCCGCCATTTCCTTGAACAAGGGATCGTCGGCCCGAAATTTCTCATTCCAGCCCCAGGATGTGCTGAGCTGTTTGCTCGTGTTGTCGCTGGCCATGCGATTGAGAACGCTGATGGCGTGCTTGGCGACATAGACCTGCACCTGGTTCAGCCCGGGCGCCATGGAGACCGCATATTCGATATCGAGCGCCTGTTCGGCGTCGTTCCTGCAGAGGTCCGTGCACGTAACAGGCGAACCATCCGTAGATATGCCGTTGATTTGGGTCGTGAGCGACGGTCCGAACCTGGAGAAATAAAGCTCCACGTCGGAAACGTTGTAACCCTCAAGCTCCATCAGGCCGAGCGATTGGCCCGACCCGGTCAGGGTTGTGTCCCCCGCATAGGCTTTGCGAATGTTGCGTCCGATGAAATTCCCCTGTGGGCCGGATCCGGTACCTGTGCGAAGGGAGGATTCGTCCGATTGAATCAGTCGTGGCGACGGCAGGGTGAAATCGTCCAGCCCGATGACGGCCAGAATCGGAACCGAAAGGCCTAGCGTCGGTTCGCGATCGGGCGAGATAAAATTGCGATTTTCCGTCGGATGCTTGTAGAGACCCATCTTCAGGTGAAAGACGCGTTCGATGTCGGAAACGCTTCCCACTGCATCGATCAGGTATCGGTTGGCGCTGACACCTGTCACTTGCAGACCGTGACTCGCAATATAACTCACTGCTGCCGAATAGTCGGATTGCGAGGGTCCGAAACGGTCGGTGAATTCGGCGACCGACAAATAATGTCGGTAAAGGCGGCTCTTGGGGTCGTAAATCTGCTGCAGCAGGGAATCGAGCCGCGTCTGATTGCGCATTGGAAGCGCGATCGCGAAGTGCAGTTTGAGCGCAGGATCCGGCGACCCCACAAGAGGCGTCAAATGATAAGCGACGGCCGGAGGTAGGTCCTTGAGTAAGATTGGCGCAGCGCAAGCCGCGCCGGCATAGGTGAAACAGGCAGCGGCGGCGGCCACTTGAAGCAAGATTTTGTGGCAAGCGCGCATGGTGCCCCCTGTTGCTCGTCAACCCATCACTGGGATGTACCAGACTACTCGGACAGGCACACGTCGCGCCAGAGAGTTCACACGGCCGAGGCAATTAAATAAAATTCGATTCGATTTGTTCGAATTGGAATAAGCCCCTGATATCGCGGGCTCTGGCAGGATGGGCGCACGGCGAAAGGAAGCCGGCCCAATGGCGCTTCGCGCAGCAGAACGCAGCAAACTGCCGCCAACCAGAGACGGATTGGCGAAATCTTCGTCCGCGGTGCGCGCGACGGCTGTTGCTGCGCGAGCCATCCCGCTCAGGCTCGCGCCGCTGCTTCAGCCCTACAGGAAGCAGGGACGGCTGTCGCTCAGGGTCGAGCGCATGCAGCAACTTTCGCGCCTGTCGCGGGGCCGGAACAATGGCGACGGCTCCTGGTCTCTCGCGTCCGACGAACTGGACGATCTCGAATATCTTTCCCCGGAAGGCATGGACGACGTCCAGTCGTTGTCAATCAGGATCATCGGGCTGGATCAGGACGGCACGACACTCGCGATCGTCGAGTTTGCGATCTCGCCCAGCGGCAAACAGGAGGGTGCCGCGCAAAGAGGCGCCGCAGCAACAGCCGCAGTCGCACCGGATGAGGACGCACTGATTCAGATACAGCGCGACGAGTTGGAATCCCTGAAGTCTGTCCTCGCCGAGCGGGAGGCCGAATTGGCGAGCATCCGGCGTCCGACCGAGGCCGCGGACACGGAGCTGTCGCGTGAGAAGCTTGCCTCCGAGCTCGCGGCCGCGCGGGAGAGCTGGAAACGCGAACTGGAACAACTCCTTGCGGAGGCGTCCGCCGGCGCCGTAGCAACTCTCGAACGGGCCCGGGCAAGCTGGCAGGCGCAACAGAGCACGCTGAACGCCGAAGCGGAAAAGCGCGCCGAGGAGCGATTGGCGAAGGCGCAGGAACGTTCGCACCGTGAAACGAAGGATGCGCTGGCGCGCGCCGAAGCGGCCTGGAAGGCAGCCGAGGCTGCGCGTTTGACCGATGCCGAGATCGCATGGCGGGAGAAATCCGCAAGCGCCCAGGCAGACCTCGCGGGCAGATGTGAGCGCGCCGAGAAGGCTTTGTCCGAGGCTCGCGCTAAACCGCTTGTAAAAATGTCTCTGGATGAGGTCGAAAATCGCCGACTACGCCAGGATCTGGCGACACTTCGCGTCGCTTTGGCCGAACGCGACACCGCGCTCGCTCAAACGCGTTCGCCAACCGGGCAGGAACAAGAGACTCAGCAGCGCGGGCAAGAAGCGGCCCTGTCGAACGCCATGGCCGCCTGGAAGGAGGCCGAAGCCGCACGCATGTCCGCCGCCGAGGAACAATGGCGCAAACAGTCGGCCGCATCGCTGGCGGCCATGACCGCCAGGTGCGATCGCGCCGAAGCAACACTGGTGGAAACGCGCGCACAACTCGAATCGGTCGCAAAGTCTGCCGGAGACGAAGTGGAACATCGTCTGCGCGGCGAACTTGCGTCACTGCGAACGTCCGTTGCAGAACGCGATGTGGCGCTTGCGCAGGCTCGCTTGAGCACAGAGCAATCGTTACAGCATGTACGTCAGGAGTCGGAAGCGGCACTCGAGCACGCCCAAACGCGATGGAAGGACGACGAGGCCGCGCGGTTCGCCGTGGCCGAGGCCCAATGGCGAGCGCAGTCGACAGGCAAGCTGGCAGAAATATCCGCCAGATGTGAGCGCGCCGAAGCGGCGTTGTCGGAAGCGGCGGCCGAATCCGCGCGGGACGACAGCGAAGAACGCCGGCTGCGCGACGAATTGGCGTCATTCCATGCTGTGCTGGCCGATCGCGATATGGCGCTGGCTCAGACGCGGATGACCGCCGAGCGCGCACTGCACCGCGCGCAGCAAGAGTCGGAAACGGCGCTGGCTAGCGCGCGAGCGAACTGGAAGACGGAGGAGGCCGCGCGGCTTGCCGCGGCCGAGGCGGAATGGCGTAAGCAATCCGCGAGTGCTCTTGCAGAAGCGACGGCCCGATTCAAGGAAGCCGAGACGGTATTGGCGCAAGTCCGGGTTCGAGGCGGCGGACTCGACAAGGGAGAAGGCGAAACCGTCAGCCGAATGCGCAACGAGATCGGAATGCTGCAGGCGGCTCTTGCCGAACGCGACAACGATTTGCTCCGTGCCCGTCCGATGCCGGAGCTGCGCGAGGAGTCATCGTCGCGCATCGCCATTCGCGAAAACCACGATTGGGAAAATGCCGAGCCGCGCGAAGAGCCGTCGAAGGTGCCGCTTCGTTTGATCCGCGATATTGTCCTGGTTGCGGCACTGGCCGCATCGGCAATCATATTCTGGCCGCGTCTGGAATCCTACATTCCGGCGGGTTGGTTGCCGAACTCCGCTGAAAGCGAACCGGTCGCCGACAGCCAGGCGCAAGCGCCCGCGCCGGCCGCGACCCCTGCTCCCGAACAGCAAATGGCGACAGTTCTTCGCTCGGCGAATGTTCGCGCCAATCCGGCAAAAACGGCGGCGGTGATCTCGACCCTGCAACATGGCGTGCAGGTCGCCGTGATCGACACACGCAACAATTGGACGCTCGTCCTGATCGACGCGAAGAACAGCAACGCCAAACCACAGCAAGGCTGGGTTTACAGCTCGTTCCTGAAGAGCGCGACCGACAGCGAAAAGCCGTCGCCGCCAACCAAACGCTAGAGTTCAGGCCTCTCAATGGCCGATCAAATGGCAATAGACAGCCTGATGCGGCGATAATCGGAGCGGCCAGACAAACAGGGCCTGAGCGCCGAGATTTCGAGGGCGACTGTCATGACTTTCGGCTCCGTGGTTCGTCTGCGCAAGGAATTGAAATTGTCCGCGATTTTTAGCTGATCCGAATCCGCCGCTTTCAGTTTGTTGCTTCTCACGGTTTTTTGCTGCGACCCGGGCGTATGCAAACCCTCTTGGCGCCACGATGTGCCTCAAAACTTGTATGTGACGCCATTATATACTTGCAGCCGCGGCGTCGCTGCGTTCAGACCGGCATTCAATCCGATGTCGAATTGCAGTTCGCGGCGAGCAAGCCAGGCAAGTGCCATGTCGAACGACGCCTGGCGCATTGTTCCAGCAGGATCGAAATCCTCGTTGGTCCAGATTTCAACCGCGCCCGAGACTGCGGGCGTGATTTGGCGGCCGAGGTCGACGAGTGTGGAGGCACCTGCATGATAGCCCGAACCGCTGGCGTTCTTTAGAACATCCAGCTCTGGATCTGTCGTCAAAGTCAGGCCTAACGGCAGTGCAAAGGATATGGGCGCTACGGCCCCGCCTTCCCACGCGCCATTGCCCAGTCCCGCCGACGCCGTCGGCGCCTTGATATAAGGCTCGATCGTCAATGCGAAGCTGCCATCGGACTCCTGCACGAGCGCATTCTTGTATCGCAGATAGATGTCCCCGAACCCTGAAACCTTGCTGTGTCCGTCGGCCGAGCTTTGCCGGACGGTCTCATAGGGCGTGAACGAAACCTCCACATCGCTGTCGCCGGTCAAGCCCCACTTAACGGTGGGATCGGCCACGATCAACGTCTCGGTCTTGAGCCCGTTGTCAGTCTGATCGGAATAGCTGACGAAATCCGATTCCACCTGCCAATGCCCCATGTCGACAGTGCACGGATCGGTGGATTTCGTCGGCCGGTCGGAGCACAGATCCTGCAGGTCTTCCTCGGCGGCAGCCGGCAAGGTCAGGGATAATATGCACGTCGTGACGCATATGGACGCGAGGAGCCCCCGCGACGCTCCGCGACCCGCGCCCAAAATTCGCACCAAATGTGGAATCGCTTGCGTTGTTTTCCCCGACTCGAGCGTTTTGAACACTGGTGGGCACCATAGTCGCCCGGCGCATAGGGCGTAAACATTTGTCGCGGATTGGGACGGCGGATACAATGCTCTCGCTCACCTTGCCGCGATTCCAACCCGCAAATTGATCCGCCCCATGCCCCCAGAGTCCTTGTCAAAGGCCAGCCGCCCCGCACATTGGGCGTGGCTGTCGGCGCTCGGCGTCGTCTATGGCGATCTCGGCACGAGCCCCCTCTACACTCTGCAGACTGTCGTGCAGACGATGGGCGGACGGTTTACGCCCGAAAGTGCGCTTGGTGTCCTGTCGCTGATCGTCTGGACCCTGATCATCACCATCTCGATCAAATATTGCCTGTTCGTGATGCGCGCGGACAATCACGGCGAAGGCGGCATCCTCGCATTGATGTCGCTGGTCGGCGCCAACAGCTTTGCGGGCAGGGCGAAGATCATGGCCGTAATGGGCCTTCTGGGCGCCGCGCTGATCTATGGCGACGGCGTCATAACGCCCGCCATCTCTGTGCTGAGCGCGCTGGAGGGCGTCAATGTCGTGACCGCCGCGCTGAAGCCTTTTGTGATGCCAATTGCCGTCGGGATATTGATCGTGTTCTTCGCCGTGCAGCGATTCGGAACGGCGAAAATCGGCGGCGCGTTCGGGCCGATCATGCTCGTGTGGTTCGGCGTAATTTCCGTGTTGGGCCTGAGCGGAATCGTTCGTAATCCGGGCGTTCTGTCCGCCATCGATCCGCGCCACGCGGTTGGATTTCTGGTTCGCAGCGGCGGCCTGGGATTTCTCGTGCTGGGAGGGGTGTTCCTCTGCATCACAGGTGGCGAGGCGCTCTATGCGGACATGGGTCATTTCGGCAAAGGCCCGATAAGGCTCTCCTGGTATACGATCGTGTTGCCGGCGCTGCTGCTCAACTATGCGGGCCAGACGGCATTATTGATGCAAGGCGGAGTTTTTGCCGGCAATCCTTTCTTTCAACTCGCACCAACCGTCGCGATCTATCCGCTGGTGGTACTGGCCACGGTCGCCACGATCATCGCAAGCCAGGCGATCGTCACGGGTTCGTTCTCGATGACGCGCCAGGCGATGCAGTTGGGCTGGCTGCCGGGCTTCGCCATCCGGCAGACCTCCGACAAGATTTACGGCCAGATTTACGCGCCCGCTGTGAACTGGCTGATGATGATTGCGACCGTTACCATCACGGTGGCCTTTCGCAGTTCCGACAGGCTTGCCGGCGCTTACGGCACGGCCGTCTCGACGACGATGATGCTGACGACGGGACTGCTGTTCGTCGCGATGCTCAAGGTCTGGCGTTGGCCCGTTGTCGCGGCGGTTCCCGTCGCCGGACTGTTCCTGATCGTCGATTTCGGATTTTTCAGCGCCAATCTCCTGAAGATTGCAGACGGCGGCTGGCTGCCACTCTCGCTCGGCGCGATCGTGTTTTTCATCATGCTCACCTGGCGATCCGGTGCCGATGCGGTGCGTGCAAGCCAGGATCACGACTCCGCGTCCCCAGAAGCGTTCCTGAAAGGCCTGAAGGACGCAAAAATTCCGAGGATCGACGGCACGGCGGTGTTTCTTACGCGCACCTACGAAAACATTCCACCTCTGCTGGTCGATCACGTCAAGCATATGGGCGCGCTGCAACGCAACGTCATCACCTTGACGGTTCGCTTCGAAGAGTTGCCGCGAGTCCGGGACGACAAACGCGGCTCCGTCGCGCATGTGCGCGACGGTCTCTGGCATGTCACGCTGCGGTTCGGATTTATCGAGATCCCGGATTTGTGCTCTGCTCTCAAAGATCTGAAGGGGTTGGATTCATCCATCGAATTCGATCACGCAATATTCTTCGCGGCGCGGGATGTGGTAGTGTCCGATCCGAAAAGATCGTTCTTCCTGCGCTGGCGCCTGCCGATATTCGCGTTTCTTTTTCGCAATGCGGAGACGGTCGTCGATCGCTTCTATCTTCCGGCAGATGCCGTCGTGGAAGTGGGTCGGCAGCTGGAACTTTAATAGGCACGCCGCACTGACATTTCACAAGGCGAACCGCCTGGATGCACGTCTTTTCATCGAATTAATAGTTCATTATCCGAAATGCGGATTTCTTTGAAGCGTGCGGGGAGCCGGGACGTTGTCGTTGCATCTCGCACCCAAAGGCTCGCCCATGCTGTCGTTTCTGCACCCGGCCAAAGCAGCGCAGGCGCCTCGTGCCGAAGATATTCCCGTGAGAATACCGGAGAAGACCTCCGTCGAAGCGATTGCACTCGCCGATGTCGAAAGCCCCGAAGTGGCAACCATCGTGGCCGCCTGGAACAAATGGCGCGGCCTGCATGCGATGCCCGGGCGGGAAAGGTTGGAACCTCGCGATCTCGGACGCGCCGCGGCGCATATCAGCCTCGCGCGCGTGGTGGGCGAGGGCGAAGATTACGAATTCCGCATCATCGGCGATGCGCATGTGCAGGCCTATGGCACGAGCTACCAGAACAAATCTTTGCTCGATGTCATCGCCGCGTCGCCGCGCTTCGGCAAGCAGCTCAAGGCGTCCTACGATCTTGTGCGCACAACCGGCCGCGCCTACGCGTTTCGCGGCCTGATCGGCCGCGACGTGCCGGACGCGGCGTTCGCCTGGTTCGAGACGTGCTATCTGCCGTTCGGCGCGGACAGCGTCGACCACATCCTCAATGCCGCGGTCTATGCACCGAAAAGGGATGTGTTCGCGTAGCGCTATGACGGCGGCAGCGCCAGCAGGTAGGGCAGGCCGCCATTGATGCCGGCGCTTTCGCCCCAGATTGCTTTGCTGAAACCCGTAGGAATGCTTGTTTGCAATTGCACTGTGCTCTGCCCCGTTACACCGGAGCAGTTCGTGGGGCTTCCACAGCCCTGGTTAGTGTCTGTGATCCCGCTGGTCGTAGTGTCCCAGTAGGAGTCCGAGATCGTGCCGTCATTGATGCCGACCAATCCGCCAACGTCGTTTGCGCCGTTGCCTGTCACGGCACCGGAGGAATAGGCCGCCATGACGGTTCCGTCCGTTTCGCCAATCAATCCGCCGACATATTCCCCTGCGCCGCCGGTGACCGCACCCGTGGCATAGACGTTCTCGATCGATCCGGAACTGAAGCCCGTCAACCCTCCGACGTAGAGTCCGCCAGACACTGCGCCAGAGGCATAGGACTGTGATATCGTGCCGGCAGAATTCTCGCCGGAAAGTCCGCCGATGTAATTGGCGCCGCTGCCCGTAACCGTTCCCGTCGCGTAGGATTGCGTGATCGCGCCGTTGTCGTTGTCGCCGACAAGCCCGCCTGCGGCCGTCCCGCTGCTTCCCGTGACATCCCCTGTCGCGTACGACAATTCAATCGTGCCGATCGTTTCCGTGCTTTCGTCTTCGTCGTTCTGGCCCACGAGGCCGCCGACCGACGCGCCGGTTCCGCCCGACACCGATGCGCTTGAATTGC
>Ga0302326_10029410_pt1 | contig 11027 bp, 13 predicted proteins | sample Palsa_T0_3_FD_202264 | JGI IMG/M metagenome (GOLD analysis project Ga0302326, IMG submission 202264) | Peat permafrost microbial communities from Stordalen Mire near Abisko, Sweden - Palsa_T0_3 | ecosystem: Environmental > Terrestrial > Soil > Palsa > Peat permafrost | place: Sweden: Abisko...
GCCGATGTACTGGGGTGGCGCGCGGCTCGATGGCAACTACCCGCTGTCGATCGCCTTGGACGGCCAGGCGCTGAACATCACCATGGTCAACAACGCCGACAACATCGACTTCGGGCTGGTCGGTTGCCGGCGAAGTGTGCCGCACCTGCAGCGGCTGCTCGGTCACCTGGAAACCTCACTGAAGGATCTGGAGCGCGCGGTCGGAGTGTGACGACGTGCCCAAGCTCAGCGCGGGCCTGTTGCTGTACCGGGTACGCGACGGGGTCGTCGAAGTCCTGATTGCGCATCCGGGCGGACCGTTCTGGGCTCGCAAGGACGACGGCGCCTGGTCGATCCCGAAAGGCGAGTACGCGCAAGACGAAGACCCGTGGGCGGCCGCGCAGCGGGAATTCGAAGAAGAGGTCGGCTCGGCCCCGTCTGCGGGCCCACGCATCGATCTGGATCCGGTCAAGCAGCCCGGCGGCAAGGTTGTCACCGCATTCGCGGTCCCGGGTGACCTCGATCCGGCCAACGCGCACAGCAACACCTTCGAACTCGAATGGCCAAGGGGCTCAGGGCAAATGCGCACCTTCCCCGAGGTTGACCGGGTGGAGTGGTTCCCGGTGGCCCAGGCCAGGGCCAAGCTGCTGAACGGCCAGCTCGCTCTGCTCGATCAGCTGATGGCGGACCCCCGCATGGCTGGTTTGCGGGAGGGCTGACGGGCCTGGCGTATCTTCACACTCATGCAGACGCTGCGCACACCCGACGACCGCTTCACGGATCTACCCGAATTCCCTTATCCCGCAAACTATTGCGATGTTTCCGACGGCGACGGCGGGACGCTGCGGATGGCCTGGGTGCAAGACGGCCCAACCGAGGCCGACCCGGTGCTGATGTTGCACGGCGAACCGTCGTGGTCCTTCCTCTACCGCAAGATGGTCCCGGTGCTGGCCGCGGCCGGGCACCGCGTCATCTGCCCCGACCTGGTCGGCTTCGGTCGCTCCGACAAGCCGACTCGCATCGAGGACCACAGCTATGCACGCCACGTCGAATGGGTACGGGAACTGGCTTTCGACGCGCTGGACCTGCAGCGGGTGACCCTGGTCGGGCAGGACTGGGGTGGCTTGATCGGGCTGCGGCTGGCCGCCGAACATCCCGAGCGCTTCAGCAAGCTCGTCGTCGCCAACACCGGTCTGCCGACCGGCGACATACCGATGCCGGAAATCTGGTGGCAGTTCCGTAAGGCGATCCAGAGTGCGCCGACGATCGACGTCGGCCGGTTCGTGCAAGGGGGCTGTCGGCGGCCGATGAGCGACGAGATCCGCGCGGCCTACGACGCGCCGTTTCCCGACGACACCTATTGCGCGGCGCCGCGGGCCATGCCCGGCCTCGTCCCGACCTCGCCTGACGACCCCGCCGCGCCGGCGAACCGATCCGCGTGGGAGACGCTGACCGCGAGCTCCACGCCGATGCTGGTCGCCTTCAGCGACGGCGATCCGATCACCGGCGGCATGGCGCCGATCTTGCAGCGCGAAATGCCGGGCGCGCAGGGGATCGACCATCCGGTCGTCGGCAACGCGGGCCACTTCCTCCAAGAGGACGCCGGCGAGGAGCTCGCCGGATACATCGTCGACTTCTTGGGTGGATGAGGCCTCGGCGGCTAGGCCGTCAGCACGACACTTCGATGCTAAACGTCTCGGCTTTCAGCCGGGTTGGTTGCTCGTGGTTGAAACCCAGTGCGGCGCCAGTGATGTGGTAGGTGGGACCGGTCATCGTGACCGCGGCCTCGCCCTGCAGTTCACGCTCGTAGGAACCGGTGAACCCGCCGAGATCCTGCAACCGAACGAACTCGGCCTTCAGCTTGTTGGCGTTGGACACCATCGCGCTCACGCCCGCTGCGTTCAGGTCGGTGTGAATCCTGGTCATCCAGTCGATCGACTCGCAGCGCACCGAATACGTTTTGCCGACGTCTTTGCCTTCGACGCTGAGTACTGCGGTGCCCGGCGGCAGCACCCCTGGCCTGGCCGGCGCGGCTTGGTTGGACGAGCAGCCGGCGATCACGCCGGTCAACAGCATCGCCGCGGCGGCGACGCAGACGCGTTTATCCACAACAGGAATCTACCGCCGCGCCGCCATCGCCGTCGCGTTGCTGTCTTCACGGGACCGTAGCTACCTGCAACTTCTTTCAGACCTGCACAATGCAAATATGTCTGCCACGTCGAGTGTCGCCGGGCCGCAGGAACTCCTGCTGCAACTACTGGACCCGGCAAACCGGGCCAACCCGTATGCGGTGTATGAGCAGTTTCGGGATCGCGGGCCCATGCGGGTGCCGGACGGCAACCTCACCGTCTTCTCGTCGTACCGCGACTGCGACGAGGCGTTGCGCCATCCTTCGTCGTCGGTCGACCGGTTCAAGTCGACGATGGCCAAACGCATGTTCGCCGAGGGCGCGAGGGCGCGGCCGCTGGGGCCGCCGATGTTCCTGTTTCTCGATCCGCCCGATCACACCCGGCTGCGCAAACTGGTCAGCAAGGCATTCGTGCCCAAGGTGGTCAACGAGTTGACACCGCACATCACCGAACTGGTCGACGGGTTACTGGACCGCGTCGCAGAGCAAGGCCGTTTCGATGGGGTCAGCGATCTGGCCTACCCGCTTCCGGTGACGGTCATCTGCCGGCTGCTGGGGGTTCCGCTGCAGGACGAGGCGGAGTTCAGCCGCGCCTCGGCGTTGCTGGCGCAGGCGCTCGATCCGTTCTTCATGGTCACCGGCCAACCGGCCGGCGGCATGGACGAGCGCATCCGAGCCGGGCAGTGGCTGCGGGGATACCTGCACGACCTGATCGCACAGCACCGCGCGCAACCCGGCGACGATCTGATGTCGCGGCTGATTGCGGTCGAAGAGTCCGGCGACCAGCTGGCCGAAGACGAGATCGTGTCGACCTGCAGCCTGTTGCTGATCGCCGGTCACGAGACCACCGTGAATCTGATCTCCAACGGGATGCTGGCAATGCTGCGCGACCGGTCGCAGTGGACGGCACTGGGAGCCGACGGCGAACGGGCGCCCGCGGTCATCGAGGAAACGCTGCGCTACGACCCGCCGGTGCAGTTGGTGGCTCGAATTGCCGCTGACGACATGACGATTGGCGACACCCACGTCGTCATGGGCGACACGATGGTGCTGCTGCTGGCCGCGGCTCAGCACGACGCGAGCGAGTTTGACCAACCGGCGACCTTCAACCCCGATCGAAAAGCGTTCCGGCACTTGTCCTTCGGACGTGGACTGCACTACTGCCTGGGCGCGCCGCTGGCCCGGCTGGAGGCCGCCATCGCGTTGTCAGCGGTGACGGCGCGCTTCCCCGATGCGCGTCTGGACGGTGAACCCGTCTACAAGCCCAACGTCACTTTGCGCGGGCTGGCGTCACTCGAGGTCGTGGTCTGAGTCAATCACGCGGCGTCGCCGGGCCGGTCGGCGTCAGTGCGACGACCGGAATGACCCGCGACGTCTTGCTTTCGTAGTCGGCGAATCCCGGATACTGCTGCGCCTGCTGCGCGTACTTCTCGTCGCGCTCTTTGCCTTCCAATTCGGTGGCGTGCACGTCGACGATCTCGTCGCCGACCTCGATGCGAGCATCCGGATTAGCTTTCAGATTCCAGTACCAGGCGGGGTTGTTGTCGGCACCGGCGTACGAGGCAAAGATCAAATATCGTTCGCCGTCAGCCCGATACATCATGATGTTGGTCCGCGGCTGCCCGCTGCGAGCACCAACGGTGTGCAAGACGACCAGCGGAGCACCTTCGAAATTGCCGCCTACCCGGCCGTGATTCGCCCGGAACTCGGCGATATTGCGTTCGTTGAAGTCGTTGCCGTCACTCATTTCAGGCAGTCTTCCCGGTTGAGCCGAGCCCGGGAACGATATCGCCGAGGTTGAACGTGATGGGACTGTCCAGTTGTGCGTAGGTACATGACGCCGGCTCACGGTCGGGCCGCCAGCGGTTGAACTGGGCGGTGTGCCGGAACCGCGCACCTTCCATGTGGTCGTAGCGCACCTCGACGACGCGGTCGGGTCGCAGCGGCACGAATGACAGGTCCTTGCCCGCGTTCCAGCGGGAGAACTCGTTCTTGCGCGGTGTGCGCTCGCCCGCTTCGTGAGCCGCCCAGTTCCACGGGTGATCGTCGAAACTCGTCACCAACGGCTGCAGCTCGGCGAACAGTCGCCGGCGTTCGGCCATCGGAAATGCCCCGATCACGCCGACCGACGCCAGCATCCCGTCGTCCTTGTACAGCCCGAGTAACAGCGAGCCGATCGCGTCGTCGCCGGATTTGTGCACGCGATAGCCGGCGACCACGCAGTCGGCGGTGCGCTCGTGCTTGATCTTGAACATGATGCGCTTGTCCGGCTGATAGATGATCGTCAACGGTTTGGCGATGACGCCGTCGAGACCCGCCCCCTCGAATTCGTCGAACCAGCGCTGCGCGGTGGCCAACTCCGTCGTCGCGGGGGTGACGTGAATCGACGGCCCCGACTTCGCTAACGCGTCGACCAATGCCGCGCGTCGCTCGGAAAACGGTCGCGCGGTGAAATCGACGTCGCCGAGGGCGAGCAGATCGAAAGCGATGAACGACGCGGGCGTCTTCTCGGCCAGCATCCGCACCCGCGAATCGGCCGGATGGATGCGCTGCTGCAGCGCCTCGAAATCCAGGCCGTGGTCGGTGGCGATGACGATCTCGCCGTCGATCACGCAGCGTTCCGGCAACTCGGCGATGGCCGCGGCAACCAACTCGGGAAAGTACCGGGTCATCGGTTTCTCGTTGCGGCTGCCGACCTCCACCTGCTCGCCGTCGCGAAAAAGAATCGACCTGAACCCGTCCCATTTGGGCTCATAGGACGCGTCCGGCGGGATCGATTTCACCGACTTGGCCAGCATCGGCGAAACCGGCGGCATTACAGGCAAGTCCATTTGCACATTGTGCTGGAACCCTGTGCTGGAATCGGGAGATGGCATCGCCAGCGGAGGAAATCGACGTCGACGGGATCGCGGTTCGGCTGACCAACCCGGACAAGGTGTACTTCCCGAAGCTTGGATCAGAAGGCACCAAGCGACGACTCGTCGACTACTACCGCGCCGTCGCGGCGGGCCCGATGCTGGCCTCGTTGCGAGACCGCCCGACCCATCTGCAGCGCTTCCCCGACGGCATCGACGGTGAGGAGATCTACCAGAAGCGCATTCCGCAACACCATCCCGACTACCTGGAGACCTGCCAAATTACGTTCCCGTCGGGACGGACCGCCGACGCGTTGCGGGTGACCCATCCGGCCGCGATCGTGTGGGCCGCGCAGATGGGCACGATCACGCTGCACCCGTGGCAGGTCCGCTGCCCCGATGCCGAGCACCCCGACGAGCTGCGCGTCGACCTGGACCCGCAGCCCGGCACCGGTTTCGCCGAAGCACGATCCGTCGCCGCCGACGTGCTGCGGCCGCTGCTCGACGAACTGGGGCTGGTGGGTTATCCCAAGACGTCTGGCGGTCGCGGCGTCCACGTGTTCCTGCGGATCAAAACCGACTGGGATTTCATTGACGTGCGTCGCGCCGGCATCGCGCTGGCCCGCGAGGTTGAGCGTCGTGCGCCAGACGCGGTGACGACGTCGTGGTGGAAGGAAGAACGCGGCAAGCGCATCTTCATCGACTTCAACCAGAACGCCCGCGACCGCACATTCGCGTCGGCTTATTCGGTGCGGCGCACCGCAATTGCGACGGTCTCGATGCCGCTCAGCTGGGACGAGCTGGCGACTGCAAACCCCGATGACTATACGATCGCGACCGCGGCCGAGTTGGTGGCCCACCGCGACGACCCGTGGGCTGAGATCGACTCGGTCCAGCAGTCGATTGAACCGCTACTGGAGATGGTCGCCGCCGACGAAGAGCGCGGGCTGGGCGATCTGCCGTATCCGCCCAACTATCCGAAGATGCCGGGCGAACCAAAACGGGTGCAACCATCGCGTGATACCGACCGAACCAGTAAAAACAAGCCTAAGTGATGCGGTGCGCCACCTAGCATAACGCGCGCTCGCCCGACAACCTTAATGCCGTGGCCGATGATCTCGAATAGGGTTACGAGACAAAGGCTAACGCAGAGAAGGGAATTGAGGCGATCAAGACTCACGCGCCCGGCACGAAAGTGGAGGATCACACCGGCCAGTCGCGGCCTTACCTCTCGCCCAGGACGGAGAACGGTCCCTGGTGCAGGGTGGGGAACGGTCCCTGGTGGAGGACGGAGAACGGTCCTTGGGTATGAACCCGGGGGGTGGGCACAGGTAGCGCGCAGCAGTGGCCGTGGGCGTGTGCCGTACCAGCGAACCCCAGCGACGCACCCAAGACCAGGACCGGGACGGTGAGAGCGTTCCGGATGGTGAGTGCGAATGTGTTCATGGTTCCCATTAAACGCCGAATCGGGCCGCGCCCAAGGAGACACAGGGGCGGGCCGGTCGCCGAGTCAGCATCAACGGCGGACCTTGCGGCTCCGCTAGCGCGCCAGGTGTTCTGTCAGCTCTTCAAACATCGCTACGGCATCCGGGTCAGCGTCGCTGAGCGTCGCCGACTTACGCATCTTGACGAAAACTGTCGCTTGGCTAGACAGCATCAGGCTCCCAACAAAGCCATTCGGGCCTAGCCGGGTAACCGCGAAAAGTGTTTCATCAGTTGGCAGGAGAGAGCAGATGTCTTCATAGCTCATACAGGTGAGCGCATCACATGAGCAGCCGAGTAGGTGCGCGAACGCCGCGCTAGCGAACACGACGGCACCGTCGTCCGCTACGGCTATGACCGGAACCGGGCATTGCTCGAGCACCCCGTGAGCAGATATTTGGCGCGATTCGGCGATTAGGGAATCACCTGGCCGCTGCGAAGGATCACCCGACAGCATCGCAAAACCTAAATGCTCATACGCTGTTTCGACAACGCACGGCGGTCTCAGATTCGGCGCCGAAGCACCGTTCAGTCCCATCCCCGTGAGATTGGTCTGAACTATTCACCATTTCAGTGGCGTCGTCAATACCACAGCTACCTGACTAAAACAAGGTGAAATTCGGCCCATCCCGAGGAGAGAACAGGGCGGCTCCTCACCACCTCACAGTGGTGGCGCTTCACGCACTTTCATCTCAAGATAAGCGCTGATAACGGCTGGCTCAGCCCTGACCGCGTGCGGTGGTGGTTCAGCGTCGGCGCGGTGTTCGATGAGGTAGTTGCGCTCGCTGTCAGAGAACGAATCCGAAAACCACCACTTATCAAGCTTGTCGCGGATACGGCTTAGCTGGCTTGCTAACGGATCGGACAGCTTCCAGCGATCCGAAGGCCCGTACAGCTGAATGATCACTGCGTACCCGCCCGCAATGTCGGCGATGAGGCCGGCAACCTCACCTGAGATTGTCCGCCGCGGGTACCTCAACAGTGCGACTTGGTCCTGTATCGCCAGCTCTTTTAGCCACGAGAGGCTGACATGGTCCGCAGACCCGCCGGTCATCAGGGAACACTAGGCCGTTAATAGCAGTTCCGATAGACCAGCCAGCATGGCGCTGAACGCGACTCGGGCCATGCCCAGGAGAGACAGGCACGGCCCGATCAATAGTCGCAGTAGCGTCCGACAGCGCCCCTCATGCGTTGGGCGACCCATTACGCGGCGCCAGATGCAGCACTGCCGCGCTATCGGTGTTCACGCGCTGGTCTGCCGCCTCGAATATGGCGACGAGTGAAAGGATTTCGAGCACTGAAAGGTCCGCGATCTTGACCCTGTTCATCAGCTCGCGCAGCCGCTCTGCCGCCGGCCAGTGCGCTAACGGGAGGATGTCGTGGAGGCCGGGGATATTCTCGGTCATGCTGAACTCCTAGTTAGTTCGGCCAACCCAGCGGAATTGCCGGGGAGTATTGGCCAAACGCAAAATCGACCGTGCGCGTTCATGCACGCAGCGGTCTTTACGGGAATCGAACGGAGTCGGCCGCGGTCAACGATGTTGGTAATGCAGGCGAGTTCTCGCCCGATAACCTGCGGCATAGCGCGGGTTATCGACCTGCATACGCGCTGGTTAGCACACCGCTCAAGGGGCAGGCACTCCGAAGATGCCGGGCGAGCCGAAACGTGTTCAGCCGAGCAAAGATACCGACCGGAAGAAGTAGCGCTAGAGCTTCTGCGCCACGAACGTCGCGGCCTGGTTGGTCGCATCGGGGACGTAGCCCAGGTGCGCGATGATGGTGCCGCCCTCAGCGCAGATGTTGTCATTGGGGAGGCAGATGTCGATGGTCTTCGGGCTGTAGCTGGGGTCGATCGCCGGAATCTGGTTGTCCGCCAGACCCTTTGCGTAGCTGCTCTGTGGGTTTCCGAACAGGGCAACGGCGGCAACGTGGTTGGCGACCTGCGGGGACAGCTGATGGCTGGTCAGGTCGGCCACACCCGCGCCCTGCGAATACCCGCCAATCACCACCTTGGTCTTCGGGCAGCTGGCAACAGTGCCCTGAACGTGGGCGACCTCGTCAGCGGCGCCGACCTTGGCGCTGTTGGCGTAATCGGTGGTCGAGGGGTAGTCGACCGGATAGAGATTCACCGTCTTGCCGGGAAGCTGTGAGGTCAGCGAGTCGAAGAAGGCCTGGCCGGGCCCGCCGGGACCGACGGGCTCACCGGTGCCGCGGGCGAACACCACTTCGGCGTCCGGGCATCCATCGGCTGCGGCGACAGGAACGCCGGCAGGAGCGGTGAGAAAGGCCAAAACCATCAGTGGCGCACCGGCAACGATGCGACCGACGCTGCGTCTAGTCATGACGGGAATGTTGCCATCCTTTTGCCGACGGCGGGCTCGCTACTGGTCTTCCAGCAGCCTGAGCGGGTGCAATCCGTCGACCGCACCGACGAACGGCGGGTGGATGCTGTAGCCGAGCATGCGGCGGATGTCGTCGGACACCGTCCGCGCGGTCTCCCGCGACACCGACAGGGTGAAGGCCTCCATCGGTCGTAGCCACGGTTGGCAGTACTGCGCGGTGACGGCCAGACGGTCGGCGGTGCTGGAGTTGGCCCCGCCGCCGTGCCAGAGGGTGCCGACGAACAGCACGCACGACCCGGCAGGCATGACGACCGGCAGCGCCTCGTCGTCCGGGCCCGGCCGCCGCTTGCCCCAGCTGTGGCTACGCGGGTACAGCACTGTCGCGCCGTTGTCGGCGGTGAAGTCGTCGATGGCCCAGATCGTCGCGGCGGCCAACGGCTCGCGAGGACGGGGAACCGGGTAGAAGCCGTCATCATGGTGCGCCAGCTGCGCGGCTTCACCGGGTTGAATGTTGATGGCCTGCAGTGCCGAAAGTAGATAGTTGGGCATCAGCAGCCGATCGAGCACGGCCAGCACCCGCGGATGGTCGACAAGTGGATCGCAGACCCGCGTTCTGCTCAGCACGCTGTAAACGCGCTGAGTGTGCCGTCCCTCGAACGAGTTGCGTCCGGTGTGCCCGAGCCAGGGATTGACGACGTCGCGGATCTGCTCGCACTGCTCGGCGGTGAGCAGGTTCTCCCAGATGACGTAGCCGTCGCGGCCCAGCGCGGCCATATCGGCCTCGACCACAGTCGGATCCACCGACGAACCGCCGCTGGACGTCCACCTATACCGAAGCGCCAAATCGCCCCGCAGGTCCTCCAGCGTTGTGGCGGACTCGTCGTTGTTGCCCACCTGCACACAGTAAGCCCGGTTCGACTCGAAACATAGCCAAAGCCGACCTGAAATGCCTGGTCGTCGGTAACCTCGCGGGCATGCTGTTCGCGGCCCTGCGCGACATGCGATGGCGAATACGACGCCTCGTCATCGCGGTCGTCAGCACCGGACTGATCTTCGCGATGACGCTCGTGTTGACCGGACTGGCGAACGGCTTTCAGGTGGAGGCCCAGCGAACCGTCGATTCCCTGGGCGTCGACGCATTCGTGGTCAAGGCCGGCGCGGCCGGACCGTTCCTGGGTGCGACACCATTCGCCGAAGTCGACCTGGCTCGGCTGGCCGCCGAACCCGGCGTCGTGGCTGCGGCCCCACTGGCCACCGCGCAGTTGACGGTAAAGGAAGGTACGTCAACGCGAAACACGACGGCCTTCGGCGCGCCGGAGCACGGACCCGGCATGCCGCGCGTCGAGCAGGGTCGGGCACCGTCGACGCCGGACGAGGTCGCGGTGTCGAGCACGCTGGGTTGGCACGTAGGCGACGATATGCAGGCGGGTGCGCACGCATTGCGAATCGTCGGCATTGTGCCCAATTCCACCGCACTGGCGAAGAGGCCCAATATCTTCCTGACAACCGAGGGCCTGCAGCAGCTGGCGTACAACGGGCAGCCGCTGGTCACGTCGATTGGGGTCGTCGGCGCACCCCGACAGCTCCCGAGTGGCTACCAGGCCCTCGATCGAGCAGCCGGTATGAACGACCTGCTGTCACCGGTGAAGTCGCCTGCGGGTGCGATCACGATTATGGCCACCTTGCTGTGGATCGTGGCGGTGCTGATCGTCGGATCATTGGTGTACCTCTCAGCGCTCGAGCGGTTGCGCGACTTCGCGGTGTTCAAGGCGATTGGCGTGCCTACGCGGTCGATCCTGGCTGGGCTCGCGCTGCAGGCGGTCGTCGTCGCGCTGCTCGCGGCGGTGCTGGGCGTCATCCTTGCGCAGCTGCTGGCCCCGTTGTTCCCGATGATTGTCGTGATTCCTGCGAGTGCCTACCTGGCGTTACCCCTGGTCGCGATTCTGGTCGGTCTGCTGGCCAGCCTCGCCGGACTGAGGCGCGCGGTAACGGTCGATCCTGCGCTCGCGTTCGGAGGTCCTTGAGCCGTGGGGGATCTGAGCATTGCCGACCTCGTCGTCGAGTACTCCAGCGGCGGGTACGCGGTCCGGCCGATCAACGGTCTGAGCCTCGATGTGCCGGCGGGATCGCTGATGATCCTGCTCGGGCCCAGCGGCTGCGGGAAGACCACCCTGCTGTCCTGTCTGGGTGGGATTCTGCGCCCGAAGTCCGGGTCAATCACGTTCGACGGCGTCGACATCA
>Ga0302326_10029411_pt1 | contig 11027 bp, 8 predicted proteins | sample Palsa_T0_3_FD_202264 | JGI IMG/M metagenome (GOLD analysis project Ga0302326, IMG submission 202264) | Peat permafrost microbial communities from Stordalen Mire near Abisko, Sweden - Palsa_T0_3 | ecosystem: Environmental > Terrestrial > Soil > Palsa > Peat permafrost | place: Sweden: Abisko...
GTGTCCCCTCATAATGCGCCAGAAATAACGTCGCGTACTTCTCCGCCTGGGTGCTGCGGTAGAGATGGCGGTTCAGCAGCGCCAAAACCCTGCCCGGAGACTCGAAGATCTCTCCGCAATTGATCTCCTGCGCCCCGTTCTTCACAATCTGGAAGGACGGCGAAAGCATCGCCTCGGTTCCGACGGTAATCAGCTCTTCCCCGGCAAATTGATACGCACGCACCGCCGAGTGAAGCGTCGCCATCAGCAGTGCCGCCGAGATTCCCTTTCCGCTGATGTCTCCGAGGGCCAGCGCCAACGTCGAGGGCCCAAAAACCAGAAAATCGTAATAATCCCCGCTCACGCTGCGCGCCGGACGGCAGACGCCATGAAGCTCCAACATCGGCAACGCGACATTGCCCCGAGGAAAGAGATTTGCCTGTACTTCATGGGCGATCTCGAGCTCATTCTGCAGTCGCTCCTTCTCCCGTTGTTCTTCAAGTAACTCTTCGAGGGAAGCGGTCATCTCATTGAAAGAATTGGACAAGGCTGCCAGTTGGTCGTTACGCTTGACAGCGATCCGGTGGCTGAAATTCCCCTCGTCTACCTCTTGCGTCGCAATGTAGAGCTCGCCAATCGAACGGGTGATCGTCTTATTCAAACGCACCGCCATCACCAGTGCGATCAATTCTAGAACTCCGAAGAAAGCGGCAATACTGATCAAAACATCCTGGATGATCGCTGCGACCTGCAATGAAGTAATGAACAACCGCTGGTAAAGCAAAGAGGGCCGGGAGTTGACCTGGATCAGCGCCTCGTGCTCTTTCCCCGACCGCCACAGCACGGCCTGCAATGGCGCCACAAACGAGACGGTGATGTCGAAGAAGTGAGTTGGCGGAGGTAATTGTCCTCCGGTGATCGAAGGGGAACGATGTCCATTGGGCCCGTCGTTGATCCTCACATTGAATGACCCGGACTGCGGCTTGGGCGGCGAAGCAGAGACTTGGAATCCTGGCGCATCGGACGGTGGACCGGGGGGCGGGCCGGCAGGCCTTCCGTCTGCCACACCAAGGTGCGTTGCAATCCCCTTTTCAAGCTGACCGCCATTCTCGTCGTCGATATCGTCGATACCCACAAAGAGCGTGACCGTTCCAAGTCCGCTCGCGATCTTATCCAGATTTTCCTTCCTGAGCGGAAGGCTGGTAATCAGCATCAGCGTATGCCCACCGACCGTCTGGGTGTCCGCGGCTCTGAGAAGCACGGCGCCGTGGCCCATGACGACTCCACGAAAGCCGCCCTTGAGCCACGGAGGCACCCCTGGCATACCCGTCGAAATCGGCCGGGTGGTCGTCAGGGTAAGCGGCTTACCGTCTTCAAAAGCCGCCACCTCCAGGCCGGAGTGGGTTCGGTCGGTGGCGGAATCATCGTCGAACTCAGGGATGGTAAGCGCCTTTGCCTGCGGATTCGCCTCCAGCTCTCGCGCTATGTGGACCGCAAAAGCCCGGTTCTCGGCGGCGATGTGCGACAGTTCGCGATTGATTTCCGAAGTTGCGGCAAAGGTTGCGAATTGCCCCGAGAAAACGTAGGCCGCGACGCCCGCCAGCGTCACGAACAACACCACCGGCGTTAGGCCAATGAGCAGGTAGGTAACCACCAGCCGGTTGCTGACCTTCCAAAGCACCCGCCGCATCACCCACTGCCAGAAAAGCGGAATGCAACAGCCGATCAGCGCGCACAGCACCAGAAAGCTCAAAACCTTGAAACCGTCCCCGTAATCGCCGGGAAGGAGACGCCCAAAACCCAGGAGCAGATATATAACCAGCAGCCAGAAGGCAATGCGATGAATCTTGGTCGCGGGTGGCGGACGGCGAAATCGACGGTAAACGAACGCCTCGAAGTTTTTCAACGGCTGCGCCATGTAGACCTGAGTTTAGCCGATTTTCAGTATCGAAAGGGGAGGACGTAATTTCGTGGCCAGCCATCACTTATGCCTTTGCGTCCGCTTCGAGGTCCGCCTGATGGACGAGGCGCAAGGTATAGCTGGTCGCTGAATAATGTGCTCCTGCCAATAGCAGCAATCCGGTTAGGAACGCCCACAGCATTAGCCCCACTGAGGTCGCGAACGGCCCATAGACCGACCTGAAATCGAGCCACGGCAGCGCCGCGATATAGAGTATTTTCGCCAGTTCCCAGAGTAGACCGGTCACCAGGGCGCTCGGCAATACCGCGCGCCATGGCAATCGCCGGTTAGGCAGTATCCAATAAACGCAGAAAAACATCATAACACTGAGAAACCCGGCCGAAACCTGTAAGAGCCACTGGGCTACCAGGCGAAACACGAGACTATCCACATGGCCGAAGAAGATCAGCCTCAGCAGCGATCGTTGGAAGGCCGTGACCGCGACCGAACCCAATGCCAGGGTACAAATCATCAGCGCCAATCCGGTCGATATGATTTGGTTCAGGAGGTAAGAGCGGTTTTTCGTAACTCCCCACACCTGGTTGAGCGCGACCTCGAGCGGCAGGAATATTCCACTTGATGAGATCAGCAGCATAATCACCGCGGCTGCCCGTACGCCACCGTGCGCACCCGCAACCAGGCTCATATTCTTGACGACGAAGTCCTGCCCCGTCGGCAGAAAATATCGCACCATGTTACCGACCACATCCTCCATCGATTGCGAATGGAAGACCCGGCGCGCCACCGTGTACATCATCACGATGAACGGAAACAGCGACAGGATCGCGTTCGCCGCCACGCTGAATGCATAAGTATGCACTTCGGTCTGGGTCAGATATTTTGCGAGCGAGACCACCTGCTCCCGAAGGTCTTTCACCGAGAACCTGGCTGGCCGCCGGTTCCCAGTCCGGCCGCTATCGTGCGTAGCTGGTGTTGCCGAAGAGATAAGTCGTGCTCCGTGTGGCGATGGTACCAGAGGGAGTCGGCGCGTCACTCGGCCGACACCTCGGTCTTCTGTTCTCATGGACTTAGCTGCGAGCTTTCCAAGTGAATTTTCTCGACGCTACACAAAATTTTCCTTGCGTTCGATTCTCTTTCCTGTCATAAAAAGAGGTACCGCGTCGACGCGGTACGAAAGTAAGTCTCGGAAGGCCGTTGTTTTGGAAGTTTTGGAATCACCGATCATGATGTTGTCCCTGGAACCTGTGAGCTGCCCTGGCGTCGCAATTCAGCGTCCTTGGCGGCTCGTTGTGTTTTAAGGGCCGCGTCGGATTCAACAGGAAGTCATGAAGGAGTAGCAATGAGGGAGCACGGGGTTGTGAAGTGGTTTAACGGGGCCAAGGGGTACGGATTTATTCAGCGATCCACTGGGGAAGATGTCTTCGTACATTTTTCCGCTATTCAGGAAGATGGCTATAAGAGCCTCAACGAAGGTGAAGCGGTCGAATTCGAGTGCCAGCAAGGCCCGAAAGGGTTGAACGCGGCGAACGTCCAGCGCAATCACGTGTAGCCGTTCGAGCTAAAGCATTTTCGCGACAGGTGTAAACCAACGGAACTCGGCTGTTCTTTTCTTAAGAAAAGACCACCATCGCTTTCGCTGGAAGGTTCACAGTAATTGCGAAAATATAGTAGCCGGTCAATTTCTCTCGATCTGAGCAACGGCCCATCCTGCGGCCTCGGCTAATACCGCGTCCGTCGATAGGGACCATTGCTTCAACTGCGGAATAAACTTCCCCAGCCGCGAGTTCCCCATCGCAATCGCAACGTTGCGCCGCAGGCCGGCTAGCTTGGTGCGCCTCACCGGCGATCCGTTGAAGTGCCTGGCAAAACTCGATTCATCCAGCCCTGCCAGCCATTCGAGCGCGGGATTGACTAACTCCTCGCGGGCCTGCAATTCGTTGTCATGGGCGCTGGGAGCCTTGCGGTTCCACGGACAGACATCCTGGCAGATATCGCAACCGAAGACCTGGCGGCCTATCTTCGGTCGTAACTCCGCCGGTATCTCGCCTCGCTTCTCAATGGTCAGATAGGAGATACACAAGCTCGCGTCCATTTGATACGGGGCAGTCAGTGCGCCAGTCGGGCAAGCGTCAATGCAACGCGTACAGCTGCCGCAGCGGTCGGCCGGAATCTCCGGAATCATCGAGTCGGCTAATTCAATTGAAGTCGCAATGACTCCAAGAAACAACCACGACCCGAGCTGCTGATTGAGGATGCACGTATTCTTGCCAGTCCAACCTATGCCGGCGTATTTCGCGTAAATACGTTCCACGACCGGACCGGTATCGACATAACATCGCGACTCAAAGTCGCCGAGCGAAACCTTCAGTTCTGTCTCAACCCTTCGCAATCGTCGCAGTAACACCTTGTGATAGTCGGAAGCCCGGACCCGACCATCGTCTCCAGTCTCACCCGACCAGGCGTAGCGGGCAATCCATCCACTCTCTGATGACGCGGCATCAACCGACTTTGGAGCAGACGCGTTATAGTTCGCCGCGCAGACTATGACCGAACGCGCCCAGGGCAATGCAATCCGCAACGAGGATCGAAGTAGCCTCCCAACGTCGTCACGGCGCTTCAGGTACTCCATGTCCCCGGCGCTGCCAGCTTCGATCCACGGCTCGACAAACCCCAACTCCACATAGTCCCCCGGCGAACCCGGCTCGGGGACAGCGGCGATGCCTGCGGTCGTGAACCCGGCCTCGGTAGCCACGTTCGAAACCAACTCGGAGATGGAGGAGACAGACACGCTCTCAGTATCGACTACATCGGTCTGCCGTCATACTGCTAGTTCGTGACCGGATCGTTAACCGCCACGCCAACCAGCGAGTCTGCGCAGCCATAGTACAGAAACCACTTGCTTCGGAAGTAAACCAACCCCTCGGCAAAAGTCGTCCCCGCCGCATATTGCCCGGTTTTCTCATAGGCCTCTTGCGGGTAAAAGAATGGCTGATCGCCTCGAGCAATCAATTTCGTCGGATCATCGGCGGCAAACAACGCCTCTCCTGCCGCATACGCATTCGGCCCCAGGAGAGGATCGCCGTCCTCCGGAGCGTTCTTGCCGTTATAGATCACAACAATTCCGTGGGCTGTAATCACCGGAGGCGGCCCTGTCTCCGGAAAGCTGCTATCAAAATGCCCTGCCCGGGCGGAAAGCAATTCAATCGGATCTCCACTTCCGTTCGGAACGAGGCTTTCGACCGGAGTCCAGTGAATCAGGTCTTTCGAGGTCGCGAGGTGAATGTGAATCTCGCCCCAATACATCCAGTACACGCCACGAATCTTCGCCGCGATCAGCCGCCCATGTCGCAAGCGGGTCACGATCCCAGCCGACTTATACATCAAGTCCGCATACTTACCGGTAGTTCCAAATGCCGGCCCATGCTTGGTCCAGGTGAGCAAATCCTTCGAGGTTGCTATGCCGACCGAGTAGGTTTTCCGGTTCCACTGCGTATAAGTCAAAACATAAGTCCCATTGGGCGACTCGACAATCCGGGGATCTTCTACTCCGCCCGGCCATTCACGCGCCTTTTGATCGTCGTTCGCCGGATAGAACACCGGCTCGCCACGCCGCGTGAAATGAATGCCATCGTCGCTTTCCGCCAACCCCAGCCGAGAAGTATGCATGCCAATCTGCATCGTGCCGCTATCGTCTTCCGCGCGGTACAAAACATAGACGCTGCCGTGCCGCACAATCGCCGCCGGGTTGAAGCTATGCAACGCCTCCCAGTGAACGTCGGTGTGTAGGATCGGGTCTTGAAAGACCGCGCTCTTGTCCGGAGCAATGACCGGGTTCCCGCTCGCCGGCCGAACAAACGGACCAAGCTCCCAGCTCTGCGCATTCGCATCGACCGAGGCGGCAAACAAGAACAGTATTGTTAAATAAGGGGCAAACCGAAACCGACCGCGAAATGACCTCATCGCGCTATGCTACGCCAGCGGATCATGCTCTCGCAGTTCCGCCACAATCTCCGCCGCTGCCGCGCGCGCCTGTTCCAGCCGGTCAGGCGGAAATGAAATCGCACCGACGCGAGCATGCCCGCCGCCGCCGTATCGCTCGCAGATCGAGGCAAGATTCAGCAGCTTTGCCGGGTCGGCCTTCGTCCACGGATTCGATCCCACCGACACCTTCGCCCGGAAACTCGACTTCGAGAGGCCGATAGAGTAAGTCGCCTCCGGATGAAGATAGTAGGGGATAAACTTGTTGTAACCCTCCAGAAGCCGGTCGGTAATGTCAAAGAAAATCGTCCCCGCCGTCTCCTCCGAACGCTCCCGAATCAACCCGATCGCCTCGCGATGACGCTCCAGCAGCGGTGGCAATTGGCTAGCCACAAACGGCTCCCGCAACACGTCATCCAAAGACTCCGCAGTTAACAACGGAATTAACTTAGGAATAAAGCTCGCGTCCTGACTGGACTCGATGATCAGGGTAAGCTTCATCGCCGGCGCAGCCATTTCGACCGCCGACTCCGCGCTCTCATAGAGCGCCCCGTCCACAATATCCGCCCAATGAATCAGGTCGGCAACCGGCCCTGCATCGAAACCAAACCGCGTCCGCGCAATATGTGCAATAAAGCTAGTGCACGAGGTGTAATGCGGATCGTAAAAGCGGCGATCGGTGAAGCTGCCATCCTTCAGACCGCGCCGATATTGCGCATGGTCCTCGGGAGTCAGGAATGCGCTCAAATGATGATCGAACCACCACGTCAGCCGCGGCGAGGTCGAGTATTTAAAGTCGACGATCGCATTCTCATCGCCGCTGAAATCCTCTTCCTGAAAAAGAGCCCCGGCGCGATGCACGAGCCCGTGATATTCATAGTCGGCGTCCGCGACAATGCATTCGCGATGAAAGCGCGAGAAAAGCGACGCCGAACAGGCTCCGTCAAAGCAGCGATCGTGATAGAGGACGCGAACCTTCAAACCTTTTAACTCCCTAACGGCGCACCAACTCGCGCTCCCCCGCCATCGATCCAGCGAATTCACTAGGATGGCCGGGATACCGCGCCGTGTCAAGTCGGCGGTCAGAAAAGCAAGATCCCCGAATATAATCGCGAGAGGCAGATACCGTATGCGAAAGCCATTTGGCTTTTCCTCCATGCACTTCACCCGTCGGTGGTTCGGCCTATTCTGCATGGGAACCGTCATCGTATTGGCCGTCGGCTGCGGCATCCACCTCGGCGCCGGCGCATCGGATGTGAGCGTCGCAAGTGTCAAGGACCTGGGCACCATTCCAACCGACTCCGACATTCTTGGGCGGGACGGCGGCTACAGCGCGGCATTTCAGGGATATTCGGTATGGCTCTACGGAGACACTTTTCTCGCCCAGCCCAACGCAGAAGGCTACACGCTGATCAGCGATTCATGGTCGTACACCAGCGATCTCGATGCGGCGGCCGGCATTACGGGCTTTCAACAGCCGACGGATTCGACCGGCTCGCCCACGATGGTCCTTCCCGAAACTCCTGCTGAGCAGGCCTTCAATGCAGCGCACAATGGTAACAGCTGCCAACAGCCTCCCTGTGGCGAGCGATGGGCGCTTTGGCCCTCATCGGTCGTCGTTGATCCGGAATCCGGCAACGCACTCGTGTTCTACGCACTCGTATTGGCGAGGCCCGGCAGCTTCAACTTTCAGGCCATCGGCAACTCACTTGCCACCTGGCAAAGCCTTCAGCAACTGCCCCAGCGCCCCACCCTTAATCCTCCTATTGTCGTCGGTCACCCCGATCTTCTCTTTACTGAGAATGAGCCGAACTTCGGCTCGGCTGCTCTGATTGCCAACGGCATGTTGTATGTCTACGGCTGCGGACTCCCCACCAGCGGCACCGACAAGGGGTGCAGGCTCGGTCGCGTTGCTCCGACAAACGTCCTCGACCGAAGTTCGTGGAGCTTCTACGTTGGAGACGGCCGTTGGTCCTCGCAGGACAGCGACGCCGTCTCCGTCTTTACCGGCGACAACATCCTCAGCGTCGCCTGGAACAGCTATCTCCAGAAATACATCGCGGTCTACAGCGCGCCGTTCTCCAACGACGTCATGATGCGGACGGCGACTGCCCCCGAAGGACTCTGGTCGAACGAGGTCTTCGTCTTCACCGCGATGGCCCCGACTCAGGAAAATGTCTACGACGCCCATGCTCATTCCGAATACGATCAAAATGGCGGTCAGACCATCTACGTGTCATATTCGCGCTCGACCGGCGCCTTTACGAGCGAGATGCGGCTCGTTGCCGTCACGCTTGCGTCGGCGCCAACAAACTGAACCAAGTAGATGTTTATCAGGATGCCAGAAATGCCCTACCGGCCCCGCCTATCCCGCAGAGACTTCCTCGTAACAGGCTCGATAGCCGCGCTGGCGTGGCGGAACCGCGTCATTTTCGCCCAGACCACTCCAACGCCAGCCACCGTCCACACCCCCAGCGGCACCCTCCGCGGCGAATCCTTCGATGGCGTCCGGATTTTTCGCGGAGTACCCTTCGCCCAACCACCGGTCGGCGCGCTCCGCTTCCGTCCCACACTGCCGATCAAGCCATGGCCGGGCGAACGCGACGCCACCCGCTTCACCCCATCACCCATGCAATGGGGCGAAGCGCCGACGACCAGCGAATCTTCGCTCTCCCATAGCGAAGATTGCCTCTACCTCAACATCTGGGCGCCCGAGGGCAAAGGCCCCTTCCCCGTCTTCGTCTGGATCCACGGCGGAGGCTACATCGCCGGCCACGCCTCGGAGCCGATCTACGACGGCACCAGGTTCGCCCACGAAGACATCGTCGTCGTAACCGTCGAATACCGGCTCGGTGTCTTCGGCTTTCTCGATTTGGGCCCGCTCCTCGGAACCAGTTACGACGGCTCCGCCAATAACGCGCTCCGCGACCTCATCGTCGCCCTCGAATGGGTGCAAGCCAACATCGCGTCGTTCGGCGGCGATCCCAACCGCGTCACCATCGGCGGTGAATCGGCGGGGGCTAAACTCACCGACATCCTGATGGGAGTGCCATCAGCTCAACATCTCTTCCACCAGATGATCTCCGAAAGCGGCGGCGCCGAACGCGTCTGGTCCAGGGAGTATTCCGAAACAGTCGCGAAAGGCTACGGCGATCAATGGCGCAAGCAGTCGGGCAAAGGAATCCCGGCCCTGCAAAGCGCCGCGCCCGACCTGCTGATCGAGGCCCAACATCAATTCTTCGAGGAGTGGCCACAACATTTCCCGCTCCGCTCCCAGATCGACGGCAGCCTGCTGCCCCAACTGCCGATAAAATCGATCGCGGCCGGATCGAGTAAAGGCAAACGTCTGCTCATCGGCACCAATCGCGACGAAAGTGCGCTATTCATCGGCCCGCGACCCCAGACCGATCCAGCCGCCAAGGACCTGGGGAATATCCCGCTGGCGAAATTCGACCCGGTCTTCCGCCGCTACAAAGAGGTGTATCCGGAGATGACCGACTTCCAGCTCCGCATCCGGGCTGTCACTGCGGAGGAATACTGGGTCCCATCGGTCCGCGTCGCCGACGCCCATGTACAAGGTGGTGGAACAGCCTTTATGTACCGACTCGACTTCACCGAAAGCAGCGGCCGGCTCAGCGGCTTCGCCTATCACTCGCTCGACGTCCCGCTCGTCTGGGAACGTCCCCACCCCAACGCCGCCAACCTCGCCGCGGAAACTGCGCTCGCGTCGCAGATCCATCTCGCCTGGGTAGCTTTCCTCCGAGGCGAGTCCCCGGCCGCACCCGGATTGCCTGCTTGGCCGCAATACTCTGCAAGCACCCGTCCCACCATGATTCTCGACACCGAAAGCCGCGTCGAACAAAAGCCCCAGGAATCGGAATTACGGCTGTGGGACGGCGTGCTCTAAGCATCGGCCACCGCCGCTTACTTGTCCGCATCCTCAAACGCGAATCGCCCCAGCGCGAATGGATGCGACGTCTGCGGCTTCGTGTTCATGGGGTTCGTCGGGTAGACGTCGGTGCTGGTCGTCGGAAATCCCCAGACCTTGCCGTTCCTCATGTCGATCACCACCCGCCCGAACACCTGTTGACTTCCATCCGGTGCACGCAGCATCTGGGTTCCCGGCTCGATGTAGAACGGATAAGGTGTCGCGGAATCGGCCTGTGCGGATTGCGGACGGAAGTAAGACCTAGCCGCGATGACCCCCAGGGAAACCGCAATCAGCAATAGAAGAATATTTGTTGTCCAGCGATGATTCATGTCGCTCCTTTTACGTTTGCGCAGAAATTCTGAGGTTACTACGAAACTCGGCTTCCAAAACTGGCGGTCTCATCGCTGTCGCTGGAGGCTACCCAGCATCCTATCGAAATCGCCGTTTCTTGAGGCGTCCCGCTGCGTGGGTGCTATATTCAAGTGCGGCTGAGAGGGTACGAGGGGACAGATATGAAGGCGCAAATTGAACGTTTTCTTGTCACGGCGGCATGTATGGTTGCGCTTCTTCCCTGCAACTTCGTTTCTGCCCAGACGGCCTCTTCAAGTCAAAGTACCGACAGCCGCAAAGCGAACCCAGTGGTCGTCCAGCAAAATGGCACGGTCGTCATTCCTTCAGAGGCGGTTCCCGTTTCGAAGTTTCTCACCCCGGAAGGAAGCGCCTATCTCGTTCAGCATCTGCACGACATGCAGGATCCGAGCATGACGTACGCCGAGAAGGGACTCCCACGCTTCATGGTGCCCTACCTTGAGCGCCAGAAGATCATCTTCGCGGTCAAGATGGAAGACACAAAGATTGGTGGCGTGCACACCTACGTCTATATGCCGGCAGTAGGGCTTAAGGCCGTCAACCAGGACCGCGTTCTTATCAATCTCCATGGAGGCGGTTTCTCGGGGTGCTGGCCCGGATGTGCGGAGTTGGAATCGAGACCGATCGCCGGCCTGGGAGGAATCAAGGTCGTCAGTGTGGACTATCGCCAGGGCCCTGAAAACAAGTTCCCGTCGGCTAGTGAAGACGTCGCCAGCGTCTACCAGGAGCTTTTGAAGAGTTACAAACCCGAGAATATAGGCATCTACGGCTGCTCTGCCGGCGGCATGCTTACCGCGGAATCGGTTGCCTGGTTCCAGGTGCACGGTCTGCCGCGACCCGGCGCAATTG
>Ga0302326_10029413_pt1 | contig 11026 bp, 6 predicted proteins | sample Palsa_T0_3_FD_202264 | JGI IMG/M metagenome (GOLD analysis project Ga0302326, IMG submission 202264) | Peat permafrost microbial communities from Stordalen Mire near Abisko, Sweden - Palsa_T0_3 | ecosystem: Environmental > Terrestrial > Soil > Palsa > Peat permafrost | place: Sweden: Abisko...
CACTCCACCCCCACAGTGAACAACAGCGAGTCACCCGGCAGGAAAAAGCCCACCAGCATGCCGGTCTCCGCGAACACCAGCACGAACAGCACGGCGTATCCCAACCAGCCGGTCAGCAGCGTGCTCAGTAGCTGAATGAGCCGCTCGGGCGTGGTCAGCGACCGCAGCACCTCCAGAATCGTATGGATCATCCGGTCAGCCTTGAAAGCTGGTCAGCAACCGGTTGAATACTTCCTGGTGAACCTTGATCTTGCCTTCCTTCTGCAGCTCGGTGCGCACGCCTTCCTCGAACAGGGCGCTGCGATCCTGGGACATGCGGTTCTTGATCTCGTCGTGAATGGCCGCGCGCTGGGCGGCAAGTCCGGACATGTCCGCCGGCGAGTGCGCCAGAACTTTGCCTACCACCCTGGCCTCCGGGATGCTGTTCGGCCCGAACAGTGAGCCGGCCGGCTTGCTGAAGATATCCGGAAGCATGCTGGCAGCGCCCAACCCTTCGATGGAGCCCGCGCGATCCACCGGCACCGAGGTCTTCACTTCCAGGCCCATGGATTTCGCGGCGGCGGCCAGGTCTCCACCATCGGCCCGCGCCTTGTCGGCCAGCTGGCTGGCTTTCTGATCCACGAGGTGACTCAGCTTCTCTGTGGTCAGCGCGTCTCGGATCTTGCTCTCCACGTCTTCAAATGCGGCCGGGTGGGCGGCAATGATGTCGGTGCATACGGCCAGCGCGATCTTGTTGCCGACCACCACCACGGGCTGCGAGACGTCTCCCTTCTTCAGACCGGCGACGGATTCGTTGAACTCGCGATTCACGCCGATTACCGGCATCGAATCCCCGGGCGCCACGTTGTCGGCCTTCACATACTGGACGCCCAGATCGGCAGCCACCTTTTCGGGATGCTGGGGGTCCTTGGACAGGGCGGCCTGGGCCTTGTCCGCGGTCTCCTGCAACAGATCATTCGACCGCTGCTTCTGGAATTCGGCGGCCAGTTGCGGCTTCACCTCTTCAAACGGCTTGAGGCGCGGCTCTTCGTGCGAGATGAGCTGGATGATGTGATATCCGAACTGCGATTTCACCGGCTCGCTAATCTCGCCGGGTTTGAGCGCGAAAGCCGCCTTGTCGAATTCTGGGACCATTTGGCCGTGTACCACCGCATCGTATTCTCCGCCCTTCGATGCCGAGCCCGGGTCTTCCGAATACTTCTTAGCCAGATCCGCAAAATTCGCGCCGCCGCGGGCCTGCTTCAGCAGTCCTTCGATCTTGGCCTTCACGGCAGCCACTTGCTGCGGATTTGAGTCCGTGGTCTTCAACAGGATGTGGCGGACGTTCACCCGCTCAGGAATGCGATAGCTGTCCTTGTTGTCGTTATAAAGACGCAGCAGGTCGGCGTCCGTCGGTTGAACATTCTGCGCCAGTTTGGCCTGATCCACCACCAGGATCCCCAGGCTGCGCTTCTCCGGGACCTGGTAGGCTGCTTTGTTGCCGTCGTAATATTTACGCAGCTCTTCCGGTGACACCTGCACTTCGGATTTGAATTGATCCGCGCTCAGCTTGACGTAAGCGATCTGCACCTTATCGTTGCGGCGCTTGTACTCCTGCTCGACTTCCTGCGGGGACACGATGATGCCTTCGGTCGCCACACCCTGCATCTTTTGAATCAGTAACTGGCGCGCAACGTCCGCCTCGAAGTCGGCGATGGTCAGGTTCTGCTGCGCCAGCACCGCGGAGTAGGCTTCCGTGCCGGCGTACTTGCCATCCTGGAAAAGCTGCGGAATGTAGTGGCGTATGGCCGTGGCCACGTCCTCGTCGGAGACCTTGAAGCCCAGCCGCTTCGCCTCGTAGGCCAGGGCCCGCTGGGTGATCATGGACTGAATAATCTGGGGGACATAGTTCGCCAGCATGGAGGGGGGAATCTGGCGGCTCTTTAGCCTGCCCTGGATGGCCTGCTGGACTTCCGGCGCGGTGATGGTCTCTTTGCCAACTTCGGCCAGCACTACATCCGATGGACCGCCGCCCATGTTATAGCTGGGCACCAGGTAAGTCAGCATCGATAAGGCAACTACCAAAAGCAATCCGCCGAGCATAATGCGCACGAGCTTGTCTCGGCTGCGAAACAGATCAAACATGTTAGAGTTATCTCCTGCGACGGGCTGAATTTTCAGTATATCGCAGGTGCGCCTGCTAAGGCCCGATGAAGCCGGTGTCACTCCTGCCGCGCGCGCCATTCCACGTAATCCGAGCCCAACATGAATTCCTGCGGGATAATCGGCGCCACGAGGCCGAGCGAGACCAGGCCGTCCGCCTGCGAATAAGGAAGACTGCGGAACAGGATGCGATCAACCACGCTGAAGACGGCGGTACCTGCGATCGAGATGTTGTCTGGCCGTCATTTGAAGTCTCTACTCGCCGTCTGGCCGTGGTCTGAAGCCCACGGCAGCACGCTGAAGCGTGCGCCACTATCGAATTTAGAAACCGTGGCATGCCGGAAGTTCCCGATCGGTTCTACGCGGTACCATACACCGTGTGAACCGCGTCCAGGTCCGCATTCGCGGCGTAGTGCAGGGGGTCGGTTTCCGGCCATTCGTGCACAATCTGGCGCACCGGCTGGGACTGGCGGGCTATGTCCTCAACTCATCTGCCGGAGTCGTGGCGGAAGTGGAGGGCGCTCCCGCCGCGCTCGACGCTTTCCTCGCCGGCGTCCGCAGGGAGGCGCCGCCGCTTGCGCGGATCGAAGAGATGCTGGTCTCGCAGGTCGCACCGCTAGGCGAACGCGAGTTCCTCATCCGCGAGAGTCAGGCGAGCGAGGGTGACTTCGTATTGGTCTCGCCGGACGTGGCCACCTGTGCCGACTGCTATCGCGATTTCAGCGATCCGGCCAACCGGCGCTTCGGCTATGCCTTCACCAACTGCACCAACTGCGGGCCGCGCTACACCATCATTCGCGACATCCCTTACGACCGGCCCAACACCACCATGGCGGGCTTTCGCATGTGCTCCGCCTGCCAGGCCGAATACGACGATCCCTCCGACCGGCGCTTTCACGCGCAGCCTAATGCTTGCCCGCGGTGCGGCCCGCAATTATCGGCTCCCATCGCCGAGGCGCAGCGCCGTCTGGCCGAGGGAGCTATCGTGGCCATCCGGGGACTTGGCGGATTCCACCTGGCCTGCGACCCGCGCAACGAAGCGGCCGCCGGACTGTTGCGCACGCGCAAGCGGCGCAGCGATAAACCGTTCGCCCTGATGGCCCGCGATCTGGCCGCAATAGACGCTTTCTGCCTGGTTTCGGATGACGACCGGCGCGCCCTGCTCAGCCCGCCGCGCCCCATCGTGATCCTTCCGCGGCGCGCCGATTCGGGACTGGCAGAGGCAGTCGCGCCCGGCAATAATACGGTCGGCGTAATGCTGCCCTACACGCCTTTGCACCATCTCTTATTCAGCGGCGCGCCTTACGATGTGCTGGTGATGACCAGCGGCAACCTGAGCGAAGAGCCCATCGTGACCTCCAACCAGGAGGCGCTCGACCGGCTGCGCCCGCTGGCCGATTGGTTCCTGTTGCACGATCGCGATATCTATATGCGCGCGGACGATTCCGTGGTGCGCACCTTCGAAGGCCGCGAGCGTATCCTGCGCCGCTCCCGCGGGTACGTTCCGCGGACTATCGATCTGGGTACGGAAGTCGCCGAGATTTTGGCTTGCGGCGCCGAGCTGAAGAATACCTTCTGCCTCAGTAAGGGGCGCTACGCCGTGCTCAGCCAGCATATCGGCGACATGCATAACTACGAAACGCTGGTGTTCTTCGAGGAGACCCTCGCCAACCTCAAGAAGCTGTTCCGCGTGGAGCCGCGCGCCGTGGCTTACGATCTGCATCCGCAATACTTGAGCACGCAATACGCGCTGGACCTGCCGCTCGAAAAGATCGGCGTGCAACACCATCACGCGCACGTGGCCAGTTGTATGGCTGAAAACGGATTGCGCGGCAAGGTCATCGGGGTGGCATTGGATGGCACAGGCTATGGCACGGATGGCAAGATCTGGGGCGGCGAGTTCCTGGTGGCCGGCTACGATGGTTTCGAGCGCCGCGCGCACCTGCGCTATGTGCCGCTGCCGGGCGGCGACGCCGCGATTCGCCAGCCATGGCGGCCCGCGCTCAGCTATCTCGCCGATACATTTGGACCGGCCGCCGAATTCCCCGACTTGGCGCTCTGGCGCGAAGTGCCGGAGAGCCGCCGGAAGATGGTACGTGGCATGCTTGCGCACGGCATCAATACGGTCGAGACGTCATCCTGTGGCCGGTTGTTCGACGCCGTAGCCTCGCTTATCGGACTGCGCCAGGAGACGAACTTCGAAGGCCAGGCGGCCATCGAGCTGGAGACCATCGCCGCCGAGGACGTTGCGGAAAGTTATCCATTCGCCATCCAGTCCGGCGACGTGGACTTCCGTCAGGCGATCGAGCACATTGTAGCGGAAGTGCGCGCGGGCGTGCCGCCGCCAGTGATCGCCGCGCGCTTTCACAATGCCGTGGCCGAGGCCATCGTGGAAGTCTGCCGCCGCATGCGAGTCGACGAAAAGCTGAATCGAGTTTGCCTGAGCGGCGGTACGTTCCAGAACATGAAGTTGCTGACGCGCACGCTGGCTGGATTGCGCAAGCTGGACTTCGAAGTCTTCATCCACTCCCAGGTCCCGCCCAACGACGGCGGCATCGCCCTGGGGCAGGCGGTGATTGCCACTGAGGCGTTGCGCACGAAAGGATGAGTTTTCTGCACAAACGGTGCAAGTAATTCATGACCTTGCACGCGGCGCGCGGCTCGCGCCGCAGCCGCCCGAACGGCCATGCGCTTGCGACATGACTCTCTATGAGAACAAATTTCAAACATTTTGCCGGGGTTCTGGCAGTAGCGGTAGGAATCGGTTTCACCGGTGCCACGATACAGGCAGTGGCGGCTCCACTATTCCAAGACCACGACCAGGACCACGCCCAGGATTATTCGAAAAACAAGACGTACCAGCAAGGTGTGCGCGAAGGCAAGGATGACCAGGCGCATCACCGGGACCACAGCAAGAAGAGACACTTCAAAAAAGACGAAGACCAGAAAGCCTACGAGTCCGGCTACCAGAAGGGCCACGGCAATTGAGTTAACCTCTCCTGACGACCGACAATGCGGAACACCCGCGTCGTTCTCACCGCTCTTGGTGGACCTGAAGTCTTCAAAGTGATCGAAGACAACATCCGCGATCCCGGGGCGAATGAGCTGCGCATCCGGATTCTTGCAACCGGAGTTGCGTTCGCCGACGTGCTGATGCGACGCGGGCTGTATTCCGGCGTCCCGCCACTGCCCTATTCTCCCGGCTACGATATCGTGGGCGTCGTTGACTCCTGCGGAGCGGGTGTCACGCAATGGAAGTGCGGCGATGTGGTTGCCGCGCTGACGGGGACCGGAGGATATTCGCGCTATATCTTGCTGCCGGAGTCGGAACCGGTGCGGGTTCCCGACGGGTTAGATCCCGCCGAAGCGGTCAGTCTGGTTCTGAACTACACCACTGCATATCAATTGATCCATCGCATCGCCAAGCTGCGCCAAGCGGATAGCGTGCTGATTCACGGAGCCGCCGGCGGAGTGGGAACGGCCGCGCTCCAACTGGGCTCGTTGGTGGGGTTGAAAATGTTCGGCACGGCTTCCAAGCCCAAGCACGATCTGGTGGCTGCGCTCGGCGGTATACCCATCGATTATCGAGCCGAGGATTTCTGCCAGCGCGCCGCCGGCGTGGATGCGGTATTCGATCCCATTGGCGGCCGTAACTGGCTGCGATCCTATCGGGCGCTCGGCAAGGACGGTCGGTTTATCGGGTATGGAATGTCAGCGGCCATCGAGGGCGGCCGCCGAAACAGGATGCTCGCCGCCGCCAGTCTCGCATGGCTCGGCTTAGCGGGTCTGGTTCCCGGAAAATCCGCGCGATGGTACAGCATCGTGACGGAGAAAAAGAAGCACCCCGAATGGTTCCGCGAGGATCTCTTGCGATTGCTGGCCATGCTGCAGCAGAAATCCATCAGCCCCGTGGTCGCGGAGCGGCTGCCGTTACGCGCCGCGGGCCGCGCGCATGAGTTGCTCGAGCGAGCCTCCGTCAGCGGAAAGATCGTACTGATGTGTCAGGAATGATTCTTAACCGAGCCATCGTGGGCTCCAACATTAACCAACAATCAACGACTTAGACGGAAGTCCGTTCGCACTCCCAAATTGTCGGTATATGGAGCTGATCAATCCGCCATTGACGAGATAGGGCATCGGCTATTTGGTCAGGTTGAGCAATGTAACGACGGCGCCGGAGAGATCGGGAGCCACGATGTCGGGCAGTCCGGCGGTGGGCAACTGTCCGTGCAGGTTTTCCGTAAGGATGCCGCCCGGAGACGGCCCGGTGCCGATGCTGAACGGCGCCGCGTAGGTAGCGCCCCCGTGGCCCAGGTAGACGTATAGCGTGTCTGATCCGAGTGCGAGCACGTCCGGAATTCCGTCGCCGTTAACGTCTGCCACGCAGTTGACACCGTTGCCGGCTCCCAGCAAGCCGGGAAGCGTCGCCTGCAGTGTGAAGCCGCCCGCGCCGTCGCCGAGATATAGCACCGCGCCGCTGCCGCCCGCACCCCCTAGCACCAGGTCGAGCTTTCCGTCTCCATTCAGATCAACCAGGATGGGCTGGTCGGAGAGCGCGCCGAATGTCGTCGGGACCTGCGTGAACCCGCCGTGCTGGTTGTTCAGCACGACGAACACGTTGTTATACGGAATTCCGGCATTGGTCAGCACCAGGTCCGGCCAGCCGTCATTGTTGATGTCTCCCACCGCAATCCCCGAGAACCCGGTGGAGGGCGGATTCGTAACGAAAGCTAGTGGCGCTTGGAAGGTGCCGTCGCCATTGCCCAACGCCAGCAGATTGCCGGAGGTGGCGAAATCCAGCTTACCATCATGATTGAAATCCGCCAGCACCACGTAGCCGCCTGAGTTGGGGGTCGCGGTGCTGCCTTTCAACGTGAAGGTTCCGTCCCCATTGCCGAGATAGGTGTATAGCGCGTTGGGGCTGCCGTTAGCGCCTACCAGCAGATCCGGGATGCCGTCGCCGTTCAGATCGCCCACCACCGGGCATCCGGCCCCCGCCAAGGCGATGGTGGTCCCAGCAGTAAACGGGGTCGCGGCCTTGCCGGTTCCCAGCAAGATGGAGATGCCCGAAGACGTGTTCACTGCCAGGTCGGGTTTGCCATCGCCATTGAAGTCGGCTGCCGCGCCGCAACTGGCGCCCCCCGCGACGCTGGTCCGGATGCCGTCTTCCAGCACCCCCTTGCCTTCGTTCAGCAGCACCGAAACGGCATCGTAGCCGCCGGTGACGATGTCTGTCCGACCGATCTTTCGCAGGTCGGCCAGAGCCACGTTCCAAACGCCGCCGCCGCCCTCGATCGGATAACTGACCGGCCTGCTGAAGTAACCGCCGCCTATACCATAGGCTACATAGCCGCCGTCCGAGACCAGATCGGGCAGACCGTCACCATTGATGTCACCGATCGCCAGCCCCCCTTTACTACCCACCCCGGGAAGGTTCACCAGCCGCGGTCCCGAGAAGCTCCCTTTGCCATTCCCAAAGTACAGATAGATATAGTTGTTAGAGCCACTGTCAACCGCGATGCCGGGCGGGCCGCCCTTGGTCAGGCTGCCGACCGCGAGCGCAAACGGCAGGGGGGCGTAGCGAATATCATCGGAGACTGGAAACTGCCGTCGCCGTTCCCCAGCAGGACGGCAAATCCGCCACCCGTGCGGCTGGCGTAGGGAAGGGTTACGACCAAGTCAAGTTTGCCATCCTGGTTGAAATCCGCGGCCGCAATATTGTAGCCTCCCGCCAGAGAAACCGCCAGCACCGGGGAATTGAATGCGCCACCGCCTTTTCCCGTCAGCAGCCACACGCCGCTGTTGCCCGCGGTGGCAATGTCCGGGATGCCATCGCCGTTAAAGTCGCCAACCACCAGGAACACGAGATTGTCACTAATCGGGTATACCGTGCCGTCCGGGAACGTGCCATCGCCGTTGCCCAGGGACACGACAATACCCCCGCCACCAGTCTCCATCACCAGCGCCAGATCGACCTTTCCATCGCCGTTGAGGTCGGTGGCCGCGAAGGTCACGGCGTAGGGTTGCTCGCCCGGAACCGGTTGGCTGCTGGGCCCTGACCTGAAGGTGCCGTCGCCATTGCCAAGCAGCGCCTGGACGCCCCCCACCTGGTTGACTATCACATCAGGGACCCCATCCGCATTGGTATCCGCTACCTGAACCCCTTCACCGAATAGCCCGGGGTAGTCGCGGCGGGCGAAGAAGGCGGGCACGCTGGGGATGGAGGCGGGCTGTGCCGCCACGCTTAGTCCCCAGAGCTCCAGCCCCGCAATGACCGCTAACTTCAGAATACTTTTGATTCGTTCTCGCATTCGACCCCCCCATAGGCTACGGCTGATACAACGCGGGGCTTCGATTCCGCGAGTAGCTAACCGAGCCACAATTATATTGGAAATTTGAGGCAAGGTGGGGCGAGTGCGGCCAGGTAGAGCAACCCGGCTGATTCGGGGGAGTTACGAGCTGACACGGCAAGCCGAAACGCCGGCGTGGGCTCCAACATTATTTTAGAAATCCGGTTGATATTCGCGGAGTCCGGAAGCAACGATCAACGACTTAGACGGAAAGTCCGCTCGCACTCCCAAATCGTCGGTATATGGAGCCGATCAATCCGCCGGATGCGGTGGGGCACGTTTACCCGGTGCGATTTTACGATGGTACGGCGGTGACCACGGCTTCGGGGATAGGGTCGCTGTTCACCATGCAATGTGTCTGGACGTTCGGGCCGGAAGTTTCTAACGCAATGTTGGAAGTTTCTAATATAATGTTGGAGAATTTCCAACCGATTGTTGAGCGCTGTAATTCTTCTATTCATATCGTAGGGCGATGAGCGGATCCACCTTCGAGGCGCGCCGGGCGGGTAAGTAGCCGGAGGCGACAGCTACCGCGATCATGATGCCCAGCGCCGCGGCCAAGGTAACCGGATCGGCGGCTTTCAATCCGAAGAGTTTGCTTTCGACGAAGCGGGCGCAGGCCAGGCTGGCGGGGACTCCCACGGCGAGGCCGATCAATATTAGAATCGCCGTTTCGCGCAGGACCATGCGGATTACGGCGCCGCGCTCGGCTCCCAGGGCCATGCGGATGCCGATCTCGTTGGTACGCTGCGCGACCCCGTAGCTGAGCACGCCATACAGGCCGATGCAGGCCAGCAACAGTGCGAGACCCCCGAACACCGTCGAGAGCTGCGCGATCAACCGTTCCTGGCGCAGGTTGTCGTCCAGCATCGAAACCAAAGGCTCGTCTTTGCCGATCGGAATGGCCGGATCGAACGCCAGGATCGCCTTGCGCGCCGCCTGGACCACGCCGGATGCATCGCCGTAGGTCCGGATTTCGTAATTCATGAACGGCGAGAACTCACCCAGCGGCTGGAGCGCGGAGAGGTAGAAGCGGCGAAAGACATCGCGGCGCAGGCTGTGGTCTCGTGCGTCGCGCGCCACGCCCACGATGACGAAGGTCTTCCGAGTGTCGGGGAACTCGTCCGTGACGTGCTTGCCGATGGGGTTGCGACCGCCGAAATAGAATTTGGCGAAAGCCTCGTTGATCACGCAAACGGATTCGGCCGACTCGACATCGCGCGACTCGATATCGCGGCCCAGCATGATGGGAATTCCCACCACGGAGAAGTAATTCGGTCCGGCTTCGTCGAAGCGGCTGCCACCGTCTCCGGGCTTTTGCGGTTTGTAACCCTCGACAGTGATGCGGTCGCCTGACTCGCTGCCGCTGAAGAGTCCGTTCTGCGAGTAAGTCACGGCGCGCACGCCGGGGACCCGCGCAAGCAGCCGCTCGCCGGAGTAACCGGCCGAAAGGAAGTCCAGACTGACCATCACTAGCTTTTCGCGGGGATAGCCAAGATTCACGTTTTCGAGATTGCGCAGGGTGCGTATAAACCATCCCGCGCCGATCAGCAGCATCACGGAGAGCGCGATCTGGCCGGCGATCAGGACTTTTCCGACGCCGATTTTGGCCGTGCCGGCAGTCAGGCCGCGGCCCGCCTCTTTCAATGTGCCGCTGACATTGATTCCGGCGGATCTCCAGGCCGGGGCGAGGCCGAAGATCAGGCCCGTCAACAGAGAGACACCGATGGTGAAGAACAGGACCCGCGGATCGGGCCGAACGTCGAGCATCACGGCATCGGGAGCGCTCTTCACCAGGCGGATCAGCAGACGAACGCCCAGCACGGCGAGCAAGCTGCCGGCCAGGCCGCCGGCGACGGAAAGCATCAGGCTCTCTGTAAGAAACTGGCGGATGATGCGGGCGCGGCCGGCGCCCAGAGCCAGGCGCACGCCCATTTCCTTCTGGCGGGCCGTGGCGCGGGCCAGCAGCAGGTTGGCGACATTGGCGCAGGCGATGATCAGCACCAGGGCCACCACCGCCATCAGCACGTACAATGGGTCGGCAAATTGGCCGCGCAGCCCGGAGACGCCGTTGCCGGCATCGTGCAGTTTCAGATTCTGCTTGAGAATGTCAGGCTGGCTTTGGCTGAGCTTGGAGAACTCCTCGGCGACGATTTGTTTGAAGACCACATCCACATTGGCCTGCGCCTGCTTGCGGGAAACGCCCGGATTGAGGCGTCCAATCACGCTCAACCACATGACCTTCTCCGCGATGTGGCCGGGATCGTCTTCGAGCCACATGCGGCCGGGCATGATCTGCGGCTGCATGGCGAGCGGAATCCAGAGATCGGGCGCGGCGCCCACGTTTTCCCCGAAAAAATGCTGCTGCGCGACGCCGATAACGTCGAGGTCGGCTTTGCCGATGTGAATGCGGGAGCCCAACACGGAGGGCGAGCCGCCGAAGCGGCGCTGCCAGAATGCGTAGCTGATGACGGCGTATGGAGCGCTGCCGGGGCCGCGCTCATCGGCGGCGGTGAACGGACGGCCGATTGAAG
>Ga0302326_10029418_pt1 | contig 11025 bp, 10 predicted proteins | sample Palsa_T0_3_FD_202264 | JGI IMG/M metagenome (GOLD analysis project Ga0302326, IMG submission 202264) | Peat permafrost microbial communities from Stordalen Mire near Abisko, Sweden - Palsa_T0_3 | ecosystem: Environmental > Terrestrial > Soil > Palsa > Peat permafrost | place: Sweden: Abisko...
CCGAGCTATCCACGCCGCCGCTCATGGCCACAGCAATGGGCGGCGCGCTCATACGAGCACCGGCGACAGCCTGCGCAGGTGCGCGACCGATGCCGCCACAGCCTCAACCAGAGCGTCCACTTGTTCCGACGTGTTGGCGCGTCCCAACGAGAAGCGAATGCTGGCGCGGGCCCGGTCCACACCCAGCCCGATGGCCGTCAGCACATGGGACGGTTCTACGGCTCCGCTCGAACAGGCCGCGCCGCTCGAAACGGCAAATCCGCGCAGGTCGAGAGCGATTACCAGCGCTTCGCCCTCCAGGCCGTCGAAATAGATGTTGGTGGTGTTCGGCGTGCGCGCCGTGCGATGGCCGTTGACGCCGGTGTGCGGGATGCTCTCCAGAATGGCCGATTCCAACCTGTCGCGCAACTCGCCCATGCGGCGCGCCTCAGTCTCCAACTGGGTTTCCGCCAATTCGGCCGCGCAGCCGAATGCCGCCGCGGCCGGCACATTCTCCGTTCCCGGACGACGCTCCCGTTCGTGATGCCCGCCGAACAGGATGGCGCCCAGCCGCGTGCCGCGCCGCACGTATAGCGCGCCGATTCCCTTGGGCGCATAGATCTTGTGGCCGCTTACGCTGTACAGGTCCACGCCCAGCGCATCCACGTCCACCGGGATCTTGCCGAGCGCCTGCACACCATCCACGTGCAGATACACTCCGGCCGCGCGCGCGACCGCCGCGATCTCGGCCACCGGCTGCACGGTGCCCAACTCGTTATTCGCGTGCATTACGGAAACCAGCACTGTGGTGGTCCGCAGCGCGCGCCGGATATCTTCGGGGTCTACGATGCCGTCCGAGCCAACGGGCACATACGTTACGTCCACGCCTTCGCGCTGAAGCTGCGCGCACGCGTTGAGCACCGCCGGATGCTCGATCGCGGTGGTAATCACGTGCCGCTCGCCTTTGGCAATACGCGCGATTCCGAACAGCGCCAAGTTATCCGCCTCGGTGCCGCCGCTCAGAAACACGATCTCGCGCTGCTGGCAGCCGATGGCCGCGGCAATCTGGCGCCGCGCCATCTCCAGCCGCTGTTTGGCCACCTGGCCGAAATGATGAATGCTGGAAGCGTTACCATACACTTGACCGAGACACTCCACCGCGATCTCCAGCACTTCGGGAGACACCGGGGTGGTCGCGTTGTGATCGAAATAGAAACGCTGCACTGTTTTCATTCTAACAATGCCCGCTCCGTTGATTACCCTGACCACCGATTTCGGCCTATCCGACCATTATGTCGGCGCGATGAAGGGCGTCATTCTGTCGATTTGCCCCCGCGCGCGCATCGTAGATATCAGCCACGGCGTGGGCGCGTTCGAGATTGCCGAGGCCGCTTTCACGCTCTCTCAGGCCTACCGTTACTTTCCGCGCGGCGCGGTGCACGTGGTGGTGGTGGACCCGGGCGTGGGCACGTCCCGGCGCCCCATTCTGGCGCAGGCCGCGGGCCAAACCTTCATCGCGCCGGATAACGGCGTGCTGTCGATGATCTATGCGCGCGAAAAGCACAAGGTGCGGGCTATTTCGAGCGTCCGCTACTTTTTGCAGCCGGTGAGTAACACGTTTCACGGGCGCGACATCTTCGCGCCGGTGGCCGCGCATCTGGCCGGCGGCATCGCGCCCGCGCGTTTCGGCACGCCGATCGCGGACTATCTGCGCCTGGATTTCGATAAGCCGGCGCGCACGGGGCGCCGCACCTGGACGGGCGCGATTTTGAAGGTGGACCGCTTCGGCAACCTGGTGACCAACTTCTCGGCCGCGGACTTTCCGGATCTGGACAGGCGCACTTTCGAGATGGCCGTGGGCCCGCAGCGCATTAGCGTGTTCGTGCGAAACTACGCGGAGCGGGGCCGCGGCGAGGCATTCGTGATTGCGGGCAGCGCGGGCTATTACGAGATTTCGGTGGGCCAGGCGTCGGCTGCGAAGCTGCTCGGTTGCGCGGCGGGCGCGCCGCTGGAATTGACGCTGGGGTGAAGGGGGAGGGGCGGGTCTGGAGACCCGCCGCAGGCGTGGACGCCTGCCCCACACGATTACTCAGTATGGCAGATAACAATATCAGGACCCGCAACTCTTATTGCGATTCGTAACTCCCTATAGGCTGGGGGGTGGATGGGCCGGCTGTCCGCTGGTGGGAAGGGGCGGGTCTGGAGACCCGCCGCAGGCTGAGAGCCCGCCCCACAGGGCCTCGCATGTGCCTAAGTATCACACCTGTGCCAACCCCGCCTCGTTGTACGCGCGCTCAGCATTGGCTAGAATGGACGTTTACTCAATCTGCGACTTGGCATCGTTCTAGTGAAACTGTTTCCCGGAAATCGACGTCTCCGTAACAGCGCAGAGTGGAAAGGTATGTTTTCATGATTTGTTACAGGCGTGCCTGCCTGTCGATTGCCCTTCTTTGCTTCTGCGCCGCCGTAGCTTCCACCGCGTGGGGTCAGAATCCACCCGCGCCGCAGCAACCGGCGCCAGCGCCGCCGCCCGCGCAGGAAACGAAGCCGCAGAACCCATTCGAAACCGTGCCCGAGTCGCAGACCAAGCCGGGCCAAACTCAGCAGCCGCCGCTTGAAACTCCCAAGCCCGCCGAACAGCCCAAAGTGCAGCCGGGCGGCCAAGTTATCGAAGACATCCAGTTCCGTGGCCAACGCCGCGTGCCGGTGGATACGATGCGCGCCCTCATCAGCACCAAGAAGGGCGACATCTACAACGAGGAGGATCTGCACCGCGACTTCATGGCGCTGTGGAACAGCGGCCACTTCGACGATATCCACCTGGAAACCGAACCGGCGCCGGGAGGCGGAGTTATCTTGCGGTACATCATTACGGAGCGGCGCGTGGTGCGATCCATCAAATACGGGCCGGGGCTCAAATCGCTGACAGTCTCGGAAATCCTGGATCGCTTCAAAGAGCGCAAGGTGGGCCTATCGGTCGAGTCGCAGTACGATCCCAACAAGGTCCAACACGCCGCCGTGGTAATTAAAGAATACCTGGCCGAGCGCGGCCGGCAGTTCGCTACGGTCCAGCCCGAAGTGCGGCAGATCCCGCCCTCCTCTCTGGAAGTGTTCTTCAACGTCAACGAAGGTCCCAAGATCAAGGTCGGCCAGATCACCGTTGTGGGCAATCAAGCGTTCAGCCAACGCGACGTGATCCGCGCCATGGTGAACACACACGACTATGGCATCCCGCACTCCATCCTGTTTGAGAATATCTTCGCCCGGACCTTCGACTCCTCGAAGCTGGACGAAGACAAGGAACGTGTTCGCGACGCGTACCAATCCAAAGGCTATTTCACGGCCAAGGTTCTGGACCAAAAAACTGAATTGGTGAATACCGGCGGGCACGGGTTCAAGCTTCCCCTGATCAAGTCGAACAATCCGGGCAAGGCCATGAATATCACCCTGCCGGTCGAGGAAGGCCGTTTGTACCGTCTGAACAAAATCACCTTTGTGGGCGTCAAGCTGTTCCGCACGCCGGAAACGCTGATGCGCCCGTTATTCGGCATGGCCGAAGGCGATCCCTTTTCCACCACGAAGCTGCGCAAAGGCCTGGAGAACCTGCGTAAACTCTACGGCGAGTTCGGCTACATCGATTTCGTGCCCGAGCCGAATTTCGACGTCATCCCCAATACCGACAAAGTCGATCTCACGCTGACCGCGGACGAGGGCAAGCAGTTCTTCGTGCGCCGCATCGATTTCTCGGGCAACGTCACCACGCGCGACAAAATCATCCGCCGCGAGATCCTGCTGGATGAGGGCGACATCTTCAACAATCGTCTGTGGGAGTTGAGCATTCTGCGCTTGAATCAGCTGGGCTACTTCGAGGCGTTGAAAGCCGAAGAATCGGCGGACATCAAGCGCAACACGCAGACCAGCACGGTGGATATTACATTGAAGGTGAAAGAGCGCGGCAAGAATACCATCGGGCTCAATGGCGGCGTCTCCGGGATCGCCGGCAGCTTCGTGGGATTGAACTATGCCACGAACAACTTCCTGGGATTGGGCGACACGCTTTCGATCAACTCCCAATTGGGCACGCGCATGCGCAGCGTGTCAACCGGTTTCACGGAGCCTTACTTCCTGGACCTTCCGGTGCAAGTCGGCGTGGAAGCCCATCTGACCCGCTTCGATTACAACCAGGGGCGGGAGGCTTCCATCCTGGCGGGCGAAAACCTGATTCCGCTGTTCAACGCCCTGGGCTCGCAAAACCTGTTGAATTACATCCAGACGGGGCATGGCTTCTCGGTGTCGGGCAGTTATCCTTTGAAGCGCAGCTTCTCGCGCCTGGGCATCACTTACGGCTACGATATCTCGGACGTGAAGACGGAAACCACCGCTGCGTCGTCCTACTTCGATTACATCAATTTCAGCGGCATCGCCGGCCCCAACGCCCTGCAAGGTATCCGCACCAGCCGCATCGTGCCCTCGTTCACGTACAATACGGTGAACCATCCCATCACGCCGACGGGTGGCAAGAGCCTGTTTATCTCCACTACCTTCGCGGGTAGTTTCCTGGGGGGCAACGTCAATACCATTCAACCGGTGATAGAAGGCAAATACTTCAAACCGGCGCCCTGGCATAAGTCGAATATCCTGGCTTTTCATTTACTGGCCTCCATGATCACGGGTTACGGCGGCAAGGAGATTCCTCCCTTCTCCCGCACCTATATCGGCGGCGAGCAGGATATTCGCGGCTTTCAGATTTGGGGCATCAGTCCCATTGCCTTTATCCCCAGCGAAGCCACCATCAACGTACTGAACAACGACGGCTCGCAGCGCACGGCCCTGGTGAACACTTACGGGACGCTCACGGCCACGCCGGTAACCATGAACGTGCCGATCTACCAGCTCGCCTTTCCCGGTGGGGATACGCGCGTGGTGGGCAACTTTGAGTACCGCATCCCGATCTTCGGGCCGGTGGTGCTGGCGATATTCGCAGATGCCGGTATCGATAGAATCCTGCGTCCGGGCGAGCTGGACATGGCTCCGGCGCGCGTGGATTACTTGAATGACACTTACCCCACCGCCGGCTTCGAGGGCAAGGCGCTGGTGTACCCGGGCACGCAACGGCCGCGCATGTCCACTGGTTTAGAGCTGCAGGTCCTGCTGCCGGTGGTGCAAGCGCCTTTCCGGGTTTACTGGGCTTACAACCCCCTGCTGGTGCGGGAGTATTTGCAGCCGCCGATCCCGGTGGACCGCTCGGTTTTCCCGAACGAGGCGACGTTCCTGGGATCCTATGTCGCCAACTACGGCAACGCCTACCCGTTCCTCGAGCAGCACGACCTGTTCCGCTTCACGATCGGCCGGACGTTCTGAAGGCGCGGCGCTGTGCCACCTGTTGCAATATGTTAGTATCGAAACAAATTCAAGGAGTTTCAGCTTGACAAAGAATTTCGTTTTTCTACCCGCCATCGCTCTGGGGGCGGCGCTGCTGTCCCAGGCCCAGACCGGCGCGCCGCCGCAGACCTCGCTTTCATCGCCGCCGTCAAAGGTCGGGATCATCGCATTCCAGAACGCCATCATCAGCACCAAGGACGGACAGAAGGCGGCCGCCGAGCTGACCGCGAAGTTCGGGCCGAGAAAGAGCGAACTGGAGAAGAAACAGAGCACCATCGCGCAGCTACAGGACCAGCTGCGCAAGGGCACCAACACCATGAGCGAAGAAGCCAAGCAGAAGCTCATGCGTGAAATCGATCAGACCACCAAGTCGCTGAATCGCGACACCGAGGATGCGCAGGCGGAGCTCGACCAGGAGCAGAACAGGATCATGCAGGAATTGGGGCAGCGCATCCAGGCAGTGATGGACAAGTACGCCAGGGATAACGGCTACGCGGTGATCCTGGATGTGAGTTCGCAGCAGACGCCGGTGTTGTACGCCGCCAGCGGCATCGATATCACGCAGGACATTATTGCCCTGTACGATAAGAATGCGCCGTCGGCCAGCGCGCCCGCCAGTGCGGGAACGCAGCCTCCCGCGGCAGCCGCCAAGCCTCCCGCGGCAGCCGCCAAGCCCGCGGCAGCGCCCGCGAAGCCGTAGCTTGTGGGCAGGCCGCCAGGCGCGCGCGGGTGGTAAGCTGATTCAGAGGGTGCCATGAAACTTTTCGGCGCAGTGTTCGTCGCGTTTCTAGCCGTTGGACCGCTCTCCGCCCAATACTGGCCCGTCGGTGGATTTGGCAGCGTCGTTTTCCCCGGCTTGGGGCATGCTCCGGCGGGCGGCAATCCGTGGGGCAACGTGGTCTCTCCGGGTATCCCCCAAGGCGCAGTTGTGTCCTCGTCCGGCGCGGGCCTGGTGGCGTCCGGCCGTTATGGGGGCACCGGCCACAGCTATCGCCACGGCAACAGTTCCAGCATTTATGCGTACCCTGTTTTCATCGGCGGATACGGTTACGGCTCCGGCTACGGCTATGGACCCGCGCAGCCAGACCAGCCATTCTCGAACGCCGCCGGGAGCGATGCGCCGGCGCCAGCACCTGTCGTGATCAATCAGTATTTCGGCTCAGCCCCCGGTGGCGATCAGCCGCAGCCCGATGCGGCGGCTTCGAACTTCCATTACTACCAGGCGCCGTCAAACGAGGATCCCGGCCCCAGCGATCCGTCCTACTACCTGATCGCGTTCAAGGACCACACCATCTACTCGGCCGTGGCGTATTACGCCGAGGGGGACACGCTGCACTATTTCACTTCGGGCAACGTCCACAACCAGGTGTCCCTGTCGCTGGTGGACCGGCAGTTGACCGAGCAGTTAAACCGCGACCGGAACGTGACTGTACGGCTGCCACAATAGGCGGACTAGAGAGCATCCGCGCACGGGCGGCCTACGAGGCCGCCGGACCCAAAGGGTGCCCCTACGAGCCTGTCGTCATGGTCCTGCGGGCCACCAAATCTGATGAAAGCCGGCAGACCACGAAAAACGATGGTCTTCCCCACGGCTAATCGCACGCTAGTTGATTTTGGCCAGGCGTTTGACGAACTCCACGTCTCCCTCCAGGAAATCGAACTGCGGCAGCTCGCCGGGGGCCACCCACCGAATCTCGTCGAACACGCAATTGCGCGGCTCGCCGGAGAAATCGGCCACCGCGTAAAAGATCAGCAAAATCGCGCTCTTGCCGGGGTAGCGGAACTCATAGCGCTCGAGTTCATCGCCGACCAGCGCGTCGACCGCCAGTTCTTCCTGTAGCTCGCGGCGCAGTGCCTGGGGCGGGGTCTCGCCTGCTTCGACCTTGCCGCCCGGAAACTCCCACTTCAGCGCATGGGCCTGCAACGCGCTCCTGCGGCAAATCAATATGCGGCCGCCGCGCTGCATGATGGCCGCCGCCACGATAGTCGGATCGGGAGCCAACTCAGGCCAGCTCCAGCGCCTTGAACCGCTCCAGCTCCGCGGCCGGCAGCTCCGGCAGATGGTCGATACGTTGGCGGAACCAGGCCCACGGAATATGGAAGAGCTGCACGCTGGGCTGAAACTTGGAGCTCTCCTGGATGAAGCAGCTATGCGTACACCAACAGTTCGCGTCCGGGATGGCGCGCACTTCCGCGCGCATAGCCTGCGATTGCAGCGCGCGCCGCACGTCGAAATCGAAGTCCGCCAAGTCGCCCACAATGCCGCGCATCTCGCAGGCGCGAAACCGGCCGTTGTGATCGATCACGATGGATGTTTCGCCGGCCGTGCAGGGCATCGGCCACTTCCGCGGCGATTCCAGGCACTGCTCGTGCAGGTCGAAGTGGAACCGCAGGTTGCCCAGATAATACATCCTGGCAAAGTGCCGCACGCCGGGCGGCAGATGCGCGAAGAGCTTGCCGGCATAGCGCCGGTGGAACGGCATCAGGCGGCGGTGCAGCGCAGCTACGCCGTCTTTGCTGAGTTGCTTCAGGCTGGGGTCGGGCGCGGCGCCGCGCACGACTTCGAAATACTGTCCGTCGATGTGCGTATTCTCCAGCAGGTGCAAGCCCAGCGCCACAATCTCGTTGTAGTTCTCGCGCGTGATGACCGTCAGCACGTTACGCCGCAGCCTGCGCACGCCGGCATAACGCCGCTCGGCCTGTTCCATGGTGGCCAGCGTGCGCACGAAATTGTTGGGCACACCGCGGATTGAATCGTGAGTGTCGGCGAGGCCATCCAGCGAAAAGTTCAGGTCGATGGCCGCCTCCGGACAAAGCTGCAGCATGCGGTCCACGATGCGGAAGATCTTCTCCGGCAGCAGCCCGTTGGTCGGCAGATTGATGTTGCGCACCCCGTTGCGCCGGACGAACAGGGCTACGATTTCGGCAAGATCTTCGCGCAGGAACGGCTCGCCGCCGGACAGCCAAAGTTTGCGGAAGGGCGGGGAAGTGGCCGAGATGCGCTCGATTTGCGGCGTGGTGAGATCGTCGAGGCTGTTAAGCTTGTCAAAATAGAAGCAGGTGCGGCAAAGCGAATTGCAGCGCGACGTGACAAACAGAAACAGGGAGTTGAACTCGCGCGCGCGCACGCGTTCCTTGAGGATCGGGAAATACTGCCGCATGAGGATTATTGCAGCACAGTTCCAGTGGGACGGACGGCCTGGCCTGGAAGCATAAATGTACTCGGCGCGCCTGCTCGATCATTTTCAAAATCCGCGCAACGTGGGCGAACTGCCCCCGCCGGCGGTGACGGTGGAGGTATCCAATCCGGTCTGCGGCGACATTCTGCGCCTCTCGGCCGAGTTCCAGGCCGGCCGCGTGGCCCAGGCCCGTTACAAGACCCGCGGCTGCACGGCCTCCATTGCGGCAGGCTCCGCGTTGACGGAGTTATTGGCCGGCAAGACCGCGGTGGAGATCGCCAGCCTGGGCCCGGGCGATGTCGAGGATGCGGTGGGCGGCCTCAGCCCCGAATCGAAGCACGCTGCCATGCTTGCGGTTGACGCCGTGCGCGCCTTGCTGAGTAGCAGGGAAGCGGCTGGTTAGACGGCGCGGCCGCGCGCCCGTTTTGCGCGGGTTCCTTCAAAATCCCAACCGGTACCACTTCCTCTTTCGGGGTGCGGAGGCCGGATCGAGCAGCATGATCTCCGCGCCGGCGATGACGGCCTGGGGCGCGGAGGTGAAGAGTAGTTCGGCAAGGCCGGGGCTCCAGGTCTCCGCGACGTATTCATAGGCGTCGCGGAGGACGGGCGTGCGATGCCGTGTGTCGTGAGCGTCGCTGGCGACGAAGTGCACCAGATTACGGTTCATCAACAGCGTGGCGATGGACTTGGCAGTGCGTCCGAAGCCGCCCAGCAACGATCCCGCGGTAACTTGCACCAGCGCGCCGTTTTCCACCCAGGATTGCAACTGATCGAGGCGGGTGTGCAGCAGGGCGTTGCGCTCCGGGTGCGTGATGATAGGGGTGAGACCGGCCCCCTGCAGGCGGTTGAAAATTTCCTGTGTGGTGCGGGGGATGAGCAGGTCCGAGAATTCGACCAGCAGATAGCAGAGATGATTGATGGCGTACCGGGGGGGATTTGCCAGCGCGTCCTGTATGTTCTCCAGGGTGAGATGAAAATCGCAGCCGCGGTGGATGCGGGGGAGGGGGCCGGCGGCCTCTTGCAGTTCCGCGATTTTTTGCTCGATCAGGCCGGGGTCGAAGGTGAACTCCGTGTTGGCATGCGGCGTGGCGACGATGTCGGTCGTGCCGGAATCGGCCGCAAGACGCAGCATCGCGACGGAATCTTCAAGGGTTTTGGCGCCATCGTCGAGGCCGGACAGTATGTGGCTATGAATATCGACCAACCCCGATGCTACTACAGGCGGCGGGGCGCGGTAAATTGTTCGGAGATTATTTGGCCGTTGGCGGCACCTGATCGGAAAGGAGATTGTTCGGATGTCCTACTTCGCCCGCCGGGCTTCGCTCGGCCTGTTGCCCCTCTGTGCCCTGTCAACGAGTTTTGCCGCCAGCCCTGCTATCGGCCTGGTGGTGGCTAACGGCAGCTTCCAATTGGACCGCGCGAGTGTGCGTGGAACCGCCACGCTTTTCGATGGCAATGTGATCGAGACGAACGTTTCGTCGTCGCAACTGCAACTCAACAACGGAGTGAAACTAAGGCTGGCGGCGGACACACGCCGCGCGTGTATGAATCGCGCCTGGTCTTGGAGAAAGGCATCGGGCAGTTGGAGTCCACGAAGTACCGCATCGAGGCCGCCAGTTTGCAGATTGAGCCGGATAAGCCGGGCGCCACGGCGCGAGTGCAGTTCAGCGGGCAGAAGCGCGTGGTGGTAGCCGCGCGGGACGGGGCGGTGCGCGTGAGCAATGGCGACGGGGTTCTTATCGCCAGACTCGATCGCGGCCGGGAAATGGTGTTCGAACCGCAAGAGGGCGGCGCTGCCGAGCTCACCAAGGTTTCGGGCATCCTGGCGCTCAAGGAAGGCAAGTTCATCCTGGTCGACCGGACCACGAATGTCACCATGCAACTTCAAGGCGCCGGCCTGGAAGCCGAGGTCGGCAATCTCGTAGAGATCACCGGGACGGTGGATTCCGCTGCGCCCACGGTGGCGGGGGCTTCGCAGATCATCGATTTGACGAGCGTCAAGCGACTGACAAAAAGGGCGGCCGCGGCGGGTGCGGCAGGCGCCGGGGCGGCTGGAGCCGGGGCGGCTGGAGCCGGGGCGGCCGGAGCCGGGGCGGGAGGCCTATCCACCGGCGCCATAGTGGCCATCGTGGGCGGAGTCGCCGCGGCGGGCACGCTTGGAGGGCTGGCGGCGGAGCACGATCTGCCGGGACAGGGATCCAGCCAGCCCAGCACCAGCCGGTAGCGGGCGAGCTTTACCTCGCATGCCGGCATCGGCCAGGGGCGCCGCTGTTCGAGCGGGCGGCGCGGCGAGGGGGCGACGCAGAATCCTCCGCCGGGGAGGCGTGCGCCCTCGCCTTGCTCAGGCGGCGGACGCGCCCCGGCCCGGCGCCCGCGAGTGCGCACCGGGCAGCCGACAGAGACCGCCCAAAAAAAGAGAGACAAAGTAGCCGCGATGTTCACCATCTGTATGCTAAAACGATTTCAACTTACATTTTTCGATTGG
>Ga0302326_10029420_pt1 | contig 11025 bp, 6 predicted proteins | sample Palsa_T0_3_FD_202264 | JGI IMG/M metagenome (GOLD analysis project Ga0302326, IMG submission 202264) | Peat permafrost microbial communities from Stordalen Mire near Abisko, Sweden - Palsa_T0_3 | ecosystem: Environmental > Terrestrial > Soil > Palsa > Peat permafrost | place: Sweden: Abisko...
AGCGGTGAAGGCCAGAACCCAGGCAGCCTGAAAATGCAGATACCGGCTCCATCCATTCTGGTCGGGCATAACGTAACCGTAGCCGGTAGGAACAGTAGCTCTGGACGACGCGATCGGCAGAATGAACAACGGGTGCATCATCACATTGCCTGTTTCACCCCAGTAGAAGCGAGGATGAGAAATCACGATCTCCGCACCGCTGACCAATAGCGCAAAGAACGCGATTACGGTGATCCAGTGCGTAACTCGCACCACGGCGGAATGACGGGCCATCTGCGGAGATAGGATTGGACTGTCGGTTGACACACGCGAAGAATAACACCAATCCAAGGTATTCGCGTCACTCAGAGGGCAGCACACTTACCAAATTACGGGGAGCCCGTCGCGGCGCGCGAAATAGGATGCAAATCCCGCCGTTTCACGTCCTGCCAGGATGCAAGGATAGTTGTTCAGAAATCAGGCGATCATCCTATAATCAGTCGCGATGAAGATACTCGCGATTTCCCTGCTCACCTCGATGACCGTCTCCTCGATCGCACAGTCAACTGTGGGCCAAATGGACCAATCCGCCCGGTCCACTGAAGCGGCGCAGGAGCGCCTGGGAACTGTGTCTTTTGCCGTTACCTGCGCACCGTCAGTGCAGGCGTCCTTCAATCGCGGCGTCGCATTGCTGCACGACTTCTGGTACCCCGAAGCAGAGCGGCAATTCGGGGAAATCGCAAAGGCCGACCCGAGCTGCGCCATGGCGCATTGGGGCGTCGCCATGAGTTCCTTTCACCAGATCTGGAACCGGCCCGATGAGAAAGCCATCGCAGCCGGATGGGGGGAGATGCAGAAAGCGCAGTCGCTATCAGCAAAAACTTCCCGGGAACGCGCTTATATCGCAACGCTCAGCGATTTCTTCCGGCCCGGTAAGCAGGATTTCCCGGAACGCATTCGCATCTATTCTGACGCGATGGGCAAGTTATACGGAGAGCATCCGGAGGATATCGATGCCGGAGCGTTTTACGCGCTTTCCCTGCTGGCAGCGGTACCGACAGACGACACGAGCCTGGCGGCGAACCGCAAAGCCATGGCTATACTGACGCCGCTCTTTGCGAAGTTTCCTGATAATCCGGGTGTCGACCACTACATCATTCATTCCTGCGACAACCCGGCTATGGCGGCAGACGGGCTGGCCGCTTCCGACCACTACCTCAAAATTGCGCAGTCAGGGCCGCATGCTTATCACATGCCCGGCCACATATATGCGCGACTAGGCTTGTGGCCTCAGGACATAGCTTCGCAACTCGGCTCGATCAAGGCCTCCGAAGACGCAGAAGCGCGCGGAGAGAACGGTGTCCATGACGAACCGCACTCTTACGATTTTCTGCTCTATGCCTATCTGCAAAGCGCCCAGGACGCGCACGCCAAGGCAGCGCTTGATCAGAGTGCTGCGCCCTTGAAGATGATCGCGTCCATGCCGGGAATGGGCGCTGGCTACATGCATGGAATGATCGCTTATTACACTTCCAAATTGCCCGTCTTCTATGCGCTGGAAACGCGTGACTGGAAGTCAGCGGCAGCGTTAGAGCCGCCGAACGGATCACCTCCGGATGTGGCCACGCTCACGATCTGGGGTCGGGCCATCGCTCACGGACACCTCCATCAGCCAGCCGAAGCCGTCGCCGATCTGGATCGATACCACGCCCTTATGGACAAGATTCGAAAAGGCAAGAACGCCTATCTGGCAGAAGGCACGGATGTGAAGATCCAGCAGGAAGAGATTGTGGCGTGGGTTCACTTTGCCGAGGATAAGCAGGAAGGCGCACTCGAGCATATGCGCGCTGCCGCTGACCTGCAGGACAAGGTCGGCCAGGGCGAAGTCGATATTCCAGCACGAGAGATGCTCGCCGATATGCTGCTCGAGCTGCATCAGCCGCAGCAAGCGCTCAAGGAATATGAGGTTGCATTGAAGCTAAGCCCCAACCGTTTCAACGGCCTCTACCATGCCGGAGTCGCATCGGAAGCGGCCGGAGACAAGTCCAAAGCTGAGCGATTTTATTCCGCGCTGCTCAAATCTACCGACAACGGATCACAATCCGCGCGACCCGAACTGGCGCATGCAAAAGCCTTTCTCGCATCCTCGCAGACGGCTTCAAAGTAAGGTTCATAGAGAAATACCGCAGGCAACCGGCAGGAGTCTTCTTGAAACACAGGAGCAGCCGGAATCTCTGCCCTAAATCGGGCCTTGATAAGGATGAGCCGCCACGACGTCGTTCTCCTGCCCCGCATCTGTGACATAAATCACCGCCATACTCCGGGCAAACTCGTTAGCTTTGTGAAGACGGCGGTGTGGCTGGTTCCTAACCTGAGATTCCCTGTCTCCCCAATCAGGGCAGCCGCGACAATTGAGCACTCTGCAATTGCATTCCGGCCTGGGAGGATGCGAAGTGGCCTATAGCGATATTCGAACCATGGTTCCAATGCACCGTGAAACTGAGCCTGCCCCTGCACCGGGTCATGGACACGGGCACAGTTCAGGCAGCCACGACTATTCGCGCAATCCCATGCTCGTGTATTGGGAGATGACCCAGGCCTGCGCGCTCGCATGCCGCCACTGCCGCGCTGAGGCCGTCAATACTCCACACCCGGATGAGCTATCGCACGACGAAAGCAAGACCCTTCTGCGCCAGATTGCAGCCTTTGACAAACCGCTGCCCCATCTGATTTTGACCGGCGGAGATCCTCTGAATCGAGCCGACATCTACGACCTCATCGACGAAGCCCGCGAACTGGGATTGACCGTTTCGATCACTCCCAGCGCGACTCCAACACTGACATATGAAGTGCTCGCAAAGCTGAAAGCGCATGGTATCGAAAGCCTCGGCCTGAGCCTTGACGGGTCCAATGCAGCCCGCCATGAAGCCGTGCGCGGCGTCGAAGGCTGCTTTGACTGGACCGTTCGTGCGGTCAAAGCTGCCGCGGATCTTGGCCTGCCAGTACAGGTCAACACGCTTGTCTCCCAGGAAACCCTGGACGATCTGCCTCATATATATGAGTTTCTCAAGACCATTCCCATCATGCGCTGGAGCCTGTTCTTCCTGATTGCTGTCGGCCGCGGAAAAGAACTTCAGCCGATCACGCCTCAGAGAGGCGAGGAATGCATGAACTGGATCTACGATCTTGCCGAGGTTGCGCCATTCATGATCAAGACAACCGAGGCTCCCTCGTATCGACGCGTAGCCCTCAAACGCATGCGAGACGCCGGACGGAGTGCGAAAGAGATCGAACGTACTGCTATGTATCGCGGCTTCGGAATCCGCGACGGACATGGAATCATGTTCGTTTCCAACCAGGGCTATGTCTATCCCGCGGGATTCCTGCCACTCACCGTCGGCAGCGTAAGAAGAGACCATCTCGTAGACATCTATCGCAACTCGCCCATGTTCCGTGCTCTGCATAATCCTTCCCAGTTCAAAGGCAAGTGCGGGCAATGCGAATACCGGGTGCTTTGCGGAGGCTCACGTGCCCGTGCGTTTGCGTACACCGGCGATCCGCTGGCAAGCGACCCGTTCTGTCCTTATGAGCCCACGCGCTCGCAAACTCATGCATACAGCGATTCCCCGATTGCGGTCCAATAGAACTATCCCCTTCCAGCTGCGATCGCCCTCGGATCGCTCACTCGATCCGCGCGTCGAATGCATGAGCTACATTGCACAGATTTGCTAGCCGGCAAATACCCATACTTGGTGCGCGCTCATAACGAGGAATTGCTGATGCCCAACGGTGCCCAAGCCATGGGCCTTTGACATGTTTTGCGAGGGTTTCTCCCGGATGGAGATGAAACATTTCTCCGCCGAGGATGCGCCTCACGCTTCACCCAAAGCAATACTGCTCATCTTGCCCGTACTTGAGAACACACGACCTATCCCCGCAGGCAATGTCCTCAAAGCATGCACGACTCATGTGTGACAGCAATCACTGTTATATAGCGAACGTCCAAAATAATCTGCAAATGACAGATTTGCGGAATTGCATAAGCCAGTGACAACAGATATGTAAGCAAGCTGATTCGATTTGAAGTTGAGGTGTATACCATGCGGAATCGGTTCTCAGCGACAGCAATCCTTTTCGTGTTAGCAGGCCTGAACGCAGTCACATACGCTGCAGGCTCAGGTGCCGCCAACAAGAACGTCGCTCCTCCCGCAAAACAAGCCGAGGCAAAGCCAAACCCGGCGGACTTCGTGGGCTCTGAAACCTGCACAACCTGCCATGCAGACGAGGCAAAGAAGTTTGACTCGAACCCGCATGCCAAGCTGGCATTGGAGCACGGTGGCAAAGGAGTCACCTGCGAGAGCTGTCACGGGCCAGGCAAGGCACACGTGGAGTCCGGTGGGGACAAGACCAAGATCCTCGACCTGGCCAATGCATCCACCAAAACAGTCGATGCTACCTGCCTTGGTTGTCACGCAGAGTCGCATCCGAACTTCACACGCTCCCCGCACGCCAAAGCGAATGTAAGTTGCGTTGGCTGCCACACTGTACATCAGTCGGCGCCTGACACCGCTCTGCTGAAGGCTGAACAGCCCATGCTCTGCTTCCAGTGCCACACCGATGTAAAGCCGGCATTCGATATGCCTTTTCACCACAAGGTGAATGAAAAGCTGGTCAAATGCAGCGACTGTCACGACACGCACGGTACATTCGGGAACAACAACCTGAAGTCCACCGCCGATCAGAATGCGATCTGCACAAAATGCCACACAGAAACGCGCGGACCATTTGTCTATGAGCACGCCGCGGTGAAAGCTGAAGGCTGCCTCGGATGTCACACTCCGCACGGATCGCAAAACGCACGGCTCCTGAATATGCCTAATATCAACACGCTGTGCAACCAGTGCCACAGTCCGGTTGCAGCAGCCACGGTTCATAGCATGGGCGCAGGATCGTCGGAGCTGACACCATGCACCAGCTGCCACACATATATCCATGGCTCCAACATCAATCCTGCATTCCTGAGGTAGTGGATCTTCAGAGTGCGCGAGTACAGGGCTTCAAGGTCATCGAGGTTTGCTTAGAACGAGGCTTTATATGAAAACAGTTTGGTTTTCTCGGCATCCAAATCGGCTCCTCTCAGTGGCAAGGATGCAGCGCGCTGCCGCAGGCATTGGAGTCGCAGCGCTTGTGTTGACGACGGGTATCGCCGTCGCGCAAACGCCCGCAACTCCTCTTCCCACACCGGAAACCCAGGTTTCTGCGCCGAATGGATACACGATCCATCAGACTGTTGATCTGGGCGGGAGAATCACCAATGCTAACGGCAGCGGAGCCATGTACGACACGCTCGTCAATCTCCAATCCGGACCACGAGTCCTTGGAGAAACTTTCGAGATGCGCGCGATCCCTGGGACAAAAAGCACACTCGTTGACACGATCAATGCTATCGGCAGCGGGTTCGGCGGCGATCCATATAACTTCACCAAGCTCGATGCCTCCAAGGGTAAAGTCTACGAGTTCTCAGGACTGTTCCGCCGCAACCGCCAGTACTTTGACTATGATCTGCTGGGCAACCCGAACGTTCCCGCAGGCCAGTCCATCCCCATCGGGCCAACGGCCGCGCCCACAGGAGCTTTCGCCTGGCCGCAGGTACTTCAATCTCCTTCTCTCTTCAACACCGTTCGCCGCATGACGGACACAAGCCTCACCATCTTTCCGCTTTCGACGATCACATATCGATTCGGGTATTCGCAGAATATATTCCAGGGTCCAAGCCTCAGCCCGAGTGGATATCAATTTGCAAAGTACGATGCGATTCTCCAGCAATATCAGCGCAACAGCACCGACGATTTTACGGGCGCGATCGACTGGAAACCCATCAAGGGCACAACAATTACCTTTGAAGAAGAGATCGACCACTACAAAGCGGACTCCTTTTTCACGATGGCTCCGAATGACTTCATACTGCAGGAGGCAGACGGAACAAAGGTAGCAATCGACGATTACGACAGCCAGACGCCTTACCCCGCGAGCGCATGCAATGCCAACAGCATCGGAACCACCCCAATCCTCTCAGCCCCCACGACACCGGGTGGCCTGCCGGTCATCAATGCGGCATGCGCAGTGGTCACCAACTACCTGCGTTCGCAGCCGACCCGCATTCTCTATCCAACAGAGATATTGCGGATACAAAGCGCCAGCATCAAGAACGTCACGATGAATGGCGATGTCCGCTATACGAACGCGAACATGAACCTGGCGAACTACTACGACAGCTACCAGGGTCTCAATGGGACAACCCGCTCACTCACTTATACCGCCTTTGGCTCTGCAAAGCGTGAAGTGATCGCTGTCGACTATGGCATGGTCTGGGAGGTCGCGAAGGCATTCACTATCTCTGATCAGGTTGATTTCTCGAGCGTTCATCAGCCTGGCACTACCACCATGACCGGCGTAACCACTCAGTCGACACCGGCAACCGCGGGCAATGAAACTATCACCTACGCGGGTCCACTCGCCACTACAACGGCTGCCCCTGGTACCGGCACGTTTGAAGGCAGTGGGGCAGTCGGCACTCCTTTTCCCGGCTACTTTGGCCAGAACTTCCTGACGAACAACCTGACCGGAAGCTGGGATATCTCGCCGCGTACTACCGTCTCACTGACCTACCGCGTCGGCACCCATACGATCGCTCAAGGGAGTCCTCATAATGCTCCACTGGCTGTAGGCTCAACCTCAAACGGGACAGTGTCAATTCATGAGAACGCCGGAATCTTCAACGCCGCTCTGCGTCCCACCGCCAACTGGAGCGTGAACGGCACGGTCGAGGTCGGCTACAACGACAACGCATTCACCCCCATCGGTGCGCGGCAGACAAGACATTACAGATTTCATACCATGTACAGGCCCAAGCCCTGGGCGACAATCTCCGGCGCATTCAATGACCTGGAACGTCACAACAACACGAACAACAATCAGGCCGCAGTCGCAGCTGGCGACGATCCATATGAGGGACCGCTCAACCACGTCGATCATAGCCGCATCGCCAGCATTGGCGCGGTGATATCCCCGAATGAGCACTATGGACTCGATTTGAATTACGCCTACAGCGACGTCTATACGGCGACAAACATCTGCTTCGACAATGGCGCGACGCCCACACAGCCTGGCACGGCCTCGACTACAAGCACCGGCGCGCCGAATGTGTGTCAAGGTGTTTTTACCAGGGGATCAACAACGAATCTGGCTGACTGGTTTGGCCGGGACTTCATGGATGCTCCGACCCAGTTCGGTTCGGTAGCTGTGATGATGTCACCGAACGCAAAGATCCATTCCAATATCGGCTACCGCATCAGCGCTGTGAACGGCAGCCAGTTCTTCAACGATGCGCGCGCAGTCAACGGTTCGTTAAATTCCACCTATCAATCGCCGTTCTTCAATCTCGCCTGGACCATCCATCCTGGATTGATCTGGAAAGCAGAGTACAACTTCTTTGGTTACGGAGAAGGTGGTCCTTCCGGCCCGCAGTTCTGCAGCACGTCGACGTCGACTACATCGGCCGTTGTTCCCTGCGTCTCTCTGCCTTATCAGACCGGTCTTACCGAACCGTCATCCGGCGAGACAGCACCACGCAACTTCCATGCAAATAACGTGACCATTAGCGTGCACTACGAGTTCTAAACATCACAATCAGGAGCCAAAGTCTATGTTGAATCGTCGGACTTACGCAGGAATCATCGCTGTTAGCTTTGCCTTGGGAAACATCGCACTGCACGCCCAGGCATCCGGAGCTGATACTTACAAAGCCAAATGCCAGATGTGCCATGGCGCGGACGGACTTGGGCAAACACCCGCAGGCAAAGCGATGAAGGCTCTGCCCCTGAATGATCCGCAGATCGTCAGCAAATCAGACGCAGATCTGATCACCACCACTACCAACGGAATAAACAAAATGCCGGCCTATAAAGGCAAGTTGTCCGATGCGGAGATAAAAGCTACCATCACTTACATCCGTACGCTGCAGAAAAAATAGATCACAGGACGGGCCGGCATGACACTCTTCAGCAACATTGAAAAGAACTGGCTCCGGCCTTTTCTCTTTTTCGGGAACAATCCGACCAGTCTGATTGGCGGCGCGATTACAAGCGCATCTGCTCTCACGCTGATCGGCTTCTGGGTTGTGGCTATCTTTGGCCATGGTGGATCCAGCAATCCGTACATTGGCATTATCTTTGATCTATGTCTGCCTGCCCTGTTTGTCCTGGGATTACTGCTCATTCCCCTCGGCATGTGGCTGCGTCATCGCTATCTCAGGGCACTTGACCGCCTGCCTCAGATCTATCCCAAAATCGATTTCGCCGATCCTATCTTTCGTCGCGGAATCGACTTCGTAATCATCGCCACGTTCATTAATTTTGTAATAGTAGGCACGGCGAGCTATCGCGGCGTTGCCTACATGGACACACCCAACTTCTGCGGCCAGGCCTGTCATGTAATGGCCCCCGAATGGAATGCCTATCATGTCGCCTCTCATGCTGGTGTAGCCTGTACGGATTGCCATATTGCACGCGGCGTTCCAGGCTATGTCAACGCCAAGGTGAATGGTTCCAAACAGCTGCTCATGGTGATCTTCCACCGCTATCCGACCCCCATCATGGCTGGCAATAAAGTGCCTCCCGCAAGCACAACTTGTCTCAATTGCCACAACCCAAATCAGTTGATCGGCGATAAACTCCGGGTGCATACATCGTATGGAGATGACATAAAGAACTCAGTGACGCATTCACTCATCCTTCTGCACCTGGGCGGACGAAACCAGTTCAGCCAGCTCAGCGGAATCCACGGCGCTCATATGGCGCACATCGAGTACATCTCCACCGATTCGTCACACCAGACCATTGCATCCGTCAGCAAGACCAATAGCGATGGCTCCGTCACCGACTATCTTTCCACCGACGTCAAAGGGCCTGTCACCGGCGAAAAGCATCCAATGGACTGCATCGATTGCCACAACCGCGCAGCGCATTCTTTCGATACCCCAGAGGACGCGTTGGACAAGGATATGGCAGCGGGCACGCCTTCCGTTTCTCTACCTTTCGTTCACAAGCAGGGTCTGGCTCTTATCAAGGCCAGCTACGCCTCTCAGGAAGATGCAACTGCGAAGATCACCTCTGGTATCGAAGACTTCTATCGTTCGCAGTATCCTGCTGTGTGGAGCACGCAACGGACCAAAATCGATCAAGCCGGAAAGGCGCTGACTGCTATTTACAGCAACAACGTTTTTCCCTTCATGAAGGTCACCTGGGGCACCCATCCGAACAACAATGGCCATACCCCAGCGCTTATCGGCGGTTGCTTCCGCTGCCATGACGGAAGTCACAACGCGAAAGACGGAAAGAGCATCACCAACGACTGCGCGGTTTGCCATAACCTGATCGCAGTCGACGAACCGAATCCCAAGTTATTGTCAGAAATCGGAATGCAGTAACAGCATCGAGCAGCATTCCCTATTGAGATAATCCGTCCCTTGACGGCGCAATTGGCACTCTGTTTTACTCATCGCGATTCGAGAGGATCGTAGAATCAGTGATGAGTGTCTCCAGACGCAATTTTCTCGTCAGTACAACGTACGCCAGCGCTGCATCTGCGCTTGCCAGCGTAATCAAACCATTCGAACACCTGGCAGCGACGGTACCCGCTCCAGAGCTAGCTCCTTACCTTACCGGCATAAAAATGGCGGCCACGCCAGCCTCCGCCTATCGGGCCTATCGCTCCAAGGTAGTCACAAATCAAGATCTCGCTACCTGGGTACAGTTGGATCTCGGGAAAGTCGTAGCGATCGATGCTATCCAACTATTTCCCGCTTCCGAACGGATGTATCCCGGCCGCGATCAGTATTACGCAGGCGAAGGCTTTCCACTGCGCTTCCGCATCGAGGCCTCCGACGATGGCCTTACCCACTCCACTACCATCGCCGACTTTACCCAGAAAGATTTTCCCGACCCCTCAGACAACATCACCCGGTACGCTGCAAATGGCGTGCGCGCCCGGCACATTCGCCTCACTGCAACACGCCTGCGTCCTGTGAAGATCGACCCGCCAGAAAACTCGCCATCGGGAACCCCACTCAGAGAAAGCGCAGAATTCACCCTGACTCTGGCGAAGATCGCCGTTATCTCCGGCCCCGGCGACGTTGCCGAAGGATGCAAAGTATCCGCCGACCAAAGTTATGGGAACCCAGAGCTTCTCGTACAACTGACCCGGCCGCCGCGGCAGGATGGAGAAGGCATCCGCCGTGATAATCCAAACGCAGTTACAGACCCTGTCAGTTGGAAGCCTGCTAAATACAAAGCCGAAGCGCCCCGCACTGGAATCACTCTCCATGGCGGCGTCTTCCAGACTGCCATGCAAAATAACATCGACTATCTTCTCAGCTCTTACTCCGTCGATGACCTTTTGCGCCAGTTTTACGAGCGCACCGGAAAGGTGAAGGACTTCAAGCCTTCCGGTACACAGGGTTTCTGGGAAGAAGACCTCGCCGGATCCAATGCCGGCCGCTTTCTGATGGGCGCAGGCAATACGCTGCGCTGGATCGATCACCCGGAACTGCGTCACCGCCTCAACGCGGTCGTCGATGGCATTGAAGAGTGCCGCCAGCCAAACGGGTACATCATGGCCTATCCGGAAGATACAATCTTCTACTCCGAGCGGGCCGCTTACACGCGCGCATGGCTCACGCACGGCCTGCTCGAAGCCGCATACTCCGGCAATCCGAAGGCGCTGCCCATGCTGCGCGGCTATTACGACTGGTTCAACAAGCAGCCATTCCTGCCGGATATGTTGCGTGGCGCAATCCAGGGCGGCCAGGGCATGGTTGCCAACACGCGCGTCAGTCTCAGCCCCATTGGCAAGCCAGCAGACGCTCAAGTCATTCAGCGCTACTACCAGGAAGACGCATGGCTGGCTGGCCTCGCGCGCAGGGAAAAGGAGCAGGTCTGGCAATATCCTTATGATCGTCCCCACTGCTATCTTCTGACCAACCTCGAA
>Ga0302326_10029423_pt1 | contig 11024 bp, 8 predicted proteins | sample Palsa_T0_3_FD_202264 | JGI IMG/M metagenome (GOLD analysis project Ga0302326, IMG submission 202264) | Peat permafrost microbial communities from Stordalen Mire near Abisko, Sweden - Palsa_T0_3 | ecosystem: Environmental > Terrestrial > Soil > Palsa > Peat permafrost | place: Sweden: Abisko...
AGCTGAAGGCGCGCACCGGGCGCAGCGACCTGATCCGACTGAACTGGAACGAGAACCTGCTCGGCCCGCTCGACGGCGTGCTGGACGCGGTCGCCGCCTCGTTGCCCGACAGCGTCTGGGCCTACCCCGAGGAGGCCTACGAGCAGTTCCGGACGGCGGTCGCGCGCTGGACCGGCGCCGATCCGGCCCAGGTGGTCCCCGGCCACGGCATTCAGGCGCTGACGCTCGCGCTGGTGTCGGCGTTGATCGAGCCCGGCGACCGGGTCGTGATCCCGCGCCCCACCTACGGCCTGTACGCGTCCGTGTGCGCGGTGGCGGGCGCCGAGGTGATCCGGGTGGACGCTGACCCGGACACGCTCTCGTTCGACCTGGCCGCGCTGGCTCGCAGCGCCCACGAGCTGGGCGCCAAGCTCGTGTTCGTCTGTGATCCGAATAACCCGACGGGCCTGCGGGTCGGCCGTCGCGACTGGGACGCGTTCACCGCCGCGCTGCCGGAACGGTGCCTGGTCGTCGTCGACGAGGCGTACGCCGACTACGTCGATCCGTCCGAGCGGATCGACCGTCTCGCCGACATTGACGCCGGCCGCCCCGTGGCGGTGCTGCGGACGTTCTCGAAGATCTTCGGCCTGGCCGGGCTGCGGCTCGGCTACCTGCTCGTGCACGAGTCGCTGGCGGCGCACCTGCACGCGGTCCAGGAGCCGTTCAACGTCAACTGCGCGGCGCTGGCGGCCGGGCTGGCGAGCCTGCAGCGCGTCGATTCACTGGACGCGCGGCGGGCGCAGGCGGCTCGCGCTCGTGATCAGCTGATCGCGCCCCTGGCGGCCGCCGGGATCCGGACGCTGCGCTCGCAGGCCAGCTTCGTGCTCGTGCAGGTCGGCGGCGACGACGTTTCGGTCTGCGAGGCGCTCACGCGCGAAGCTGGGCTGCTGCTGCGTGCCGGCAGCGAGTTCGGCCTGCCCGGCTACGTGCGGGTGACGATCGGAGATGAGCGGCTGATGGAGCGCGTCGGGGCTGCGCTCGCGCGCGCGGTCGGCGTCCGGCGCTGATCAGGCTGGACTCCCGGGGGGCGGTGCCTCCCAGGCCGCCACCCCGCCCGACGCCAACGTCTCGCATCCGAGCCGTCTCAGCGCTGTCTCGACGAGCGTCCGGTGGCCGGCATCGAGACAGACGGCGACGATCGCGCCGCCGGAGCCCGCGTAGTTGGCCGCGGCGCCGGCGGTGCGGGCCGTCTCGATCATCTCGACGTGACGTGGGTCCAGCGCCAGCATCGACCGTCGCGCCTCGAAGCTGCGATCGACGCTGACGCGCAGCGCGTCGTGATCGCCGCAGGTGATCGCCCGCACGGCCTCGTGGGCGGCGTGCCTCAGCTCCCGCATCGCCCGGAGCACCACCGGCTCGCCGCGCGCGTGGCGGTCACGCAGCGGCGCGTGCACGTCGCCGGAATGTCCGGCGCTGTCACTGCGCCAGGCGACGAGCAGCGGCGGCAGCAGTCCCGGATCGAGGATCCGCACGGCCGGTGGGGCGGTGCCGAAGTCCATGAAGGTGAGCCGCTCGTGGGTCTGGGCGATCCGGTCCTGCAGCCCGGCGGCGATCCCGAGCTGGTCGACCTCGATGCTCAACGCCAGCTCGGCCATCGCCAGCGGCTCAAGGGCCACCGACCACAGGTCGCACAGCGCGCGCAGCGCCGCGACCACGATCGCGCTGGAGCCGCCGAGACCGACGCCGCGCGGGATCGTCGTCTCCCAGGTGACGGCGGTCACGTGGCGTGACGCCGGCGCCAGCTCGGCGGCGAAGCGGGCGACGGTGGCGTCGATCAGTTCGGACGGCGGGTCGACGGTCGGCGCGTCGGCCCGCCGGGCCCGGGCGGTCGCACGTCGCGCCGGCAGCGTCAGCGCCAGCACCGCGCCCCTGTAGCCGTCGGACGGGTTGCCGGCCAGTGCGGCCCGGGCGAACGCGGTCCCGTACCCGGACGGCTCAGTCGCCATGCAGCAGCGCGCCTGCCTGCGCGCGCAGCGCCTCGCCGAGCTGCGGGTGGGTCAGGGCATGGGCCAGGAAGGCGCGGCAGTAGCCCTCGAGGGTGCCGATGTCATGGCGGCGCTCGCCGCCGGCCAGCGGCACCGCGAGCACGGAGCCGCCGCCCTCGATCACCGCCGAGATCGCGTCGGTCAGCTGGATCTCGCCGCCGGACCCCGGCGCCTGATCGCGGAGCGCCGAAAACACGGCCGGCCCGAGCACGTAGCGTGCCGCGACGGCGAGCCGGCTGTCGACGGTTCCCGGCGCCGGCTTCTCGACCATCCGCGTCACCGCCAGCACCTCGTCCGAGCCCGCCAACGGCTCGCCGACGACGATCCCATAGCGGCCGGTCTGCGCCGGCGGCACCTCGGTGACCGCGATCGTCGCGTCGGCGCGGTGCGCCACGTGCGCGTCGATCAGCCGGGCCACGATCCCGGGGCCGCCGTCCTGGCGGGGCTCGAGGATCGCGTCGCCGAGCGCGACGACCACGCCCGGGCTCGACGCGTCGGCGAACCCCGCGCCGCGGGCGACCGCGTCGCCGAGCCCCGCGGGGGCCGGCTGGCGGGTGTAGAAGAGGCGCACGCCTGGCGCCGGGGGCGCCGAGCCCGACAGCTCCGGATCGGCGTCGAAGTGGTCCTCGATCGCGCGCTTGCGACGGCCGGTGACCATCAGCACGCGGTCGATCCCCGCCTGCGACAGCTCCTCGACGACGTACTGGACGACGGGCTTGTCGACGATCGGCAGCATCTCCTTGGGCGCCGAGCGGGTCGCGGGCAAGAGCCGCGTGCCAAGTCCTGCGACGGGGACGATCGCGTCACGGATCGGCGGCACGAGGGGTGATCCTAACCGGCGGCGGCCGTGGTGGCGGTGGCGGTGGCGGGCAGCGAGCTCGACGTCCCGGAGTACTCAGGGCCGAGGATTGGCGATCTCGTCACCGACGTGGTGACGAGATCGCCAGAGTTCCAGCTAGCCAAGCGCCTGCTCGAGGTCGGCCCACAGATCCTCTACGGCCTCCAGGCCGGCGCTGATCCGGAGCAGCCCGGGTGGCACCCGGTCTCCCTCCCAGCGGTAGCGCCCCTCGAGCGTGGTCGCGGTGCCGCCCAGGCTGGTCGCGTTCTCGATCAGCCGCAGCGACCGTTCGGCGTGGTCGGCGGCAGCACCGTCGGCCACATCGAAGGACAGGACCGGGCCGAACGCCTCCGTGTAGCGGGCCGCGACCGGGTCGGGGCGCAGGCCCGGGTAGCGGACGATTCTGACCGCGGGGTGGCCGGACAGCCGGCGCGCCAGCTCGAGCGCGGTCGCTGACTGGCGCGGCACCCGCAGGCCGAGCGTCTTCAGCCCGCGCACCAGCAGCCAGGCCGGATCGGGCGCGGCGACGATCCCCGCGTGGCCTCGCCATTGCAGCAGTCGCTCCGCGTCCTCGTCATGCGCGCAGACGACCACGCCGAGCAGCGCGTCGTGGTGGCCAGCCAGGATCTTGGTGGCGGAGTGCATGACGAAATCGGCGCCATGCTCGAGCGGGCGGAGCAGCAGCGGGCTGAGCACGGTGTTGTCGACCGCCACCCGCGCGCCGGCAGCGTGAGCGGCGGCGATCGACGCGTCGAGATCTGGGAACGTCAGCATCGGGTTCGAGCACGGCTCCAGCCACACCAGGTCGGCCGCCGGCGGCGAGCCGGTCTGGTCGAAGCCGATCACCTCGAGCCCCCAGCGGCTCAGCTCCCCGCGCAGCAGCCCGACCGTGCCGTAGTAGCCGCCGTCGGCGACCGCGACCGTGGCCCCAGGCCCCAGCGTCGCCATCGCCAGCGAGCAGATGGCCGCCATCCCGGAGGGAAACAGCAGCGCGCGGCCGCCGTCCAGTTCGCCGAGCAGACGCTCGGCATCGAGGCCGACCGCGTGGGCATACCGCTGGTAGAAGCGTGGCCCGGGAACCCCATCGACGTACGGCTCGATCGTCGCCCGCGTGACGGGCGTCGTCCCGGCGTGGGCGGTCAGCGTCTCACGGTCCATCGCGCGAGCTTAGTCCCGCGGCGAGCGTGACATCCGCATCGTGTGGGGGATCGCTTTCACCTTCCGGTAGTGATCTCCCGACAGGGCATGATCCGGGCTCCGGCCGTCCGTGCGGCATGGGGGATCGCTTACACGGTCCGGCGGCGATCTCCCGACAGGGGATGATCGGGCTCCGGCCGTCCGTGCGGCATGGGGGATCGCTTACACCGTCCGGCGGCGATCTCCCAGCGGACCTGGTTCAGGCGACCCGGACCCCGCGGCCCGAGCCCCCGGAGCGCAGCAGGGCCGTGCGATAGCCGGCAGCCAGCTGGGCCAGCGAGCCCTCCCAGCTGCGTTCGCGGACCGCCGCCAAGGCGCTCGTGCGCAGCCGCTGCGCCAGCGGCGGCGTCCATACGATCGCCAGCAGCGCCGCCGCCAGCTCCTCGGCGCTGGGGCCGGCGAGCATCCCCGTCTCGCCGTCGCAGATCAGCGACGCGGGGCCGCCGACGCCGACCGCCGCGACCGGCAGGCCCGACGCCTGTGCCTCGAGCACAACCTGCCCAAACGTATCGGTCTGCGAAGCGAACAGGAACGCGTCGGCCGATGCGTACGCCCGCGGCAGCTCGTCACCGCTCAGCCAGCCCAGGAAGGTCGCCTGATCTCCCAGCCGCGCGCGCAGGACGTCTTGCTCGGGCCCGCCGCCGGCCAGCACCAGATGCAGGCGCGGGTCCTGGCGGCGCGCGGCGAGGAACGCGTCGGCGAGCAGGTCGACGCCTTTCTCGGAGGTCAGCCGCCCGGCGTACAGGACGTTGATCTCGCCTCCGAACAGACCCTCGACCCGCGCCCCCGGGTCGAACCGGGTCAGGTCGACTCCGCGGTCCCAGCGCCTGATCCGGCGCTCGTCGATCCCGAGCTCGAGCAACCCGGCGTCGGTCGCCGACGACGGCGACAGCACCACCTCGCAGGAGCCGTAGAACGCCCCGAGTGCCGTGGCGGCCATCGCCTGCAGTTGATCAGAGCCCGAGCGCACGCCCGCGTAGCGGGCCAGTTCGGCGTGGTAGCTGCCGACGACCGGCAGCGTCAGCACCCGGGCCAGCAGCCAGGCGCCGAGTCCCGCCGGGCCGGGCGAGCACAGGTGGACGAGGTCGTAGCGACCATCCGACAACGCCTCGACGATCGCCGGCAGACCCGGCACGCCGATCTGCAGGCCCTGGTAGAACGGCACCTCTATCTCCGCGACCGCGCTCAAGCGGCGGTCGACGCCGGCGTCGGTGCCGATCACCTCGACCTCGAAGCCCGGGACGCCGCGCTCGCGGATCTGGGAGATCGTGTGGCTGACCCCGTGCACCGAGGAGAGCCCGTCGGCGACGATCGCGACCCGTAGGCGATCGCCGTCAGAGCGGGTCAGCTTCAGCTTCTCGCGGCCCAGGAACGCGGCCGAGGCGGCGTACGGGATCGCCGGCAGACAGGCGTCGAACAGCTCCCGGCGGTGGCGCAGGATGTCCAGCCGGCCATCCTGAACGGAGCTGATCACGTCGGCGACGGCCTTGCCCAGCCGCCGCTCGTGGATCCTGCGGGCGCGCCGTTGCAGGTCCGCATGGCTGAGCTCTGAGTCCTGGAGCATCCGCAGCAGCGTCGCCTGGTCGATCCCCAGCGCCATCGCGTCCAGCCAACCGCGCAGCAGCGCCAGCGCGTCCGCGTCGCCCAGGTCGGCAGCGACGCCGCCGGAGCGAGCGTCGCCCTCTCGCATCAGCCGCTCGACGATCTCCAGCACCGCCGCCGGCTTGGCCGGCTGCGCTGCACCGGTCCCGAGGCTGCGGATCGCGAGCGCCATCGCGGCGTGCGCCCACTTGGCGGCCGACCCCTGGGCGCCGCGTGACTCGGCGGCGCCGGCGCGGACCAGCGCCAGGAACTGGAGCGGGTCCGCGGCGTGCGGCGTCTCGGTGTAGGTCTGGCCGATGTCGATCCCGGCGTGATCGTCGGTGCCGCCGATCGCGGTGCCGCCGTGGGTCTCGATGTAGACGAACGCCGGCAGGTTCAGCTCCTTGGCCCGGGAGCCGTTGCGGGTCTCCCAGATCGGGAACAGCTGCGCCAGGCGGCGGCGATGGCGGGCCGTCAGCGGCGCCCCGACCGCATAGAACGGATGCGCCAGCGCAGCCGTGATCTGCTGCTGTTCCAGATACGCGGCGCAGCTCTCGACATCGTCGTGGTGGGCTTGGAGCCACTCGTGGTCTGAGCCGTCGATCCCGTAGCAGAGCACGTGGACCGCTTGGAGTTCGCCCTTGAACGAGACCGTCAGCTCCTCGGAGACGAAGACGTCGGGCAGGTGGGCGATCTCCAGCGCCCCGTCGATCGTGTCGTGATCGGTGATCGTCACGAAATCCATCCCGCGGCGCTTGGCCAGTTCATAGACCTCGTGGGGTGGTGTGGCGCACTCGGGCAGGCCCAACGACCGCTGGATCCCCAGCTTTGACAGCTCCGATGCTGTCGAATGCACATGCATGTCAGCGCGACTGTTATTCCTCATGCCGACAAGGATCTACCTGCAAACGCCGCGCTTAGTGAAGAACGCGCTCAGGTTCTGTAACGATTCGGTGAACCGTCAAATGACCCGGGGATATCCTCGCCACCCGTGCACTTCCAAGAGCTGACCGACGCGGAGCTTCGGGTGCTCGGCTGCCTGATCGAAAAGCGCTGGACGACTCCCGATCAGTATCCGCTGTCGATCAACGCGCTGCGGCTGGCCTGCAACCAGTCGACCAACCGCGACCCGGTCACGCGTTACACCGAGGATCAGATCTTTCAGGCCGGCCAGCGTCTGTCCAAGTACGGGCTGGCCCGCCTGGCCTCCGGCCACAGCTCCCGCACCACCAAGTACCGCCACCTCGCCGAGGAGGGACTCGCGCTCGATCGCAATCAGCTGGCGCTGCTGTGCGTGCTGCTGCTGCGCGGGCCGCAGACCCCCGGTGAGCTCAAGCAGCGCTCCGAGCGGCTGGTCGCGTCCGAGCTGAGCCTGGCCGACGTCGAGCGGGTGCTGGCCGAGCTCACCGACCGCGGCTATGCGACCAGCCTCGGCCGCCGGCCGGGGCAGAAGGAGGATCGCTGGGCGCAGCTGCTGGGGGGCGAGGTGCCGCAGCCGGTGGAGGGTTTTTCTGAAGTCGGCCTGACGGCCTCCCGTGATTTTGTGCAGTCGTCGTCCGAGGAGCGTGACGAGGTCCCGGATGAGTACCGGCCACCGCCGCCACCGGCCGCGACCGCCCAGCAGGTGGCGGGGCTCGAGGCGCGGGTCGTCGCGCTCGAGTCCGATCTGTCCTCGCTGCGCGAGCAGCTGGCCGATCTGCTCAGCTAAAGCGGCGACGAGGCGAGCGCTGACAGCGTCGGTCCGAGCGGCCCGTCGAGCTTGATGTCGGCGTGCTCGTCACCCCGGGTCGCGCCCTGGTTGACGATCGCCACGGGGATCCCGTCGGCGGCGGCGCGGTGCACGAACCGCAGCCCCGACATCACCGCCAGCGAGGAGCCGAGCACGAGCAGCGAGGATGCCTGCGTGACCAGCTCGTAGCAGCGCTGCACGCGGGGCTTGGGCACGTTCTCGCCGAAGAACACGACGTCGGGCTTGAGCAGATCAGAGCCGCAGCACACACAGCCGACCAACACGAACGACGCGACCCGTTCGTCGGCCAGCTCGACGTCGCCGTCCGGATTGAGCGCCGCCACCGCTGACTCCAGCTCGCCGTTGACCGCCCGCATCCGCTCATCGAGCTCCGCGCGCGGGCTGCGCGCCCCGCAGTCCAGGCAGACGACGTGGGCGAGTCCGCCGTGCAGCTCGATCACGCCGCGTGCGCCCGCCGCCTGATGCAGTCCGTCGACGTTCTGGGTGATCACGCCGGTGACCACGCCGCGCCGCTGCAGCGCCGCCACGGCGAGGTGGCCCGCGTTCGGTCGCGCGCGGGCGATCCGCCGCCAGCCGACGTAGGACCGCGCCCAGTAGCGCCGGCGGGCATTCGCGGAGCCGATGAACTCCTGGACGGTGATCGGCAGCCGGGCGCGCAGCTGCCCGCTCGGGCCGCGGTAGTCCGGGATCCCTGACTCGGTCGAGATCCCGGCGCCCGAGAGCGCCACCACGCCGCCGGCCGCGACGAGCTCGTGCAGGTGGTCACGCGCGCTCACGCGGTCAACCGTGCTCACGTCGGCAGCGCCAGCCCGATCAGGTACAGGGCCCCGCCGACGATCACCCCGGCCAGCGTCATCTCCAGACCGGCTGCCCACCACGAGCGCAATGTCACCAGCGATTTGGCGGCCCCGACGAGGAAGTGGGCCAGCAGCGACACGATCGCCGCCGCGACGATGGCGATCGTGCCGGTCGTGATCATGAACGGGATCACCGGAACGATCGCGCCCAGCCCGGTCGAGATGCCGGCCGCGACCGACGCCTGGACCGGGTCGCCGCCGCCGCCGACGCCGGTGCCGAACTCCTCGACGGCGAGCGCCTGGAGCATCGCGTCGGGGTTGCGGCTCATCTGCTCGGCCAGCTGCGACGCCGTCGCCGGATCGATGCCCTTGAGCTGGTAGAACAGCGACAGCTCCTCGCGCTCCTCCTCGGGATGCTCGGCCATCTCCTGGCGCTCGCGGTCGACGTTGGCGGCCGCGACCTCGTTCTCGGAGCGCTCGGCCAGGAAGGCGCCGGTCGCCATCGACAGCGCCGAGGCGATCGCGCCCGCCAGGCCGGCGGTCAGCACGGCGCTGTTGCCGCCGGTCGCGCCCGAGACACCGGCGACGATCCCGAACACAGCGGCCAGTCCGTCGTTGGCGCCGTAGATCGCTCCGGAGATCCACCCCGAACCGGACCGGTGCCACTTCTCGCGTCCGAGGATCTTGTCCAGCCGCTGACGCGCGCCGGGGATCGCGATCGGTCCGCCGTCGCCGCGATCGGGCGGGGACGGGCGCGGCGGCTGCGCCGACGCTCCGGGCGGCTGCGCCGACAGCGGGTCGCCCGGCTGCCCGACGCCGAACCCGTCGCCGCCACCGACCCCGCCGTGACCGCCCGCGCGCAGGTCGGCGACGGCCATCGAATGCGACCGCTCCTCACGGCGGATGTCGCGCAACAGCCGGTCGGTCGTGTTGTCGCCGGTGGAGCGTTTGTAGAGGTCGTCGACCTCGTCGTTCTCCGCCGCCTCGCGCGCCGCCAGCAGCCGGTCGACCGGGGCGATCCGCGCCTGCAGCCGCAGCCACAGCGGCACCTTGACCGAGGCCCGGTCGGGAATCGTGATCCCGAGCTCGGTCATCCGCGCCTCGATCCGGCCACGGTGCCCGGACTCGGCCTGCGCCATCCTTCGCAGGATGTCGGCGTCGCGCTCGTCCAGGCGCCGCGCGATCAGCTCGTAGACCGCGCCCGCCAGGATCTCGCCGCGCCACGCGGTCAACAGCCGCTCGCGGACGGCGCCGTCTGCCTGGGGGCTGTGATCGGTGGTGGCGATCACATGGACTTTACGGTGGCTAGGCTGAAATCCCGATGAGGTCAGCGACCGAGATCGAGTTCCGCCCGGCGCCGTTCGACAGCGGCGATGGCGCCACGCTGGTGCAGGCGATGCGTGACGAGATGGCGGTCATCTACGACGGGCTCAACATGGACTCGTCGAACATGCCCAAGGCGGGCGCGGCCGAGCTGGGGCCGCCTCGCGGCACGTTCCTGGTCGGCTACGAGGACGGCGAGCCGATCTGCTGCGGCGGCGTCAAGCGGCTGGACGAGCACCATTGCGAGCTCAAGCGCATGTACGTCGTCCCGCACGCGCGCGGGCGCGGGGTCGCGCGGCGACTGCTGGGTGCACTCGAGCACGCGGCTGCCGAGCTCGGCTACACGGTCGCCCGGCTGGACACCGGCCCGCGCCAGCCGGCGGCGCAGCGTCTGTACGAGTCCGCGGGGTATCTCGCGATCGCGAACTTCAACGACAACCCGGTGGCCAGCTTCTTCGGCGAGAAGCCCCTGCGCTCAGCGCGTTAGAGGATCCCGATCTCGGAGTTGTCGCCGACCATGAACCGGTACGCGCGCGGCTGACGGTCGCCGCGCCCGATCCGGACGTTGCGCCCCAGCAGCGAGGACTCCATCCGGCCGTCCAGGTGGCGGACGCTCGAGCCGGCCAGCAGGATCGAGTGCTCCACCTCGGCCCGCTCGATCACGCAGTCCTCGCCGATCGCCGTGTACGGCCCGATGTAGCAATCGGTCAGCGCCGCGCGGGCGCCGATCACCGCCGGCCCGCGGACCGTGCAACGCACCAGTCTGGCCCCCGCTTCGATCGCGACCCGGCCCTCGACCTGGGAGTCGAGCAGCTCGCCGTCGAGGCGGCGCTCGACGGTCTCCAGGATCAGGCGGTTGGCCTCCAACATGTCGTCGAGGCGGCCGGTGTCCTTCCACCAGCCGTCGACGATGTGAGGCTCGACGCGCATCCCGGAGTCGACCAGGTGCTGGATCGCATCGGTGATCTCGAGCTCGCCGCGGGCCGAGGGCTCGATCGCCCGGGCCGCATCGTGGATCGAGGAGCGGAACATGTAGACGCCAACCAGCGCCAGATCGGTTTGCGGCTGTGCCGGCTTCTCGACCAGCCGGACGACCGATCCCTCGTGCAGTTCCGCGACCCCGTAGTGCTCGGGGTCGGGCACGGGCGTGAGCAGGATCAGCGCCTCGGGCTCGCCTGAGTCAAACGCCTTGACGAGCTCCGAGATCCCGCCCTGCAGCAGGTTGTCGCCCAGGTACATGACGAACGGCGAGTCGCCCAGGAACGGCTCGGCGGTCAGCACCGCGTGCGCTAGCCCGGCCGGCTCGTCCTGGACGATGTAGGTCAGCCGCACGCCGAACGCCGAGCCGTCACCGGCGGCCGCGCGGATCTCGTCGCCGGTCTCCGGCGCGATGATGATCCCGACCTGCTCGATCCCGGCCTGCGCCATCGCCTGGATCCCGTAGAACAGGACCGGTTTGTTGGCGACGGGCACCAGCTGCTTGGCGCTCGTGTGGGTGATCGGGCGCAGGCGCG